>Ga0335072_10010991_pt1 | contig 12985 bp, 12 predicted proteins | sample Lox_Sample_21_FD_206725 | JGI IMG/M metagenome (GOLD analysis project Ga0335072, IMG submission 206725) | Soil microbial communities from Loxahatchee National Wildlife Refuge, Florida, United States - Lox_Sample_2.1 | ecosystem: Environmental > Terrestrial > Soil > Wetlands | place: USA...
CGCGCGAAGGTCATGGTCATGGGCGGCCTCCGCGCGTCGCGGCGCGTTTTCCGGGCAGCGCCTCGACCGCCGCGCGGAACGCCTCGCCGCGCGCCTCGAAATTCGCGAACTGGTCCCAGGAGGCGCCTGCCGGCGAGAGCAGCACGACGACGCCCGCGCGCCCGTCGCGCTGTGCGGCTTTCGCGGCCTCGGCGACGGCACGGTCGAGGGTACGCGCGATCGTGTAGGCGACGCGGCCCTCGAGGGTGCGCGCGAAGCTCTCCGCCGCCTCGCCGATCAGATAGGCGTGCTGGATGCGGCCGAAATGGGGCGCGAGCGCTGCGATCCCGCCTTCCTTCGCGCGCCCGCCCGCGATCCAGTAGATGCGGTCGTAGCAGAGGATCGCCTTCTCGGCGGCGTCGGCGTTGGTGGCCTTGCTGTCGTTGACGTAGCGTACGCCGTCGATCACCGCGACCAGCTCCTGGCGATGCTTCAGGCCCGGGAAGGTCGCGAGCGCCTGGGCGATCGTGGTCGGCTCGACGCCGAGGGGGCGCGTCGCCGCATAAGCGGCGGCGGCGTTCTGCCAATTATGCTGGCCCGGGAGGGTCGCGATCCCGCGCAAGTCCGCGATGGGATGCGCCGCACCCGCGCTCGCGTCGACGAGCTCGCCCGCGCTCGCATAGACGCCGCCCGCGACGGCCCGCGCGGCCGAGATCGGCACCACGCGCTGGAGCCGCGCGGCCGCGAGCTCGTTGCGAATGGCGCTCGACTGCTCGTCATCGACGCCGATCACGGCGGTGGCACGCGCACCCTGGCCGCGGAAGATACGGCGCTTCGCCGCGACGTAGCCCGCCATGCCGCCATGCCGGTCGAGATGGTCCGGGCTGATGTTGGTGAGCACGCCCACGTCGAACACGAGGGAGGGCGTGAGCTCGAGCTGGTAGGACGACATTTCGAGCACGTAGATCTCGCCGCGCGCGAGGGGAGCCAGGTCGAGCGCGGGCGTGCCGAGATTGCCGCCCACCTCGACGCGCTTTCCGGCCGCGCCGAGGATGTGGCCGATGAGGGCGGTGGTGGTCGATTTCCCGTTGGTGCCGGTGACGCCGACATAGGTCGCGTCCGGCCGCGCGCCCGCAAGCAGCTCGACGTCGCATACAATCTCCATACCCGCCGCGCGCGCGCGCGCCGCGACCGGATGGGGCTTCGGATAGGTATGGGGAATGCCCGGGCTCCAGACCAATGTGCGCGCCGCTTCGAGATCCGCCGCGTGGAGATCGACCAGCGGGATACGCGCGCGCTCAGCGTCCGCGCGCCGTGCCGCGTCGTCGTCCCAGGCCCGGACCTGGGCGCCGGCCGCGATCAGCGCGCGCGCGGCGGAGGCGCCGCTCTTGCCGAGACCCATGACCGCGACCGTGCGGCCCGCGAAGGAGGGAAGCTCGATCACCGCGGTCACCTGAGCTTGAGCGTGGAGAGGCCGGCGAGGGCGAGGATCATCGCGATGATCCAGAAGCGGATCACGATGGTCGCCTCCTGCCAGCCCTTCTTTTCGTAGTGATGGTGGAGCGGGGCCATGCGGAAGACGCGTTTGCCGGTAAGCTTGAAGGACGCGACCTGGACCATGACCGAGACGGTCTCGAGCACGAAGAGCCCGCCCACGATCGCGAGCACGAGCTCGTGCTTGGTCGCGACGCTGATCGCACCCAGCGCCGCGCCGCAGGAGAGCGAGCCCGTGTCGCCCATGAACACCATCGCGGGCGGCGCGTTGAACCAGAGGAAGCCGAGCGAGGCGCCCACCAGCGCGCCGCAGAACACCGCGAGCTCGCCCGAGCCCGCGACGTAGTGGAGCTGGAGGTAGGTCGCGAACACCGCATTGCCGACGATGTAGGAGATGAGCCCGAACACCCCCGCCGCGATCATCACCGGGACGATCGCGAGCCCGTCGAGCCCGTCGGTCAGGTTGACCGCGTTCGAGGCGCCCACGATCACGAAGGCGCCCACGGGGAAGAAGAACCAGCCGAGCTGGATCAGCACGGTCTTGAAGAACGGCACCGTGAAGCCGGTCGCGATTCCGGCCGGCGCGTGGCGCACGACCCAGTAGGTCGCGGCCAGGCCGATCGCGATTTCGATCGCGAATTTGAGCCTGGCCGGAAGGCCGCGGCTCGACTGCTTGCTGAGCTTCACGAAATCGTCGACCGCGCCGATGGCGCCGAAGCCGAGGGTGACGAAGATCACGAGCCAGACATAGGCGTTCGTGATGTCGGCCCAGAGCAGGGTCGAGAGGATCACGGCCGCGAGGATCAGCACGCCGCCCATGGTCGGCGTGCCCTTCTTGGTGAGGAGATGGCTCTCGGGCCCGTCGGCGCGGATCGGCTGCCCGTTGCGCTGGCGCCGCTTGAGCCAGCCGATCACGCAGGGGCCGAGAACGAAGCTGATCAGGAGTGCGGTCGCCGCGGCGCCGCCGGTGCGGAACGTGATGTAGCGGAAGATGTTGAGCGCCACGATGCGCTCGGCGTGGGACGCGAACAGGCTATAGAGCATGCGCACCTCCCGGGCGGGCCGCGGTCATTCGACCCTCCCGCCGAGCTCGAGGGCGATGCGGCGCGCGACCGCGGCATCGTCGAAGGGAAGCGTGCGGTCGAAGAAGATCTGGCCCTGCTCGTGGCCCTTGCCCGCGATCGCGAGCACGTCGCCCGCGCCGAGGGAGCCGAACGCCGTCTCGATCGCGGCGGCGCGGTCGCCGATCTCCTCGGCACCGGGGCAGGCGGCGAGGATCGCGCGCCGGATCGCGGCCGGGTCCTCGTGGCGCGGATTGTCGTCGGTGACGAAGACGCGGTCGGCGCCGCGCGCGGCGATGGCGCCCATTTCCGGGCGCTTTCCCTTGTCGCGGTCGCCGCCGCAGCCGAACACGAGGACGAGCTTGCCCGCGGCGAGCGGACGCAGGGCGCCGAGCAAGGCCGCGAGCGCCTCGGGCTTGTGGGCGTAGTCGACGAAGACCGTGGCGCCGTTCGCGAGCCGCGCCACGCGCTCCATGCGCCCTGGCACACCTTTTATATGGGTGAGCGCCGCGACCGCCTTGTCCGCGTCGTCGCCCGCGCCGATGACGAGGCCGAGGGCGCAAAGCACGTTGTGCGCCTGGAAGGCGCCGATGAGCGGGAGGGATGCCGCGTGGCGCTTCCCCTCGAATGCAAAACGCAGCTCGAGGCCCGAGGCGCGGGCCTGGATCTCTTCGAGGCGTAGCGTCTCGCCACGCGCGCCGTAGCCGATGACACGGTGGCGGCGCGCGCGCGCGACCTCGGCGAGGTCGGCATATTCGGGCACGTCGGCGTTCAGGACCGCAACCCCGCCCGGCGCCATCACTTCGGCGAAGAGGCGGCGCTTCGCCGCGTAATAGGCGGCGAGCGAGGGGTGATAATCGAGATGGTCGCGGCCGAGATTGGTGAAGCCCGCGACCTTGAGCTCGACCCCGTCGAGGCGGAACTGGTCGAGGCCGTGGGACGAGGCCTCGAGCGCCAGACGCTCGACCCCCGCGGCCGCGAGCTCGGCCAAATCCTTGTGCAGCGCGACCGGATCGGGGGTGGTGAGGCCGGGACCGGGTGCGAAGCCGTCGGCGATGAGGCCGAGCGTCCCGAGGCTCGCGGCCTTCATGCCCATCCCTTGCCAAATCTGGCGCGCGAAGGAGGCGACCGAGGTCTTCCCGCTCGTGCCCGTGACGGCGGCGACGGCGCGCGGCTGGCGCCCGTAGAAGCGCGCCGCCATGCGCGAGAGGCGCCGGCGCGGATTCGCGTCGGCGACGAATGCCACGCCCGCGCGCCCGATCTCGGTCGCGGGCTCGGCCAAGATCGCGACCGCGCCGCGCTGAAGCGCGTCCGGGATGAAGCGCCGCCCGTCCAGATTCGTTCCCGGCAAGGCCGCGAACAGATAGCCCGGACGCACCGCGCGCGAATCCGACGCGAGGCCGAGAATCTCGACCCGGTATTCCGGGGCGCTCGGGTTCGGTCTGTCGCGGGTCGCGGCCTGTCCGTTCATCAGGTCAATTAGCTGCAAGCTTCCGGTCCTGCGGGTTCACGTCCACCCAAAGGGCGCGCTGGATGTCGGGGTTGGTCTCGTCGACCGGCATCACGCCCAGGATGGGGGCGATGCGGTGCACGATGCGGCTCACCGTCGGCACCGCGGTCCAGCCGGCCGTCGCGAAGCCGTGGGTCGAGGCGTTGCCGTGGGGCTCGTCGTAGAAGCAAAAGACGACATATTTCGGGTCGTCGATCGGGAAGATGCCGACGAAGGACGACAGGAGCTCGTGGTGCAGGTAGCCGTCCTTGGACGCCTTCTCGGCGGTGCCGGTCTTCCCTCCCAGGAGATAGCCCGGCTTGGTGCCGACCTTGCCCGTGCCGCCGGTGACAACGAGGCGCATCAGGCGGCGCATCTCATCCGAGGTTCGCTCGGATATGACGCGCACACCTGATGCGTCTCCGCCCGCCCGGCGCTTAAGCAACGTGGGATTGCGAAGGATGCCGCCGTCGGCGACCGCATTGGCCGCGACCGCGACCTGGAGCGGCTCGACCGCGACGCCGTGGCCGAAGCCGATGGTCATGGTGTTGATGGGGCGCCAGTCGGCCGGGTATTCGGGAATGCCGCGCTCGTCGATCTGGACGTGGGACGGCGAAAGCAGGCCGAAGCGCTCGAGATACGCCTTCTGTACCGCGGCCCCCATGTTGGCCGCGATCTGCGCCGCGCCGATGTTGGACGAGTACTCGAACACCTCGGGCAGGCTGAGCCAGCGGCCCATGGGCTCGTAATCGTGGATCGTGAAGCGCGCGACGTGGAGCGGATGGGTCGCGTTGTAGCTGCTGGCAAGCGAGGCCGAGCCGGAATCCAGGGCGGCGGCGAGCGTGAAGATCTTGAACACCGAGCCCATCTCGTAGACGCCGAGCGTCATGCGGTTGAAGCGCGCGTCGGCCGGCGCTTCGCCCGCGTGGTTGGCGTCGAAGTCGGGCAGTGAATCGAGCGCCAGGATCTCGCCGGTGCGCGAATCGAGCACCACGCCGCCGGCGCCGATCGCCTTGAATTCCTGCATGCCGGCCTCGAGCTCGTCGTGGAGCACGTGCTGGATGCGGATGTCGAGCGAGAGCGCGAGCGGCGGCCCGCCTTGCGCCAGCACCTGGTCGAACGAGCGCTCGATGCCCGCCATGCCGCGATTGTCGAGGTCGGTGAAGCCGACCGTGTCGGCGGTGAGCGCGCCGTCGGGATAGACGCGCCGGTCCTCGCGTTGGAAATAGAGGCCGGGGATGCCGAGGCGGTTGACCTCGTACTCCTCGTGCGGCGTGAGGTCGCGTTGCAGCCACACGAAGCGGCGGTTGCTCTTGAGCTTGTCGGCCACGTCCTTGGCATCGAGCTCGGGCAGCACCGAGACGAGCTCGTGCGCGGCGCGGTCGGCGTCGCGTATTTCCTTGGGGTCGGCGTAGAGCGAGGCGGTCGCGATCGAGGTCGCGAGCAGGACGCCGTTGCGGTCGACGATGTCGGCGCGCTCGAGCGGCAAGGCGATCGCGCGGTCGACCTGGGGCTCGTGGGGCTGGCTCAGCACGGTCACGTCGACCAGGCGCCAGGAGAGGACCAGGAACGCGAAGGTGAACAGGCCCGCGCACAGCACGAGCCGGTTGCGCCCGGTCTCGAGCAGCTCCTTGTTGACGCCCTCGAGGCGGAGCGGGCCGCCGTTCGACGCCGCGTCATGGTGCGGATGGCAGGGATGGGCGCTCAGCCAGAACCGGATGCGCATCACGGCATCTCCCGCGCGAGGGTGATCGCGCGCGTGCCGGGCGCCTTGGGCTTGGCGCTCGGCGCGGGCTTGGACGTCGAGCGCGCCGACGCGTTGGCGGGCACGATCGTCTTGGACGGTGCCGGCGCCGGTGCCGGCGCCAACGCCGCGGCGGGCGGGGTCGGCGGCTCGGCGCTCGAGACGAGCGGCGCGGGGCGCATGGGAAGTGCCGCGAAGGTCACGTATTGCGAGCCGGTCATGGGCCCGAGGCCCAGGAACTTGCGCGCGAGCGGATCGATCGCCTCGGGCCGATTGAGGTAGCTCCAATCGGCCTTGAGCACGTGGATCGCTTCCTCGTTGGTCAGGATGTCGCGATTGGTCTGGGCGAGCTTCTGCTCGAGCTCCTGGACGCGGAACTTGAGGTGGTAGAGCCCGAAGCCGATGCCGAGGGCGAGCACGAGCCAGACGATCGTCGCGCGGCCGATCACGGGCGGCCTCCGAGGTCGCGCGCGCCGGCCGCGTCGCGCGGCCAGGCCGGGGCGGCGGTGCGCTCGCCCGCGCGCAAACGCGCCGAGCGCGCGCGCGGATTGGCCGCGATTTCGGCCGCGCCGGGCCGGATCGCTTTCTGGGTGAGCGCCTCGAAGCTCGGCGCCTGCGGCACCGGCTCGCCGGGCAGGAGACGCGAGGCCGCGCGGCCATGAGAGCTGCGCGCGCGGAAGAATTGCTTCACGCGCCGGTCCTCGAGCGAATGGAACGCGACCACCGCGAGCCGGCCCTTGGGCGCCAAAAGCGCCTCGGCGGCCGCGAGTCCGCGCGCGAGCTCGCCCAGCTCGTCGTTGACCCGGATGCGCAGCGCCTGGAAGGTGCGCGTCGCGGGATCGAGGCCGTCCTTCCCCGTACGTACCGCGCCGCGCACGATCGAGGCGAGGCGACCCGTGGTGCGGATGGGCTGAAGCGCGCGCGCGGCGACGATCGCGCGCGCGACGCGGCGCGCAAAGCGCTCCTCGCCGTAGACGTGGATGGTGCGCGCGAGCTCCGCCTCGTCGAGCGCGTTCACGAGATCGGCGGCACTCGGGCCGGCGCCGTCCATGCGCATGTCGAGCGGCCCCTCGAAGCGGAACGAGAAGCCGCGCGCGGCATCGTCGAGCTGGGGCGAAGAGACGCCGAGATCGAGGGCGATGCCGTCGACGGCGTCGACGCGATGGGCGGCGAGCAGGCGATCCATCTCGCCGAAGCGGCCGGCGAGCACGGTCAAGCGCCCGTCATAGCGGCGCGCGAGGGATTGGCCGCGCGCGACCGCGGCGGGATCGCGATCGATGCCCCACACGGTGCAGCGCGCCGCGTCGAGCAGCGCCTTGCTGTAGCCGCCCGCGCCGAACGTGCCGTCGACATAGATGCCGCCGTCGCGCGGCGCCAGGAGCTCGACGACCTCGGCGAGCAGCACCGGGACATGACCGCCGGAAACGCCCGGGGCCTCCGCTTGCGGCGCCGGCGCGTCGCGATCCGCCCGCGCGCTCACGCGCCACCGTCCTTGCCGCCTTCGGGCGGACGCACCTTGAGTGCCAGCCCGTCGCGCCGCGAGCGCTCGAGGGCGGCGGCGTAGAAGGCGCGTTGCGCCTTGGGCTCCCAGATCTGGAAACGCAGACCCTGGCCGACGAAGGCGGCCTCGTCGGCGATGCCGGTATGCTCGATGAGCGCCGTAGGCAGCACGATGCGCCCCTCGGAATCGAAGGCGATCTGGTGCGCTGAGGCGAAGATGCTGGCGGCGAGATCGTTCTGGCGCTCGGAGAAGGTGTCGATGTCGTAGAGGCTCGCGGCGAGCCGCTCCATGAAATTGCTGCCGCAGCATTCGAGCCCGCGATGCTGCACCGAGGGAAACGCCACGATGCCGGCAAAGCCGGTGCCCGCGAGAGCCGCGCGAAAGCTCGCCGGAACGGAGACGCGCCCCTTCCGATCGACCTTGTTCAGGACTGTTCCGATGAACAGCGCCATTTGGCCCCCGGCCAGCCGCCGCTCGCGGCCTGGTCATCCATTCGCGCTGCCTCGCCCGGATGGTCGGGCAGCCCTCCGCGTTTGGGAAATTATGGGATAACATGGGACCATATGGGCGTCAATGGATTTTCGTAATAAAAACATGGGCTACACAAGAGTTTTCAGGGCCAGGATCGGGCCCCTACAAGCACTGGTAAGCAAAAACCCGCACACCCGCCGCCGGCAGCGCCGGTTATTCCTGAGCGCCGGGGCGATCTTTCTGTTCTCGTTACGTTCCAGATACGGCGATTTCTTTGCTGCAACGCAGCATATTCCGCGTTGCGGCGGGCGACCGGGAGGACGGCCGAAAAGCACTCGCCCGCGCCCGCGCAAGACCTCGCCAAGAATTGGCCAAGTAGTTCCGAAGTAAAAGCCAGACGGCCTATAAGCCGGGTTCTGTCCCGCCCTTGAGGGGCATGGATGACCATTCATCTGGGACGCCCGTTACCGGGCGCCTCGCGCGACCGACCCGGACGGCGGCGTGGAAACCCGCCTGCCAAGCAAATTGGCTGCCGTCCCTACTTGGTCTTGCTCCCGGTGGGGTTTGCCCTGCCGCCCCCGTCGCCGGGAGCGCGGTGCGCTCTTGCCGCCCCGTTTCGCCCTTACCGGCACCCGAATCCCCGTGAAGGGGCACGGGCCGGCCGGCGGTGTGTTTTCTGTGGCACTGTCCCTGGGGTCGCCCCCGCCGGACGTTATCCGGCACCGTGTCTCCGTGGAGCCCGGACTTTCCTCCCCCCGGGAGACGAGCTCCCGAAAGGCGGCCATCCGGCCGTCTGGCGACCAGGATGTAGGCGCAGGCCGAGCTCCCGGTCAAGGACCCCCGGGGTCGGCAGCCCTAGGCCGGTGGCGGAATGCGCGCGAGGAGATGGTGCAGCAGGCTCTGGGTCTCGGGATCGGCGACGCCGTCCACGCGACGCTGGCGGAAATGGCGCTGGAAGGCGGCGACCGCGGCCTCGGTGGTCGGGTCGTAGAGGCCGGTGCCCTCGAGCCCGTAACCGAAGCCCGATAGGGCGAGTTGGAGATTAATGACCGCCGGACCCGCGGCGCCGGGCGAAAGCTCGGGCGCGTGGGTCGAGACCTCGACGCGCTCCTTGGGCCAAAGCCCGATGCCGGCGCGCGCCAGGCGCTTCCAATCGAAGCGCTCGCCGGGGTCGCGCTTGCGTTGAGGGGCCACGTCGGAATGGCCGAGCACGCGATGGGGCGGGATCGGATGGCGCGCGAGGATCGCGCGCGCGAGCGCCTCGAGCGTCGCCATCTGGGCGCCGGTGAAGTCGCGATAGCCGAACTCGTGGCCGGGATTGGCGAGCTCGATGCCGATCGACCGGCCATTCACGTCGCGCGCGCCGTGCCAGAAACTGTCGCCCGCGTGCCAGGCGCGCCGCGCCTCCGGCACCAGGCGGTAACAGCGCCCGCCCTCGTCGATGAGATAATGGGCGCTCACCTCGGCGGCCGGATCGGCGAGGCGCCGGAGCGCCTCCTCCGTACTCGGCATGCCGGTATAGTGGAGCAGCAAAATGTCGATCGGCGCGCCCGGCGGGCGCGGTCCGTGATTGGGCGAGGGCTGCTCGACGATCGCAAGGCTCATCGGGACCGGCGGGGCGGAAGCGCCGGGACCGGCGCCTCGACTGACGTTTCCATTACTTTCCATGGCGCGGATGTTGGGTTCTGTCAATGCGGCGCGGGAGCTGCCCCTTGCTGCAACGCGAGGAAGCCCGATTCGGCGGCCCGCGCGTACGATTGGGATTGCGTCGCCGCGCGCACAGTGGAAAAGTCGCAATCGGCGCGCGTCGCGAGCCGTGGCGCGCCCTCGATCGCGGGGGATTTCATGGCGATCCGAATTCCGGCCTTGGCGCTCGTCTTCCTTGCGGCGTTCGCGACGCTCGCACTCGCACCCGGCGCGCACGCCGTCACGTTGCGCGCGTCGCACCAATTCCCGGGCGGCAAGGGCGACGTGCGCGACGAGATGGTGCAGATGATCGCGCGCGACGTCGCGGCGGCCAACGTCGATCTCAACATCCGCGTCTATCCGGGCGCCACGCTGTTCAAGCCCAACGAGCAGTGGAACGCGATGGTGACGGGACAGCTCGACATCTCGTCGTTCCCGCTCGACTACGCGAGCAACAAGGTGCCCGCGTTCGGCGCGACCCTCATGCCCGGCCTGGTGCGGAACCACGACCGCGCCCAGCGCCTCGACCGCTCGCCCTTCATGCGCGACATCCGCGCCAAGATCGAGGCCGCCGGCGTCATCGTGCTGTCGGACGCGTGGCTCGCGGGCGCGGTCGCCTCGCGCGGCCGCTGCATCCTCGAGCCCGACGACGTGCAGGGCATGCGCATCCGCTCGGCCGGCCAGACCTTCGCCGAGATGTGGGAGAAGGCGGGCGCGATCCAGATCTCGGTCCCGTCGAACGAAATCTACACCGCACTCCAGACCGGCATCGTCGACGCGACCGACACCAGCACCGGGAGCTTCACCTCGTTCCGCCTCTACGAACAGGTGAAATGCATCACCGCCCCCGGCGACAACGCGCTCTGGTTCATGTACGAGCCCGTGCTCATGTCGAAGAAGAGCTTCGAGCGCCTGAACGACGCCCAGCGCGCGGCGCTCGTCGCCGCGGGGAAGAGAGCCTCGGCGTTCTTCGCCGAGGCGGCCAAGAGCCTCGACCAGGAAATGGTCAAGGTGTTCGAGGCGCACCACGTCAAAGTCGTGACCATGACGCCCGCGGAATACGATTCCTGGCTCAAGGTCGCCGAGGCGAGCTCCTACCGCGAGTTCGCGGCGCGCGTGCCCGACGGCAAGCGGCTGATCGACGAGGCGCTCGCGGTCAAATAGGCGCCCCGGGGCCGCCGCATCCTCGGCGCCTCATCCTCGGCGCCACATCCTTGGCGCTACATCCTCGGCGCCGCATCCTTGGCAAATGTCGTTCGCGCGTGCGGTACGGCCCTGCCACCAAGCTACCAATTGTCGATAATTCCCGTTGCGTCCGGCCAGGACCGGTCTAAAGTCGCGCTCCGACGACAACGAGCGCCCCGCCCCAGGGCGGGCGCAACAAGACGAACCTTTGGGGAGGTCTCGATCATGGACATGCGTCGATTCTCTTTGGCAGCTGCGGCGGCGGCATTGGCGCTCGCGTTCGCGGGCGCTGCCTCAGCCACGACCTTGCGCGCGTCCCACCAGTTCCCGGGCGGGAAGGGCGACGTGCGCGACGACATGGTGCAGATGATCGCGAAGGAGGCGACCGCCGCGGGCGTCGGCCTCGACGTCCAGGTCTATCCGGGCGCCTCGCTGTTCAAGCCCAACGCGCAATGGGACGCGATGGTGAACGGCCAGCTCGACATCGCGCTCGAGCCGCTCGACTACGCGAGCGGCAAGGTTCCCGCCTTCAGCGCGACCCTGATGCCGGGCCTCATCCGCAGCCCGGATCGCGCGCGCCGCATCGATCACTCGGCCTTCATGGCCGACATGCGCAAGATCATTTCCGACCACGGCGTGATCGTGCTTTCGGATGCGTGGTTCGCGGGCGGCATGGCGTCGAAGCAGGGCTGCATCGTGAAGCCGTCCGATTTGAAGGGCATCAAGTTCCGCGCCGCGGGTCCGACCTTCGCCGCCATGTGGCAGGCGGCCGGCGCCAACATCGTGACGCCGCCGTCCAACGAGATCTACAACGCGTTCCAGACCGGCGTCGTCGAGGCGACCGACACCAGCCTCGGCACCTTCCAGTCGATGCGCCTCTACGAGCAGACCACGTGCCTCACGGCACCAGGCCAGAACGCGCTCTGGATGATGTACGAGCCCGTGCTCATGTCGAAGAAGAACTTCGACGCGCTCACCAAGCCGCAGCAAGCCGCGATCATCAAGGCCGGCAAGGACGCCCAAGCCTATTACGATTCGAAGGCGAAGTCGGTCGACGATGCCGCGATCAAGGCGTTCGAGGATCACCACGTCAAGGTGGTGACGCTCACCGACGCCGAGTTCGAGGTGTGGCTCGACCTCGCCAAGAAGACGTCCTACGCCGAGTACGCGAAGAACGTGCCCGGCGGCGAGAAGCTGCTCGACGAGGCGCTCGCGGTGAAGTAGGCGCGCGGGACGTCGCGTAGCGGAAAGGCGGCCGGGCCGTCATGGAGAGCTTCATCCGGGCGGTCCGGCGCATTTCCCAGGCCTGCGGCGTGGTCGCCGCGTCGCTCATCGCGATCGGCGTGTTCGTCGTGTGCGAGATGGTGTTCGAGCGCTCGGTGCTCGGCACCAACACGATCTGGCAGGGCGACTTCACCACCAACTGCCTCGTGGCCGCGGTCTTCGTCGGCAGCCCCTACGTGCTGATGACGCGCGGCCACGTCAACGTGGACGTGCTCCCGCTCCATTCGGGGCCGCGGCTCCGGTGGTGGCTCGCGCTCTTCTCGAGCCTCCTCGGCATGGCGTTCGTGCTCACCATGGCCGTGCTCGGCTACCGGTTCTGGCACGAGGCGTGGACCAACCACTGGCTCTCGGACACGGTGTGGCGCTTCCGGCTCTGGATTCCCTACGCCGCGATGCCGGTCGGGCTCGGGCTCCTGCTGCTGCAATATGTGGTCGAGCTCATCTGCCTGGTGACCGGGCGCGAGCCGCCCTTCGGCATCAAGGGCGACACCCCCTTCAATCCCGAGGCGATGCCGTGAGCCCGACCGAATCCGGAAGCCTGGTGCTGGTGGTGACGCTCATCCTCCTGGTCTCGGGCGTGCCGGTCGCGTTCGGCATCGGCGCGGTCTCGGTGATCTTCATCGCGGTCTTCCAGGGGTTCGGCGCACTCCACACGGTCGCCGAGACCTTCTATTCCGGCCTCGACGATTTCACGCTGGTCTCGATTCCGATGTTCGTGATGATGGGTGCTGCGATCGGCTCGTCGCCCGCGGGGCGCGATCTCTACGAGGCCCTCGATCGCTGGCTCTATCGGCTCCCGGGCGGGCTCGTGATCTCGAATCTCGGCGCCTGCGCGATCTTCGCAGCGCTCACCGGCTCGTCGCCCGCCTGCTGCGCGGCCATCGGCAAGATGGGCATCCCCGAGATGCGCCGCCGCGGCTATCCCGACGGCGTCGCCACGGGCTCGATCTGCGCCGGCGGCACGCTCGGCATCCTGATCCCGCCCTCCATCACCTTCATCCTCTACGGCATCGCGACCGAGAACTCGATCGGCCGCCTGTTCCTCGCGGGCGTGCTTCCGGGGCTGATGCTGACCGCACTCTTCATGGTGT
>Ga0335072_10010992_pt1 | contig 12985 bp, 11 predicted proteins | sample Lox_Sample_21_FD_206725 | JGI IMG/M metagenome (GOLD analysis project Ga0335072, IMG submission 206725) | Soil microbial communities from Loxahatchee National Wildlife Refuge, Florida, United States - Lox_Sample_2.1 | ecosystem: Environmental > Terrestrial > Soil > Wetlands | place: USA...
CCTCGCCCGCCACCGCGTGGGCGCGCGCGCTGTAGGAGCGCTGCATCCGTCGCACCGCCTCGGCCGGGCGCGGGCGGAAGAACGCGAAGTGGACCGCGATCGTGATCACCGCGGCGATGGCGAGCTCAGCGGCCAGCCACCCGAACTCCGGCAGCCGCACGTAGTCCTGGATGAAGAAGCCGAAGAACGCGCCCATGAACGCGAGCAGGCCGCCCGTGAAGCCGAGCGGGCCGAACCGCCGGCAGTAGGTGCCGATGATCAAGATGATGACCAGCAGGCTCAGCGACAGCACCCGGACATGGACGGCCAGGCCGAGCGCCAGCGTGGCCAGCTCAAGGGCCGGCAGGAACAGCAGGCTGCCGAGCTGGGCCCGCGCCCGCGGGTACAGGCCTACGCCGAACCCGGCCATCATCGCCAGGATGGCGCCGAGCATCATGCCAATGATCTCAAGGGCATGATTCAGCTTCCACAGCTGCGCGGCCAGGGCGGGCGGGGCCTGGGGCGGGATGGGTACCTGCAGGGCGCCGGAGGCGTGCACGAAGATCCACTCGGCCGCCAGGATGATGCCGATCGTCACCACGATCTCGGTCGCCATCCGCAGGCGCATCAGGCCAGGGTCGGCAGCACTCAGCCAGTCAAGCCAGGCGAGGCCACGGCGGCGCCGGGCCAAGGCGGGGATGTCATCGAGAGAAGGAGCGCCGTCACCGCGCCGCGGGGATCCCGCGGTCACCGGGTCACGCAACATGCGATATCACGTCTTATTAGCTTAGCTCACGAAATGATAAGAACCCACTGGGGTCCATCAGCATCAGCAACACCGCGAGTGCCCGTTTTGTTCCCTGGTCTGCTCAGCCGCGCTCGTCTAGCATCGTGAGCAGTCGCGCGAGGACCTCGCGGTCCTTGTCGGCCAGCGGGGCGAACAGGTCCTCGGCCGCCTGGCGGCGGGCCTCGCGCATGTCATCGCGCACCGCGCCGCCCTTTTCCGTGAGGCGCACGAGCGTGGCCCGGCGGTTGCGCGCGTCGACCTCCCGGCGGACCAGTCCGGCCTCTTCCAGCGCGTCGATCACCGCGGTCAGCGAGCGGGGCACGATGCCCAGCTGCTCAGCCAGCTCCGTCATCCGCTGCGGTTCCTCGGCGCGGGCGATTACCCGCAGGGCACGCTCCTGCGCCGGGGTGAGGCCGAGCGGGGCCAGCCGCTGCGCCTGTCCCCGGCGAAGCCGCTTGGTCAGCCGCCACAGCAGGTCCGCGAGCTGCACCGGATCCTCGAACGCCACCCTTCCCACGCTACCAGGAGTGAGGCTCATACAGAGCCGGGAAGAATTATGAGTTAGACTCTGTTTGAGGTACCAAGACTTACTAGCAAGGAGAACTTATTGACTAGGCCCTCACTGATCACGCTCATCCGCAAGCCCAGGCTCAAGCCCGCGTCCAGCCCGCCCGTGTCGCTGGCCCGCATCACCCGCCTGTTTCGCCCCTACCGGTGGAACCTGCTGTTCGTCGGCCTCCTGGTCGCCGCATCCGCACTGTTCTCGCTGGTTAACCCGTTCCTTATCCGCGCCGTCATCGATGTCGCCCTGCCACAGCGACGCCTCGGCCTGCTGACCGTGCTGGCCGTGGGCATGATCGCCGTAGCCATCGCCAACAGCTCCATCAGCGTCTCCCAGACGTACGTGTCGACCAAGGTCGGCCAGCGGGTCATGCACGACCTGCGCACGGCGGTCTACTCGCACCTGCAGCGCATGTCGCTGGCCTTCTTCACCCGCACCCGCACCGGCGAGGTGCAGTCCCGCATCGCCAACGACATCGGCGGCATGCAGGCCACCGTCACCACCACGGCCACCACGCTGGTGCAGAACCTGACCCTCGTGGTCGCTACCGTCGTCGCCATGGTCGCCCTGGACTGGAAGCTCACGATCGCCTCGCTGGCCATGCTGCCGACGTTCGTCTGGATCAGCCGCCGGGTCGGGACCGAGCGCCGCCGCATCACCCGCGACCGGCAGCGCCAGCTCGCCACGATCTCCTCGATCGTGCAGGAGTCGATGTCAGTGAGCGGCATCCTGCTCGGCCACACGATGGGCCGCTCGGCGTCGCTGGCCGAGTCCTTCGCCACCGAGTCGGGCAAGCTCTCTGACCTTGAGATCTCGTCAAGCATGGCGGGCCGCTGGCGGCAGTCGACCATCCAGATCGTGATGTCCTCCATGCCGGCCGCGATCTACTGGGTGACCGGCCTGACCGGGAACGGCACCCACATGGCCATCTCGATCGGCACGCTGGTCGCGTTCACGACCCTCCAGTCCAACCTCTTCCGCCCGTCGGTCCAGCTGATGAGCGTGGGTGTGGACCTGCAAAGCTCGCTGGAGCTGTTCGGCCGGATCTTCGAGTACCTGGACCTGCCCGTCGACATCGCCGAGCCGGCCCACCCGGTGGCCATCAGCGGCCGGGCGCGCGGCGACGTGCGGCTCACCGACGTCACCTTCAGCTACGGCGACGACCAGCCCACGCTGTCGGGCATCGACGTGACCGTCCCCGCGGGCCGCAGCCTGGCGATCGTCGGCGAGACCGGCTCAGGCAAGACCACCCTCAGCTACCTCATCCCCCGCCTTTACGACGTGACCTCCGGCCGCGTCACCATCGACGGCACCGACGTGCGGGACCTGTCCTTCGACACGCTCGCCGCCACGGTGGGGATGGTCTCGCAGGAGACCTACCTGTTCCATGCCTCGGTGGCTGACAACCTGCGGTTCGCCAAGCCCGACGCCACCGACGCCGAGCTGGTCGCGGCGGCCAGGGTCGCCCAGATCCATGACCACCTGATGGCCCTGCCCGACGGCTATGACACCGTCGTGGGCGAGCGCGGCTACCGGTTCTCCGGCGGGGAAAAGCAGCGGCTGGCCATCGCCCGGGCCGTCCTGCGCGACCCGCCCGTCCTAGTCCTTGATGAGGCGACCAGTGCCTTGGATACCCAGACAGAACGAGCTGTGCAGGCGGCCATCGACGCCGTGAGCGCGGGACGCACCACGATCACCATCGCACACCGGCTGTCGACCATCCGCGACGCGGACGAGATCATCGTGCTTGATCACGGGGAGGTCGTCGAGCGAGGCCGCCACGCCGAGCTGCTGCTGGCCGGCGGCCACTACGCGGCCCTGGTCAACCGGGACGCCGACCTGGCCGAGGCCGCCTGACGCGACGGCCGGCCGGCCCCTGCCCGCCCCCGGGGAGGGCAGGGACCGGCCGTCGCCTCGCTAGGAGGCGGCCGTCGAGCCGGTCGCCGTCGAGGCGGCCGGCGCCGGGCGCAGGTAGCCGGTCCGCATCGTCGTGTCCTGGACGGGCGGGGTGTTGACGGCCGGCACGGTCGGCGCCGGGTTGGTCGCCACCTCGTGCTGGGCGGTCAGCAGGGTGAGCGTCGTGGACGGCACGGTCAGCGCCCGGTTGCGGTCAGGGAACGGCCGCGGCTGGCTGAACTGGAAGGCCGACGTCAGGTCGCCGACCGCCTGCCGACGCCACGCGCTGATGTTCGGCTCCAGGACACCGAACCGCGTCTCGAGGAACCGGATCAGCGAGCTGTGGTCGAACGTCTCCGTGGCCACGTACCCACCGACGGTCCACGGGGAGACGATGACGCACGGCACCCGGAAGCCCAGCCCGATCGGCTGCCCGTCCACGTACTCGTCGGCGGTCCCGGCCGGGGCCGTCGGCGGCAGCACGTGGTCGAAGTAGCCGTCGTTCTCGTCGTACATCAAGATGAACGCCGTCTTCGCCCAGACCTTGGGGTTGGCCGCGATGGCGTCGATCTTGGAGGCGATGTACTGCGCGCCCGCGGCGGGCATCCAGTTGGGGTGCTCGCACTGGGCCGAGGGCGCCACCAGCCACGACACCTGGGGCAGCCGGTCGTTGATGGCGTCGTCCTCGAACCATCCGGCCGGCTTCTTGATCATGGCGCTCTGCCAGAGAACCGACGACGGGTCGGCCGTGGCGTACTGCTCGCACCAGGCCAGGGCATTGTCGTCGTAGTTGTCGTCCTCCTGGTAGACCCGCCAGGTGATGCCCGCCTTGGCCAGCCGCTCCGGGTAGGTCGTCCACCGCACGATGGGGTTGTTGTAGGCCGGGGAGTCATCGGTGATCGGGCCGCCGCCCGTGCCGTTGGGGTCGAGCATCCCCGTCCACATGTACAGGCGGTTGGGGTTGGTCGGGCCGAGTACCGAGCAGTGGTAGCCGTCGCAGACCGTGAACGCGTCGGCCAGCGCCCAGTGGAACGGAATGTCGGGCTGGGCGTAGTAGCCCATCGTCTGGGCGCCCTTGGCCGAGACCCAGCTGTCCATCGCCCCGTTGTTCCAGGCCGCGTGCTGGTCGCTCCAGCCGTGCCCGAGGCCCGGCGTGGCCTGCGCCGACGTGGTCGCGGTGTCCATGTGGAACGGCAGCAGGTAGCCGTCGGCGTGGCTGGCGTCGGGCTGCTTGAACACGCTGTTGCCGTTGGGGAGGGTCAGCGCGTTCGGGTCGCCGAAGCCGCGCACGCCCGGGAACGTGCCGAAGTACTCATCGAAGCTACGGTTCTCCTGCATCAGGAAGACGACGTGCTCGATGTCGTTGATGCTGCCCTCGCCGGGCCGCGGCAGGTCGCCCGACGCGAGCGCCTTGCGGACGTTGGGCGGCAGGAAGACCGACGAGGCCGCGGCGGCGGCGCCGAGTCCCGCCGCGCCCGTGAGGAGGGCACGGCGCGATAGGGCCGGTCCCGTTCTGCTAATTGGCATGATGTCACTTCCTGTTACGAGTTCGCGGGAGCCGGCACCGACGGGCGGCCGCTAGCGGCGGCCGGCCAGCTGGGGATGCCCGGCCAGGAGAGGATGTCGGACCAGGACGGGGACGTGGGCCAGTGCGACCAGCTGGGGGCACCGGGGCCGCCGGGCTTGTTGGGGGCGGTGCCGGGCGCGGACAGCCGGGTGACGGTCAGCGCGACCTGGCTGGTCGTGGCGGTCCCCGTGGCGTTGGTGAAGACCGCCTGGTAGCGCGTGCCTGACTGCGCGATCGTGGTACCGCGAATGATCAGGGTGTCGCTTGTGGCGCCGGCGATCGGCGTGAAGCTGGTCGCGCCAGGTGCCTGCGACTCCCACTGGACAGTTGGCTTCGGCGTGCCGGCCGCCTCGGCGTGGAAGATCGCCGGGAATCCGGCGTACACCTTGGCCGGAACGGGCTGCACGGTCACCTTGGCGGGCACCTGGGGCACGAACTCGGCGACCCGGTGGTTGCCGGTGTCGGCGATGTACACCTGGCCATCCGGGCCGGCGGCGACCGCGGACGGCAGGTAGAGCGTGCCCGTGGGTGCGCCCTTGGCCGGCGTGCCGAACTCGCCCTCATACAGGCTGTCCACGTTGAACTCCTGGACGAGGTCGTAGTCGGGCTCGGTCACGTAGACGTTGCCCTGGCCGTCGAGGGCGACGTCCGAGGGGTTGGACATGCCCGCGTAGGCGCTGCTGGCGCTGCGGCCCAGGCTGAGGACCTGCGTGCCCGCCGGGTTGTACTCGTGGACGGCGTCCCCTGAGGTATCGGTGATGCCGTTCTCGGCCACCCACAGGTCACCCGAGCTGTCGACCGCGAGGCCCTGGGGGTTGCTCATGCCCGCGGTGACCGCCTTCTGGAAGGCTCCGCTCGCGCTGAACTCCTCGACCCGGTTGCCCTCGGTGTCGGACACGTACAGGGTGCCGCTCGCGTCGACCGCCACCCCCTCGGGCTGAGTGAACTGGCCGTTGCCGGTGCCGGGGCCGCCGATGGTCGCGACGAACCTGCCGCTGGTGGTGAACTCCTCGATCCGGTTGTTGCCGGTGTCGGCGACGAAGACGTCACTACCGTTCACGGCGATGGCCTCCGGGCCAGACAGCTGACCCGAGCCGCTTCCGCTCGTCCCGAAGTGCCTGATCTCGCGCCCGCTGGCCGCCAGCTCGACGACCTGGTCCTGGTCGGCGTCGACCGCCCATACGTCGCCGCTGGGGTCGGTGGCGATGCCGGACGGGCGGGCCACCGCGGTGCCGCCGAAGCTTTCCAGCGTCCCCTTGTAGACCGGCTGGGGCACCGCGGGCGCGGGGGTCACGGTGAAGGTCACCGGCCCGGCCAGCACGCCGTACCCGTCGTCGTAGAACAGGTAGGCCTGGTAGGTGCCCGGGTTAAGGCCGGCCGTGCTGAAGCTGCTCGTGCCGCTGGCCCCCGGGGTGTAGGCCCAGGTCTGGTAGTCGCCGAGGCTGGTATCGCCGTTGGTGTAGATCCCGATCCAGTTCTCGGAGTTAGCCGGGTCGGCGGTGTAGGCGAAGGTGATGTTCAGCCCGTCGACCACGCTGGCCGCCCCGCTGACCGTGATCGTGCCGGTGCCGCTGACCGTGAAGGCCAGGCCCGCGCTCATCTCGCCGTACTCGTTGTCGTAGAACAGCCAGGCCTCGTAGCTGCCGGGAGCCAGGCTCCCGGTGGTGACGGACACGTTCCCGCTGGCGGCCGGCGCGTAGGCCCACGCCGAGGAGCTGACGTCACCGGGGGTCTGGCCCTGCTGGTAGACGCCCACCCAGTTGGTGGAGTTGGCCGTCGACGCGGTGTAGTCGAAGGTGATGTTCGTGCCGGCGCTGACGCTGGTCACGCCATTGGCGGTGGTCGTCGGGGTGCTGGCGTCGATGGACAGGGTGCCGGCCGGCACCGCCGCCGACGCTGCCGACGAGACGGAGGAGGACGAGGAGGATGCCGTGCTGGCCGCCGTGAGCGCCGGGTGGGATGCCGTCAGGCCAACGGCGGCCGCGGCACCGGACGCCGCCACCACCACGGCCACCGCTGCGCACGCGGCTATGACGGTGCGCCGGACCGAGGCCCGGTGCCTGATGGCCCGCCTGAGCGCGGCCAGGCGCAGCGGCCCGGGACGCCGCGCAGGCCCCTGGGGGGCCTCGTCGCCCGAGGTTGATTGGTCGTTCACCTGCTACTTGCCCCTTCTCCCTCGGCCCGGCTGCTGGCGGCAGACGCTGCGTGGTTGCCGACCGTGAAGAACGGGTTGCCTAGCCGGGTTGAGGAGATTCAACTAACTTGACTAGTAAGGACGAGCGGAATCCTATTGGGACAAAATGACGTCTAAGTGGACGTTTGATGCTCTCAGGTGACCATGGTGCGAACTAAAGTGTGCGCACACGCGTTCCGACCCTTGTCGGCTTGCCACCATCGCTAGCATGTGCTCAACTTGCCTGGGCAACTTTGAGCACTGGAGCGGGCATACATGGTCGTGCAGTACCGCCAGATCGCCGATGACCTGCGGCGACTGATCGCGGAGGCGGTCTATCCCCCGGGGGCATGCCTGCCGCCTGAGGCAGAGCTGGCCGCCGGGTACGGCGTGTCACGGGGCACGGTCCGCCAGGCCGTCATCACGCTGCAACTGGAGGGCCTGCTCGACACCCGCCAGGGCGCCCGGCGCACCGTGCTGCGCGCCGCCCCAGCCCAGAGCATGAGCGAACTGCAGAGCTTCGCCCAGTGGGCCGTCCGCGACGGGCGGGCCGCCGGGGGCCTGATCCTGCGCCTGAAGCGCAAGCCGGCCTCGGTGGACGAGGCCACGACGCTGGCGGTCGCACCGGGCGAGCGGCTGCTGCACGTGCTGCGGCTGCGGACGCTGGACGGCGACCCGACCCTGGTCGAGCGGATCATCTACCCGCCCTGGATCGCCGACGCGGTCGCGGCCCTGCCCCGCGACACCGCCTCGCTGACCGACGCGCTCGCCCAGGCCACCGGGATCGTCTACGGGCAGGGACGGCACACGATCGACGCGGTCGCGGCGGGCACCGACGAGGCGTCCCTGCTTGGCATCAGGCGCGGCAGCCCCATGCTCAGGCACCGCTACGTCATCACCACGACGGGCGGCCGTCCGTTCGTGTCGTCCGATGACCGCTACAAGCCAGGCACGATGGCCATCACCCTGAACAACTCGGTAGCGCCGAGCGGGATCAGTCGCCAGGCCTGCGGCTAGCGGGTACCGGCGCGGGCCCGCTGGCGGCCTCGGCCTAGGCCCGCTGGCGGCCGCGCGGCTGGCGGCCTCGGCCTAGAGGGTGCCATGGTCGGCGGAGCGCGGGTCGCCGTCCACGGCCGTGCCGCTGTGCAGCACCCCGCTGATCGCCCGCTGCCGCCAGGCCGCCGTTGAGTCGTACAGCGGCGCCTCGGTGTCCACGGTCGTGAGCAGCAGCCCCTCCTCGTTGCGCACCAGCCGACCGGTGGTGACGCCGTCGGCCCGGACCATGAAGGACGGCCACAGGCTCTGCGGGGCAGAAGTATTCGGGCAGCTGATCCAGGTGAAGTTGCTCGCGGCGGCGGCCGTCATCCCAGCAGGCATCGTGATGCCGGGGTAGCTCAGCGTGGCCGCCGGGTTGACGCTGGCCAGCTCCGTGCCGATGGCCCCGGCGGCCCGCTCGATCCACTCGGCCGGCGCTCCCCCGGCGTGGAATGAGTGGAACACCAGCCGGACGTCCAGGGCCGCGTACTGCCGGTACAGCTCGGGGAAACGGTAGTCGTAGCAGATCAGCGCGCCGCAGCGGACCCCGTCAATGTCCCAGGTGACGGGATGGTCGCCCGGGCTGTAGTGCGCCAGGTCCCCGGAGGTGCCGGCCGCGTCCCCGCTGCAGAACCGCTTGTCGTACCGGTCAGCCAGCTGCCCCCGGTCGCCGATCACGTACAGGCAGTTATGGGGCTTGCGGCCGTCGCTGAGCTGATGGGCCGACCCGACCACTGCCCATATCCGCAGCCGGGCGCAGTGTGCCATGACCGCCCGGGCCGCCTCTCGCAGCTGCTCCCAGCGGGACGGTCCCCAGTCCGCGAACCCCTCGTGATCCACGCCCGCGTAGCCGGACAGCGCCGCCTCGGGAAAGTGCGCCACCCGCGCGCCCTGCCGGGCGGCCGCCTCGAGCTGGTTGCGGACATGGTCCCGGTTGGCATCTACGTCAGCACTCACGGGGAACTGACAGGTCGCCACGTTCAGCACAGCCATCGCGCCATTATCGGCGGCCGACGGGCCGGTGGCCTAGCCATTTACCGGCCGCCTAGCCGCCCCGCTTGCCCGCTTTCCCCGCTTGGTCAGAGGCCGAGGTCGCTCAGGCCGGGGTGGTCATCGGGGCGGGGACCGGAGCGGTCCCAGTGATACTTACGGTCGGCATCGGCCATGGCCACGTCGTTGATGCTCGCGTGGCGCTCTTCCATGTAGCCATCGGCGTTGAACTTCCAGTTCTCGTTGCCGTAGGCGCGGTACCACTGGCCTGAGTCGTCATGCCACTCATAGCAGAACCGGACCGCGATCCGGTCGTCGCTGAAGGCCCACAGCTCCTTGATCAGCCGGTACTCCTGCTCCCGCGTCCACTTGCCGGTCAGGAACTCGACGATCTCGGCCCGCCCGTTGATGAACTGCGAGCGGTTGCGCCACCGGCTGTCCTCGGTGTAGGCGAGGGAGACCTTGTGCGGGTCGCGCGTGTTCCACGCGTTCTCGGCCGCCCGGACCTTCTGCACGGCGGTCTCGAATGTAAACGGCGGAACTGGAGCTAGCTGTCCCATTCGGCTCATCCCTTCGGACACGAAAGACGGTCCACCCTTACCCAGGCGCGCCCGCTAGTCAACCGGCGGATCCCCAACACCCGGCCGCGCGCCTCCTTTCAATCTAGCTTGACCTCAAGTATCTTGATATCGAACTTTCCTCTGCGTTTCCGGGAGGCGTGATGATCACCGCAATCGATCATGTTCAGCTGGCCATGCCCCGAGGGGCGGAAGAGGACGCCCGATCGTTTTATGTCCGCCTGCTCGGCATGACCGAGCTTCCCAAGCCGGCCGCCCTATCTGGCCGGGGCGGCTGCTGGTTCACCTCGGGCACGGCGGTGGTGCACCTCGGGGTCGAGGAACCGTTCTCAGCCGCCCGCAAGGCCCACCCGGGTTTCCTGGTCGATGACCTGGAGGCCTTCCAGGCCCGGCTGTCAGGCGCCGGGCACGGCTGCACGCGGGCCGACGGCGAGGTTCCTGGCGTACGCCGGTTCCACACCCACGACTGCTTCGGCAACCGGCTCGAGTTCCAGCAGGCCTGACCTCAGCGGGACGGCGGCTGACGTTACGGGAGCGTTCGGGGCAGCCCGAACCAGGGCAGCGCGCTGGCCTCGAAGCGCATCAGGGCGCAGATCCGGTCCCCGGCCAGCGTCAGCACGTACAGCCCCGTGCCGCGGCGACTGCCGTCCGGCGCGCGCAGGTACGCTCCGAACGCCGGCTGGCCGTTGGCTCGGGTGGGCACGAGGTCGTACCGGCGGCCCGGGCCGAACAACAGGGCACAGAACTGACCCACCAGCTCTCGGCCCTCGTATTCCAGCGGCATGGGCGGCATGGACATGAAGGCGTCATCGGTCAGCAGGGCCACGATCGCGTCCAGGTCGGCTGACTCCCAGGCGCTGACGAACCTGGCCACGATCGCCTCCTCGGCGCGAGATCCGGAGGCGGGCGGCGGCTGGCGGCCCTGCCAAGTCGGCAGGCGGCGCTGCAGCCCGGCGCGCGCTCGCTTGAGGGCACTGGTGACCGACTCGACGGTCACCTCCAGCAGGCCGGCCACCTCGTTGGCCTGGAAGCCCAGGACATCACGCAAGATCAGCACGGCGACCTGGCGCGGCGGAAGCATCTGCAGGGCGGTCACGAAGGCCAGCGAGACGGCTTCGGCCTGCTCGTAGCGGGCCTCAGGGCCGGGAGCACCGCAGGCCGCATCGGCCAGCAGGTCGTCGGGATAGGGCTGCAGCCAGACGACCTCGCCGAGCCGGGTGGGCTCGGGCGGCTCAACGTTGGGCACGTCCCATTCCTTGGCCGTCCGCCGACGGGCCGAGCGCAGCGCGTTCAGGCAGCGGTTGGTGGCGATCTTGTACAGCCAGGTACGCAGCGAGGCGCGTTCCTCGGTGAAGCCGCCCAGGCCCTGCCAGGCCGCGAGCAGGGTGTCCTGCAGGGCGTCCTCCGCATCCTGGAAGGACCCGAGCATCCGGTAGCAGTGCACCTGTAGCTCCCGCCGGTACGGCTTGGTCAGCTCCTGGAAGGCCTCGCCGTCCCCGGTCCTTGCCCGGTCGATAAGGCCAGATCCCGTCGGCACCACGGGCGCCACCTCTTTCCGTTCCGTGTCGCGCTTCCTTCCTGTATGTACACCGGCCGGGAGACGAATTGGGCGGCCCGCGACCGCCCAGTTTCCGGCCGCCGCGGTGTATCCACCACCGGCGCCTGGCAGTCCGGCGCCGGCCGCTGATAACACCGCAACAAGGGAGAACCACCCGATGGGAAAGATCGTGATCACCGCGAACGTGTCGCTCGACGGAGTGGTCCAGGACCCCGACGGCCAGGAGGACTTCAGCCGGGGCGGCTGGTTCGTCAGGCACGGGGGCCGGGACCTCGACGAGTGGGGCAAGGTCGAGTACGAGGAGGCGCTGGCCACGGCGGCCTTGCTGCTGGGCCGGCGCAGCGAGGAGTGGTTCGGTGCGCGCTGGGCATCTCGGTCCGGCGGGTTCGCGGACCGCCTCAACAGCCTGCCCAAATACGTCGTGTCCTCGACTCTCCGGGACCCCAGGTGGACCAACGTGACCGTCCTTTCCGGCAGCGCGGCCGACGAGGTTGCCGCACTGAGGGAGCAGGTCCAAGGGGACATCGTCGTCTATGGCAGCTACCAGCTGGCCCGCACGCTGATTGAGCACGAGCTAGCCGACGAGCTGCGGCTGATCGTCTTCCCTGTTGTGGTCGGGGCGGGTGAGCGCCTCTTCGGCCAGACCACGGGGGCCAGGCCGTTCCGCCTCACCAGCAGCCGGACCATCGGAAGCGGCCTCGCCTTCCTCAGCTACGAGATCGCGCGGGACGCCTAACCGACGCTCTGTCCGCAGTGCCGGCTTCCGGCACTGCGGACACCCACGCCTGGCAATGACCACACGTACTGTTCGCAAGTAGTCCGCAACTACCCTGAGCTGGCATTTGTTGAGGTGCTGCAATGTAATCGGGCAGGCATGCTAGGGGCCATGGAGGATGTCAGCAGCCAGCACCACCACGAGCACCCGCACCCTGCCGACCGCGATCGCCACGAGCACCCGCACCCCGCCAGCCACGAGCATCATGAGCACCCGCTGGCGGCTGGCCACGACCACCACGAGCACCCGCACCCCGGCAGGCACGACGGTCACGGACACTCTCATCCCGCCGGCCACGGCCACGATGGTCACCCCCATCCCGCAGGCCACAGCCACGGGCACCGGACGGGCCTGACGGGGCGGCTGCTGCACCTGGTACGCCCGCATTCCCACGAGGCGGCCGACAAGGTCGACGCGGCCATGGAGGCCAGCGCTGAGGGCATGCGGGCGCTGTGGATCTCGCTGGCGGTCCTGGGCGTCACCGCGGCCGCGCAGGCGTCAGTAGTGGCCTTGTCGGGATCGGTCGCGCTGCTTGGCGACACCCTGCACAACGCGGCCGACGCGCTCACCGCGCTCCCGCTGGGGGTGGCGTTCCTGGTGGGCAGGCGCCCTCCGACCCGCCGGTACACCTACGGGTACGGGCGGGCCGAGGACCTGGCGGGGATCGTGATCGTCGTGCTCATCGCGGCGTCCTCGGCCCTGGCTGCCTACGCGGCCATCACCCGGCTGCTGCACCCCCAGCGGGTCACCGACCTGGCCGCGGTGGCGGTCGCGGCGCTGGCCGGGTTCGCGGGCAACGAGATCGTGGCCAGGTACCGCATCCGGGTCGGGCGCAAGATCGGCTCGGCGGCGCTCGTGGCGGACGGGCTGCACGCCCGGACCGACGGGTTCACGTCACTGGCCGTTCTGCTGGGGGCCGGAGGCGCGGCGCTCGGGTGGGGCTGGGCCGACCCGGTAGTGGGACTGCTCATCACCACCGCGATCCTGGCCGTGCTCTACCAGGCAGCCCGCGAGATCTACCGGCGGCTCATGGACGCGGTCGACCCCGCCCTGGTCGACCAGGCCGAGCGGACCCTGCGCGACAC
>Ga0335072_10010993_pt1 | contig 12985 bp, 11 predicted proteins | sample Lox_Sample_21_FD_206725 | JGI IMG/M metagenome (GOLD analysis project Ga0335072, IMG submission 206725) | Soil microbial communities from Loxahatchee National Wildlife Refuge, Florida, United States - Lox_Sample_2.1 | ecosystem: Environmental > Terrestrial > Soil > Wetlands | place: USA...
CGCCGCCGGCGCGGCCGCGCTCCGGAGCGCGGGGATCTCGCCCGAGCAGATCGACCTCGTGATCGTCGCGACCACCACCCCGGACGAGGTCATGCCGAACGCAGCACCGCTCGTCGCCCACGAACTTGGCGCGGTGCGCGCCGGCGCGTTCGACGTCGGCGCGGCGTGCACGGGCTTCCTGTCGGCGCTGGCGGTCGGCACCGGCCAGATCGAGGCGGGCCGCGCGCAGTGCGTGCTCGTGATCGGCGCGGACTTGATGTCGCGGATCCTCGATCCCGAGGACCGCACGACCGCCGCCGTGTTCGCCGACGGCGCCGGCGCGGTCGTGCTCACCGCCACCGGCGAGACCAGCCGGATCGGGCCAATCGTGCTCGGTGCGGACGGCGCGGGCGCCGATCACATCATCGTCCCTCGCGAACAGGGCGTGATCCGGATGCGCGGCCACGAGACGTTCCGCGAGGCGGTCGCGCGCCTGTCGCTGGCAACCGTGCAGGCCGCGCGCCAGGCCGGCACGCGCCTCGACGACATCGACCTGTTCGTCTACCACCAGGCGAACGGACGGATCCTGAGCGCGGTCGGCGAGCGCCTCAGCCTGTCGGCCGACCGGGTCGTCGATTGCATCTCCCAGTACGGCAACACGTCGGCGGCCACGCTCCCGCTGGCGCTCGCGCACGTCGAGCAGGACGGCCGCCTGAAGGCAGGGCATCGCGTGCTGCTCGGCGCGTTCGGCGCGGGCTTCACATGGGGCGCCACCGTGGTTCAGTGGGGTGCCGCATGAGCGGCCGCGTCGTGATCACCGGCGTCGGCGCGGTATCGCCCCTCGGCGTCGGCGCGCGCGAACTGTATGAAGGCTGGGCCGCGGGCCGCAGCGGCATCGAGGACGGCCTCGGCGCATGCACCGAGTTCGATCCGACCGAGTTCATGACGGTCAAAGAGGTTCGGCGGAGCGACCGCTTCGCCCAACTCGCGATCTCGGCGAGCACGCAGGCCGTCGCCGACGCGGGCTGGGACGCCGATGATCTGCCCGCCGACAGCGCCGACATCGGGTGCGTGATCGGCTCGGGCATCGGCGGGATGTGGACTTTTGAAAGCCAGTGCGACGTGCTCCGCGAGCGTGGACCCGAGCGCGTGTCGCCGCTGGCGATTCCGCTGATCATGGGCAACGCCGCCGCCGGCCTGGTGGCGATGCGCCACGGGCTGCGCGGGCCCGTCTTCGGCGTCATGTCCGCGTGCGCGTCGGGCACCCACGCGATCGGCGAAGCCGCGCGCATGATCAAGGGTGGAGAGGCACAGGCAGTCGTCGCGGGCGGAGCCGAGGCGACGCTCACTCCGCTCGCGAAGGCTGCGTTTGCCTCGATGGACGCGACCTCGCCGACGGGAATCTCGCGGCCGTTCGACGCCCGCCGCGACGGGTTCGTGATGGGCGAGGGCGCCGGCGTGCTCGTGCTCGAGTCCGAGGAGCTCGCGACCGCGCGCGGCGCGACCGTCCTCGGCGAGGTGCTCGGTTACGCATCGACGGCCGACGCGCATCACCTGACCGCCCCCGAGCCGACCGGCCGGCCGGCGTCGCTGGCGATCACGCGCGCAATGAAGAGCGGGGGCGTGACTCCGGAGGACATCGCCTACATCAACGCCCACGGCACCTCGACGCCGCTCAACGACCGCTCGGAGACCGAGGCGATCAAGCTCGCGCTCGGGGAGCGGGCGTACGACATCCCGGTGTCTTCGACGAAGTCCGCGATCGGCCACCTGCTCGGCGCCGCGGGCGCGGTCGAGGCGATCGCCACGATCATCGCGCTGAACGAGCGCGTCGCGCCGCCGACGCTGAATTACTCCGAGCAGGACGACGGCCTCGACCTGGACTACGTCCCCGAGGGACCGCGCCCGCTCGGCGGCAACGGAAACGGCGGAAACGGGAACGGACACATACGGCTCGTCGCCCTTTCGAACTCGTTCGGCTTCGGCGGCCACAACGCGGTGCTGTGCCTCGGAGGCGCGTCGTGAGCGTCACGCTCGCACCCCGCACCGAGACGACGCCGCTCGACCCGCTTGAGCGCCTCGAGACCCTGTGCGATCCGGGCACGCTCGAGCTGATCCGCTCCGAGGTGATCTCGGGAGCGATGGGCGAAAAGGCCCGCGCGGGCGACGGAGTCGTCGCCGGCGCCGGCCAGATCGACGGGCGCCCGGTGTTCTGCTACGCGCAGGACTCCCGCTACGCCGGCGGGTCGCTCGGCGAGCAGCACGCGAACTCGATCGTGCGCGTGCTCGAACTGGCCGACAAGGCGAAGGCGCCGGTCGTCGGGTTCGTGTCTTCGGGCGGCGCGCGGATGCAGGAGGGCGTGGCCGCGCTCGGCGGCTACGGTCGGATCTTCCACCGGATCGTGAAGCTGTCCGGCCGCGTTCCGCAGGTGTCGATCATCACCGGCCTGTCCGCCGGCGGCGGCGCGTACTCGCCGGCGCTGACCGACTGGGTCGTGATGACCGAGGAGTCGAGCATGTTCCTGACCGGTCCGGGCGTCGTGCGCGAGGCGCTCGGCGAGGACGTGACCGCTGATCAGCTCGGCGGCACGCGCGTGCACGAGCGCAACGGCGTCTGCCATTTCGTCGCGCCGACCGACGTCAACGCCGCGTACCTGGCGCGCGAGTTGCTCGGCTACCTGCCGCGCCACCGCGGCGCGCGCCCGCCGGTGCTGCCGGCGCGCCCGCCGCTCGGCCACGACCCGTCGGACCCGGTGCCCAGCGACGGACGCAGCGTGTACGACGTGCGCGACGTCGTCCGCGCGGTCGTCGATGGCGGCGAGATGCTCGAGGCCTCCGCCGGCTGGGCGCGCAACCTCGTCACCGGGTTCGCCCGGCTCGACGGCCACACGGTCGGCATCGTCGCGAACCAGCCGCGCTATCTGGGCGGGATCATCGACTCCGAAGCAGCCCAGAAGGGCGCCCGCTTCGTGAACAAGTGCACCGCGTTCGGGATCCCGCTCGTGGTGCTGGTCGACACCCCCGGGTACATGCCCGGCACCAAGCAGGAGCGAAGCGGCGTGATCCGGTTCGGCGCGGATTTCGTGCACGCGTTCGCGGCGGCCGAGGTGCCGCGAGTGACGCTGATTCTGCGCAAGGCGTTCGGCGGCGCGTACATCACGATGAACTCCAAGGACCTCGGAGCGGACTACGTGTTCGCGTGGCCGAACGCCGAGATCGGCGTGATGGCCGCCAAGTCCGCGGTCGGGATCATCAACCGCCGCGAGCTCGAGGCGGCGGAGGACCCCGACGCCGCCCGCGACCATCTCGCTGATCGCTACGCCGAGACCAACCTGTGCCCGCGGGTCGCCGCCGCGGCCGGGCACATCGACGAGCTGATCGCGCCCGATCAGACGCGTGCGCGCCTGTGCTGGGCGCTCCGCTCGCTGAGCCCGGAGGACGCCGAATGACGCGCTCCGACGGCACCATCCTGCTCACCGGCGCGACCGGATTCGTCGGCATGGAGTTGCTCGCCCGGTACCTCGAGCGGACCGAGCGGCCGGTGGTCACGATCGTGCGCGCCGGCTGCGACGAAGCTGCCCGAGAGCGCATCGACGCGGTGCTCGTGAATCTGCTCGGGGATCGCGCGGGTGCCTACGCGGACCGGGTGACGGCGCTCGCCGGCGATCTCACCGCGCCGCGCCTCGGGCTCGACTTCGATCGCTGGGAGTGGCTCGCGCGGCAGCCGACCACGATCATGCACGGCGCCGCGTCGGTGTCGTTCGACCAAACGCTCGACGACGCGCGCGCTATCAACGTCGAGGGGACGCGCCGGATGCTCGAGCTCGCCGGCCGCTCGCGTTCTGTGGGCGTGCTCGAGCGGTACGCCCAGATCTCGACCGCGTACGTTTCCGGCACCCACGCCGGCCCTTTCTTCGAATACGACCACGACGTCGGCCAGAGTTTCCACAACTCCTACGAGCAGTCGAAGTTCGAGTCCGAGCGGCTCGTGCGCTCACAGCCAGGTCTCCCGTTCACGATCCTCCGGCCGAGCATCGTCGTGGGCGATCGGTACAGCGGCTGGACCGCGGCGTTCAACGTCCTGTACTGGCCGCTGCGGGCGCTTTCGCGCGGTCTGTTCCCCGCGGTGCCGGCGCTCGCGTCCTCGCCGGTCGACGTGGTCTCGATCGACTACGTCGCCGACGGCATCTACGAGCTGTGCGACGGCGCCGGCGGGATTGGGCAGACGTATCACCTGACGGCTTCTGGGGAAGCGACCACGATCGGGGAGCTCGCGGAGCTCGCGAGCGGCTACTTCCGTCAGCCGCCGCCGCAGCTGCTCACGCCCGATGAGTTCGAATTGCTCGACCACGGCGGAATGGGACGCTCGATGTTCGAGGAGGGGCGTGCGTATTTCCCGTACTTCTCGGTGACGACCACGTTCGACGACGCGTTGACGCGCGCACGGCTCGAGCCGGCCGGGATCAGCGTGGCGCCGCTGCGCGACTACATCAGCCGCCTGCTCGACTTCGCCACCGCGAGCCGCTGGGGCAAGCACCCGATCGCGCGGGTCGACGCGGCGGCGACGTTCGCCGGCGTGTGAGGCAGGTCTCGCCCCCCACCTGGGGGGTTGGCGTGCATAGCTGGTTGCCGGCGGCCGTTGCGGCGAGCAACCTAGAACCATGACCATGCTGGCTGACACAGCCAGGTTCCGCAGCGACGACCCGGATCCGCTCGTGATTGCGTCGCTCGCGTGTCCGATCTGCCTGCGCAGTGACGACATCGAATGGCACGCCGCACTCGACGGATACGATCCGTCCGTCGAATGTCGATGCCCACGCTGCGAGGAGACCTGGCGGGTGTATCTGGAGCCGCAGCAGGCGCTGCGGTTCGCGCTGATGGACTCTCTCTGAGCTCGCGCTCGGAAGTCGGAATCGACGCGCTCGAGTTGTTCGTCGAGGTGCTGTCGCAGGCCGAGGTCGCCCCCGGGGTCGGCGAGGGGTTCTACGACCGGCTGTGCGACGCCGTGTGCCGGCTGGCGCGGATGCGGCGGGCGCTGATCTTCCGTTACGACAGTGCGGTCCGCCGCGTGCGCGCGGCCGGCGCGCACGGCCTGAGCCTGGAGCAGTTCGCCGGCGCCCACGTGACCGTCGAGTCGGCGCCGATCGCGGCCCAGTCGCTACGCGAGGATCGGGTGCTCGAGATCGAGGGCGATATGACCGGCCAGTTCCCCGAGGAGTACGCGAGCGTGTTTCCCGAGCCGGTCCGCCTCGTGTGCGCGCCGATGGCTGCCGCCGGCCGCGCGATGGGCGTGATCTTTGCGGACAGGCTCATGAGCGAGCCCCCGCTCGACGACGCCGAGCGATACCTGCTGTGGACGCTCGGGAAGGCCGCGGCGCTCGCGTCGGTCGCCCGCCTCGTGGCCAAGCAGGCGGAGGAAGCCGACCAGCTCGAACAGCGGATCGACCTCGCGCGCGACATCCACGAGGTCGTGATCCAGCGCCTGTTCGGCGTCTCGATGGCGCTCGACGGCGAGGGCGACCTGCCGGCCGAGGCACGGCAGCGATGCGCGGCCGAGACCCAGGAGGCGCTCTCAGATCTGCGCACCGCGCTTCAGCGCCCGCTCGGGCGCACTCCACGCGCGACTCAGACCACGTTCGTGGCCGAGGTCGAGCGGCTCGCGCGCGTGCACCCCGACCTTGGCGTGACGCTCAACGCGGGCGGCGAGGGCGACGTCCCGACCGCGCTCGAGCCCCTCGCGCAGTCGGTGCTCGCCGAGGCCGTCCGCAACGCGCACAAGCACGCCAACCCGACCCAGGTGAGCGTTCGGCTCGGGCGCGACGACGGCGCGTTCGTGCTCGAGGTCGCCAACGACGGCGTCAGCGGCACGCGCCGGCACCGCGCCGGCATGGGGCTCCGGCTGGCCGCGCTCGAGGCGCTCCAGAGCGGCGGCGTGGTCGAGTTCGGCGTGCGCGAGCCCGGCACCTGGCAGGTCCGCTTGGTGGTGCCCGATGAGTTCTGACCCGGCGCTGCGGAGTGATCCCCGATGACCTCTGATACAGCGTTGCGGAGTCCCGAGAAGCTGAGCGTGCTCGTCGTCGACGATCACGATGTCGTGCACTGGGGCATCCGGCTGATGCTGACCCAGCAGCCATGGGTCGACCGCTGCCTGAGCGCGCACTCGGGCGAGGAGGCGCTCGCATTGGTGGCGCGCTACCGCCCGCATGTGGCGCTGGTCGACCTGTTCATCGGCGAGGAGTCGGGCGCCGAGATCTGCGAGCAGCTGCGCAAGACCGAGCCGCTGACCCGCGTGCTGCTGTTCTCGGGTGCCGGCGAGATCTCCCCGCACGCGGCTCGCGCCGCCGGCGCATCGGGGTTCGCGTACAAGGACTGGCCGGCCCGGAAGATCGCGAGTGCGGTGCGGATGGTCGGGCTCGGCAAGACCGTGTTCGATCATCAGGACCGTCCGGTCGCCCTCGGGTTGTCCGACCGCGAGCGGGATGTTTTGAATCTGATGGCGTCGGGCGCCACCAACCCCGAGATCGCCGAGGAGCTCCACCTGTCCAAGCACACGGTCAAGGAACACACGAGCGCGGTGTACCGCAAGCTCGAGGTGCGCAACCGGACCGAGGCGGTGCAGCGCGCACAGCGGCTGGGGCTGCTGTCGTAGTCTCAGGTAGGTAGATGTCTACCTCGCGTTCGAGGAGGTCAAGGTGGACGCGGCGCTGAGTGAGATCGCGCGCTTCCTGGCCGTCCGCGCTCCGTTCGACGCGCTCGCGCCCGAGGAGCTCGGTGAGGTCGCCGCGCAGACCGAGATCGAGTTCTACGTCTCGGGCGCCTCGATCCTGACCGAGGACGGCGGGCCGGTCACGTTCCTGCGCGTGATCCACTCGGGCGCGGTCGACATCATCCATGACGGTCGCCTGCTCGACATGCTTGGCGCAGGCGACACGTTCGGTCACGCCTCGATGCTGTCCGGGCTTCCGCCCGGGTTCGAGGCCCGGGCCGCCGAGGACACGCTCTGCTACCGGATCCCGGTGAGCGTCGCGCGGCCGTTGCTCGACCGCGTCAGCCGGCGCGAGATCGAGATGGCGACGGGGCCCCCGAACCACCGGCCGGTCACGAGAATGATCCGTTCCCCGACAGTGCGCTGCGAACCGATGGAGAGCATCCGCGAGGTCGCCCGGCGGATGACCGAGGTCGGCGCGAGCTCGGCCATCGTCGATCTGCGCGGCGGCGGCTTCGGGATCGTCACCGATCGCGACATCCGCACCAAGATCGTCGCGGCGGGGCTGCCGTTGAGCGCACCGGTCGCGACCGTGATGACCAGTCCGGTGTTCTCGGTCACGCCGGATCGGCTCGGCGGCGACGTGCTGTTCGAGCTGCTCGAGCGGGGGATCCGGCACGCGCCGATCGTGTCCGAGAGCGGCCAGCTGATCGGGGTGATCGAGGACGCCGACCTGTTCCCGGCACAGTCGCAGACGTGGTTCGGGGCGCGGCGCGCGATCTCTCGCGCGTCCTCGCCGGATGATCTCGCGGCGGTCGCCGGACGGCTACCCGACGTGGTCGCCGACCTGCATGCCGCGCGGCTGCGCGCGCCCGAGGTGGTGCGCGTGGTGTCCGCGCTCGTCGACGCGCTGACCACGCGCGCGCTCGAGCTGGTCGCGCCGGCGCCGGGGGACGGCGTCGTGTGGGTCGCGGTCGGCGCGCAGGCCCGCCGCGAGCTCACCCCGGCTTCGATCGCCCGTGGAGCCGTGGTCTGTCACGACCCGCCGCCGGCCGAGTGGACGAGGTCGGTGGGCGAGGTCATGCGAGCGTGCGGCTTCCCCGGCGATGTGGTCGCGCGCAGCACTGAGGAGTGGACCCGCGTCATCGGCGAGGATGAGCTCGAGCTGTCGGTGCTGATCGAGCGCCGCGCCCTGTGGGGGACGCCGATCGATCCGTTGCCGGCGCCCGAGGGCCCGGCGCGAGACGCGGTTGTGGCGGCGCTGGCGCGCCGGGCGCTCGCGGCCGTGCCGCCCACGGGGTTCGACGCCGATTCGGTGCTCGAGGCAGGCGGTGGACGCAGTGATCGGCTCGACATCCGGGTGGCCGCGGTCGCGCCGATCGTCGAGCTCGCGCGCTGGGGCTCGACCGCGGCCGGCGTGTTCGAGGGGTCGACGCCAGAGCGGTTGCTCGCCGCGGCGGGGGGTGGCGTCTTGAGCGAGGGGGACGCGCGGACGCTCGCCGACGCGTTCGACCTCGCGCTCGAGCTCCGGATCGGCCATCACATGAACCGGATCGCCGCCGGCCAGCCGCCCGACGACCAGATCGAGCCCGCCGAGATCAGCCCGCTGATGCGCGACACCCTGCGCGACGTGTTCCGGGCGGTGACGTCGGTGCAGCGACGGTTGCGGGGATGAGGAGGTAGCGGGGGTGAGACTGCGCCGGTCGCCGGCAACGGGTTCCGCTGCGGAGTTTGCCGAGGCGGGGCGGCCGGCCGACGACACGCCGTGGCGAGAGGCTCGATGGTGCGCGCTCGACCTCGAGATGACCGGCCTCGACCCCCGCCGCGAGGAGATCATCGCGATCGGCGCGGTCCCGATCGACGAGGGCCGCATCGTGCTCGGCGGCGGCCTGTACACGCTCGTGCGCACGACCCGGCGCTCCCAGCACGGGGCCGTGCTCGTGCACAAGCTGCGCGTGCCCGACCTCGCGGACGCGCCGCCGCTCGAGGAGGCGCTCGATCGAATGCTCGAGATGCTCGCCGGCCGGGTCCCCGTGTTCCATACCGCGGCGATCGAGCGGGGCTTCCTCGAGCGGAAGTTCGCGGGCCGGCACGTGCGGCTGCCGGAAGCCGCCGACACCGAGGCGCTCGGGCGGGCGTGGCTCCGCCACCGGGACGGGTCCGCGCCGGAGGGGATCTCGCTCGGCCGCCTCGCCCGCGTGCTCGGGCAGCCGGCGGAGACGCCCCACCACGCGCTCGGCGACGCGCTCACGACCGCCAAGGCGTTCATCGCGCTCGCGACGCTGCTCGACACGGTGGCGCCGCAGACCGTCGGGTCGCTGCTGGCGGCCAGCCGGCCGTCGGTCGGGGCGGGGCGGCGGTTCGGCTCGGGGTGAAGTCGTTGGGAAGAAACGTCAGCATGGTGGACGGTTCTTCCCAATAGGCTTGCCGGCGTGATCATCTGCGAGTCGTTCGTGGTCGCGGACTGGACCGACCCGGGCACGCATCCCGGGCGCCCGATCGCCGGGTTGCATCTGCACCGCTCGGACGACGAGGCGTGGATCGTGCTGAGCGGCGCGCTCGGGTTCCAGGTCGACGACGAGCAACGGGAGGTCCCCGCCGGCGAGTCGATCCTCGTCACCCGGGGGACACGCCACTCGTTCTGGAACGCCGCAGACGCGCCCACGCGCTATCTGCTCGTGATGACGCCGCGGCTCCATCACCTGGTCGAGGAGCTCCACAGCGGCGAGCGCACCGACTACGCCGCGATCTTCGAGGAGCACGACTCGGAGTTGCTCGGGTAGCGTGACGCACTTCGGGCCGCCGGACGCAACCGTTGCCCCGCGCTACACGGGCGTGCGCACGTTCGCGCGGCTGCCTCACGTGCAACTTCCCCGCGACGATGTCGACGCGGCCGTGATCGGCGTGCCGTTCGACACCGCGACCAGCTTCCGGAGCGGGGCGCGCTTCGGGCCGGAGGCGATCCGGGCCGCCTCGATGCTGTTGCGTCCGTATCACCCGGCGCTTGACGTCGACGTGTTCGCCGCGCTGTCGCTGGTCGACGGCGGCGACCTGAACGTCACGCCGGGCAATGCCCTGAAGACCACCGAGCAGATCGACGAGCAGCTCCGCCCCCTGATCGAGAAAGGCATCGTGCCGCTCGTGCTCGGTGGCGATCACTCGATCGTGCTCGGTGAGCTGCGGGCGCAGCACGCCGTGCACGGCCCGGTGGCGCTGGTGCTGCTCGACGCCCACGCCGACACCTGGGATCAGTACTACGGCGAGCGGTACTTCCACGGCACGCCGTTCCGCCGCGCCATCGAGGAGGGCCTGATCGATCCGGCGCGCTCGTTGCTCGCCGGCATGCGCGGCCCGCTGTACGGGCCCGAGGACATGGACGTCCCGCGCGAGCTCGGGTTCGAGGTGATCGACGGTGCCGATCTCGTGTCGATGACCCCGGACGCCTACGGCGAGCGGGTACGGCAAAAGGTCGGCGACGGGCCGGCGTATTTGTCGTTCGACATCGACGTGCTCGACCCAGCCTCCGCGCCCGGGACGGGTACGCCCGAGGTGGCGGGTCTGTGGCCGCGCGAGGCACTCGCGTTCCTGCGCGCGCTCGCCGGCATGTCGTTCACGGGGTACGACGTCGTCGAGGTTGCGCCGGCGTACGACTCGCCCGGGCAGATCACCGCGCTTAACGCGGCCGCGGTCGCGTACGACCTGCTGGCGCTGCTCGCGCTCGCGCGAAGCCGCTCCCGATAAGAGGACCGATCCTGACCTAGAACGGAGGTACGTTCGCGGAGACCGCGAGCGAGAGAAAAGGAGCATCCATGCCCGAGCTAGACCGTTACATCCCCGGTGTTCCGTGCTGGATCGACACCAACCAGCCGGACCCGGAGGCCGCCGTCGCGTTCTATCGTGACCTGTTCAGCTGGGACATCGAGGGCGTGATGCCGGATGGGGCCGAGGGCGCGTACTTCATGGCGCGTCTCCGTGCAGGCGATGTGGCCGGTATCGGCAGCATCCCCGACGGAGCGCCGGAGGTCGCCGCATGGAACACCTACGTCTGGGTGGACAGCGCAGATGACGCGGCCGCGAAGGTCAAGCAAGCCGGTGGCGCCGTGCTGATCGAGCCGATGGACGTGTTCGACGCGGGGCGCACCGCGGTGTTCAGCGACCTCGAGGGAGCGGCGTTCTCGGCGTGGCAGCCGAACCGCCACCGGGGCGCGACGATCGTCAACGAGCCCGGCTCGCTGAACTTCAACAACCTGAACACGCATGACACGAACGCCGCGAAGTCGTTCTACGGCGAGGTCTTCGGATGGGGGACGATGTCGATGGGCGGTGGCGCCGAGGCATGGACGTTGCCCGGGTACGGCGATCACCTCGAGCTCCTGAATCCGGGAACGCGCGAGCGCTTCGGCTCGATGGGCGCGCCAGGCGGTTTCATCGACGTGGTTGCCACGATCACGCCGCTTCCGGACGGCCACGACGACGTACCTCCGCACTGGGGCGTGACGTTCGCGGTCGACGACGCGGACGCGACCGCGGAGAAGGCGTTCGGGCTCGGCGGAAAGATCCTCGCGCCGCCGTTCGACGCTCCCTGGGTCCGGATGACGATCATCGCCGACCCTCAGGGCGCGACGTTCATCGCAAGCCAGTTCGTTCCCGAGAACCGGGACGTCGCGACCCCCGGGAGCGAATCGCTCAGCGCGGCCTAGTTGTAGCGAACGGGGCGGGTCCGAGCCCCGACGCGGACCCCGGCGCCGACCCGTCTAGGTTCGGCGCCGGGACTCATGCAACGGGGGGATCGAGCCGACGAACGCCGTGATGTCAGGGGAGTCCGCGTCCGTCGGCCGTGCCCGGCGAGGCCGGTTGGCCGCAGCATGCTCGGCGCGCCCGCTTGCGTTTGGTGTGCTTGGCCTGATGAGCGTCTGGGCGATCGTCTACGAGCTCGCTTTCGCGGTCTTCCCGGGTCTGCTCGGCGCCCTCGCTTACCGTGGCATCGCCCCCGACGTCGTCTTCCTGATCGCAGCGGCGCTGCTGATCTGGCGCGGTCTGACGGGGGAACGCGGGTGGGCGCTGATCGGGATTGGCGGGCTGTGCTGGGCAGCCGGTGACATCTACTGGACCCTCGTACTCGGGAATCTCGCGAACCCGCCGGTGCCGTCCCTGGCCGATGCCGGCTATCTGTCGTTCTGCCCGTTCGCGTTTGCCGGGATCCTGTCGCTCGTGCGGGAGCGAATGTGCCGAGTGCCGAAGGCGCTCGCCGCGGACTCGGCCGCCGCCACGCTGGCGGTCGGCGCGGTCGGCGCGGCACTGGTGGTGCAGCCGGTCGTCGCCCACGCGGACGGCGGAGGCCTGGCGGTGGCAACCAACCTCGCGTACCCGATCTTCGACCTGCTGTTGCTCGGCCTGATCGTCACCGCGACGGCGCTCGGCAACTGGCGCCTGAACCGGACCTGGGTCCTCCTCGCCGCATCGGTGCTCGCGTTCTGGATCGCCGACAGCGTGTACGTCGTCGCCGACGCGACCAACACCTACACCCAGAACGACTGGTACAACGCGCTGTGGTACTGGTCGCCGGTGATCGCGGCGTGGGCGGCATGGGTCCCCCGGGGCGACCGGGCATCGATTCGAAATCCGACGAGCGCCCGGGGCATCGTCATGCCGGTCGCGTTCGCGTCGGTCGCGATCGCGATCCTCGTGTGGTCGAGCTTCGATCCCGTGGGGGTGATCGCGATCGCCCTCGCCGCGGGTTCGCTGTCCGTGGTCATGGGCCGGCTCGTGCTGACCTGGCGCGACAACGCGCGCCTGCTCCGGGCGAGCCAGGACGAGGCGATCACCGACGCTCTCACCGGTCTCGGGAACCGGCGCGCGCTGCTCGCCGATCTCGAACGGCGGCTATCGACGGTCGGGAACGATCCGCCGTTCACGCTCGTGCTGTTCGACCTGGACGGCTTCAAGCAGTACAACGACACGTTTGGGCACCTGTCCGGCGATGCTCTGCTCCTTCGACTGGGACGAAAGCTCGAGGCGCGGATCGGGCGCGCGGGGAGGGCGTACCGGATCGGCGGCGACGAGTTCTGCGCGTTGGTCGATGCCCCCGAGGGTTCGGCCGACTACCGGGTCGAGGCGGCGGTCGGCGCGCTGTTCGAGCGGGGCGAGGGCTTCGCGATCGGCTGCTCGTGCGGCTCGGTCGTGGTGCCAACCGAAGCGCAGGACGTGAGCACCGCACTCACGATCGCGGACCAGCGCATGTACGCCCAGAAGCGGATGGGCCGCGCGTCAGCGGCCCGCCAGTCGAAGGACGTTCTGCTG
>Ga0335072_10010994_pt1 | contig 12985 bp, 11 predicted proteins | sample Lox_Sample_21_FD_206725 | JGI IMG/M metagenome (GOLD analysis project Ga0335072, IMG submission 206725) | Soil microbial communities from Loxahatchee National Wildlife Refuge, Florida, United States - Lox_Sample_2.1 | ecosystem: Environmental > Terrestrial > Soil > Wetlands | place: USA...
GCCCGAGGGCCTTTTCACGAAATCGCCAACTGAGATTGCCCGCGCCCTTGCCTCAAAGAAGGTCTCGCCCAAAGGTCCTGCTTCCGGCATGCGTATGCTGACCTACTTCATCAACCGCGCTGGCAAAGGACTCAGCCCAACGCGCCGCGCAAAGCTCGAAAAAGCCAAAGAGATGCTCTCCGCCAAAATCAAGGAACAGAAAAAAGCCGCCTGAAGTATCTTCAAGCGACTTTCTCGCCCTCAACTCGGCGTCAGCGCGGAGCGCGTCCCGCCGTGCGCGAAGCGCCCTGGACGGTCAGTTCAGTCCGCGGAACTTCAGCATGGGCTCGATCGTCGGCTTTCCGCCCAGCCATTGGTCGTACATCTTGTTCAGGTCTTCGGTATTGCCCCTTGATAGCACCATCTGCCGGAAGCGGTCGCCATTCGCGCGCGTCAGTCCGCCGTGGTCTTCGAACCATTGGAACGCATTATCATCCAGCATCTCGCTCCACAGATACGCATAGTATCCCGCTGCATAGCCGTTGCCCCAGATGTGCGCGAAGTAGCTGGACCGGTAGCGTGGCGGCACGTAGCTGATCAGCAGATGTGTCTTCTTGAGTGCCTCGGTCTCAAACGTGTCCGGATTTTCCAGCGGTGCGCTCGCCGGAAGCGTATGCCACTGCATATCCAGCTCCGCCGCCGCCAGCAACTCCGTCAGCCCATAGCCTTCATTGAATTTTGTCGCCTTCAGTACCTTCGCCTTCAGCTCCGCCGGCATCGGAGCGCCTGTCTTGTAGTTCCGCGCGTAATGGTCAAACACCTCCGGATATGTCGCCCAGTGCTCGTTGAATTGCGAGGGAAACTCCACAAAATCCCGCGGTACGGAAGTCCCTGACAGGCTGGGATACTCCGTATCCGCAAACATCCCGTGCAGCGCGTGCCCGAACTCGTGGAACATCGTCGTTACGTCATAAAAGCCGATCAACGCAGGGTCGCCGGGCGCAGGCTTCTGAAAGTTAGCCACGTTGTACACCACCGGAAGCGTGCCCAGCAGCTTCGACTGGCCCACAAATTCATCCATCCACGCGCCGCCGTTCTTGTTATCGCGCTTGAAGTAGTCGCAGTACCACAGAGCCAGCGGCTTTCCGTCTGCATCGAACACCTCGAACACGCGCACATCCGGGTTGTATACCGGAATATCGTGCCGCTCCTTGAACGTGATCCCATACAGCTTGTTCGCCGCATAGAACACACCGTTCTCCAGAACATTGTTCAGCTCAAAGTACGGCTTCACCTGCGACTCATCCAGATCGTACTTCGCCTTCCGCACCTGCTGCGCATAGAACTCCCAGTCCCACGGCTCCAGCGTAAAGTTGCCGTGCTGCGCATCGATCAACGCCTGAATCTCTTTCTCCTCGCTCGCCGCCTTGGCTGTCGATGCCGGCACCAGCGCGTCCATAAAATCAATCGCGGCCTCCGGAGTCTTCGCCATCTGGTCCTGCAGCTTCCACGCCGCATAATTTGGATACCCGAGCAGCTTCGCCTTCTCCGCCCGTACCTGTGCAAGCCGCGCAATTGTGTTGCGGGTATCGTTCGCATCGCCTCGCTCCGCGCGGTTCCATGAGTCATCAAACAACGCCTTGCGCGTCGCGCGATTCGTCAGGTAAGCCAGGTCCGGCTGCTGCGTGGTGTTCTGCAGCGGCAGCACCCATCCTTGCTGTTTCCGCCCCTTTGCCGCCAGGGCTGCGGCTGCGAGCTGGGCCTGGCTCAACCCCTTCAGGGCCGCCTCGTCCGTCGTGGAGTAGGCTGCCACCTTCGTTGCCGCCAGCAGCTTCACGATAAAGTCGTTCGAGAGCGTGGCTTCTTCTTCATTCAGCTTCTTCAGTTGCGCCTTGTCCGCATCCGACAAAGATGCGCCCGCCAGCACGAACTCCTTGTAGTCGTACTCCACCAGCCGCCGCGACTCCGGATCGAGCTTCAACGATGCCCGCTCGTCATACACCGCCTTGACGCGGGCGAACAGCTTCGGGTTCAGATAAATCGCGTCCTGCAGGGCCGCCAGCTTGGGAGCCTCAATCGTCTGTACCTTCTCCAATTGCGGATCGGTGTTCGCGCCCGTCACTCCGTTAAACACCGCCATTACCCGGTTGAACAGCTGGCCAGTGTTTTCGAGAGCCACCACCGTATTCTCAAACGTCGGCGCAGCCGGATTGTTCACGATCGACGCAACTTCTTTCAGTTGCTGCGCCATCCCCGCCTCGATCGCCGGCTGATAATCGCTGTCCTTGATCTTGTCGAACTGCGGAGCATGGAAGGGCAGCGGGCTCAGCGCATAAAAGGGATTGTCCGGCCCAAATGTCTGTGCCGCCGCAAGGCTGTTCCCCATGCCGAATGCCATCGCGCCAGCCACAGCCAGAGTAGAAATGTTGGACAAAGTTTTCTTCGCTTTCAATTGGAGTGTGCGTTTAGGCAATCGATTCATCTCGGGCATTACCTCAAATCCCCGATTGTAATATGCCCGGACGTCTAGTCCCGCACCACCCGATGAAACTGCACTTCGCGGTTCGTCACAAACCCCAGCCGCTCGTACAAATCAAACGCCCGCTTGTTCGCCGCGCTCAAATGCAGGCACGAAAGCCAGCCATCTCTGCGGTGATCTTCGAGCAGCTGCGTAATCAGCGCCGCCGCATACCCTTTACCCGTATGCTCGGGATGCGTGCACACTCCGCTGATCTCAACATACCGGTCAAACTTCATCCGCTCCCCGGCCATCGATACCAGCCGCCCATCCACGCGCACACCATAATAGGTGCCCATCTCGCAGGTCCGCATCCGAAAGTACCCCGGAAACGCAATCGTCGTCAGCTCCACCATCTCCGCGGCGTTCTCGCTTGACAGTTGGATAATGTCAATCTTTTGCACCAAAGGCGCGTCCGCCCGTGCGGCCAGCACCATCTGCAGCCCCGCAATCGAGCCCTGAAACACCAGCCCCGGCGCAAGCTCACCCGGAGCCGCCACCGGCATCTCTCCCATCAGGTAAAGAATCTCCTTTGGCTTTAGCAGCGACCGCAGGTGCTCCGCCTCATCCTCGCTCCACTCCCCGACCGCCCCAAACGGAGCCACATCCGACGCATACTTGCATGCCTCACCCGCAACCTCGGCAAACCCGCTCTGTCGCGTCTTCAGCGCGTGCCACACCGGATTCGCAAACACATCCCGGTTTCTCAACTCGCTTCCCATCAAAACCGTCCCCCCTGTAATCCATACATGATTTGGAGAGATGCTGATCGGCCATCTGATCGGCCCGTATGCACAAAACCTCTCTGGCCAGTTCCGTTCGGTAAACTGGAACGAATGCCCCCTCGGCCCAAACTGATCGCCATCGATATCGACGGTACCCTGGTCCCGTCCACCATCCCTGCCACCGGACCCCCTGTCAGTCCCCGCAACGCTCGCGCCCTCCTCGACGCCGAAGTCGCCGGCATCCAGATCGTCATCGCCACCGGACGCCGCCAGGCTTACGCCACGCCGCTCATCCATCCCATTGGACTCAAACCAGAAACGGTCATGATCACCTCCAACGGGACCGTCACGCGCACTCTCGGCGGCGGGCGCATCGACCGCTTCTTTCTACCCGTCGAAACGGCCATTGCCCTCTGCCCCGTCCTGCGCCAATTCGGCGGAACCACGGTCTTCACCTTTGACCGCGAGGGTCCTGGTGAGCTGGTCCTCGAGTCCATCGGCCAGCTCCATGAACGCATCGCCGCTTGGGTCGAGTCCAATCGCCCCTGGATCACCGAAATTCATCCCCTCGAACGCGCGTTTGATTCCGGAGAAGCCCCCGTTCAAGGCATGGTCTGCGGAGCCGTCGCCGGAATGCTCGAAGCCGAGAACTGGCTCAGGGCAAGTGAGCTTTCGCGCAAAATTGAAACCCACCGCACCGAGTATCCGGCCCGCGACCTCGCTATCCTCGACATTCTCCCGCCCGGCTGTTCCAAAGGCGTGGCCCTCCGCCGCCTCGCCAAAACGCAGGGCCTGGACCCCGCTGAAATCATGGCCATCGGCGATAACTTCAATGATCTTGAGATGTTGGAGTTCGCCGGTCAGCCCGTCGTCATGGCCAATGCTGCACCATATTTGGTGCAAATCGCCCGCCGCCGCGGCTGGCAGGTCGCCGCCACCAATGACGAGGACGGCGTCGCCCAGACCATCGAGAGCGTCCTCGAAGGCATCAACGTCCAGTCAACTGAGGCACCCGCGTATTGAAAGGAAATCCAAGCAAAGATGGTAGAGTTTCCCTGATGCCCGGCGCTTTTCAAAGGTTGAAAGGAGCTTTTCCCAAATTCATGGGAACCGCGCTCGCCCTCGCGGCTGCCTTTGCTGCCATCTCGGCCCATGCAGCTGAGCACATTACCCTCACCAACGGATTCGATCTCACCTGCGACCATCGCGCCGTCGTCGGCAACCGCATCCGGCTTTATATGGACTCCGGCAGCTCGAACTTCATCGAGGTAAATGCCGACCAGATCGCCTCCAGCGAATCCGTAATTCTGGCCGCTGCTCCCTCAACTCCCGCTACACCCAACGCCGAAAGGAATTTGACCCCGGCTGAGCTTCATCAGCTTCTCGCCCGCGCCGGAGCCGCGCACGATCTCAACGTTGATCTGCTCGCCAGCGTCGTCCGCGAAGAGAGCGGTGGCCATCCGGGCGCCGTCAGCCGCGCCGGAGCCCAGGGACTCATGCAGCTCATGCCCTCGACCGCTGCGCAGCTCGGAGTCGCCAACACCTTCGCGCCCGGCGACAACATTCGTGGCGGGACCACCTATCTTGACGGCCTGCTTAAGCGCTATCACGACAATCTTGCCCTCGCGCTCGCCGCCTACAACGCCGGTCCCGCCGCGGTTGATCGCTGGCACGGCATCCCGCCCTATCGTGAAACGCAGTTATACGTCGCACGCGTCATCCACGAATTCAACCGCCGCATCGCCGCCCGCAAATCGCGCGAACTGGCCCAGATCGCCGCCGCGGTAGAGTAAAAAAACCAAAAACGTATAGATTAGAGATTGAAGGAAGAAGTTTGAAGAAGAAAACCTGGATTCTCTATCTGGCCATCGCCATCGCGCTGGTGGTGCTCGCTCTGTATGCCCGCCACAAAATCAATTTCAACTGGGGTGTGTTCGTCCAGCAGTTGAAGCTCGCCGACTGGCCCATGATCGGCTTCGCCGTCTCTCTCATCTGGCTCGGCTACATCGTGCGGGCCGCCCGCTGGGCGCTCTTTCTCAAGCCCGCCTGCCGGATTCCCCTGTTTTCCCGGATGTGGTTCAGCGTTCTCGCTGCGCAAGTCATCGGGTTCACCGGAGTCGCCCTTCTCGGCCGTCCCGCCGATCTCGTCCGCCCTTATCTCATCGCGCGGCGCACCAAACTGCCGTTCAGCTCACAGATGGCCGTCTGGGTCGTCGAGCGCATGTTTGACGCCGGAGCCATGGCGCTCATCTTCTCTACTGCGCTCTTCTTTGCACCCGACAAATCCACCCTCCCGCATCCCGAACTCCTGCGCCGCATCGCGCTCACCGGCCTCACCGGAACGGCAGTGCTCGCCGCCCTCGCCGTTGCCGTCCGTCTCAGCGGAGAAGTGGTCGCAAAGGTTGCGGGCTCAGTGCTGGGCAAGCTCTCTGAAGGGATGGGCCGCTCCGTCGCCGCAAAAATCAGTGCCTTCCGCGACGGCCTCGATATGCTGGCATCCATCCGCGATGTGGGCGTGGCCCTCCTGCTCTCGCTTCTCATGTGGTGCATGATCGCTCTCGCCTACCTCGAGACCACGCGCGCCTTTGTCGACTCGCCGCCCTTGCACACCCTCACCGTTGCGCGCTGCATGGTCCTGATGGCGGCCAGCATGCTGGCCAGCACCATTCAGCTTCCGGTCATCGGATGGTTCACGCAAATCGCCGCCGTCGCCGCCGCCACGCAGCAGCTCTTCGGAGCAGCCTGGGAGCCCGCGCTGGGGTGCGCCGCCGTGCTTCTCATCGTCACCTTCCTCAGCATCATTCCCGTCGGCCTCATCTGGTCGCGCTTCGAGCACATCTCGCTTAGAAAAGTTTCAGAGGAAAGCGAAGGCGCAGGATCGAACGTCGGAGTCGATGCCCTCACCGCACCAGAACCCGCCTCCGAATCTCAGACCTGAGACGCACCTTCCGGTTCTGAGTAGTGAAATGCAACTATCTGCAGGAGCCGAAAGTCGCGATCCACGACCAACAGGAGTGGCCACGGAACTCAGTCTGGGATGGCGCGAAGCGCGTGTCGCTGGACGCGGGGTTCTAGTCCAGGCGACGACGCACCGCTCTTCGCACCGCGTCCGTGAAGATGCCGTACACTGCGTGTGAAACCCATTCGCTGACGCGCTCCTTGGCCGGCTGCTGTTCCTTCGGAGGCACCAGCCCCATCCTCGGCAGCACGGACTCGTGCGTGATCTTGTTCAGAGTCAGGCCGAACGCCGCGCCCTTCCACGCCCCCAGTGACGGCTCCATCTCGACCGCCGCTCCATAGATCGCCCCCGCCGCCGCCCCGAACCCCCAGTGGATTCCCTGCGTAGCCACCGTCTTCTGGCCCTCCGGCAAACTGTGACCCGCCACCTGCTCGGCCAGCGCCACCGGCGGTGCAATTCGCCCCTCAGCGCGTGGCGGAAAAATCTTCTCTACCAGCACCTTAGCGCCCGCCCCGGCCAGACCGCCGATCGCCCCAGCGATCATGCCCTTCACAATCGATCGCTCCCGCTTCGCCGTCGTATCCGTCATAGAGAACCCATCATGAAGACTAGGATGCGCGTATCGCTGCGCATCGGGCAACCTGATTCACGAAGATTATCCATCGATCCCAGGTGACGCCGCAATCCTAGGCGGTGCAGCCTCAAAAGCTTCCCAAATCTCTCCAGAGCATGCAGACTGCGAAGAGGAGCATCAAACATCCACTCGGCGGTTGCGATGGCAAAATCCCCAACGGCCTTCCGATCACGCCCGGCTGGAACTACATGGTGCGGTTGTATCGCCCGCGTGCGGAGATTCTGAGTGGCACCTGGAAATTCCCCGAGGCTCAGACCGGCTAATTCGGCGATATTCTAACCTCGGCTGGAATCATCGGTTGATTGGGGGACAGGCCACGGCCATAGATTAAATACTCCTCTTGCAATCCTTCCTCCTTTCCTCGATAATCAAAAAACGCGCCTTTTATCCGGCGCACGCAATACCAACCACGGCCGGCAGGCATCATCGACCGAGCGGTGGGAGACGAGGAAGTATGTCGAGAAAAGTAGGTAAGAATGTCGCGAAGGCGCGCGCGGCTGTCGAACAGCGCCCTTACGCACTCCAGGATGCGGTTCCGCTCCTGCAAAAAGTAAAATTCGCAAAGTTTGACGAGACCGTCGACCTCACCATGCGTCTCGGCGTCGATCCTAAGCATGCTGACCAGATGGTGCGTGGTACTGTCGTCCTCCCGCATGGCCTGGGCAAGACCAAGCGTGTCGCCGTCATCACCACCGGCGACCGCCTCAAGGAAGCCGAGGCTGCCGGAGCCGAGTTCGTTGGCGGCGAAGACCTCGTCGAAAAGATTCAGAAGGAAAACTGGACTGATTTTGACGCCCTCATCGCCACGCCCGACATGATGAAGTCCGTCGGACGCTTGGGCAAGGTGCTCGGCCCCCGCGGTCTCATGCCGAATCCAAAGACCGGCACCGTCACCAACGACGTCGCCGCGGCAGTCAAAGAAATCAAGGCCGGCAAAATTGAGTTCCGCACTGACAAGACGGCGCTCGTGCACGTCCCGGTGGGCAAGCTTTCGTTCCCGGTCGAAAAGCTGGTCGAAAACGCGCAGACCGTCATCTCCAGCGTGGTTCGCGCCAAGCCCTCGGCGGCCAAGGGTAAGTACATCAAGGGCATCACGCTCAGCTCGACGATGGGGCCTGGGATTCAGCTGGACAGCGCCGTTGCTGACGCTGCCGCAAAGGTGTAACAAAGAATTTTCAAGGGTTTCGGCCATCTGTTCAGTGACAGAACTGGCCAGTAAGGAATTGTCATCATGGCATTAAGCAGGGCAAAAAAAGCGGAGAAGGTTGAGCAGCTCTCGAAAGAGCTTGCAGGCTCTACCAGCGCTATCATCGGCACCTTCGCGAAGCTCACCGTCGCGCAGGACTATGAACTGCGCAAGACTGTTCGCGCCGCCGGTGGACGCTATCGCGTACTCAAGAACAAGCTGGCCGAGCGCGCCGCCAAGGGATCGAACATCGAGGACGCGCTCAAGAACCTCAAGGGCGTCTCTTCGGTCGCCTATACCAGCGGCGATCCGGTCGCGCTGGCCAAGGCCCTCGCCGGCTGGGTCGCGGAGAATGCGGAGTTTACCTTCAAGCTCGGCATCGTTGACGGCAAGGTCATCAATGTCGCAGAAGTCAAAGCGCTGGCTACCATGCCGGGCAAGGAAGAGATCTTCGCAAAGCTGCTCTTCCTCATCAACGCTCCGGCGCAGCGTCTGGCTACCGTCATCAACGCCACTGGCCGCGATCTGGCCGTGGTTCTCGGCCAGGGGGTCGAGAAAGAGAAGTTTGCAGCAGCAAGCTAGGGTGAATGGCGGAGCGAGCACTGGATCGCGCGAGCAAAGCCAGAGGGCAAGAGCAGCACCGCGAAGCTCTCGAATCAGGACATTCGCCGCCGCAACGTTTTGAAGGGTGCCGGTCTGGGCACATCGGAAACTTCAGGACGCTGGCGGGCGGCAACCGGAGAAATCCGGCAGGCAGTACAAAAATTTTAGTTTCAGTAAGATGGAGAAAATCATGGCGGACTTACAGCAGTTGGAAGATCAGATCGTTGGGCTTAGCCTTCTGGACGCGGCGGCCCTCGTAAAGAAACTCGAAGAGCGCCTCGGCGTCTCGGCGGCAGCAGCGGCTCCGGTCGTGGTTGCCGGCGGTGCGGCGGCGGGCGCGGCAGCCCCCGCGGCAGCCGAGCAGACCGAGTTCACCGTCATCCTCAAGGATGCCGGGGCGAACAAGATCAGCACCATCAAGGCGGTACGCGAAGTCACCTCCCTCGGCCTCAAGGAAGCCAAGGACCTGGTCGACGGCGCTCCCAAGCCCTTGAAGGAAAACGTCAACAAGGAAGACGCGGAGGCCATCAAGAAAAAGTTTGAAGGCGTCGCGACCGTCGAAATCAAGTAGTTCCGGCTCTGTCTGTTTTCACGGCTCTGGGGAAGGTCCCGTTTTGGGAACCGTGAAAGCAAGTTGCATGCCAAAGCGGAACGCGCTACACTATGAAAGTGCGTTCCGCTCGGCTTTCTTTGCATGGCTTGGTCGGAATGTGATCTCTGCGCCTCGACTCCGGCAATTCGGCAACCTTTGCAAGCTCAATTCGTTGGGCTTGATTGTTGCGTGCCAGTTTCACAGGCGCATACAAATTTTTCCGGTAGTAACGATACCGGCGTATCTGCGGGATCATCGGCGGGCCTGTAGATAGGACGAGCGAATCGGCTGTAGGGCGGCGAATACGAAGTTCGGGAATCAGCGGGAAGTCAACATTCTGTCATTGATTAGTGCACAATCCGGTTGTGGCGCTCAGGGGACATGCTGTCTCCGCGAGCGTTTTGCCGTTGTGCCGGCAGACTGCTTCACCTCGTTCCCTGTCTCGCGCACCCTCCTTTCCGATCCTGCCAAAACGTTGGCTTCGCCGGCGCTGTAAATCGCCGGTTCCTCGCTGGGACGTCGTTCACGTCCTTCGGGGTTGTCTTGAATCAAAACGGAAGACTACGCCCGGCGTCGCCTTCCGCGCAAGTGAAAATCCGGTGCAAACCACTCCATGGTTTTGCCCGGCGACTGAAAACGCAGGCGTTTTCCCCGAACGGGGCGGGGAATACAGGCATCGCGCGCAACACAGCAGTAACAGGCGACACCGCGTGACTCGGGCGGCGTCACCTTTTCCGGACCATCGGAACCTCGTATCGACGAGTCTTGAGGAGTGAAGCATGCCCAACGAGAACCGCGCCCTTCGCAGCCGTCTCGATTTTTCAAAAATTCCAACATCGATCCAGATCCCTAACCTGATTGAAGTGCAGCGGCGCTCCTATGAGCGTTTTCTGCAGATGGACAAGCTGCCTTCTGAGCGTGAAGACAACGGACTGCAGTCCGTCTTCACCTCCGTGTTTCCCATTACCGATTTCCGCAACATCTCTCAACTGGACTTCGTCGACTTCTCCATCGGCAACTGGGAGTGCAAGTGCGGACACCTCAAGGGTCTGCATCACCTCCGCACCGCCTGCGTCAATTGCGGCAACATGGTCATCACCGATCCGTTCCACCCAGGTGACGTCCTCTGCTCCAAGTGCGGAACCTACAACAAGAACACGCCCGACTTCTGCAACAAGTGCGGCGACCCGGTCGGCCTCCAGCTCAAGTATGACCAGGCCGAGTGCGAAGAGCGCGGCATGACTTACTCCGCTCCGCTCAAGGTCACCGTGCGCCTCACCATTTATGACAAGGACCCCGAGACCGGCGCCAAGACTATCCGCGACATCAAGGAGCAGGAAGTCTTCTTCGGCGACATTCCGCTCATGACGCAGAACGGCACCTTCATCGTCAACGGAACCGAGCGCGTCATTGTTTCGCAGCTGCACCGCTCTCCCGGCGTCTTCTTTGAGACGGCGAACAATCGCACCTACTTCCTCGGCAAAATCATCCCGTACCGCGGTTCGTGGGTCGAGTTCGAATACGACCAGAAGAACACCCTCTACGTCCGCATCGACCGCAAGCGCAAGTTCCTGGGAACCATCTTCCTGCGCGCACTCGGCCTCAAGTCTGACGAAGAGATTCTCAAGACCTTCTATACCGTCGACAAAATCCACCTGAAGGACGGCAAGCTCTTCTGGACCCTCGACGAAAATGCCGACAAGCCCACGCACCTGCTCGGCGCCAAGCCCGCGCACGCCATCGTCCACAAGGGCGAGGAGATCGCCCACTCCAGCCGCAAGATCACGCCGTCGGTCCTCAAGGCACTGCGCGCAGCAAAGCTCCGCGAAGTCGAAATTGAAGCCTCCGAGCTCGATGGAGCCATCACTGCTGCCGATATCGTCGATACCACCACAGGAGAAGTCTTCCTCGAAGCCAATCAGGAGATCACCGCCGACAAGCTGCACAAGCTCATCGGAAGCGGCGTCACCTCGATCGAGGTCTTCTTCCCCGAGCGCGATGACGTTGGAAACATCATCACCAACACGCTGCGCCGCGACTCGGTCCGCAAGCCGGAAGAGGCGCTCATCGAAATCTACCGCAAACTGCGCCCGGGCGATCCGCCCACCCTTGACACCGCAACCGCGCTCTTCGAAGGCATGTTCTTCGATCCGCGCAAGTATGACTTCTCGCGCGTCGGCCGTCTCAAGTTCAACATCAAGCTCTACGAGAATCAGGACGCCTCATCGCTCGACCACCGCACCTTGACCCCTGAGGACTTCTACGGAACCATCCGCTACCTCCTCAAGCTGCGCAAGAACATCGGCTTTGTGGACGACATCGATCATCTTGGCAACCGCCGCGTACGCGCCGTCGGCGAGCTGATGGAAAATCAGTTCCGCATCGGCCTCGTGCGCATGGAGCGCGCCATCAAGGAAAAGATGAGCGTCTACCAGGAGATGTCGACGGCCATGCCGCACGACCTTATCAACGCTAAGCCGGTCATGGCGGCCATCCGCGAGTTCTTCGGCTCCTCGCAGCTCTCGCAGTTCATGGACCAGACCAACCCTCTCTCGGAGATCACGCACAAGCGCCGTCTCTCCGCGCTCGGGCCGGGCGGTCTCTCACGCGAGCGCGCCGGATTCGAAGTCCGCGACGTTCACCCTACGCACTACGGCCGCATCTGCCCCATTGAAACGCCGGAAGGCCCGAACATCGGCCTCATCAGCTCGCTGTCGTGCTTTGCGCGCATCAATGAATACGGCTTTATCGAGTCGCCGTACCGCCGCGTGGCCAATGGCCGCGTGCTCGACTACGTGCAGGTCTCGAACGCCGGAGAAAGCGGTCTGCGTGTTGGCGATCACCTCGAGAAATCCGAGGCGGCCAAGCTCAACAACTCGCTCAAGAAGGAAAAGAAGCGCCAGATCGAGTTCGAGCCCTTCTCCTTCTATCTGTCCGCGTGGGAAGAGGACCGTCACACCATCGCCCAGGCCAACATCGACCTCGACGAACAGGGCAACATCACCGACGAGCTGGTCAACGCTCGCCGTCAGGGCAACTTCGTCCTTGTCGACCGCTCTGAAGTCGATTACGTTGACGTCAGCCCCAAGCAGCTCGTCTCCGTCGCAGCCTCGCTGGTGCCGTTCCTCGAGCATGACGACGCTAACCGCGCTCTCATGGGCGCGAACATGCAGCGCCAGTCCGTGCCGCTTCTCGTCTCTGAGGCGCCGCTGGTCGGCACCGGTATGGAAGGCGTGACGGCGCGCGACTCCGGCGCGGTCATCCTCGCCCGCCGCAACGGCTTCGTTGATTCGGTCGACTCCGAGCGCATCATTGTGCGCGTCGAAGGCGAGCACCACCCCACGCAACTGTCGCGTGAGGTTGGCTCCGACATCTACCAACTCATCAAGTTCAAGCGCTCCAACCAGAACACCTGCATCAACCAGAAGCCGATCGTCCATCAGGGCGACCGCGTGGTCAAGGGGCAGGTCATCGCCGACGGACCCTGCACCGAGCAGGGCGAGCTCGGACTCGGACGCAATGTGCTTGTGGGCTTCATGCCCTGGCGCGGCTATAACTTCGAGGACGCCATCCTCATCTCGGAAAAGCTGGTCCGCGAGGACTACTACACCTCCGTCCACATTGAGGAGTTCGAGATCGAGGCCCGCGACACCAAGCTCGGCCCCGAAGAGATCACCCGCGATATCCCCAACGTCAGCGAGCATGCGCTGCGCGATCTTGACGAGAGCGGCATCATCCGCATCGGCGCCAAGATCAAGCACAACGACATTCTCGTCGGCAAGGTGACGC
>Ga0335072_10010995_pt1 | contig 12985 bp, 12 predicted proteins | sample Lox_Sample_21_FD_206725 | JGI IMG/M metagenome (GOLD analysis project Ga0335072, IMG submission 206725) | Soil microbial communities from Loxahatchee National Wildlife Refuge, Florida, United States - Lox_Sample_2.1 | ecosystem: Environmental > Terrestrial > Soil > Wetlands | place: USA...
CGGATGAGAGAACTCTCTCTGACGGAGCATGGCGCGGCGGTTCACGCGAGTTCTACTTCAACCCTGGTGCTCGAGGCTGAACCGGAGGGTCATGGCCATAACCACAGAGTGCATGAAAGCCCTTGGGTGATGCTCTTCCCACTGATTGTGTTAGGAATACTTTCAGTAATCGGCGGATGGATTGGCATTCCTGCAGCACTTGGCGGCCATAATGAGATTGGCCACTTCCTCGAATCTCTGCTCGGCTCCGGCGTAACAGCAGATGGCTCGAACCAGCTTGCGCTGACTCTGACAGTTGTCTCGACGCTGACGGCGCTAGCCGGATGGCTGCTCGCCCACATCCTTTACTTTGCCAAACCTGAGCTGCCTGCAAAGCTCGCAGCACAGCTGCGTGGCTTCTACGCGCTGCTGGAAAACAAGTACTGGGTGGACGAGATTTATGGAGCGCTCTTTGTTACGCCGTTGTTACTGGTTTCGCGATATCTGCTCAAGGGCCTGATCGATACCGGTGTGATCGGCGGCGCGGCTTACGGCTCTGCTTATACGGCGCTGGGCTTCGGCGCGATTGTGCAGCGCGTGCAATCGGGAAATATTCGCTCGTATGCGGGCTGGCTTTCGCTGGGCGCGGCCGTGGTGTTGATTGTTACTTATTTTGGATTCACGGCGTATTTTCGCTGAGATAGAACTACAAGGAACGTGTTCGTGCTGACTGACCACATATTGACGCTCATGACATTCGTGCCCGCTGCGGGAGCGTTTATCGTGGCACTGCTACCGCGCAACCCGCGCATCGTCCGTTGGTGGACGCTGTTTGTCTCGATCGCCACGTTCGCTCTTACGCTACATCTGCCCGCTCACTTCGCCTATGGACAGGCAGGCTTTCAGTTTGTCGAGGATCGCGCCTGGATTACAAACCCCGCCATCCGATATCACTTCGGCGTGGATGGCCTTTCGATGTGGCTGGTTGTTCTTGTCGGCTTCCTCTCCATCGTCGGCGTCCTGGCATCGTGGAAGGCGATTGAGACGCGCACTAAGGAGTTTTACTTCTTCTTCCTGCTACAGCAGACAGCCATGATCGGCATCTTCGTCTCGCTCGATATTTTTCTCTATTATGCGTTCTGGGAGCTTTCGCTGATCCCGATGGCGATCCTTATCGCTATGTTTGGGCGAGAGCGCGGGCCGAAGACGGCGATGAAGTTTTTTCTCTACACGTTCATTCCCTCGGCTCTTTTCTTGGTAGCTATTCTGTGGCTGTACGCGAAGACAGGAACCTTCGAGTATGACCAGCTACAACATATTCTTGCCGCCAACGGTGCGCTATTTGCGCCGAGCGCACGGAACTGGGCAGCATTGGCCTTCCTAATAGCCTTTGCGGTTAAGGTTCCAGTCTTCCCGCTCCATGGCTGGCTAAGTGATGCCATCAGCGATGCGCCGACCGCTATGGCCATGGTGATTGCGGGGAAACTTGGTCTCTACTCCATCCTGCGCTTCAATCTAGGGCTTTTTCCTGTTCAGGCTCGCGCGTTCGCGCCATGGATGATTGCACTCGCTACCATCGGTGTGCTCTATGGAGCATGCATCGCGCTGGTGCAGACGGATATGAAACGGCTGATTGCCTTTGCAATGCTCAGCGCACTGAGCTTCTGCACGCTTGGCATCTTTTGCTTTTCACTCTCTGGGCTGGACGGCGCGGTCTACCAATTTATCAATGAAGGTGTCTCAGGCGCAGCGCTGCTGACACTTGCGGGCTTTCTCTACGAGCGCTACGGTACCTACGATATCGAACGGTACGGAGGCCTGGCGGCGAAGCTGCCGATGATGGCCACACTTTTCGTGGTGACTGGCCTATCGATTATTGGTCTGCCGCTTTTCAATAACTTCGTCAGCGAGTTCCTGATCCTGAGCGGTAGTTTCTCTTCGCATCCGGGCTGGATTTTGGCTGCGACTTTCGGCGTAATTCTTAGCGCAGCTTACATGCTTATGATGATTCAGCGCGTCTTCTATGGGCCAGAGTCAGCTTTGGTTACCGGACACGCAGCGCGTGACTTTTCCGCGCGCGAACACATCCTGCTCTGGCCGATGGCCGTTCTGATGCTGGCAATGGGCGTATTTTCACCGTTCTGGATACGCGCCATCGATCAAGGTGTCGCCGGCCTTGCGAATTCCGCGACTCACACTGTTTCTTACCTGGAGAAGCGATGAACACGACACCCCAAATCCTTCGCATTCTTCCTGAGGTCATCCTCACGGCTGTGGGCGTGCTCATCATGCTCGTTGAACCGCTTCTCCCGCAGGGCAAGTCGCGTAGGCCGCTCGGATGGTTTGCCGTGTGTGGCGTAATCGCCGCTCTGGCCGCGAGTCTCTACGAGTATCAGCTCCCGGCAGGCACAGCTTACTTCGGCACGGTGCAGACTGATGCGTTCAGCGTTTTTTTTCATGTGCTGATCTGCGGAATCTCGCTTGTCTGCCTGCTGATTACGCTGGATGCAACCACTGCGAAAACAGAAGGCATGGGCGAGTTTTTCGCGCTCGCAGTCTTCGGAACGGTAGGCATGTTATTCATGACCAGCGCGGTCGAGTTGCTGCTGGTTTTCATCGGCCTTGAGATTTCCTCGATCTCGACCTACATCCTCGCAGGATTCCGCAAGAACACCGCAAAAGGGCCGGAATCGGCGATCAAGTATTTCCTGCTTGGCTCATTTGCGACGTCGTTTTTCCTTTACGGAATTGCTCTGACTTTCGGTGCAACAGGAACAACCAGGGTCGAAGCAATCTCTGGACTGCTGGGATCCAGTACGACCCCTAAACTGGCCATTGCCGGATTGGCGATGATTATCATCGGTCTCGGATTCAAGGTTTCGGCAGCGCCGTTCCAGGTCTGGACGCCGGATGTTTATGAAGGCTCACCTTCCCCGGTCGTAGCGTTGATGTCCACTGCACCCAAAGCTGCAGCCTTTGCTGTTTTGCTCCGCATTCTTTATGGGGCTTTCCCGACACTCCAGGCTTATTGGGTTCCCATTCTCTGGTGGCTTGCGGTTCTTTCGATGTTTGTCGGCAACCTCGGCGCCCTGCGACAGAGAAATCTTAAGCGAATGCTCGCTTACTCCTCGATTGCCCATGCCGGATATCTGCTGGTTGCCTTCACGGCTCTCTCGGCAGACGGCATCGCCGCGGCCAGTTTTTACGCGGTGAGCTATGCGGCAATGAATGTGGGCATCTTTGCCGTTGTCAGCCACGTAGGTAGATACGACGACCGGCTAACTCTGGTAGACGACTATCGCGGCCTCGCTTATCGCTCCCCGCTCCTCGGCGGTGCAATGGCCTTCTTCCTGATTTCGCTCATCGGCATTCCTTTCACCGGCGGGTTCTTCGGCAAATTTTATGTCTTCACTGCGGCCGTTCATTCAGGTTTCGTTTGGCTGGCCATCCTGGGGCTTATCAACAGTGGTATCGCTGCGTTTTATTACCTGCGGGTAGTCACGACGCTCTATACCAAGCCCGCTGAGGCAGTCCCCGTCGCGTCGGTTCCTCGCGCAACAATGCCGCTGCTCTTTGCCCTACTGTTCACGATAGCGGCAACGCTGATCCTAGGCGTCGTTCCGGGTAGGGTTCTGGCTAAGGCGCAGGCCGCGGCGGAGACGTATCCTGCGGTGGCCATCAGTCCTCAGGCATCTCAGGAAACAGCAAAGCGTTGACGCACGAGTGATCCCGGACACCGATGCAAGAAAGCCTCCACAAACTGGAGGCTTTCTTACTGTGAATCCTGTAAAGCTTATTTCGCCTTCAAAAGGATGATGACGAAGGTGAACAGCGAAAGGGACTCGATAAATGCAAGACCCAGCACCAAGAAGAGCTGAATCCCAGCACGTGCTCCGGGGTTGCGGGCCAGTGCCTCGGTGGCCGACCCGGCGGCTCTTCCCTGCCCGATGCCGCAGAGCCCGGCAGCAATGCCCATGCCGATTCCGGCGCCGACGGGGACCAAGCTGGCTGCTCCCCCGCTCCCAGTTGACTGCGCGAAGGCGGGACTCGCCAAGCACAGCATTGATAACGTCACAAATAGATATTGCAGTTTTCGCATCTTTCTCTCCTTGCTTCCCTATATGAATTGCCGTCAGTGGGTGGTTGAGGCTCACCGTGCTGGCCCCCTCACACTCACGGCTTCCTGCTCGGCAGCGGAAGCGCTCTACCGCGCGAGACACCTTTAAATACTTGCTTCTAAATACTTGCTTCGTCTTCGTGCGATACGGCGACTGATAGATAAATCATGGCCAGCAGCATAAAGATATAGGCCTGAATCAGCGACACCCCGAAGTGCAACGCGAGAAAGATTACAGGCACTCCAAACGGTATCAGCGAAAAAAAGGCCAGAGTCAGCAGATCGCTGGCGAGCATGTTTGCATAAAGACGAATTGTGAGCGACATGATGCGGGCAAGATGCGAGACGATCTCAATCGGAAACAACAGCGGCGCAAGCCACCAGATCGGCCCAGCAAAATGCTTTATATAGTTAATCGGTCCCTGCTCTTTGACTCCATACCAGTTGTAATAAAGGAAGGTCAGAATAGCGATTCCCAGAGGAGCCACGGGATCCGCCGTTGGGGTCTCAAATCCTGGGAACAACCCGAAACAGTTGCAAATCAGGACGAACAACAGAATTGTGGTAACAAACGGCAGGAAACGCTCGTATCCGTGACCGATGATCTGCTCCGCCTGGTCGCTTACGAAACCATGGATAGATTCGGCAGTGAGCTGGATCGCTCCTGGCTTCTCGACGTCCAGCGACAGGCGAGCGGCCAGAAAAAATAAGATCAACAGCGTCATCACGATCAACTGCATAGTGAGCGCGTTGGCGATGGGGTGGTTGGGATGCGCGACATGAATGCCCAGCATCGCCATAAGAGCGTCGAGGGGTGCAGCAAACCAGTGATTGAGCAGCGCGGAGAGGGCGTTAATCAGGGACAGCATAAGTAGGTTTGTTGGTCGGTTCTCAGGTTACTTCTCAGGAGCGCAGCAAACGCAGAGCCTCGATCGTCAGGGCAACAACCGCCAGGCCCAGACCCCCCAGCAAAGCGTAAAGCGATCCATGGAAACACTTTAGGCTAACATAAATAATCAACCCCGCGATACCCAGGCGCAGAATGAACATCGTTAGAGTAAAGCCCGTTGCCCGCGGGGACCTCTGGTTGTCCAGTTTGGCATTAATGACGCGGATCAACTGCTGCCATTCGTAGAGCCCAGCGAGGGAAACAATCGCTCCGGCCACAAAGAGCGCCCCGGTTTGCCATCCGACTGCAAAACCCAGGGCGAGGGCGCCAACGACGGTGAGAATAGCGGTAAATCGCATGGCCCTGCGCATCGAGGCCTTCAGGTCGGCATCAGTGAAGTCTACAAATGGGTTGGCTTCAGTCATCTCACTCGGGGTCTGCATCATTTTGCTCTGAGCGCCATGCGCACGGCCTCAGCCAGGCCGGCAACCGCGCCAAAGATCAGACCGACAATGTAAATCCAGTCCTGGTGCAGCCATTTGTCGAGCAGGGCACCGGCTCCCCAGCCGATGAGCACGGCGCAAGGCAGCACAAAGGCGATCTGCGTGAGCCGCTCGATCCCCACCAGGGTTTGAAGGCCCTCGCTGTGCTTCTTGCCGTCCGGGTTGGGGTTCTGTTCAGGCACGTCCTTCGCATTTATACACTACAGACTACAAGCTGCCGAACGCTATACTTACCAAAGCGATATTGTTTAAGGAAGCCACGTGTTCGAGTCTGAATTTGAGCGCAACCTCTTCGCGCTCCGGCAGGAAAAACTAAGGCAGATTGAGGCGCTTGGACAGCATGCCTATCCAAATTCGTTCGCTACCACTCATACCCTTGCGGAAATCCGCAGCCGTTACGACAATGCAACGGCAGAGGACCTAGAGAAAGTGCACATCAACGTCTCTGTGGCCGGCAGAATTATGGCGATACGCGCACAGGGCAAGGCCGGGTTTGCTCAGCTTCAGCAGAACGGCTCGCGCCTGCAGATCTATGTCCGCAAGGACGCAGTCGGCGACCAGGGATTTGAGTTGTACAAGCTGCTCGACCTCGGCGACCACATCGGTGTCTCCGGCTACCTGTTTCGCACACGCACAGGTGAGCTCTCTGTCCATGTTGAAACCATTACCTTCTTAGCCAAAGCAATGCTGGCGCTGCCAGAAAAATATCACGGACTAGCTGATGTAGAGTTGCGCTACCGCCAGCGGTATGTAGACCTTTTTATGAATACGCCGCTAAACGAGGGCACCGCAGCGGAGATTAACGTCCGCGAGGTGTTCGTGAAGCGCGCGAAGGTGCTGGCGGCGATTCGGAAATATTTTGATGCACGTGGATATATTGAAGTAGAAACGCCCATGATGCAGCACATCGCCGGTGGCGCGGCGGCCAAGCCCTTCACTACGCATCACAATGCGCTGGATCTGGACTTGTTCTTGCGCATTGCGCCGGAGCTCTATTTGAAACGACTTGTGGTCGGCGGAATCGATCGCGTGTATGAGATTAACCGCAATTTTCGGAATGAGGGCGTTTCGACACAGCACAACCCTGAGTTCACCATGCTGGAGTTCTATCAGGCATACGCGAACTATCACGACCTGATGGATCTGACGGAAGAACTCGTCAAGTTTGTGGCGATGGAGGTGAACGGGAAACTGACCACGAGTTTTAATGACGTAAATATTGATCTGTCGAAGTGGTGGCGCTTCTCGATGCGCGAGGCAATCATTGAGTTTTGGCCGGAAGGGGCTGGGGCAAAGCCGACGGTGAACGAGTTTCTCGACGATACATCAGTTGCTGCGCTGGTCGAACGCTTGCGTACTGCACATCAACAGATCGACTATAAGCCTGGAGAGCCCCGGGGCAAGACCATTGCAACAATCTTCGAGGCCGTGGCTGAAGAACATCTCCTTCAGCCGACGATCATCTACGACTTCCCTCTCGCGGTTTCGCCACTATCAAAGCAGAAGCCGGATGAGCCGGACTGGGCGGAGCGGTTCGAGTTCTATATCGGCGGGTTTGAACTGGGCAACGCCTTCAGCGAGTTGAATGATCCCGAGGAGCAGCGCAAGCGCTTTGAGCAGCAAATCACCGAACGCGAGCGCGGTGACAACGAGGCTCACCAGATGGACGAGGACTATGTACGGGCACTGGCCTACGGCCTGCCTCCCACGGGAGGCGAAGGGATCGGTATTGACCGTCTGACGATGATTCTTACCGGCGCGAAGTCCATCCGCGATGTAATTTTGTTTCCACTGCTGCGCCCGCAGAAGAACAAGCCAGAAGCTGGCGAACTTAAGCCGGAATAGAAACTACTCTCCCAGCAGTAAACGTTGCGTAGAAATCGCCTTGCCTGTTTTTCCGTTGCATTCGATCAGTGTTGCCGCCATGCGCGGATCGCCTTTGGCGGCGTCGAACTTGGCCGGCATTCCGGTTAAAAATCGATGCAATACCTGCTCTTTTTCCACGCCGATCACGCTGTCGTAAGGACCGCTCATTCCCACGTCTGTCTGGTAGGCTGTTCCTCCCGGCAGAACGCGGTCGTCAGCCGTGGGAACGTGAGTATGCGTGCCGATCACTGCAGTGACGCGCCCGTCGAGATACCACCCCATCGCAACTTTCTCTGAAGTTGCTTCGGCGTGAAAATCGACAAGGATCGCTTTTGCTTTGATCTTTGCCAGCACCGCATCAGCAGTACGAAATGGATCGTCGCTCGACCCCATGAAGACGCGGCCCTGGAGATTGACGACTGCATACGATTGCCCATTGGGCAGTTCGCCTTCATACACGCCGTGACCCGGCGTTCCTGCCACGTAGTTCGCGGGGCGGATGATTCTGCGTGGCCGCTCGTTGCTATCAGCTGGAACTGATTGCACATAATCAATAAGCTCACGTTTATCCCATACGTGATTGCCGGTGGTCAGCACATGGGCACCGAGGTCAAAAAGCTCGTCGGCGATTGCGGGAGTTACACCGAAGCCGCCCGCCGCATTTTCCGCGTTGATAATAACCAGATCAGCGTCACGTTCGGCAATCACATGGGGCAGGTGCTCACGTATGATGCGCCGTCCGGCACTGCCAAACACGTCGCCTACAAAAAGAATCCGCAAAGTCTGTGTATCTCCCGAGAAGGAATCGGCAAGTTCGATGCTATAACGAAGTGCAATAAAAAGCTCCCGCATTTCCACGCCCCAGCTAAGCTGTGGTAGCGTGGCTGCATGGCACTCAATACCCGATTCGCAACTGCCATCCAGGCGCTGGTTCTCCTTGCCGAGGAGCCTGACAAGCTGCACCAATCAGAGAAAGTAGCGCGCAAGCTTGATACAAATTCAGTAGTCATCCGCCGCATCTTTCTTGATCTTCGGAAGGCTGGGTTGATCAAGAGCCACAAGGGACCGAGTGGCGGATCGAAGCTTGCACGGGCCGCAAAGGAAATCACGCTGCGGGATATTCATCGAGCGGTCCGGCTGCACGAACTTCTACACGCGCCGCACTCCTCTGCCACGCCCGGCCTTCCGGGTGCACTCAAAGGCATTTTCAATGACGCATCGCGCGCCTTTGAAAAAGAGCTGGACCAGACTACGCTGTCTCAGCTGGCAAAGAAGGCTCAAAAGAAATCGAAGCGCTAGAGCTGCGCCAGCGCAACAGCATAAGTACGGCAATGGTAATGAGCGAAACGGTTAGGCCTGTCCATATGCCGGAGAGCTCCCAGTGCAGCTCAAAGCACAACACTGCACCGAGAGGCAGGCCGAAAAGCCAATAACCGGCAAAGTTTAGCAGCATCGGGATCTTTGTTTCGCCCAGCCCGCGCAGCACCCCGATGGAGATAATCTGCGCGCCGTCGAAGATTTCGAACGCAGCCACAATGAGCAAAATATGGGCCCCAAGATGCAGCACTCGTTCATCGCGGCTGTAGATTTCGATGATTGGGCGGGGTGTCACAATAAACAGCAGTGCGGCGATGACCATGAAGCCCACGCCAAGTCCAATGGCCATCCATCCCGCACGCTGCGCCTTCGCTGGATTCCCCGCTCCGATCGCGTGGCCCACGGCGACCGCACCTGCTGCGGAGATTCCCAATGGAACCATGTAGGTGAAGGCTGCGCAGTTCAGAACAATCTCATGCGTGGCCAGAGCTACCGCTCCCAGGTGGGCAGCCAGAATCGTAGCCGTGCCGAAGGCCGCGACCTCCAGCACCACCTGAAAAGCCGCCGGAACACCTAGATCGAGGAGAGCGCGGATACGCGCCCAATCCGGCCCGGGCCAGCGCGCGAACAGTGAGTGACCGCGCCTGCGCTCATGTTGCCAAGCGAAATAGACGAGCACCGCGGCCATGTAGATTCGCGCAGCCACGGTCGAGATTGCTGACCCGCTGACACCCATCGCAGGCATTCCCAGTTTGCCGTAAATGAAGATCCAGTTCCCTGCCAGATTCACCAAGTTGGCCGAGATGAGCGCGAAGGTCACAGGCCGCACACGTGCGACCCCTTGTAGGTAGCGGCGAAAACCACCATATACCAGAAGCGGGAGCGTGCCCCAGTTCAGGATTCCCGCGTAGGAACGCGTCATCCCGCCGACCAGAGGATCGACACCGCGTCCGGTGAACAGCGGGCGCGCAAAGATGATGAAGAGCATCAGCACAGGCGTGAATGCCAGCGCGATATACATCGCCTGCGCGAGCGAGCCGTGGCAATCACCGAAATCGCGCGCCCCCCACGAACGGGAGACCAACGTGTCAAGACCGAGAAGCAGTCCAATGCCGAAGAGCGATGGGGCATAGTAGATGGCGTTGCCCAGCCCAACAGCACCGATTGCTGCTGGACCAAGTTTGCCCACCATGATTACGTCCACGACGCTCATGGTCATCCAGCCGATCTCAGACAGAGCGACTGGAATCGCGAGCGCCAACAGAGCACGCAGTTCTGTAGCGAGGTTTACCCGCGAGTTATGCTCGTCGAAAACTTCGAGACCAAAAGTGTGCATAACAGCGATCAGAAATTAGAGCAAGATTTCCCGATTGTAACCGGACTGGGCTAAGCGCGTGCCTATGTTAGATTCAAAATAGCTCGTAATTGGAGAGATGGCCGAGTGGCTGAAGGCGCACGCTTGGAAAGCGTGTTTAGGGGAAACTCTAACGTGGGTTCGAATCCCACTCTCTCCGCCATCTCGGAAGCGAAAACCACCTACAAATTTGCGGCTTGCATGGCAAGCGTCTGCGCGTGATGAATGTGGCAGATGGCAATAGCCAAAGCGTCGGCGGCGTCCGACGGTTCAGGCACCACAGAAAGATTGAGCAGCCGCGCAACCATGAACTGTACCTGCTCTTTTTGAGCGAGGCCATAACCGGTTACTGTGGACTTAATTTTCAGCGGAGCATATTCAGCGATGGGCAGGTTTGCCGTGGCGGCAGCCAGAAGCGCTACTCCGCGTATCTGGCCGAGCTTGAGCGCAGACTTGGGGTTGACCGAATAGAAAACTTCTTCTATAGCGACTACATCGGGGTGATGCGCTTCGAGCAATGCAACCAGCTCAGCGTAGACCAGCGCCAAGCGTTGCGCCTGCGGCTCTTTCTTGGGAAGCCGAATGCCTCCCGCGCCACGCGAAACGAGCTGCGGAGCGCGAGCCGCATCGTCCCACTCAACTACGCCATAGCCGGTGCATTCCGTACCGCAATCAATGCCGAAGACGCGCATGGCTGGAGTGTACCGCACGGGCAGCGCGGTGGGAATTCACTTTGAGATTCCCTCAAGGGGTGAGCTGGCCGTGGCGTAAAGCTTACGCGGCATTCGTCCGGCAATAAACGCCTGTCGTCCGGCGAGAACGGCGTGCTGCATAGCCTCGGCCATCAGGATCGGGTTAGCAGCAGCTGCTATGGCGGTATTCATCAGCACGCCATCGGCTCCCATCTCCATCGCGAGCACAGCATCAGACGCTGTGCCAACACCGGCATCGACGATCAGAGGAACTTCAGTAATCTTTTCGCGCAGGATTTGCAGTGTGGCCCGGTTTTGAATCCCAAGGCCGCTGCCGATTGGCGCAGCTAAGGGCATAACGGCAGATGCTCCAGCGTCAATCAGTCGTTGCGCAAAGACAATGTCATCCGAAGTATAGGGCAGCACGGTAAAGCCCTCCTTCACTAATATGCGTGTAGCCTCAAGCGTCGCTTGAACATCAGGATAAAGCGTCGCCTGGTCGCCGATGACTTCAATCTTTACCCAATCGGATAGTCCGACTTCGCGCCCAAGGCGCGCAGCGCGAATCGACTCTTCCGCTGTGTAGCAGCCAGCGGTGTTGGGTAACAGGAAGTAACGCAGCGGATCGATGAAATCAAGCAGAGACTCTTTCGAGCGTTCCAGATTCACTCGGCGTACCGCAACCGTTACCATCTCTGCTCCGGATGCCTCAATAGCCGCCCGAGTTTCCGAGCCGTTCTTATATTTGCCTGTCCCTACGATGAGCCGTGATTGAAAGGCCTTGCCTGCAATGACGAGGGGTTCCATAAGCATATTGTAGTGCGCTTTTTACCGAGTGGCTTTGATCGCTGACACTGTGGCGTCAATGGATCACTCAGGAACCATGAGTTGCATCTGCTCCATAGCCGCGGACCCATTCAACTATACTCCGAACGGCGACTCCACTAGGACCCTTCGCAATCCAGGGTTTCTCGGCATCTAGCCACGCCAGGGCGGCGATATCAAGATGCACCCAGGGAGTTTCATCAACAAATTCCCTGAGAAACATGGCCGCGTTCGTAGCCCCGCCGTAGCGCGTCAACCCGGTGTTCTGGATATCGGCAATCGACGACTGAATCTGATCGCGATACTCGTCTTCGACGGGCAGGCGCCAAAATTTCTCGCCAGACGTCTCGATCGCTTTTGCGAACCGCGCATACGCTGCGTCATCATTTGAGAAAACCCCCGCATTGACCTGACCGAGAGCGATGGCCACGGCTCCGGTCAGCGTCGCTGCGTCGATCAAGTGGGTCGCCCCGAGCTGTCTGGCATAAAAGAGTCCGTCGGCAAGCACCAGCCGGCCTTCCGCATCCGTGTTAATCACCTCGATCGACTTACCGGACATGGCAATCTGGATATCTCCAGGCTTCTGTGCTTTACCAGACGGCATATTCTCAGCCGCACAGACAATCCCGATGACTTTGACCATTGGCTTCAGTTGAGCGATTGCGCGCATAGCTCCAATCATGGCCGCGCCACCTGCCATGTCGTACTTCATCTTCTCCATATTGTCGGCGGGCTTAATCGAGATACCTCCGGTATCGAAGGTAATTCCTTTGCCGACGAGCCCAAGAACCGGCTCAGCAGGAACTCCGGCCGGTTCGTACGTCATGACAATCAGCGCCGGCGGCTCGTCCGAGCCTTGTGCGACGCTCCAGAACGCGCCCATCTTCAACTCGTGCAGCTTTTCTGCGCCATATACCTCGCACTTCAATCCGAATTCCCGGGCCATCTCCAGCGCCTTTTGACCCAGTACTGTGGGAGTCATGCGGTTTCCAGGTTCGTTGATGAGCGCGCGCGCGAAGTTCTGGGCCTCTGCAGCGATTGCACCTTCGCGCAGGCCAGTTTCGGCGTCTTTCTTATCTGTTTCAGAAACGAGTATCACAAGCGACGCGACGCTCTGATCCCGGCGGTCGGTGCGATAGGTATCAGAATCAAAGTCGGCGACAATTGCACCTTCAGCAATAGCTCTGCAGGTCTCTGCCGCGTTAAAATTCGCAGGAGGCAAAATGGCGAGCGAGCGTATGCTGCGTGGCTTCGCAAAACGAACCGCCGTTCCCGCAGCCTTACGTAGATCGTGTATGGACACCTTTACCGACTGGCCTAGTCCTACGAGAAGCAGGCGGGCAGCCCTCATCCCTTGCGGATTATGGAGTAATAGTGTCTCATTCAACCGGGCTTTGAATTCCCCGCTGTGAACAATGTGGCGTGAAGCCTGCCGCATACTTT
>Ga0335072_10010998_pt1 | contig 12981 bp, 9 predicted proteins | sample Lox_Sample_21_FD_206725 | JGI IMG/M metagenome (GOLD analysis project Ga0335072, IMG submission 206725) | Soil microbial communities from Loxahatchee National Wildlife Refuge, Florida, United States - Lox_Sample_2.1 | ecosystem: Environmental > Terrestrial > Soil > Wetlands | place: USA: Florida...
GTGCTGGTCCGCTCGTACTCGCGGTACTCGCGGGACAGCTCGTGCGAGAGGGTCACCACGACGTCGGGCGCGATCTCGGCCAGGATGTCGCGCATCTGGAGCTCATGGCCCGGGTTGGCGTAGGAGTGCAGGAACGCCACGGCCACGGACTCGTAGCCGCGCTCGGCTACGGAGGCGGCCACGGCGCGCGCGGCCACCGCGTCGAGCGGGAGGTGCACGCTGCCGTCGAACCGGGTCCGCTCGGGCACCTCGAACGTGTCCCGGCGCTCGAGCAGCCCGGGCGGGGGCCGGTAGGTGATGTCGTAGTTCGTTCGCCGGTCGGTGCGGCCCAGCAGGTACACGTCGCGGAATCCGAGCGTGCCGATCACCGCCGTGCGTGCCCCCGTCCTTGTCAGCAGCGCGTTGAGCCCGAGGGTCGTGCCGTGGGTGAACGTGCTGATCTCGGCCAGGTCGCTGGCCACGGCCGCAAAGGCGCTCATCACGCCCGCGGTCGGTGCGGCGGAGGTCGTGGGCACCTTGTCGAATCGCAGGTCGCCGGAGGCCGGCGACAGCTCGACGACGTCGGTGAAGGTACCGCCGATATCGATCGCGACGCGGCGGAAGCGGGTCATGGGGGTCAGCCTTTCGCGCCAGAACCGTCGGGCACGCATGTGCCCGTGCTGTCAGGTTGACCAGGGAGCCCGGCGTCCCTCGGACCGCGATCCGGCCGAACGGGCATGGCCAGCCATTTCTTCGCCGGTTGGCGCGGCGCAGGCCCGTACGCTGACACACCTCGGCCGGGGGTGTCAACCGGACCGGGCTGGCGCCGGCGCCGGCGAGACGCGGTGAACGACCGGATCGCACAGAGTGCACGTCCGCGGATGTGCTCGGCGCACATGGACGGCGGCAGCGGCGCTGTCAGCATTCCGGCACTCGACGTCCTCGAGACCACCGGGAGGGCCAGTGATCCGCAGTGTGCTGAGCCTTCGCGCCGCCGCCGGACGGGGCGGCGCGCTCGAGGAATTCTACGAACGGCACGGGATCCTGGCGCGCGCCCGGGCGTTCGATGGCTGCCGAGGCGCCGTATTGCTGCGGGCCACCGACGAGGGCCCGGCCACCCACCTGGTCATAGCCGACTGGGATGAGGCCGCGGATTACCGGCGGTGGGTCAACCATCCGTGGCGAGCTTCCGTGTCCCGGGAGCTCGCCCAACTGCTGGACACCACACCGGGCGAGCCTGTCGTTGGCGGACTATTCGAGTTCGTCCCGGAGCTGAGTCCACACCCTTCCGTTCACCCCTCACGTCCTGAGGAGCAGTTGTGACTCGAGCCCTTCGACTTGCCGCGGTCGGCGGTGCCGCCGCGCTGGCGCTGGTGCTGGCAGGCTGCAGCAAACCCGCGACCACGGGCACTTCGGCCACGCCGACGTCGAGCGCCTCCGCCAACAAGAAACTGAGCATCGGCTTCTTCGGCTTCGCGAAGGCGAACTCCTTCGCCCAGGCCACCTGGGCCGGCATTCAGGGATACGCGGCGACGCACAACGCCACCGCGACGTTCATCGACTCTAATTTTGACGGTCCGACGCAGGTCAACGAGTTGCAGGACGCCGTCGTGGCGAAGCGCTACAACATCGTCATCATCCAGGCCAACGACGGCACCGCGATGGTCCAGCCGGTCCAGCAGGCGGTGCGCGCCGGCATCACCGTGGTCATCGAGTTCACGCCGGTCGGCGGCAAGTACAACACGGCCGCGCCGCAGGTGCCGGGCACGATCAACATCATCGACCCGCCGACCGTCAACGGCGTGGGCCTGGCCAAGCTGGGGCTCGAGGCTTGCAAGACGGTCACGTCCGGCAAGTGCAACGTGGCTTACCTGCAGGGCTTCGCGAACTACCCGCTGGACACGGCCCGCACCGCCGCCGCGGTCGCGGCGCTGAAGGCCGGCGGAGCCACAGTGGTCTCGAACTTCGTCGGCGGGTACACGTCGGACAGCGGCCGGGCCGCGATGCAGAACCTGCTGCAGGCCGACCCCAACGTCAACGTGGTCATCGGCTCGTCGCAGGCGCTGGAGGGCGCTACCCCGCTGGCCAAGGGCAAGAAGATCGCCTTCGTCGGCAACGGCGGCTCCACCCAGGCGTTCGGCTTCGTCAAGTCCGGCGTGTGGTTCGGCGACTACGACGTGCCGGAGCGGTCCGAGGGGGCCAAGGCGGCCGAGCTCGGCATCGACAAGGCCCGCGGCATGAACGTGCCGGACTCCGAGATCGCCTGCCAGGTGCTGACCACCTTCAGCTGCCTTGGCACCAAGCAGACCCTGCAGGGCCAGACGGCGACGTACTCCGACTGACGCCGCGCCGGTTCAGGGGGGCCGCCCCGTCGCGACCCCCTGGGCCGGCGCCAGAGCATGCCATCAGGAGCCGGCCATGATCCAGACCGGGAACCGCGCACCGGCGATCTCGGTTCGCGGGGCGGGCAAGAGCTACAGCGGCGTCGCCGTGCTTCGCCACATCGACCTCGATATCGAGCCCGGTGAGGTGCACGGCCTCGTCGGCGAGAACGGCGCGGGCAAGAGCACCCTGCTGAAGATCCTGGGCGGGGCTGTTCGCGCGGACGCGGGAACCGTCAGTTTCGACGGCCAGAAGGTCACGATTGCCAACCCGCGCGACGCGATCGCCCACGGGGTGAGCCTCATCTCCCAGGAAGGCGCCCTGGTCCCGGGCATGTCGGTGCTCGAGAACGTCTTCCTCGCCCGCTGGTCGCACCGGTCCGGATTCCGGCGCAGCCGGCCTGACCTGGCTCACTTCCACGAGCTGCTGGGGCTGACCGGCTTCAAGATCGATCCGCGGGCCCGGGTCGGCGGTCTGCCCATGGGCACCCAGCAGCAGGTCGAGATCCTCCGGTCGCTTGCTCGCGGGGCGCGGGTGCTGGCGCTGGACGAGCCGACCGCCGTGCTCACCAACGTCGAGAAGGAGAACCTGCTGGCCCTGATCACCCGGCTGGCGCAGGCGGGGACGACGGTGATCCTCGTCTCGCACTTCCTCGAGGAGGTGCTCGCCGTGGCCGGGCGGATCTCGGTGCTGCGGGACGGCGGGCTGGTCATCACCGGCGACGCTGCGGAGCAGACCCCGAGCTCGCTGGTCCGGCACATGGTGGGACGCGAGCTAGACGTTCTCTACCCCGACCCGGCGCCGGTGCCGGACTCGGCGCCGGTCCGGCTGTCAGCGCGGGGACTGCGCCGCGGATTCGTCCAGGACGTGGATCTCACGGTGCGCGCCGGAGAGATCCTCGGCCTGGCCGGCCTGGTGGGCAGCGGCCGCACGGAGACACTGCGCCTGCTGTTCGGGGCGGACCGGGCCCAGCGGGGCACCGTCGAGGTCGACGGCGTGACGCTGACGCGCCTGACGCCGCGGCGCGGGATGGCCGCTGGCATCGCGCTGGTGCCCGAGTCCCGCAAGGACGAGGGACTGGTGATGGTGCGCTCCCTGCGCGAGAACGTGGCCCTGGCCTCCCTCGGGACACGCCGCCTGGGGCCGCTCATCCGCCGGTCGACGGAGCGGTCAGCGGTCGACAAGGCGATGGCGTCGGTCGACGTGAGGGCCGCGCGCAAGGACGCGGCGATCCGGACACTATCCGGAGGCAACCAGCAGAAGGCCCTGTTCGCCAAGTGGCTGATCCGCTCGCCGCAGGTGCTGCTGATCGACGAGCCGACCCGCGGCGTGGACGTGGGCGCCAAGAGCCAGATCCACCACCTGATCACCGAGCTCGCCGCCGACGGCATGGCCGTCATCTGCGTCTCTTCCGAGATCGAAGAGCTGCTCGCGCTGTCGCACCGGGTGATCGTGCTGCGGCACGGGCGCGCGGTGGGCGACTTCCCGCGAGGTACGCCGAGCGAGGTGGTCATCTCGGCCGCGTTCGGAGACGAAGGAGCCATCGCATGAGCGTCGAAGCTGCCCCGACCCCGACCCCCAACGCCGGCCTCCGGCAGGCCGCGTCGGTCATGCGCCACGGCGGGCGGATCCGCGACTACGGCATCGTCGTGGCGCTGGTCGCGATCGTCATCGCGCTGTCCCTGTCGACGAGCACGTTCCTGACCACCGGCAACATGATCAACTTGCTGGATCAGTGCGCCGACATCGGGCTGCTCGCCGCCGGGGCCACGATCTGCATTCTCAGCGGGGTCTTCGACCTGACCGCGAGCGCTTCGCTCGCGCTCGCGGCGATCGTGGGCGTCGACGTGACCCGCGTGGCCGGGATACCGCTCGGGTTTGTCGCGGCCGTGGCCGCCGGGGCGGGAATCGGCTTCGTCACGGGCACGGTCGTGGTGCGCAGCGGGGTCAACTCGTTCATCGCCACCCTGGCCACCAGCATCGTGTACCGGGGCCTGGCCGTGGTGTTCACCGGCGGGGCCATCATCTACCCGCTCACCAGGCAGGCCACCGACTTCGCGGTCCTGACCTGGCCGTCGCTGTTCCACCTCACCGCAGCGACCATCGTCTTCATCGTCGCGGTCGCGATCATCGCTGTCATCGTCGCCACCACCACGTTCGGACGGCGCATCTACGCGGTCGGGGGGAACGCCGAGGCGGCCCGCCTGTCCGGCATCCGGACAGGCCAGATCCACGTCTCGGTCTACATGGTCAGCGGCATCTGCTCGGCCCTCGCCGGGCTGATCCTCGCCTCCCGGGCCGGGTCGGCCAACTCGAGCATGGCCACCGGCGAGGAGCTCACGGCAATCGCGGCTGCGGTGATCGGCGGAACCAGCATCCTCGGCGGCGAGGGGGCGATCTGGCGCGGCGTCGTCGGGGCGCTGTTGCTCACCCTCATCAGCAACGGTTTCCTCCTGCTCGGCTGGAACACGACGTATCTGCAGGTCGTACAGGGGTGCCTGATCCTGTTCGCGGTCGCCGTGGATCGGGCATTGAGGCAGCAAAGGGAATAAACGCCGTTTAGGATCAGCAGATGTCCAGCCAGCACGGTGACTCTGCGTACGCGGGGGTGACCCTGCGGCCTGGACGCTGCGTGGCTGCGGTGATACGCGACGCCAGCATCATGCCGCTGTCCTGCGGATCTGGCGGCGGGACCGATCCGGCCGGCGCGGACGAGTTGCTCGGCGCGATCGCCGCCGCGGCGCCCGGTGATATACAGGCAGTCACCATCGACCTGTCCCGGCTGCTGCTCGACGCGGTGCTGCACCCGGCCGAGACGAGCCCTGTCGCGGTCATCCGGATCGTCCCGCGTGCGGCCAGGGACCCGCGTCTGGCGCGCTCGCCCGCCCAGCTCGTCGAGCGGCTCGTGGCCCGCCGGTTCACCGTCGCCGGCGGCCACGACCTGCTCGGGAACGAGCTCTGCCCGCTGGACACGGCCGCCCTGGCGCGCGTGTGCGCGCACCTCCAGCGGGCCGGCGTGCGCGGGGTGGCGATCGTCGCGCCTGGCTCTCAGGCCCAGCCGGAGCACGAGCGAGCCGTCGCCGACGCGGTTCAGGCCGCGCTCCCCGACGCGCACATCTCGGCGGCCACCGACTTCGGCGGCCAGGGACTGGTGGCGCGGGAGGCGACGGTCGTACTCGACTGCGCGCTCGGAGCCATCAGCGGCCGGCTGCTGAACGTCTGGGAGGACGCGATCCGGCGGACGCACAGCGGCGCGGCGCTGCGGGTGGCCCGCGGCGACGGCGGCTACAGCACCCCGTCGCGGGCGCGCGCGCTGCCCGCGCTGACACTCGGCGCGACCGACGCGCTCGAGCTATGCGGAGCCGCCTACCTGCATGGCCTGCAGGAGTGCCGGGTGGTCCTGCCCCGCACCGGCGGGCACGTGTCGGGCGACGTGCGCCACGGCCTGGCCGTGGTCCGCTCGGCCGAGCTGGCCGGTATCGGCACCGCGCTGGTCGTGCCCACGGCGGTGCTCGCCCCGGACCCGGGAGTCTCGCGGAACGGTGAGCGGCGCTGGGTGCGCGACGTCCCCGTGGTGCACGCTGTCGGCGACCCGGACATGCTGGCCTGCGTCGGCGCGGCGGTGAGCCAGCCGACGGCGTGGATCGACGAGGTCGCCTTCATCGAGTCGGCCGAGCACCTCGAGCGGATCCGCCGTGACGCGGAGGAGCGGGTCAGCGCCATCGTCACGGCCAACGGCGCGGCGCCGGGAACCGCGTACCTGACCGAGTCCTCGATCGTCGCCGTGCCCTATAGCCCGGCGGGCACCGTCCGCATCCGGGTCCGGGTGGCGGGCGCCGCCGAGGACGAGCTGCGACGGGCGCAGGGCTCGCCTCCTGCTGACCCGGTGGCGCCGTGAGTTCCATGACCGCCGGGCCCGGCTACATCGGGATGGTCTCGTCGATCGGCGCCGAGGACGTCCTCACGCTGTACGAGGGCGCGAAGTTCTACTCCCCGGCGGTGGGCGACGCCAACAAGGCATCGCTCACGTCCTGGCTGACCGGGCTGCTCGACCGGAACGGCCCGGTCACCCTGCGCCGCGCCGACGCCCTGCCCCCGCACACCCCCTGCGTCTCGCTGTGCGTGCTCGGCTCGGGTGCGGCCCTGGCCGACCTGCCGCCGGCCGGCGACGAGTTCGCGCTGGCCGTACAGCGAATCGAGCGCTTGCAGCAGGTTACGTTCGGCGCGATCTACCCGCTGGCCGCGGCGACGGTGAGCGCCCTGGCCCCGGTCGCGGCGGCGTCACAGCTGGGGCTGCCGCTGCTCGACGCGGACGGGATGGGCCGGACATTCGCGCTCATCCATCACACCGCGATGCACCTGGCCGGCGTGTCGCCGACGCCGCTGGTGGCCTACGGCGCGACCGGGGAGAGCGTGCTGATCGACGCGCAGTCGGCGCCCAGGGGAACCCGGCTGCTGGGCGCCAACGTCGACCCGCTCGGCGGCTGGGCCGCCTTGGCCGCCTACTCGACCACGGCCGGGGTGCTGCGCCGCGCGGCCCTGCCGGGCACCGTGTCCCGGCTGGTCAACGTCGGACGGCTGCTGCTCGAGCGCACCGATCCCGACCTCCTGGTAGCCCGGCTCGCCGCCATCACCGGCTGCCGCCGGGTCGGGCGCGGCCGGATCGTCGAGTTCGAGCAACTCAGTCGGCCGACCGACAAGACGATCCCCGCCCATCCGTCCAGCCTGGTCATCGAGGAGAGCGGCGAGCGCGGCCGACAGTTCCGCATCGAGCTTCGCAGCGAGATCGTCGCCGTCTTCGCGGATGGCCTCCTGGTCGCGGGCGTGCCAGACGTGCTCTGTCTGCTCGACGTCTCCCGCGGTGAGATTGCCACGCTGGACAGCCTCGAGGTCGGCGATCTCGTCGACGTGCTCGTTACCCCGGCCGACGGCCTCTGGTACTCGGCCGAGGGACTTGCCATGGTGGGCCTGGCCTCGCACGGCATCAACCTCGACCACCCGAGGCGGCGATGAGGCAGCGGCACCCGACTCTGCCGATCACGCTGGCCGAGCTGATCCGCATCGAGCCCCTCGCCCGGGCGCGCGTCGCGCACCTCGCCGACCCGGCCCGCCGCGTCGAGCAGGTCGTGCTGGCGGAGAACTTCGACCGGCTCCGGCGCAGCACGCCGCACTCGCTGATCGTGCTGCACGCCGAGGCCGCGACCGGCGGTTGGTCACTGGCAACCGCGTTGAACCTGGCCTGGGAGCGGAACGCGTCGGCGGTGCTCGTGTCCAGGCAGGTGGCCGGACCGTCGAGCCAGGCGCTGGCGCAGCGGCTGAACATCTCGCTGCTCGGCATCGACGGGGACCCGGTCGATGTCGCGCTGCAGCTGGCCGGGCAGATCAGCGCGCCGGACGCGGCCCGGGCGCTGCGCCAGGCCCAGTGCGCCGAGCGGCTTGCCGAGCAGACCGGGGTGCGCGGCGTGCTGGGGGTGCTGAACAGCGAGCTCGGAGCCAGCGTTCCGGTGGCGCTGGTGGCCGGAGACGTCGTGGTGGCCGGCCGTGCCTCGGCCACGGCAGAGCGCCCCGAGGTCGAGCGGGTCTGCGTCGAGGTGCACGGGCCGGGCGAGCGCCCGTGGGCGCGACTCGTGGCCGCGGTCCCGGCCCAGACGCCGGGCGCGGCCCAGCAGGTCCGCGCGCTGTTGCTGCTGGCGCGCCCGTCGTTGCTGGCGGCCTGGGCGCAGACGCTGCTGGACTCCGGCACGCACGCCGCGCACGAGCAGGCCGCCTTCGGGCTGCTCCGGCAGCTCGCCGTGGCGCCCGGCCGGCCGGCGGCCGAAGCCGCGGACGTCGAGGCACCCGCGTGGAACAGCGAGCTCGGCTGGCAGGTCGAGGGCATCAATCGCGCGGTGTGGCTGGCGCCGTGGCGGTCGGCGGGGGAGCCGCCGCCGGAGCTGACCCACCTGGTCCGGGCGGCCTGGCAGCGCGGCCACCCGAACTGGCCGCTGATCGCGGAGGGCGACGGCTGGATCTCCTGGCAGAGCAGCGCCGACACTGAAGATGCCGGCCCGCTGCGGCGGGCGGTGACGGCGTTCCGCGGCGCTGCGGCTGTACACGGCCTGGTCGTCGGCGTCGGGCGGCCGCACCCCGGCGTCTCGGGGCTCATGCGCTCGATCGCCGAGGCCCGGCTCGTCGCCCACGTCGCGCGCGACGGCGGCCCGGGCACGGTCCGGTGGTTCGATCAGGTCGGCGCGCCCGCCGCGCTCGCCTGGCTGCCCGTGACCGAGCTGGCCGAGGTGGCGGAGCTGTGCCTGGACGACCTGATGAACGCGAGGGACCGCGACGCTCTCGTCGACACCGTGCTGGCCGTGCTGGACTGCGGCGGGTCGCTCAGCCAGGCTTCGCAGCGGCTCGGCGTGCACCGCAACACCGTGCTCGCGCGGGTGGCGCGTTCCCGGCAGCTGGGGCTGGCCTTCGACGACCCGGCGCAACGGCTGGCGCTGCACGTGCTGTGCTACGCGCTGGCGGCGGTCAGGTCGGCGCGGCCCGGCGCCGGGAAGCCCGCGCAAGAGCAGGAGCCTCCTGCGTCGGGGCCTACGCCGGGCTGACGCCGTAGCGCGTGAGCGCGGTTTCGGCCGTGATGTTGCGGTCCAGCATGTCGGCGCGCACGTCGTCCGCCGCCCGCTCGACCGGATCGCCGTAGCCGCCGCCTCCGCCGGTCACGCAGCGGACGATGTCGCCCTGCTTCAGGCTCATGCCGTTGATCTTGAGCAGGCGCTGCTCGCCCGGTCGGCCCGGATTGATGATTACCTCTGGCCCGACCGCGTCCTCGCCGCCGAACAGACCCCAGGCCGGCTGGCGGGAACGCTCGAACCACAGGGAGACCGACAGGTCAGTCTGCGCCTCGTACTCCCGGACCACGCCGTTGCCGCCGCGCCAGCGGCCCGAGCCCCCTGAGTCAGGACGGATGCTGTACTCGGTGATCCGCCAGGGGTAGCGCGTCTCATGGACCTCGATCGGGATGTCCTTGAGCGAGCCGTTGACGTTGTTGATGAGCGCGCTCTCTCCGTCGCTGCCGTTCCAGGCGCCCCAGCCGCCCACGGTGGCCTCCAGGCTGACGAAGTCGCGCTTGAACCGGGGATCCGTGCCCGCGGTCAGGATGATCATGGAGTCGCCGTGGCTGGCTCCCGCCACCCGGTCCGGCAGGGCCGGCGCCAGCGCACGCGCGACCAGGTCGATGAGCAGGCCCAGGTGCGAGAAGTACCACTGGCATGCGGCCGGGGCCAGTGCCCCGAGCACCGAGCCCTCCCGCACCTGGGTGGTCATCGACCGGAACGAGCCGCCGTTGCCCGGGAGGTCCGGGCTGATCAGCAGCTTGTAGCCGACGCGCAGCGCCGACACCGCCTGCGCGACCCCGCAGTTGACCGGCCCGACGGTCTGGTCGGCCGACTCGGTGACGTCGAAGTCGATGTCCTCCCCGGACACGGTGATCTTCAGCCGGATCGGGATAGAGGTGTCGAGGTCGACGCCGTCGTTGTCGAGCACTCCCTCGGTGGCATACACGCCGTCGGGTATCTCGGCGATGGTCGCCCGCTCCAGCAGTTCGGTCTGCCGGAAGATCTCGTCGCGGGCCAGCTCCAGGGTGTCCAGGCCGAAGCGCTCGACCAGCTCCTGCAGCCGCTTCTCGCCCATCTTGATGCAGGCGATCATGGCGTGCATGTCGCCGTTGGTCGGGTACGGGAACCGGACGTTGGTCGCGATGGTGTCGATCACCGCGCGCTCATCGACGCCGCCCTCCACCAGCTTCTGCGGGCCGAGCCGCAGGCCCTCCTGGAAGATCGAGATCGAGTCCATGGAGCCGCCCGGGTCCTTGGAGCCAACGTCGATCCAGTGCGCACGCGAAGCGGTGAAGCCGACAAGAGTCTGGCCGACGAAGACCGGCCCGAAGATCGTGACGTCGTTCAGGTGGGTGCCGGCCAGGTAGCTGTCGTTCAGGATCCAGACGTCGCCCGGGCGCCACACCTCGCGGCCGAAGCGCTCCTCGGTCGCCCTGGTGCACGTCTCGAGGTTGCCCAGGAAGATCGGCAGCCCGGCCGACTGCCCGAGGACCTGGTGCTCGGCGTCGAGGAGGGCCACGACGCAGTCGCCGCACTCGTAGATGATGGGCGTGTACGCCGACCTGATCAAGGTCGCGTTCATGTCGTCTGCCGCCGAGTTCAGCGCGTTGCGGATGATCTCGACGGTCACCGGGTCGATGGCGGTCGAACTGCCTGCGGTCGTCACTGTTGTGCCTTCCCTCGGATGATCAGCGAGCCGATGTCGTCGATGCTCAGGAAGTGATCGGGCGGCACCACGGTTGTCGCGGTGTCCTCCACGATGACGGCCGGACCGTCGAGCGTGTGGCCGGCCAGGAGGTCATCGCGGCGGGCCACGATCGCCTCGCGCGGCTCGCCGTCAAAGATCACCGGGCGGATCTGGTGCGGGAACGCCTGCGACGTGGCGGTCGGCCACTTTTCCGGGGTGGGCTGGCCGAGGTCGCCGAAGGTGGCCGTGCGCAGGGTCACGAACTCGATCGGGGCGCCGAGGTTGGCATGCCCGTAACGGGCTTCATGCAGCCCGGCGAACCGCCCGGCCACGATGGTCAGGAAATCCGGCTCGGCCGGCTCGGTCGCCGAGGACAGCGGCACGGTCAGGGTGTACTCCTGCGCCTCGTACCGGATGTCGACGGAGTGCGCGGCGGTCCGCCGGTCCGGCGCGACGCCTTCGGAGTCCAGCGCGGCGAGGCCGTCGGCCTCCATGCCCGCCAGTACGGCGGCCATGTCCGCGCCGTCCAGGTCCTCGTCGAGGAAGAAGTAGGGCTCGCTGTAATCGCGCCGGATCCGGGTCTGCAGCATGCCCCAGGCCGAGAACGCGCCGGGGAACCGGGGGACGATGACCTCCGAGATCCCGAGCTCGCGGGCCAGGAACGCGGCGTGCATCGGGCCAGCGCCGCCGAAGGCCACCAGCGCGGAATCGCGGGGCTCGATGCCGCGCGACACTGTGATCGTGCGGATCGCCTGGGCCATCTTGGCGTTGGCCACGTCGCAGATGCCCTCGGCCATGGCCACGGTCGACAGGTTGAACTGCCCCGCCAGCTCGGCCACGGCGTCGGCGGCGAGGCCGGTGTCCAGCGTCATCTGGCCGCCAGCGAAGCCATCGGGATCGATGCGGTGCAGCACCAGGTTCGCGTCGGTGACGGTCGGCTCTGTGCCGCCTCGCCCGTAGCAGGCCGGCCCCGGACGGGCTCCGGCCGACCGGGGTCCGACGCGCAGGCCGCCCGCCTCGACCCACGCGACCGATCCGCCGCCCGCGCCCACCGTGTGGATGTTCACCACGCTCATGAGCAGCGGCAAACCCTCGAGCTTGGCCTCAACGGACACGTCCGGGTCTCCGCCGACGATGAGCGAGACGTCGAACGACGTGCCGCCCATGTCCATGCCGATCAGGTTCGGCCGGGCCGTCTGCCGGGACAGCTCGGCACAGGCCATGGCACCGCCCACCGGTCCGGACAGCAGGGTCTGCAGCGGCCGTTCCCGGGCGGACTCCGCAGTCAGGATGCCGCCGGAGGACTGCATGACGTGCAGCGGCGCAGCCACGCCCCGGTCCTTCAGCCGCTGCTCCAGATCGATCAGGTAACGCCGGACGATCGGGCCGGTGTAGCTCTCCACCACAGCGGAGGAGGTCCGCTCGTACTCGCGCCACTCCTTGGCCGACTCGTGCGACAGAGACACCGTGAAGTCCCCGCCGAGCTCCTCGAGCAGGATCTCCCTGGCCCGCAGCTCCTGCGCGGGGTTCTTGTAGCTGAACAGGAACGCAACCGCGATCGCGCCGAATCCGCCCTGCCGGGCGAGGCCGGCCGCGTCGCGCACCGCCTGCTCGTCGAGCGGCTCGAGCTCCCCGCCGTCGGCGGCGATGCGCCCGCCGACGCCCACGACGTCGCGCCGGGGGACCAGCGGCGCCGGCTTGCGGTAATGCAGGTCATAGAGCCTGGTCCGCGGCCCGCGCGCGATGTGATACACGTCGGCGGCACCGGCCGTGGCCAGCAGCAGGACCTTCACCCCGCGCCGCTCGAGGAACGCGTTGAGGCCCTGGGTCGTCCCGTGCACCAGGAAGTCGATGTCCGACGGCTGGTCGACGATCGCGTCCAGGCCGGCCAGCACGCCCTCGCTGAGCTGCTCGGGCGTCGTCGATGCCTTGCTCGCCGCGAACACCCCGGCCGCATCGTCGTAGGTGACCACGTCGGTGAACGTGCCACCGATATCCATCGAGACTCGGTATCGGGTCATGAAGACTCCCTGTCGGCGCCCAGCGATCCTGCCCGGAAAACTACGGGGCGGGCCGGTGCCTTCGATGTGCGCGTGGCATACCCGGGCGCGGCCGGCGCGTGCCGCGCGCACGATGCGACCGCGGGTGCCGATGACGAAGGCCCCTCAGCGCATCCGAGGGGCCTTCGCTTCAGTTCTGATTCCCGGTAAGGCGGAAAAGGGCGCTACCGCCCACGGACGGCAGTGATCACGCACTGCCGAAGCGGTCGAACTCTCCCTTGCGCACGCCACCGATAAAGGCGTGCCATTCGTCGTGGGTGAATCGGAGAACGGCGCC
>Ga0335072_10010999_pt1 | contig 12981 bp, 16 predicted proteins | sample Lox_Sample_21_FD_206725 | JGI IMG/M metagenome (GOLD analysis project Ga0335072, IMG submission 206725) | Soil microbial communities from Loxahatchee National Wildlife Refuge, Florida, United States - Lox_Sample_2.1 | ecosystem: Environmental > Terrestrial > Soil > Wetlands | place: USA...
TTATGCGCCCGACTGACCTAATGGACGTCCCCGCGTCCCTGCACCTCGCACGCTCCATCTTCGGCCGCATAAAGCTCAACCTCGCTTGGGCATGCGGGTATAATATCATCGGCCTCCCTTTCGCAATGGGTGTGTTCTTGCCTTTCGGATGGCATTTGCATCCTATGGCGGCGGGCGCGGCTATGGCGGCCAGCAGCGTCAGTGTGGTTTGTAGCAGCTTGCTGCTGAAGTTCTGGAAGCGCCCGCAGTGGATGGAAGAGGCGCTGATAGCTAAGAAAGGTGGGATTAAGCGCAAAGGCAGAGGGTGGGGAATGGGAGGGTTGGTAGGGACAGTTGCGGATGTGGCGAGGGCGGTTACGGGAATGAAGAGGAAGGAAGAGGAGGGGTATGTGCAGCTTAATACACTCGAGGCTGTTTAATTTTTAATGGGAAGTTATTTGAGCGTTGGCGATGGCGTTGGAATGATTTACGGAATTTTGGATTTTGCACAATCCTAGGCCTAGAGTTGAAAGCACGGCGAACAGCATAGAGCTAAATAAATTCATTTTTAGAGCCAAAATACCTCCCGATATACGATTTTAGGTGCATAGATGTTCCCGCTCATACTCCAAACACCATGCTAAGACAGCTGAAGACTCAGCAATACCCTAAATCCGCAAACGTTTGACCCACTATATCCATGCCACACAAAGCACTCACTTCATCAGCGCTCAACCCCTGCCGCACTCCAGTCACATTCACCATGGGAGCACTCCCAATCCCGCCATCGGTAACAATATTTCCCGCCACGGCCACCGACGGCCTCAACACTCTCCCTTTCTCCTTCTCCTTCTCCAGCAGCGCAAAGCGCAAGCCCACCTCACTGACCGTGACACCGATACTAATAACGATCAAGACAATGATGATCCACGTGATAGTACTCATCTTCGTATCAGCAATGGAGTCGGAAAGAATCTCAGCGAGGTCGAGAAAGACGCGGCAGCGCTCGTTGAGGACTTTGATGCGGGGGGTTATCTCGAGGTATTCGCGGATCGCGAAGTAGAGGGGGTGGAGCGTGGGTTCAGAGTCCCAGAAGAAGTTGGGGACGTCGAGGATGTTAGATGCTGGTTAGTTTTGTTAATCTGGTACATATTTGAGGGGGGAAGGGCGCGTTGTGCTTACAGAGGTTGACGTCTACGCGGCTTTTGAAGAGCCGGCCGAGGATCTTGACGATTTCTTTTCGTGACATGCCTAGCTGGCCGGTAAGGGCGAGTCGTTTGGGTACATATTGCGCGTCGAGCATGGTCTGGGACATCCTTTCTTCGAAGAAACTAAGTTTAGTGCTTTGGGCAATGGCATGGCTCATTGCTAGTTTGACCATGTGGTCCCCACTCCGCAAGGTAATCATATCATTGAAGACTCTAGGTCTATCAACGAGTGGACTGTATTCGAAATGGAGCTCCTCGGTTTCGAAATCGCCTTCTTCTTGTGGCCTCGACACCAAGGAAATGCCAGTGAGTGTTTCCGAAAAAGTTAGATCCGCTAGGATATCCTTCTCTTGGTGTTCTGTAAAGTTCCAGAACACCACCACGCCATAGGAGAATACGTACATCTCCCCGAATGTCGTGGCGTCAGGAGCAATTCGATTCGGACTATCGCCTCCCCTTCCACGATCCAAGTTCTGCCTTTCTTCTCTGCTCTCCCTCATCAATTCTTGCCTTCTTACCCTATCTTCATCGCTCTCATTCCTTGGGCTTTCTTCACCCCCACGGACTCCATAGGTCTCAGTATCCTCAAAGTAGCCTTCATGATAATCTCTCCTCTCGCTCCTCTCAATCTCTTCGTCTAGAACCGCCTTGCCACCAGGACTTTTGAGAACAGGACTACTTCGTATCCGATAGCCTTCTACACCTAGTAGTAATGGTAGATGATATACTATGTAAAGGCAGTCGTCGTATAGTTTCGTCTTTGCCCCATGCTTCTCTCGAAGAAATGCAGCAGTCGCTTTCAACTTGTACCCCTGTGCTGTGCAATAAGCCGTTACCCTAGCTAGCTTATCTTTCCGTCTCTCCTTTGGAAGCCTCTCGGCATAACTCTTCCCTCGAAGACCACCCTTCACCTTTAGCTCATTCAATTCTTTATCTTTTAGCGGCCTGTCACCCTCCTCCATGTCATCTGGCAGGACTCCGTCCCTGATGTCATCCTCATACTTTTCTTCTATCGTCTCAGGAATCAACACCAGCTTCTCACTAACTTTCGTGCTCCGTCCTGGCACATTTTGTGGTGCAATTCGCGATCCAAGGCCTGGTCCGATGGAGTTGTTCTGTCTAAGGCCTGCCGGAATTGGCCTCCGCCCAGGTGAGCCACGGGCTTGCCCAGAGGGTACTTCGGAGGCATACTGGAGGACATTATCGACAGATATGAAACGGGTTGGTATGCGACGGGATCTAGTTCCGGGGCCGCCAGCGGTAGTACGCAGAGGTGCTCGAGCTGGTTGTGGACGTTCACGGGAGTCGGTGACCTTGCAGATCGTCAGTACGGCCTTGCTGGAGTACTTAAAGGCTTGCGCAAGCTCTATAAATGCAATTGACCCAAGGACAGGAACAGCATAAGTTCATCGCGACAACTTACCAGCACAGACGGACCCCGCTTCCCAGTTCCAGCCACTGTTGCCATTGTGAGAGAAGTTTATGACACACGTGAGAGCTCTATATGCACAAATCGAAGCATTTTGGATATGAAGCCCAGAACATCTGGCAATTTGACAAAGCAGAACCGCTTCCTAGTTGGAGTCTCTGGAATAAATTAGAGTTTGGGCTAGAAACGTCATGCAATCCCAAGCGACATGATGCACGTGCATAAACGGTCGGCGGAAGTAACCCGATTTGTCTGTCCAAAGATTTCTATTCGGGCAAACTTCCCTTCACAAATGGTACGAAACCGATCTAATATTAAAAGGTTTTGTAATAATTGCTGGGCCAATTAAGGCATATATTTTATTTAAGTTTGATGTAAGTGGAACGAATGACTTCTACAAAGGTAAGGCCTATCAAATTAACGACAAAATGTGATTGGCAACAAATCTAAGAAAACAAGCGCACATAGCTTTCTGCTCGACGAGTCTTTATTTATAAATCTACTCCAAAACTTAGTTGAGAAACGACCATCGTATCATTCCTAATTCATAGTGCCTCTTATCACAGCTCTTCAAGGCCAAGAAATCCTTATATAGACTTCCTCTTTACTCCTTCACCTCTTGGGACTTCTCACCCATGTTCCTTTTGCTAGGGGGAGTGTCTAGTCCGTCATTTTTCTCCTCTGCAACTCCCTCAGTAATTTCTGCTCCATGCCCATGGAATTTGCTGGGATGCTGCTTCCCGGTAACGTCAAGGAAGATAGCCTTGATGGTATGAGCAATACCATCTCTTCCCTCCCAAAGTGGGAATAATCCCACGCAGCCCAAGGAGAAGAATAGCCACATAATGCCGACAACGACCCAGCCAGTAAAGAAGCCCTTGCTGAAGACATAGCCGCTCGCATACATAGGGATAGGCCAGAGGAGCAGAAGTGACAATGTAAGGACCACGGTCATGGATTTGGCGATCACTGATGCTTTCTTCAGCTTGGCTTGTTCTTCGGCCATCTCCGCTTCGGTTTCGTTGCGCTCTCCAGGGATCATTTCAAGGTCGATATGGGCTTCATCAGCCATCTCCTTATCATCTCCCTTCCGGATAGCGGCCATCGTCTGCCAGTCATAGCTATCTGAGATTTGTTTAGCGGCTTTGGCAGCATGATGATTAATATTGACTTACCAGCTCCCAAAACGTAGGTGAGGACGGGAATGAAGATGCAGGGACTGATGAGTGCGACAACATTGCCCGCTGTACCAATGGTCAGCCTTTTATTTCTCTTAATTAACAGCGGCAAGCAGTGTTTGCGAGTGGGAATTCATGTGGCGACGGCAGGTGAGGGCAGTCAAGCTTCTTGAATCAAACAAGAACCACACCATCATGTGAGAATGTTTGAATGACCAACTTACCAAGCATGGGATAATTTGCTCCGAGGCTGTCAACGTTGAGGATGCCGCTTTCTTGCTGCGCAGTAACCAGCCAGGCGATCAAAGAGCAGGCGAGACCAAGAGGAGGGCTAAGCATGGCGGCCCATTTATTTTGCTTGCTCCACATGAGTGTTAACGTAGCTGGAAGCACAGCAGATGATATAATGACTCCCATCATCAGGTACAAAAATCCTAGAGAAATTTAGCCGAAAATCTGAGGTGGGACTGATTTTGAAATCTCACTCACCCATAGAGATCCCAGCATAGTACAGCCCAGTAGAAAAGGCAGCCATAGCGAAGCCATCTATTCAAGAATGTCAGTTACTAATGCATCAAGATGTCATGAGTCAGACTACTTACAGCCCGCCACCATACAGTGAGACATATAAATGAGGCGTCTTCCAGAAGCTGTATAACGTCAGTTTTTTGGACTGCAAAGATGGGTGAGGCTTATAATATGTACCAGACGGGTTCACATAGGTTTGGTAGATGTCATAGGTCCATATTGAGGACACCGCTATGTATTCTGATGATGAAGCACTGGTAACTGCCATGAAGACTATTAAAAGGGTGCACACAGCTCCACCGGAACCAAGTAGTGCAACGGCGGCATATGGGAGAACGAGACCGGCCGACACGTCCGCGTCAGACATCCTGTAAGGGAACGTGGGGAATACTGGATTGCTTTCCAACGCAAGAGCAGAGAGACCCATTGTAGTTGCACAGAGCCATGGAATAGCGAACCAAGAAAGACCTCCCAGAATATATCCAGGTAGCGCATGAACGGGAGAGGCTGCGATCGCCTTATTATAGTACCCATTGTCACAAAAAACTGTGCCAAAGTTACCAACCTAGAGATTGTATAGCTGTGTCAGCTGTCGTCTTCATGAATCGAAGGGTAATGCATCCAAAATCTTAAGATGGGAATTTTCCTCCAAGTGTTGAGAAAACTTGAACTCTTGTGCTTACAATATTGATGACAAAGAATATTCCTAATAAATAAGTTAGTAAAGATGTTTGTAGTAAATGTTACTGCTTGATGCTCAAGAAAGGGGCGTGTATTGAGCAAAGCGACCAAGGTAACACAAAGTCTCGCTTAGCGCAAAAGCCAATTTTTCAATCAAAAGCGACCAATAACTTACCTCCCTGTTGAGATTTCATGGTGAGATAGCTTCCACCAGCATTTCCATCGACAGGATGATCGGCAGCTGCTTTGACCAAAAGATCAAATACAGCACCGGGGCTTCCAAGAGTGGCGCTTGTGGCGTATGCGGTAAATGCGAAAATCAAGATAATGATTAGCAGCATCAAAGTATGGACGTAATCCTATAAGAATTTAGTTTATTAAAATTTAGAGAGAAAGTAGTAAGGGTTATCTTACTGTTAAGAATGTCGCCTTGATGCCACCGAACCTGATAGAGAGTCAACAAACTGTTTGGCAGCGAAACAATGGTAGGAGAGGACTGACATTGTGTATATAATAACGCCCAGAGGGAGCAGGAAACAAGCCGCCGGTGTTGGGACGCCTAGGTAGATTAGCTCCAGCCTTGAAGCAGTTTAAGTATGTATTATGCTTACCGGTAAGAGCGTTGAAAGCAGCACTTCCACCTGTCAGCAGCATAGCAGTAACCAGAATATTGGTCATCAATCCGAAAACTGTAAAGACCAAATGGGTGGTCATGCCATATCTGTTTTCAACTATCGTCAGACAATACATGGAAAGTGGGCTCTTTATGCAAATTACCTGGCCTTTATAACTTCCAGAAATGTCTATAATAGTAGCGTTAGTATATTTGATCCTTAGATATCATGCATTATCTATGCGAGTTCCGATATCACATAAAATTATAGTATGAAAGCTTATATGGTGCCGTAAGACATAAGTCTTGCAGAATTTCTATACGTCATAAGAAATGTGTGGACATACATGTGCATTTGGAGCTCTCCTCTTCAATTCAATGGCGATGGACGCAAACAGGAGGATTTGCACGGTCGCACCAGAAGCATACCAGAATGGGCCAGAGACTCCATAGCGGTATGCAACACTTGAACTTTGCAGAAGAGTTGCTGCCCAAGTCCACGAAGAGACCACAGCAGAAGCTACCAATCCAGACTTGACCGTTCGTCCAGCTGTATTGAACATTTCGGAAGTTTGAAGCTCATGGTTGTAACGCTTCAGGGTCCATGTGACAAGAACCTGCGAAGAGTTTTAGCTTGTAGATTGTTATAAAGTGGGATAAATTTTACCATGCCAAGGGCGAAGAGTGAACCAAGCCCAAGAATAATGCCATAGCCCCAGGATGTGCCCAACGGAGGAGCGATGGTCATGTTGAAAGTGTCTCCAAGTGACTTGAGGTTTGCACAATTTGTGTTGTAATTTCTGCTGATACAGCTTGCTGATTCTACAAAGTCTAAGGAGGATATCAGTAGCTCATATAATTTTCAACAAGCTCGGTCGAAGGGATCTACAGCTGTTCTTGCTCCACTCGAAGAAAGAGCTGTTCTCCCATGTGAGAGAAAGAGCTTTTGACATGCATGATCCATGCGGTATCTATCTTGGTATCCCACCCTGCAAACAAGCCTCTTTGGGTAGACCATCTTTCTGGTGTTACTCTGGAAGTCGTGATTGATAGTACCTAATGACAACAATGCGATAAGCAGTCACAGCAGCTCTCATTGAGGCAGCACACCCCTGCCTAGGGCCCCACCATCAGGTCGATGCGGTAAAGGTGGCTGCCGTAGCCGACCAACGCTTAAACCTACGCGAGTAACAGATCAACATTAGCTGCCGCAGCGGCCAAGGATCCATTGGTGATTGAGTCTGCATGATGCAGTGATAAGACAACAGATTTTCCGGTCAACCTTGTTAATATGCGATAAGGGCGAACTGTTGTGCGTGCGTCCTTCGTATGTAGAGAATGAGTGGATCGGAGAACGCCGCCAGATGCATGGGTCACATGTGCAATACGAAAAAAGTAAGAAAATTGCACTCCCACTTTGTTCAAAATTTCCATGGACTGTTGGATTAAAACAAAATGCGGGATTGTAAAACCCCCATACTCAGCCTGCGCTTTCGGACTAGACTCAAAAAATTTGAGTCATCCTTTCGTCCGGACGTCGAGGTGTCTGCTTTTTCTTTGCTTCATCACGACGAAGAAATAGGATCAGCGGAAAAGTCAAATTTCTCATTTGTAATGCCTCTTGCTCATGTTTGCCTTAAAATATAGATAGAGCTAAAGCTTAGGCGCTCAAAGATGGTACAATCCTTGAAATTGGGGCATAAAGGTTATAATGATGGCCGTATTGGACAGTATGTCGCCTAAGTTTCAACTTGGAGCTTGAAATCTATTCATGCTCCCCGCAACTACATCGAGTCATCGGCCTAGCCATGATCTGAAAGATAAGGGTTCTCGTAAATAAGAAGCTAGTCTCAAGAACCATAGGCCCGCGTCAGCCTCACACTCTTGGTCCATGGTATGGGACCTTGGCCGAGTACCTATTATTGGGCTTACACTGGTTGGTTGATGGAAAGAAATGAGCAGATTTCTGTCACAAGCCCTAGCCGTTCCTTTGAGTGGTCAATGCCAACGGTTTTTAAAGTTACCAAAGAGGTAAGGAGCTGCATCAGGCAAGAACCTAGCCCTGAAATGCTTCAAGATGCTGTGAGTGCAGCAAATGGCATGTTAAGAGCCGTGACAGAAGTAGACAAGATTGAACGAAGGCGGGAGACTGGTTGGATACCAAACTTGTGGCTTCCAATCCCCATACCCCTCTGCATCAGCTTGCAGAAGGCTCTGCCACTTTGTGGAAGCATTCTAGTGCTCACAGGCGAACCGCCCACTGCACCAAAACCCCGGAAAGACGGCAAAGATAAGCCGCTCAAGTTACAACATCTCCTCGGCGTTACTCAATGACGACAAAATGGAATTTTAACACGAAGCAGAGGAACCACTTTGTGATTTGGGGCTAGGTAAATTCCCACAATACGTAATATTCGAATCTAGAGTACTGAGTGACCGAAAATTGACTTTTGATTGAACTTTCCACAAGTGAGCAGAACTCCCTCCAATGACATCCCAAACTTTACTCGGTAGATGTAGGCACAACTAAAGCGTATATACCAGCTTCTTCGCACTAACCTTCCTCTCTTTCAACAGTTTCAGGCCACTCAGAACCCCTGTCAATCCTTTGCCACCCTCATTGACGCTGAAGTTGTGCACCTTAATCTTACCTTCTTCCAGCAGTTGTCTCGTAAGCTCCCAAAACATCTTTGCGAAATATAAAGACGCAGGGTCTGCTGGTAATGTTCTTCCTCTCATAATAATATCATGACCAAACGCACGCTGTCCCAGCACTAATGTATGATCCACATTCGGGTTAAACGCTGCAACTTTCTCCGCAGGGACAGGGCCGATGCTTGCGTAACGACCATTTAACGCGTCGCTCATAGCACCCAAACATATCTCAGGGGCTCCCCTTTCCGAGATGCAGTCAAGGACGTAAGCAAGGTTGTCGTCTGTAAAGTCTTTGATGTCCTTTACACAGGTTTGGGAGTTGTAGTCGAAGACCGCGTCAGCTCCGAGGCTTTTGACGTAGTCAAAATTATGGGGCGAGCATGTTGTCAAGACCTGACAGCCACTTAGCTTGGCAAACTGAATGGCCAAGCTCCCTGTAGCAGTTGACCCGCCGTATATCAGGACCGGAAAGTTCTTGCTGGCGGTACTTGGCGGTAGTGGAAGCTCAAGGATCTGATACAGGGCCATGCCTACGGTAGTCACCCCCACGCCTAGTGTTGCCGCTTCTTCAAACAAGAGATTTGGAGGAATCTTGATCTGGAGGTCACCTTTGACTGTAATATGCTCTCCGTATGCGCCATCTGTTGGATTTAAAGGATTGCCGCCATAACAGATGCCACAGATGCGATCTGGACAAGTGATCAGATCAATCTACTAATTTATCTGCAGGGATTTTGCTTCGCTGGAATATTTGGGAGTAAGCTCGTGACTGACCACCTTTATTGAAGTCCTTTGTGACTCTACAGCCAACATCCTCCACAATTCCAGAATAGTCGCACCCCAGTCGGCATCCAACTTCACCCATGAAGTCAACAACCCTCCAATCATGTGGATTCACAGCTACAGCGTGAGTTTTAACGAGGAGATACTCATCACGCAATTCAGGGACTGGACAATTAACGACCTGAGCATGCTGAGGCCCTAATATGACAAGAGCTCTATTTGAAGACATGGTAAAGGGACTTCTCTAAGCCTGAAAACCCTTGAGTTGTAGCTAATAAGATCAACTAAACACGTTGAAAAGGAAATCAACCACGTCCTGCTTACGCTTTTAAAGATGATTAGAGAAATCACAAGCCTCGCTTTGACTGCGCCGCAGCACATTCCGTAATCAAAGTCTCTAACTTGACGAATTGAAGCTTAAAATGGACTCTGAAACATGATCAGGGTCAGACAGCTCCTCATCCCATTCGGAGAGTAGCCGTTGTTGTGATCAAGCGCGTTCACGAGGAGGAGCACCCAGTGTTTATCGTAATGAGGACGAATTAAAGTTCGCCTCGCTCCTGCTTACTTAGAAGTTTAAATTGAGGCGGCGATAACGGCTGACAGCAACTCTGGCCTCGCACTATTCTAGCCAAACAGCATCGAGCATTTTTTTGCGGAGACAATCATGTTAGGAGGCGTTTTATCATCAGTCTTCGCACGGCCTTCCCAAGCTGTAAATGCTGTGGTTAGTGATTAGTTTGTTCGCGCTAGAATCTGGATCAGAGGAGCCAGCCTCAGAGGAACCAGCCTCGGAGGGATAAGGTTAGAGATTTTCCCAGCATTACAAGGACTAATGACGTAAGTCTACGTATTCATGGCAATATAGTATCAACGGTCATTACGGTATATTTCATCGTAAGTACATCCATCATCGTTTTTTCCAAAGAACGCCTGGCCCAACTGCAATGCTCGTAAATAGAAAACCCAATCCTCAGCGCAGTTTGGCAGAGCTTCAGTATGCAATCTGGGTCCATCCCACCGGTCCTCTCGGCGACCATCATTGCTTCTCTCAACCATAAGACATATTCTGATTCATCTTCTGACCTGGCGGTTGTCCTCCCCAACCTTGTGGCGGACCCCCTCCCGGTGGCGGGCCTCCTCGATATTGTTGCTGTAACTCGTATCCACCTCCCGCATGTTGCGCCATTATATCTTGCCGATTCCTGTCGAGTCTTGGTTAGCACCCCTTCCTGGAAAATTTGTCTAGTTTAGGGAAGTTTCGGGATAGCAACTTACTGTAGTGGCTCGGCGAAGTTGCAAATCGTGCAAACGACGTCTTCATACTTGTGGAAGGCTAGCGGAATGACCGGCTAGAGAACTGGTCAGTCAATGGCGTCAACTGTGTATGACCATAGACTTACTATGAAGCAAAAGGTGAACCAGGGCCACCGAGTCATAACATGAGCTGAGTAATTACCGCAGTTGTGACATCGACACTGAACGCCCTCATACCCCTTGAGATACGAGGAGAACTCAGTTTCTCCGAATGTGAAGACAAAGCTGCGCAGGACTGTCAGTCTACCAGTCCAAGGTTGGCCTGCAGATTCACATACCACATGTTGTAGACGCTTTATGAAAGGGAGATATTGCCGGAAGAATTGGATATCTTGTAGAATGAGGAGGGAAGTGTTGTTCAAACCAGACTTTGCTCCTTCAGCTTTCATGACGCGGCATTACGAATTTGGCGGCGAAGCGGATCAATTCGACCACATGATCTTTACGCTAGCAAGGATAGCTCTTGCAGGAGCCGAATTTAGTGCGGGGCACACCCTGCGTATTTTATCGCCAAAACTTTCAAATTTCAAATTTCCTTTTTCTCTTCAAGCTTCGTCCCCATCGCGGCTGTGTTTCTACGCTACGAACAGATATTTGCGCAAGCTTTATATCGGACTTCGGTCACTCACTTGCGTATGAGAAATTCGGAGTAATCTTCATACCACCTCACTCCCTTCTTCGGTCGGTGATAGGTCTGCCGGTGACGGCCTGACGTGACTCACGTCTGCAATTGGCATCAGAAAAGCAGGGCGGGTTCGCATCTTGTATATCCTGGAACCTTTCGGGGGGAGGGAGAAGAAGATGAGTTACTCGTTCCTATGGGAGAGCCGTTGCGAAGATTGTGTGTGCTTCGGCATGACACTTAAGTGCAATACGCAGCGTGCCCATGCTTTGGGAGCTTCGGCACTCAATGTATGAGTACCATTCGATTCCGATTACTCTGATGGGGACGAAGCTTCATTACTCTATTTCAAGGTCAGCACTTCAATTTTCTGTCACATCATGGATAGTTACTGGATACTGCTAATTCCTAAATTCTACCCCTTAACAGTCTCTGCGAAACGGATGCTTTGAGCCAAGGTTCACCGTCAAGCGCATCCAATAAAAACATCCGCTGAGATTCAGGTCGACTGCCTTCACATGCAACTGATGATGCGTGGCTCCTAGTACTCGATGTTTTGAAACGACTGTACAGCATTGTATGTACAGGCGGCAATTGCCGAGCTAGGCTTTCCGTCTCCAAATGTATCGCGATATTTCGTCAAGCAATCCTTTCGTCCTCCTTTCGTTCACCACAGCCGCTATGTCGTTTAAGTCCTATAACCCCAGCCAAAGCCGCTGTTACGCCAATATCGCGATCGTCGTTTCCCACATAGCAAGCTGTTCCTCGATCGCACTGATCGCTCCAAATTCAACGATTCGAGAATCATAAAACGTTTGACCTCATCGTTACGACTGCTTCATGCACAAATACTGTCCCATATCACGTACACACTATGCCTTCTACACTCAGATACGAAGATTACACAATAGGATGGATATGTGCGCTCAGGGTAGAGGTACTAGCTGCCAGCTTTATGCTGGACGAAATTCACAATGGAGTATTCCCAGGAAAGCACGGCGACGACAATGCGTATATACCTGGTAGTGTTAATGGTCACAACATTGTTATAGCTGGATTGCCAAGGAAATCTACCGGTACTGTCTCTGCAGCTTGCCTTGTTTCCCAGATGAGGCAGAGCTTTCCAAGTCTTCGGTTTGGTCTGATGGTAGGCATTGGAGCTGGAGTGCCTGGGCGACACTTGAAACCTGATATCCGCCTTGGTGATGTCGTGGTCGGCACACCAGGTGATGATTCCGATGATATACAAGGGGTTATAGGTTATGATTTTGGAAAGGAGTCTGTGGATGGCTTTGTCATGAAAGGTTGGCAATCCCCAACGGATCGGCGCTTGCGAAATGCTTTTGAGGTGATTGAAACGAAGGCAGAGCTCGCCGGCTACCACAGCTTCACACAGCATCTAGATGGTTTTCGAGTGAGACCTAATGGTCAAAAGTTCCTGCATCCAGGCGTAGAGAACGATCAACTATACGAAGCAGACGATACATTCAAGTTGATAGCGCGAGAGCCTCGAGCCTCTAAGGATCCGGTCGTCCATTACGGCCTTATCGCGTCGGGAGATAAGCTAATAAAGAATGCGAAGCTCAGGGACGAATTGAGGGACAAATACAAGATAATTTGCATTGAGATGGAAGCCGCCGGCCTCATGAATACATTACCGGTTGCCGTCATACGAGGAATCTGTGACTATGCCGACTCTCATAAAAATGACGTATGGCATCACTACGCTGCTGCTACAGCTGCTGCCTACGCCAAAGGGCTGCTCTACGCTATTGGAGCAGAGCCTTCCGCCAACCCTCCACACCGTCGCGAGGAAGGTTAGTCATCTTATTCTTGGGTGTTGCAATGACTTATCATATAAGCTGTACGATATTCTGATTGGTCTGTCGTTGGCTGGAAATTAAATGTAAATTTGAGGCTGATATCTTAAAGTGACTCAGGAGATGCTTCGGTTCGCTGTAGACTCTATAATTGCGGATCGGTTTTTC
>Ga0335072_10011000_pt1 | contig 12980 bp, 12 predicted proteins | sample Lox_Sample_21_FD_206725 | JGI IMG/M metagenome (GOLD analysis project Ga0335072, IMG submission 206725) | Soil microbial communities from Loxahatchee National Wildlife Refuge, Florida, United States - Lox_Sample_2.1 | ecosystem: Environmental > Terrestrial > Soil > Wetlands | place: USA...
CGAGAAGGTGGCCGCGTTCGGCATCGACACAGCCAACATGTTCGGCTTCTGGGACTGGGTTGGCGGCCGCTACTCGATGGACTCGGCCATCGGCTTGTCGACGATGATCGCGATCGGCCCGGACAACTTTTATGAGATGCTGGCCGGCTTTCACGCCATCGACGAGCACTTCCGCACCGCCCCCCTGGCGCAGAACCTGCCAGTCATCATGGGCCTGCTCTGCGTGTGGTATGGCAACTTCTTCGACGCTCAGACAGTCGGCGTGATGCCGTACGACCAGTACCTGAAGCGGTTCCCCGCCTACCTGCAGCAACTCACGATGGAATCAAACGGCAAGCACGTGACGCTAACCGGCATGCGGGTCGACTACCAGACCGGAGCGGTGTTCTGGGGCGAGCCCGGAACAAACGGGCAGCACAGCTTCTACCAGCTCATTCATCAGGGAACGAAGCTCATCCCGGTCGATCTGATCGGCTTCGCTAAGTCGCTTAACCCGCTCAGGAATCACCACGACATCCTGTCGTCCAACGTGTTCGCGCAGGCTCAGGCACTGGCCTTCGGCAAAACCGAAGAGGAGGTCCGGGCGGAGGGCACGCCCGAGCACGTCGTGCCGCACCGAGTGATGGAGGGCAACCGGCCCACCAACGTGCTGCTCACCGAGGTGCTCACGCCCCGGCTGCTCGGCTCGCTCATCGCGCTGTATGAGCACAGCGTGTTTACCCAGGGCACGATCTGGCAGATCGATTCCTTCGACCAGTGGGGCGTGGAACTGGGCAAGGCGCTCGCCAACCAGATCGCGCCCGAGCTGGAGTCCGCGACCGAGCCGGAGCTGGACCACGACTCGTCAACCAATACCCTGATCCGCCGCTACCGGACGCTCAAGGCAAAGCCATAATGCGTCGTTCCCGGAAATGTCTTTCTTGATGACAGAAATGGAAGGCTGATTACGATGCCAACAGATACGCCGATGCAGCTCGGCATGATCGGACTCGGCAGGATGGGCGGCAACCTGGTGCGTCGGCTGATGCGTGATGGCCACTCCTGTGTCGGCTACAACCGCACTCCGGATCCGGTCAAACAGCTCGAAACCGAGGGCATGACCGCCGCTACCGGCCTGGCCGACCTTGTCAGCAAGCTGACCCAGCCGCGCGCAATCTGGATCATGGTGCCCGCTGCCAGCGTGCAGTCGACGCTGGATACGCTGAAGCCGCTGCTGGCCGCGGGCGACATTGTTATCGACGGCGGCAACTCCTATTACCGAGACGACATCGACCGGGCCAAGCAGCTCAAGGCCGACGGGATCCACTTCGTGGACTGCGGGACCAGCGGCGGTGTGTGGGGCCTGGAGCGCGGCTACTGCCTGATGATCGGTGGCGAGACCGGACCGGTACAGCACCTGGACCCGATCTTCAAGACCATCGCCCCGGGCGAGGGTAGCGCCGAGCCGACGCCGGGCCGGAGCCTGCCTCAGGCCAACGGGACAGGCAGTACTGCCCCGCATGGCTACCTGCACTGCGGTCCCAGCGGAGCCGGTCACTTCGTCAAAATGGTACATAACGGCATCGAGTACGGCATGATGGCCGCGATCGGCGAGGGCCTGAGCATCATTAAGCACGCCGATGCCGGCCTGCACACGCAGGAAGTCGACGCCGAGACCACTCCGCTGCGCGATCCCGAGGCATACCAGTATCAGATCGATGTCAGCGAGGTAGCCGAGGTCTGGCGCCGGGGCTCGGTCATCAGCTCCTGGCTCATCGACCTGATCTCGGCCGCCTTCGCGCAATCCCCGACCCTCGATGACTACGAGGGCAGGGTGTCCGACTCCGGCGAGGGACGGTGGACGGTCACGGCCGCCATCGACGAGGGCGTTCCCGCCTCGGTCATCACCGCAGCCCTGTACGAGCGGTTTGAGTCGCGCGGGCTCGGTGACTTCACCGACAAGGTCCTGTCGGCGATGCGCTATGAGTTCGGCGGGCACAAGGAGAAGAAGGCCTGAGCAAGTGCACCATGACCTGGATGTCATAGCTGATACCAGCATGGTCGCGGCCAGAGCCGCCGGCTATGTCGCCGAACAGGCCCGCGTGGCTGTCGCAGACCATGGCAAGTTTACCTTCGCGGTCAGCGGCGGGCATACGCCGTGGGCGATGTTCGCAGAGCTCCGGAACGAGGACATGCCGTGGGCGGATGTCGAGCTCTTCCAGGTGGATGAGCGAGTCGCGCCGGACGGTGACCCGGACCGAAACCTCACCCACTTGCGGGAGAGCCTCGGCGACGCGCCCGCCCGGGTGCACCCAATGCCGGTCAACGACCCCGACCTGAGGGCTGCTGCTGCCCGGTATGCCACCGTCCTGCCGCAGCGATTCGACCTGGTGCACTTGGGCCTCGGCCCGGATGGCCACACCGCGTCGCTAGTGCCCGCTGACCCGGTGCTGGAGGTAACCGATGCCCTGGTCGGGGTCACGCGGCCCTACCAGGGCCATCAGCGCATGACTCTGACTTATCCGGCGCTGGCCCGCGCGGATCAGCTGTTGTGGCTGGTCACCGGTGCAGACAAGCGCGACGCGCTGGCTAAGCTGCTGGCAGGCGACGAATCAATCCCGGCCGGCCGGGTGCTGGCCTCTCGCTCGCTGATCATGGCTGACCAGGCAGCGGCCTGACGTCTTGCAGTCGGGTCGGCCGCCAGCCCGGGCAGAGGCCCTGGGGATGGCCGGCCCGCATCGCCTGGCGGCCCGCGACCCCCCCGATAGCGAGGATCCTTATGACAGTCACCACCAGCAAGGCGCCTGCGCCCGGAGTTGTCCGGCGCCCGGACGATCACGTCATTGTGCTGTTCGGTGCCACTGGCGACCTAGCGAAGCGCAAGCTGCTGCCTGGCCTGTTCCACCTTGCGGCGGCCAACCTGTTGCCGCGCAAGTACCGCATCATCGGCTCGGCGCCGGCGAAGTTCGCGATCAGCGCCGATGAGTTCCGGGCACACGCCAAGCAGGCCTGTCAGGATTTCTGCATCACGAAGCCGACCCGCGAAACCGACGCATGGGCCGAGTTTCAGCAGCACCTGTCCTTTGCTGTGGCTGATCCAGACCACTACGCTCCGCTCCGCGACGAGGTGGAACGGGCCGAGAAGGAGATCGGCGGCCCGGTCCGCCGGCTGTTCCACCTGGCGGTGCCGCCGAGCGCTTTCGCCTCGGTGGTCGGGATGCTCGGCGATGCTGGCCTGGCCGGAGATCGATCCAGGGTCGTCATCGAGAAGCCGTTCGGCACGGATCTGAAGTCGGCGATCCAGCTCGGCGACGCAGTGCACGCGGTCTTCGACGAGTCGCAGATCTTCCGGATCGATCACTTCCTGGGTAAGGAGTCGGTCGACAACATCCTGGCGTTCCGGTTCGCCAACGGCCTGTTCGAGCCAGTCTGGAACCGCTCGCACATCGCTTACGTGCAGATCGACGTGCCGGAGACCCTCTCGATCGAGGGCCGGGCCGACTTCTACGACAAGACCGGCGCCTACCGCGACATGATCGTCACGCACCTGTTCCAGGTACTCGGCTTCGTCGCGATGGAGCCGCCGACTTCCCTGACGGCCCAGCAACTGCGCGGCGAGAAGCTCAAGGTTTACGACGCGCTGAAGCCAATCGACATCCGGCACGTGGTGCGCGGGCAGTACGACGGCTACCTGAGCGAGGCGGGAGTCGCCCCGGACTCCCAGACCGAGACGATGGTCGCGCTGAAAGCCGAGGTCGACAACTGGCGGTGGCATGGCGTGCCGTTCTTCCTGCGGTCCGGCAAGAGCATGGGCGCCGGGCGACAGGTGATCACGCTCGGTTTCCACGAGCCGCCGCTGCGGATGTTCAAGGCGCACCGCAAGGACGTACCGGACGGGCGACGGAACGAGATCATCATCGACTTCGCTGACCCCGGCTCCATCACCGCGAAGTTCCTGGCCAAGGAGCCGGGCGCGGAGATGACCATGGGCAGCGAGAAGATGGTGTTCAGGTACGCGGACTCGTTTGCGGCGGCGAACGCGCTCGAGGGTTACGAACGGCTCATCCTCGATGCGATGCTGGGCGACCAGTCATTGTTTACCAGTTCCGACGGCATCCAGCGGTTGTGGGAGATCTCCGAGCCGCTGCTGCAGAACCCGCCGCCGGTCGAGGCGTACTCGCCCGGCTCCTTCGGCCCTGACTCGGTGAGCAAGCTAATCGAGCCGTTCCGGTGGCATCTGCCGAACTCCAGCTGACGCAGTGTTCTTACCTGGAGGTGCTCATGACGCTCGGGTATGACAAACCGCTCTACCTGGTGGCCTTCGATCACCGCGGCTCGTTCGAGCACGATCTGTTCGGGGCCGCCGAGCCAGTCTCCGCCGAGGTGCGCGAGGGCATCATCAAGGTCAAGGAGATCATCTTCGACGCCCATCGTCAGGCGCTCGCCGCTGGCGCTCCGGCCAGCGCGTCCGGAGTGCTGGTTGACGAGGAATTCGGGGCCGGCGTCGCCCGCCGCGCGAAGGCGGAAGGCGTGCCGCTGGCCATGCCGGTCGAAAAGTCCGGCCAGGACGAATTTGAATTCCAGTACGGCGACGAATTCGCCGCGCACATCGAGTCGTTCGATCCGACGTTCGCCAAGGTGCTGGTGCGCTATAACCCGACCGGCGACGCGGGTCTGAACCAGCGTCAGACGCAGCGCCTGGCCAGGCTCAGTGCCTGGCTACGGGAGCGGGGCCGCAAGTTCCTGTTCGAGCTTCTGGTGCCTGCGACCACTGCGCAGCTTGATGAGTTCGACGGCCACCAGCGCGACTACGACCGGAAGCTGCGCCCGCGCCTGGTCGTAGAGACGATCGCGGCCTTGCAGGCCGGCGGCGTCGAGCCGGATATCTGGAAGATCGAGGGCCTGGACACGGCCGCGGACTGCGCGGCCGTGGTCGCCCAGGCACGGGCGGGCGGCCAGGGTAGTGTCAGCCGCGCCGGGGTCAAGTGCATCGTGCTCGGCCGTGGCGCCGACGAGCCGCAAGTAATCGAGTGGGTCAAGATCGGCGCTTCGGTCGACGGGTTCGACGGGTTCGCTGTCGGCCGGACCCTGTGGGAAGCCGCGCTAACGGACTTCCTGGCCGGCAAGGCATCCAGGGACGAGGCAATCGACCGCATCGCGCGCCGCTACCGTGATGTCATCGACGCCTACCGCAGCGCCGAGACGGGGGCGGCGTCATCAGCACGCACGAGACCATCCGATGCGACGGACGGAGGCTCCCGGTGAGCTCGCCAATCAAGCTGCTGCTCGCCGATGTCGACGGCACGCTGGTCACTCAGGAAAAGGTCCTGACCGAGCGGGCCATCGACGCGGTACACAAGCTGCACGATGCGGGAATCCTGTTCGCGATCACCAGTGGCCGGCCGCCGCGCGGCATGGCGATGCTGATCGAGCCGCTCGACATCCAGACACCGATCGCCGCGTTCAACGGCGGGCTCCTCGTCGACCGGGACATGACCGTGCTCGAGCAGCGTGTACTGCCCGAGGAGGTAGTGGCTCCAGTCGCGGAGATGGTGTCCTCGTTCAAGCTCGACGTCTGGTTGTACCGCGGCTCTGACTGGTACGTCCCGAAGGCCGACGGTGCGCACGTTGCGCGCGAAACCTGGACCGTGAAGTTCGAACCGAAGGTGATGACCGACGGCATCAACGGGCTGGCCGACAACGTCGCCAAACTCGTGGGCGTCAGCGATGACCACGACGCGGTGGACAAGGCAACCTCTGCCGTTCGCGACAAGTTCGGCGATCACGTCGCAGCCGCTCAGTCCCAGCCCTACTACCTGGACGTCACGCACCCGAAAGCGAACAAGGGCGAGGTCGCGAAGTACCTGGCCGCCAGGTACAAACTCAACCCTGACGAGATCGCGACCATCGGCGACATGCCCAACGACGTGCTGATGTTCGCGCATTCCGGACTTAGCATCGCGATGGGGCAGGCCAGCCTCGAGGTCAAGCGGGCCGCTCGCCGGGTCACAACCGCGAATGACGACGAGGGCTTCGCCAACGCGGTGGAGAACTTCATCCTCCGGCCAGCCGGCCGTAGCTAGCGAGCGGTGCGTGTCCGACCGCCGCGGGGACTGCACCAGATGCCGCGGGTGGCGCGCGGCGCACCCGCGACTGCGGCCACACGGACGATCGGATCAGAAGGAATACCGTACAGGACCGTACGTTTCCGTGCGGTCTTGCGCTACAGTGGGGGTCGTGACCACGATCAGGGCCGAGGAGGTGCGGATTCCCCGGCATGCGCGCGAGGCGGTTGCGCGGCACGAGCGGGTGCTCGTCGTGAACCACGAACGGCCCACCTTCGTCATCATGCATCCAGATGACACAACGGCCCGCCCGGAGACGGTGCGGCCAGGACGGCCACTGCGCGAAGCCCTCGGGCTGCTTGCCAGCGCGGCCCTGCCGGATCCCGGTTTCGCTGACGACATGGAGGCCGTGCTCGCCGATATAGGGTCGGCTCCGGATGACCCGTGGGCACGCTCCTAGACACTACGGTCTTCATCGACCTTGAACGCGCTGTCCGGCGCTTGCGGCTCGCAGGCGCCATGGCCGAGGTGAGCGCGCGGCTGGAAGATCAGCTAGGGCCTGATGAGGATGTCGGGATCGCAGCCATAACGGCCTCCGAGTTGCTGCGTGGCGTGCACCGCGCGAGCCGGGAGCACCGCGCCCGCCGTGAGGCCTTCGTCGAGGCGGTACTCGCCGCGTTTCCGCCGCTGCCTTTCGGCCTCCTGGCCGCTCGTGCGCACGCCCGCATCTGGGCCGAGCTTGCCGCCGTCGGCCAGGACGTCGGCGCCCACGACCGGCTCGTCGCGGCTACCGCCATCACGGCCGGATGGCGCGTCGGGACAGCCAATCTCCGGCACTTTAACCGTATCGCCGGCCTTGACATCCTGACCATCTCCTTCACCGACTAGCAGTTGTACGGCGACGACGGCCGGATCACCGAACGTGATGCGGAACCGCAGTTCTAGGCGATGGCGCAGGGATCCCCTGTCTGCGTAACCGGTCCCAAGTCGCGGTCAGCCGCGGCCGGTGCCGGCGTCAGCCGCCGGTCCAGGCGGAGCACCGCCGACCGCGCGATCCCGCAGGCGGGTAGCGCGCAGCACAGCCTCAATGGCAAAGCGTGAGTCCGGGTCACTGAGCTGGCCGTCCAGTGCGCTTTCCAGCTTCCGCATCCGATACCTGACGGTCTGGGGGTGGACGCCTAGTCGCTCAGCCATCGCTGGCGCCGTGCCGCTCGTCTCGAGCCACGCGCTCAGTGTCTCCGTTAGCCGTCGCCGCTGGACGTTACTGAGACCGGTCACTGCGCCGAGCCGCCGTCGGGCCAGCTGATCGATGAGCGGCTCGTCGGCCAGCAGCCACAGCTCCACCAGGTAGTCCTCGCAGAACGTCACGGGGTCGGCGGGAATGATCCGGTCGCGGCTCAGTGCCAGCGCCTGTCGTGCCCAGCGCAGCGAGTGCACGGCTTCAGCCAGCGGAACGCTGAGGCCGACAGCCGACCGCCTGCCAGCGAACGCAGCCGCCAGCGCCTCTCTCGTACTGTGGTCCGCACTGCCCGTGAGCAGGAGATGCGGCTGCGCGCCGCCAAGATCCTGCAGCGCATCGTCGGGCAGCTCGAGCAGGCAGTCGGGCCCTGGTTCGAGAGCGATGAGCGTGACCTCCGCCGGCACTGCCCATCCGATGGTCTCGGCAAGCTCGGTGATAGCGCGCGCCGGAACCGGCGGCGATTCCAGGATGAGCCGCAGCAGTCGCTTCCGCCAGTCTTGCTGGGATCGCCGGGACTGCGCCTGGGCCTCCAGGTATCCCTGCAGGGATAGCGAAGCAAGTTCATCCATGTACGCGAGCCCGGCGTCGGCCAGCCAGGACATCACGGCGGACGGTGCACCCGTGCGCAGGCCCAGGCTCATCACCCGTCGCCAGCTGACATGTACGCCAATGCGGTAGGCGGCCTGGAGGCTGTCCAGGCTGCGGCCTTCCTGTGCCTCGTACTGGCCGAGCCTGCGGCACATCTGATCACGCAGTTCTCGCGGCGCGGTCGGGTCGGCCACCCAGTCAAAGAATGAGCCGAGTGCTCGTTGCACCGCGGCCTGCAGCACGTGGCCATACGGCCCGTCCATCGGCCGCGCGTACTCAGGAATCCTGCTGCGGATTTCCGAGATGATCTCGCGGGCCAGGTCGGGCAGCTCAGGCCGCATGATCTCAGCAAGTTGCGCGGGCCGCATGACCTGCGGCGCTCCGGCCGCAGGGCCACGGGCCGACGGCGATGTCGCCACTGCACGATCCGGCACAGTTCCGACAGTAGTCCCGCAACGGGCGTCGGCGAAGAGCAAGCGATCCGTTTCTCTGATCAGTGCAACAGACGAGTCAGCCTGCGACGAACTTGCTACTGCCGTTCTTGCGACAGTTCGCAACCCAGGCAGAGTTGCTCACCTCGTGATAAAGAACAGCGGTTGACTTGTAGCGAGGTGACAATGACCTCGCGATAGATGTGCCGTTCTGGCCCGTCTCGCCAACCTTTCCTTGCACCGGATGTTACGCGGCCGTAACGTACTCGCCAGTAGCAAAAGCTGCGAGTGCAGCGCGTGACCCCGATCAGCCTTGCACCGCTGCTGTCAGGCGAACCCCCGATCAAGGAGCGCAGTCATGACAATCAGGAAACGGGTCGGCAGTGTCCTGTTCACGGCCGCCGCAACAGCAGCCGTCGTAGGTATGAGTATTGGCCCGGCGCTGGCCTCGACGACCCACCTCACTGTCAAGGTGAGCCACGGCGGCTCGTACACAGCAAAGGCTGGCAAGACAACCCTAAGCGCCAACGGCGTCGCCGTGACCTGCACCAGTTCCACGGCGTCCGGCAAACTGGCCAGCGGCACCCACAAGGGCAAGGCCCCGGTGAGCCTCGGCGGCGTAAGAGGACTCAAGTTCAAGAGCTGCACGAGCATAGCCGGAAAAATGACCACGACGGTCCACGGGACGCCCGAGCTCAACGCCGACTCCAAGACCAACAGCAAGGGCGACACCGACGCGATCATCACCGGCGTCAACGTCAGCGTCAGCACCACGGGCTGCTCGTTCAAGGTGACCGGGACGGCGCCGGGCTACTACTCCAACAAGACCCACACCCTGTACATGACGCCCAAGAAACTGCCGGTTAAGCCGCTGAAGACCGCTAAGCTCACGATCTCCGGTGTCGCCCCCGGCGCCTGCTTGGGTGCTATCAGCAACGGCGACCACCCGACCTAGCCAGCTACAAGATCAGCCGCAAGATCGTCATCAAGTCCAGCTAAGTCGCACGGGAGCGCCGGTGGCCGTGTCGCGGTCACCGGCGCTGCCATTAGACGACCGCCCGCGGGATCAACGCCAGGCGAACAACTTGCCGCGCTTGCGGTCCGACTGGCCTAGCGCCCAGCGTTTCACATAAGACGTATAAGAACACCGGACCGGAACTGAGGTGTGGGTGAGCAACGCTCGCGAACAGCAGCCCGGCAGCGCAGGGAGCATTCCCGTACGGACCGCCGCCGTTGCCGCCGCGCTCCTGCTCTCTGGAGCGCTGGCCGCTGCGGTAACGGTCGCCGCTCACGCGTCGTCGGGCACCAGTACTTCCAGTACCGTGCGCGTCAGTCTCGGCTACGCGTGCTCGTTCCCGTCCGGCACGCAGCAGGTGCCGACGAGTATGGCTGTCACCATCAGGGCGACATTCCCGAAGACGGCCACCGCCGGGCGGCGAATCCAGCCGACCGGGGTGCAGATAACCGTTCGCCTGCCCGCGCAGGCAGTGGCCGTACTGCGCACGTCTGGCGCGACCGCCGTCACTTCCACCGCCATCCTCACCGTTGACACGAGCCAGCGGACCACGACGAGTTGGCAAGGCCAGGCACCGGCTGCTCAACCGCTGCCTGAGACTGGCAGCCTCGCGATCGCCGCGCCGGGCAACGCCGCACCAGTGACCGCAGCTTCTCGCGGGATAGTGACGTTCAGCGCGGGCGACCTGGCTCTGTCGCTGAATCTTGACGGCGCGGCCAGCGGTAGCCCGAGCCCGAGCAGCGGCAACCCGAGCCCGAGCAGTGTTAGCCCAAGCCCGGGCAGCGGAAGTCCGGGAGGTTCTGGATCACCCAGTCCGAGCTCGTCAGGGCTTGCCGTCGCCTGCACCCCTGCTAGCCATCGTGGCACCGCTATTGATGCCATCCCTGTGGCCAGCGGTTCGCCGAAGCCGCACCGGAGCTCACCGCCGGCTCGCCAGAAGGCCAAGCTCCCCAAGGGCTGCGCGCACATCAAAGTACACGGAAGTGGTATTGCCGTCTGCGGTTACATCACGGGCTACTCGGATGTCACCAAGCTGTATGGCGCAGCGTTGCTGCAGCCAAAGCGGCCGGCGCGACCCGCGCTCATCAACATCGACCTCGGTTACCGGCATGTGTTCAAGCCCGGCAGGCTTATCGAGTACTCGACCGGCGAGCTGTACTACCAGGGGCACCGTGAACTGCCTCCGGTTCGCGCGACGTTCCTGGCGTTCGGCTTCGTTCCGGTTACCGCGACACTTATGGTCACCGAACTAACGCCAATCAACATCCGGTCCGTTTCGGGCATCACCGGGCTGCCCTTTCCGATCACTGTCTACGGCACCACTAGGGTAAAAATCCGGATCTCGGACGTCGATGTGAACGGCGTGCCGCTGGCGATCGGACCAAGCTGCAGGCCGGTTGCGTCGCCGCAACTGACGCTGGTCGGGCACGGCGACAACACCATCCCGCCAAAGGGTTACACCTTGCCCACCGGTGGTCCGCTGACCGGGCGGCTGACCATTCCCGCCTTCACCAACTGCGGGGTGACAGAGAATCTCGATCCGTTGCTGACTGGGTCGATCTCGGGGCCAGGCAACTACGTACTGATGACCCAGGGAAAGCTGTGCGGCCCGGCACAACCACAGAACTGGACCTGCCCGCCGCCAGTACCCCAACCCATACGTTGACCAGATCTTCCGGGGAACGCCCCATGCCGTCGGCCACGCTTGACGAAGGAGCTCAGTCATGACAGTCGTAACACGATCGATAGGCGCGAGACGATCGATAGGGCCGCGGATGGCTGCCGCAGCTGCGGCAGTGCTGGCAGCCGCGGCCATGCTGGCCGCAACCGCTATCCCTGCGTCGGCAAGCACCAAGCTGCACGCGAAGTACAAGGTCACCGGCAGCACCTACATCAAGGCGCCAAACTTCACCCTCAGCCTCGGGCCAGGCAAGCTTTCCAGCACCGTGAACCTCAAGACCGGCAAGCTGACGGCCACTCTGGCGCTGCCCAACGCCACCGGGTCGTTCACGCAGCTCGGCATCATCCCGGTCACCGCGACGACGCAGTTCATCAACGATGGCCCGAGCACCGGCAGGGTGAACACTAAGACGGGCGCGGTGCGGACCAAGTCGGAGATCACGCTCCGGATCGTGAGCCTCACCGTGGCGGGCATCGGGATTCCGGTCGGCAAATCCTGCGAGACCAAGGACGCAGTGGTGGTGCGCCTGGCCAGCCAGCCCGGGTTCAGCGTCCTCGCGGGCGGCAACCTGGCCGGCAGCTACACGATCGGAGATTTCTCCGGCTGCGGCCTGGCCACGCTACTGATAAATCTGACCATCCCCGGCGCAGGTAACACCATTACGCTCAAACTCGGCAAAGCGAGGAGCTAATGTCGGCTGTCCGGCCGGACCCCCGCCTGCCAGGGAGGTGAGATGGGCATCGAGGTCGTCGTCGACGGACTGACTAAGTCGTTCGGACGACATGTCGTCTGGCGTGACGTCTCGCTGTCACTTCCGGCCGGCGAGGTAAGCGTCATGCTGGGCCCTTCTGGCACCGGTAAGACCGTGTTCCTGAAGTCGCTGGTCGGTCTGGTCCGGCCCGACCGCGGCCGGGTCCTGGTCGATGGCATCGACACCGTCTCATGCTCGGAGCGGCAGCTCTATCAGGTGCGCAAGCTCTTCGGCGTGATGTTCCAGGACGGCGCGCTGTTCGGCTCGCTCAACCTGTACGACAACGTCGCCTTTCCGCTGCGCGAGCACACGAAGCTAACCGAGGCCGAGATCCGCGGCGTCGTCCTGGCGAAGATGGACATGGTCGGGCTCGCCGACGCTGGCCACAAATTCCCCGGCGAGATATCTGGCGGGATGCGCAAGCGTGCCGGGCTTGCCCGCGCGCTCGTACTAGACCCGCAGATCATCCTGTGCGACGAGCCGGACTCTGGCCTGGATCCGGTCCGGACCGCTTACCTGTCGCAGCTGCTGATCGACCTCAATGCGGAGATCGACGCGACGATCCTCATCGTTACCCACGACATCCAGATCGCCAGGACCGTGCCGGACAACATCGGCATGCTATTCCGCGGCAACCTTGTCATGTTCGGCCCGCGTGAGGTGCTGCTTACCAGCGACCACCCGGTCATCACGCAGTTCGTCAACGGCCGCCGTTTCGGGCCGATCGGCATGTCGGAGGAGAAGGACGAAGCCACGCTCGCGCTGGAACAGCAGCGGGCTGGCGCGGCCGATGCCGAGTTGCCGGAGCTCGTGCCGCAGCTCACGCCAACCCCCGGCATCCCAGAGCGGCAGGCCGTCCGGCGCCGCATGGCCCGCGTTCAGAGCATGCTCACCACACTGCCCCCGCCGGCGCAGCAGGCCATACTCGCCAGCCTGCCGCCTGAGCAGCGCGACCATCCCGTCAGCCCCGGAAACGCTGCGCTCGTTACACCAGGGGAGCTACCCGGCGCCGCATTCGACGCGACGACCGTCGAGGAATCCGAGCCAGCAACGGAACGCGAGGGTGGCTGGCCGGCTCACTGGCCAGGAGGTCGGCGATCGTGACCAGCGAGCACAGCCCGGTGCCTGGCGCGGGTGCGCTACGCCAGACAGGCAAGCTGTTCGCGCTCGGCGCCAGCGTGCTGGCCCTCAGCTTCCGCCGCCCGTTTCAGGTGCGCGAGCTCATCGAGC
>Ga0335072_10011001_pt1 | contig 12979 bp, 6 predicted proteins | sample Lox_Sample_21_FD_206725 | JGI IMG/M metagenome (GOLD analysis project Ga0335072, IMG submission 206725) | Soil microbial communities from Loxahatchee National Wildlife Refuge, Florida, United States - Lox_Sample_2.1 | ecosystem: Environmental > Terrestrial > Soil > Wetlands | place: USA: Florida...
ATGTCCAACGCGCTCCTCGACCGGCTCCCTCCAAAGCTCCACCTGCGCGGAGTCTGCTCCGCGCCCGAAGTCCCGCCCCGTCACACCTGGCGCATCCGTTACTACGCCGGCGGCCATCCGCTCCCCAACGCCGAGTCCTTCAAGGCCGCGCGCGAGGCCCTCCACCTGCTCAAGCGCGCCCGGAAGGACACCTTCGTCTTTTTCCTGATTAGCGGCGGCGGCTCCGCCATGCTCGAGCTGCCTCTCGATCCCGCCATTTCGCTCGAGGACACCATCGCCTTCCACGAAACCCTCATCGCCTCCGGCGCAACCATCTCTGAGATCAACACCGTCCGCAAGTATTTCTCCGCCGTCAAGGGCGGACGCCTCGCGCTCGCCGCGCCCGAGGCTGAAAAGCTCTCTCTGCTCCTCGCCGACGTGCCGCTCAGAGACGTCGCTGCCGTAGCCTCATCGCCCACGCTGCCCGACCGCTCCACGCCGCAGCAGTGCCGGGAGATCCTCGACCGCTTCCACCTGCTCGAAAAGTTTCCCAAAGCCGTGCGCGAGTATTTCGAGAGCCTCAACCTCGCCTCGTCGCCGCGTCCCGAACCCGCAACCATCGAACACAATCAGTCCGACACCCTGCTCTCCAACCTCGACTTCGTCAATGCCGCTCGCGATCATGCCGAATCGCTCGGTTATCACGTCATCATCGACAACACCTGTGACGACTGGGACTACCGCGACGCCTCCGCCTATCTGCTCAAGCGCTTCCGGGAACTCCGCCAGGACCTGTCCCACGAATATCCCCGTCTCTGTCTGCTTTCGAGCGGCGAGGTTACCGTCAAGCTCCAGGGATCCACTGGCTGCGGAGGGCGCAACCAGCAGTTCGCGCTCGCCACGGCCATCGCGTTGGAGAAGAACCCCAACGATCTCGTCGCGGTTCTCAGCGCCGGCTCCGACGGCATCGACGGCAACAGCCCAGCCGCGGGAGCCATCGTCGATCCCACCACCATCGCGCGCGCTCGCGCCTATAAATTCGACCCCGAAGCCACGCTCGCCCGCTTTGACGCCTGCACGCTCTTCACGTCGCTTGGAGATACCATCGTCACCGGTCCCACCGGAAACAACCTGCGCGATCTGCGCATCCTGCTCACATCAGAAAAACCGTGAACTTCTCCTCGTCTCCTCCCCTACACTTTGCCGGAGGTTTCGAGGGAAGAAAATGGTTCCTTTCATTGAAATGAAATCCACAATCACCGGGAGCGGTCGCGCAATGCCTATCGCTCGACGCGCAGCCCCCTGGACGGCAAGTCCGCGTGTAAATGCTGCAGAGGATACACAGTCGTTTGGTGCTGCTGCAGCGCCTCTATGCCCTCTGCAGCCGCGCGTGCCGCGGCAATCGTCGTAATGGTCGGAATCCGCTGCAGAACTGCAGCCCGGCGAATCGCCTTTTCGTCGAAAAACGTATCCTGCCCATGCGGCGTGTTCACGATCAGGTGAATGCGCTCGCCCTTGATCAGGTCAACTACGTTCGGGCGGCCCTCCTTCACCTTGTACACGCGCTCTACCACCAGTCCCGCCTGTTCCAGCCGGTTTGCCGTACCCTCGGTCGCCACAATGTGGAAGCCAAGCTCGACATACTGCCGCGCAAGCTCAACCAGCTGCGGCTTGTCGCGATCATTCACGCTGAAAAAGACCGTGCCCTTCAGCGGCAAACTCTGCCCAGCCGAAAGTTGCGCCTTGGCAAATGCCTCGCCGAAGTTGTCCGCCACGCCCATCACTTCGCCCGTTGACTTCATCTCCGGGCCAAGCACTGTATCCACCCCCGGAAACTTATTCCACGGAAACACCGGCGACTTCACGTAGAAATGTGTTCCCGTGCCCAGATCACGCCCCGAAGCCGTCTGCTCCGGCAGCAGCTCGCGCAACGTACGCCCGGTCATCAACCGCGACGCAATTTTCGCCAGCGGAATTCCCGTTGCCTTCGACACATACGGCACTGTCCGTGAAGCGCGCGGGTTCACCTCAATCACAAACACCTTGTCCGCCTGGCCCGGCCTGCGCTGAATCGCAAACTGCAGATTAACCAATCCCACCACATTCAGCGCCAGCGCCAGCTTGCGCGTATAAGCGCGAATCGTCTCCAGCGTCGTCGGAGAAAGATCGACCGCCGGCAGCACGCACGACGAATCGCCCGAGTGAATCCCGGCCTCCTCGATATGCTGCATAATCCCGGCGATTACCACATCCTTCGTGTCGCACAGCGCATCCACGTCCACTTCCACCGCATCTTCCAGGAAGTGGTCCACCAGAATGGGTCGCTCCTGTGAGTACTCCACCGCTTCTTTCATGTAGCGCGAAACGGCCTCGCTGTCATAAGCAATCACCATCGCGCGTCCGCCCAGCACATACGAAGGCCGCACCAGCACCGGATACCCGATCCGCTCCGCGCCCGCCAGCGCCTCTTCCACGCTCGTCGCCATTACGCCCGGAGGTTGCGGAATATTCAGGTCCTCCAACAGCTTTCCAAACCGTTTCCGGTCTTCGGCCAGATCGATTGACTCTGGCGACGTTCCCAGAATCGGCACGCCCGCTGCTTTCAGCCGCAGCGCCAGGTTCAGCGGAGTCTGTCCGCCGAACTGCACGATCATTCCGATCTCGGCCCCGCTCGATGCTTCATGTTCGTAAATTGCCAGCACATCCTCCAGCGTCAGAGGCTCAAAGTACAGCCGGTCGCTCGTGTCGTAATCGGTCGAGACGGTCTCCGGATTGCAGTTCACCATGATCGTCTCGTAATCGTCCTCTTTCAGCGCAAACGCCGCATGGCAGCAGCAGTAGTCGAACTCAATGCCCTGCCCGATGCGGTTCGGTCCGCTGCCCAGAATAATCACCTTGCGCTTTGCCGTCGGCGGCGCCTCATCCTCTTCGTCATACGTCGAATACAGATACGGCGTCATGCTCTCGAACTCCGCCGCACACGTGTCCACCAGCTTGAACACCGGTTTGATTCCATGCTGGTACCGCAGCTCCCGCACCACTGCAACGCCTTCATTCGTCGGCATGCCCCACACCTCGGCAATCCGCTCGTCTGACACACCCTGCCGCTTCGCCTTGCGCAGCAGCTCCGGCGAAATATACTCCGCGCTCTGCTCGCCGACCTTGGCAATCGTGTCTGTAATCTCCTTGATGTGATATAGGAACCACGGATCCATCGCCGTCATGCGTGCTACCTCGCGCACCGAAAGTCCCTGCCGGAAGGCAAACCGGATATAACTCAATCGCTCCGGTTGCGGAGTCACCAGCCGCTGCGTCAACCTGCGCGGCTCCAGAACCTCTGAACCGATCTTCTTGCCGCTATCGAGCGACCGCAGCGCTTTCATCAGCGATTCTTTGAAGGTCCGCCCGATCGCCATTACCTCGCCCACCGACTTCATCTGCGGGCCCAGGTTCTCATCCGCGCCCGGAAACTTCTCAAACTGCCACTTGGGAATCTTCGTGACCACGTAATCGATCGTCGGCTCAAAGCACGCCGGAGTCATCTTCGTAATATCGTTCGGAATCTCATCCAGCGTGTAACCCACCGCCAGCTTCGCCGCAATCTTCGCAATCGGAAATCCCGTGGCCTTCGACGCCAGCGCCGACGAGCGCGAAACGCGCGGATTCATCTCGATCACCGTCATCCGTCCGGTGTTCGGATGCACCGCGAACTGCACATTGGACCCGCCCGTCTCCACGCCAATCTCGCGCATTACGCGAATCGCCGCATCCCGCATCGCCTGATACTCGCGGTCGGTCAGCGTCTGCGCCGGGGCTACAGTAATCGAGTCGCCCGTATGGACCCCCATCGGGTCCATGTTCTCAATCGAGCAAATGATGATGACGTTGTCCGCCAGATCCCGCATCACCTCCAGCTCATATTCCTTCCACCCCAGCACCGACTCTTCAATCAGGCACTCATGCACCGGAGAAAGATCGAGCCCGCGCGACAGAATCTCCATCAGCTCTTCGCGGTTGTAGGCAAGCCCCCCGCCTGATCCGCCCAGCGTAAACGAAGGCCGGATAATCACTGGAAAGCCAATCTTCCCCGCGAAATCCACCCCGTCCCGCAGGTTGTTCACCAGCGCGGAACGTGGCATATCCAGGCCGATGCGCGTCATCGCGTCCTTGAACAGCAACCGGTCTTCGGCCTTCTTGATCGCCTCCAGCTTCGCGCCGATCAACTCAACGTCATACTTGTCGAGAATCCCCGCATCCGCCAGTTCCACAGCCAGATTCAGCGCCGTCTGCCCGCCGACGGTCGGCAGCAGCGCAAACTTCCCGCCACGTTTCTCGCCCCGCAGCATCTCGGACTCGATCCGCAGAATCTCCTCGATGTATTGCACCGTCAATGGCTCGATATAAGTGCGATCGGCCAACTCCGGATCCGTCATGATCGTGGCCGGATTCGAATTCACCAGCACCACCTCATACCCCTCGGCCTTGAGCGCCTTGCACGCTTGCGTGCCCGAGTAATCGAACTCCGCCGACTGCCCGATCACAATCGGCCCCGAGCCGATCACCAGAATCTTCGCGATGTCATTCCTGCGTGGCATTCTTCTTCTGCCCTTTACTAAATTCTATTCAGCAGCTTTCACAAAAATGGCGGGATCCAAAGCCCGCCGCTTTATAACAACCAGATGCCATTTTCATAAAACTCTTCATCCCTTCCACTCCTCCATCAGAACCCGGAAGTCGCGGAACAGATAATTCGAGTCATGCGGCCCAGGACTCGCCTCCGGGTGATATTGCACGCTGAACAGCGGCATCGTCCGGTGCCGCAACCCTTCGAGCGTATTGTCGTTCAGGTCGATATGCGTCAGGTCCACGTCGCTCGTCTTCATCGAGTCCGGATCGACGGCGAAGTTATGGTTGTGGCATGTGATCTCCACCTTGCCCGAGTCCATCCGCTTTACCGGATGGTTCCCGCCATGGTGCCCGAACTTCAGCTTGTAGGTCTTGCCGCCCAGCGCCAGCCCGATCAGTTGGTGTCCCAGGCAAATCCCGAAGATCGGCGTCCGCCCCGCCAATTTCCGAATGTTCTCCTGCGCATACGTCACCGGCTCAGGATCACCCGGCCCGTTCGATAAAAACACACCGTCAGGATTCAGCGAAAGCACATCCTCCGCCGAGGTCTCCGCCGGAACCACAGTCACCCGGCAGCCCTCCTTCGACAGCATGCGCAAAATGTTTTTCTTGATCCCGAAGTCGTAAGCCACCACATGCAGATAAGGCTGCTGTACCTCAACCGGCTCGCTCTCATCGCCTACCGACGGTTGGCTCAACGGGTCTGGCCCATCCTGCTCCCACTCATACCGTACTTTGGTTGAAACCACCTTCGCCAGGTCCGTCCCGTCCATCTTCCGAATCGAACGCGCTTTCTCGACCAGCGCATCCGTGTTCGTCTCAATCGACGAAATCACGCCCCGCATCACCCCATAGGTCCGCAGATGCCGCACCAGCGCCCGCGTGTCGATCTCTGAGATCACCGGAACCTGAAAGCGCTCCAGGTACTCATCCGCAACCTGCTGGGAGCGCCAGTTCGAAGAGATGGGAGAAAACTCCCGCGTCACCAGGCCTTCAATATAGGGTTTGTTTGCTTCGTTATCGGCGAGATTAGTTCCGTAATTGCCGATCTGAGGATTGGTAAGTACAACGATCTGTCCCGCATACGACGGGTCTGTAAAAATCTCCTGGTACCCGGTCAGGGATGTATTGAAAACGACTTCGCCGTAACACTCGCCTTTGGCGCCGTGGCCCTCACCGCGGAAGATGCGCCCGTCTTCGAGCGCAAGGATCGCCTGCATCGCTTCTCCAATGAGTGGATTCAATAGATTCTATCAGGGACTGCGCCGCCCGGGCGTAAAAATTCGCTCCGCAATCCGCAAACAAAAAGCCCCGGCGTTGTACCGGGGCTTTGTTCTTGCTCCTTCTGCCTTCTACTGTGGCGGATTTGCCGACGGATGCAGTTGAACCGGCTTCTGTTCTTCCTGCTCGAGGTTCTGTTGCTGGTTCGGCACCGTCACCTCCGGCTCTTGCTTCGCCGGCTCAATCCCCGGAATGGTAGGCTGCGTCTTCACATTGCCGCTCACCGCGTCCGTAATCGAAATGTTGTAGCGGTCCAGCGTACTCGCCAGAATCTGAGCCAGCGAAGCGCGGTCGATCGCATACTTCGCCGTTGCCGAAATCAGCGTGCCCTCCGCAATCGCCAGCGCCCGCTCCTGTGCCAATACATTCGCCGTCGTCGAAGCGCCCAGGTGCAGCTTTGTCATCTCCGCATCCAGGCTTTGCTTGTCATAGTCGCGCGTCACCATCGCCGACTGCACCGCGGCGCGATCATTAGTCAGTGCATATTGCGCGTTGATCACATTCATCTTCGTCTGTACGTAAAGCTGTTGCAGCCGCAGCTGCGCCTGGCGATACTCCAGCATCGACCGCTCCTGCACCGACTGCGCCTGCCGGTTGCGAATCGGAATGCTCAGGTTGAAGCCGATTCCCTTGTTCGGGCTGCTGCTGTTGAACAAATTAGAAACGGCACTCCCGTATGTGACGGGAGGATAGCTTCCCGGCCCGGTCGGAGGGCACGGCTCTTCGGTTTCAAAATTCACGCAATACGGGCTCTGCGTGCCGCCCAGTCCTGATGCTCCATAGAACGCCGTCACATCCAGCGACGGCAGCAAACCGTTCTTCACGCCTTTCAGCGTGATCTCATCGTTCTTCAGGCTTAGGATCGCCTGCTCGATCGTAGGACTGTTCGCGTCCGCCTCGCGCACCAGATCGTCTGCTGACTGGTGCTCTTCCGGCGTCTCAATCAAACTCACGCGGTCCGTCGGAATCACGGGAGCATTGGCAATCGTAGGATCATCCAGGCTCCGTGTAATGGCCTGCTTCATCAACAATTGCTGATACTCCAGGTTGCTTTCTGACGCAATCAGCGCCTGCCGGTCGGTCTCTAGTCCGCTCCTCGCGCTCACAACATCCAGGGGCGCCAGCGTCCCGACCTGCAGTTGCTTCTGGTCATCTTTCAGCAACTGGCTCGACTGCTGCACCGCGCGTTGCTTGGCCTGCAAATCTTCATAGGCACTCACCAGCCCCCAATAAATATCCTCTACCTGGTTGATGGTGTAGAGCAGTTGCTGACGGAAGGCCGAGTCGGCGATGCGGCGGTCGTTTTTCGCCTGCACCATGAAGCGGCCGTTAATACCCCATCCAAAACCCTGAAGAATGTGTTGCGTTAACTGTGCGTTGAAGGTTGTCAGATAGGACGGGCTGTACGAACTGAAGAAGCTGTTCGAAGTCGTGTAGCTGTTGTTGAATCCCACCTGAAGATTAGTGCCGGTAATGAATCCCTGGTTGTACTCGAAGTTGTAAGTGTTGGTGTTCTGGTTCAGCGACCCGCTCGGATAGAACAGAATGTTCTGCTCTGCCGTCGTCGAACGGTTGAACTGAAGATTTCCTGTGAACACCGGGTCCATATTCTCCGGCAAGGGTCCCAGTCCGTTGGTGGTTAACGCAAGTCCGCCCGCGCCCGCACCCGCACCGCCCGAAGCAACGCTCGTTCCGCCCGGCCCTCCGCCGCTGGCTACAGTCGTCCCCGAACTGCCCAGCGTGCCTGTCACCAGGCCGCTGTTCACGCCCAGCAGGTCGGCGCCTGCCTTCGAGCGCAAAATGTCGGTATCAGCGATGTTCAGGTTGTAGCGCTGAATCGCAATGTCAAAGTTATTCTCGAGCGCCAGCACGATAGCATCGCTCAGGCTCAGGTAGATCTTGCCGTCCCTTACCAGGTCCGTCAGGCGCGGCGAATTGAAAAAGTCCGCAACCGGAGCCGAAATCGGCGAATACGGCGCCAGAGGATTCGGCCAGTAGTTCCTGGGCTTGGTGAAGTCGATTGGACCGGGCCGCATAAACAATGGCTGGGTGTAATTCGGCGCCGGCTCGGGGGGAAGCCCCTGCGCGTTCCGCTGGGCCGGTGCGCTCGTCTGCGGTGCCGCCTGCTGCGCATATCCGGGCATTGTGCCCACCAGTACTAGGCATGTCGCAGCTGCACCCTTTAGTTTCAGGAACAGGCTTGAACCACCAGCCGGATTTCCACGCAACGCCTGCCTCCGCTCTTCAAACAAGTCCATTCGACCTCTCCACAATTCACCCAGCGCGCTTCCGCGCTTTTCTAAAATAATTGGTCTTCAAACGCCTTCTCACCCGTCAAAGGGCAGGACTCCCCTATCGCTGGCGCGTCCTCCGCCTATTTTCTATACGCGAACCGCTCCAGCTTCGTTCCCTGGAACCAGTGGGCAGAAAGGAAGCTTGAGTATATCGTAGGCAATCTGATGATTCAGCACCCCCAAAAGACCCAGAACTTCTTGCAAATTTGAGAAGATGCGAGCAACCGCATGAATTGGAAGATCACTCTCGCCTATGACGGAACCGATTTCAACGGCTGGCAGGTCCAGCCCGGCCTAAGCACCATTCAGGGTGAGCTGGCCGCTGCCATCGAGCGTGTCACCGGCGAACGGACCCTGCCTCAGGGCAGCGGACGCACCGACGCCGGGGTGCACGCTCGCGCCCAGGTCGCCTCTTTTGAGCTCAACGCGCCCATCCCACCGCAGAATCTACTTCGCGCTCTCAACCGCACGCTACCCCCGGCCATCCGCGCTCTGCATGCCGAGCACGCCAGTCCGGAGTTCCACGCCCGCCACAGCGTCCGCGCCAAAACCTATGAGTACCGCATCTTTCGTGGCGAGATATGCCCTCCGTGGCTCACGCGCTATGTCTACGCCCTCAACTGGCCTCTTGATTTGGAAAAAATGCAGCAAGCCGCCGCTCTGGTCATTGGCGAACACGACTTTACATCCTTCGCCGCCACCGACCCCGATCTCGCCCACCGCCAATCCGCCCCGGACACCCCTCCGGACAACATCCGTACCGTTTTCTCTTCGTCATGGACCGAAGAGGACAATTTGCTTCTCTATCGAGTCCGTGGAAACGGCTTCCTCCATCACATGGTCCGCAATCTGGTGGGAACCTTCCTCGACGCGGGCCGCAACCAGATCACCCCCGAAGAAATCACCAACATCCTCAACCGCCGCTCCCGCTCCGCATCCGGCCCCACCGCTCCCCCCCGCGGATTATTCCTGGACTCGGTAGAGTACTAGTTTTGCAACGAAACAGGAGCGGCATTGCAAATGCGCGGATTCAGGCCCGATGGAAAAGAGGGCTTTTAAAGCAACCTTAGGAGGGCACCGAAGGCGCGTACGCCCGTGCGGCCAGCATTTCCAGCACCCGCGGCGCAATCCCTGACACACTCCCTGCGCCCTGCGTCAGAATCACGTCGCCACCCTCAGCCCGCTTCACCACGCGCTCCACAGCCTCTTCAGTGGAAGCCGCATACTCCACACCCTCCGCTCCGATGGCCCGCACGAGTGCCTCCGCCGTGATTCCTTCAATCGGCTCCTCACTGGCCGCATAAATATCCAGAATTTCCACCGTCGCCGCGTCACCGAACGAAGTCGCAAACTCTCCCAGCAGATCGCGTGTCCGTGTATAGCGATGCGGCTGGAAGATCACATGGACGCGTTTGTAGCCACACTCCCGGGCCGCCCGCAGCGTCGCGCGAATCTCCGTCGGATGATGTCCGTAATCATCCACCACTGTCACGCCGCGCACGCAACCCTTCACCTCGAACCGGCGATCCACTCCTCGAAAATGGTTCAAGCCCTCAGCAATCATCTCCGGCTTCATGTCCAGTTGCACCGCAATCGCAACCGCCGCCGTCGCGTTCAACACATTGTGCTGCCCCGGAACATGCAGCTCGAACGGCCCCAATACCTTGTCCTCCACTGCGACCTCAAAGCGCGACCGCGCCTCGTCCGAAGCCGGAAGCATCCGCAGCACAAAATCCGCCCGCGAGCTGGCCCCGTAGGTAAACACCTTGCGCCGTACGCGCGGTAGAATCCCGGCCAGCAATGCATCATCGCAACATGCTACACACGCTCCATAAAATGGCACCCGGTCCATGAACTCGACAAAAGCATTTTCAACATCGGCCATGTCCCGATAGCAATCCATGTGCTCGCGATCCAGGTTCGTCACCACCGCCAGAATCGGAGACAGCTTCAGAAACGAGCGGTCGCTCTCATCCGCCTCCGCCACCAGATACTGCGACTTCCCCAGCCGCGCATTCGATCCCATCGTCGCCACGCGCCCGCCTACAACCACCGTCGGGTCCAGTCCTCCCGCCGCCAGCACCGTCGCAATCATCGACGTCGTCGTGGTCTTGCCGTGCATCCCCGCCACGGCAATGCCGTACTTCAGGCGCATCAGCTCCGCCAGCATCTCCGCTCGCTGGATCACCGGAATCTTCCGCCGCCGCGCTTCAATCACCTCAGGATTGCGCTCGTTCACAGCCGAGCTGGTCACCACCACATCCGCAGCAATCACGTTCGCCGCCGCATGGCCTTCAAAAACTGTCGCCCCCAGCGACGCCAGCCGCTCCGTCACCGGACTCCGCCGAAGGTCCGATCCGCTGACCGTATTGCCAAGATTGAGCACAATCTCAGCAATCCCGCTCATCCCGATGCCGCCAATTCCGATAAAGTGTATCCGCTGTGCCTTTGCAAACATTGGTCTTCTTTCTAGGCTACCTTAACAGCGTGCGTGGAATGGTTCGGTCTCCGCGTTACTATTAGGAACACCACTTCCGGCCCCTGATGCGAAACTCACTTCTGCTCTGCCTGCTCCTTTTGCTCACGCTGCACAGCCTGCCCGCGCAGCTCGCCCCGCCGCATGTCCGCATCGCCCAGGGAGAACTCGTCGGCGAAGTCACGACCATGGGCCCCGATGCTTTCAAAGGCATTCCCTACGCCGCGCCGCCCGTCGGTCCGCTGCGCTGGCACGATCCCCAGCCTCCCACATCTTGGCAGGGTGTTCGCGATGCAACCGCCTTTGGCCCTGCCTGCATACAGAAATCCTCCCGGACTCATATCCCACCGTCTTCCATGAGTGAGGACTGCCTCTACCTCAACATCTGGAGCCCAAACCTGCATCCGGCCGATCCCGCTCCGGTTCTTGTCTTCATTCCCGGCGGAGCCTTTGTCAGTGGAGCCGGTTCGCAGCCGGTCTGCGACGGAACCAACCTCGCCATGCGCGACGCAGTCATCGTCACCATCAACTACCGCCTCGGCGTCTTTGGATTCTTCGCCCATCCCGACCTCACCGTTGCCTCCCCGCACCATTCTTCCGGCAATTACGGCCTCCTCGACCAGATGGCCGCTCTACGCTGGGTACGACAGAATATCGCTGCCTTCGGAGGCGACCCGCACAACGTCACCGTCTTCGGCGAATCAGCGGGTGCGGCCAGCATCGGATACCTGATGATCTCTCCTCTCGCCCAAGGCCTCTTCGACAAGGCAATTCTCGAGAGTCCTGACATCCTCTTCACCGCCGCGCCCGAGTTGAACAAAGACTACGCCGGACTCACCAGCATGGAGACCATCGGCCTCGCCGTCGCGCCGCACATCTCCGATCTTCAGGGTCTGAGCGATAGCGATTTGATGGCCCGCGCCAACGCTGCCGCCGAAAAACTTCTCGGCCCCGGAGGAACCGGACGATCGCGTCTGCGTCCCGAAACCATCCTCAACGATCCCACAACTGTTCAGGTGCCATGGGCGCCTATTGTCGACGGATACGTCATCCCCGATCAGCCCGCCAAACTCTACGCCGAAAGTCGGTACCTCCATATCCCGACCATGGCTGGAACCAATGCCAACGAAGGCTCCGTCTTCCTCAGGCACTATCATCCCGACAGCACTTCGACCTTTACCGCGTGGGTCGAACAGGAATTCGCGCCCTGCGCCAAAACCGTCCTCGCCTACTACGGACCCTCGTCACCCGCCCAGGCGCACGACGCCGCCGACCGCCTTATTACCGACGCCGTATTTCTTCACAGCACCTTCCTCTTCGCGCGCGACACGCACGGATTCCTCTATCGTTTCTCGCACGTAAGCCCAAAAGGGGCGGCATCGGGTTTAGGGGCCTTTCACAGTTCTGAACTTCCCTATGTCTTCGGGCATACACAAAACCCCGCTGTGAATTACCAGCAAATTGATCACCGCCTTTCCGATCAGATGATGACCATGTGGGTGCATTTTGCTCGCACCGGCGACCCAAGCCTCATGAACAGCTCTGGCTGGACACGCATCGGTTCCAACGGCGAGATCTCCTACATGGACTTCGGCGACTCCCTCACCGTAAAAGACTGGCCGGACAGTGCCTTAATCACTTTCAGTGACCCGCATGTTTGCAAAAGCAATCAATTTGCCAGCATTCGATAGCGCGCGGGTTTTGCCATAGCGCGCCATCGCCCACTTTGTTATCCTTGAGCCAGGTTTCCATGCGCGTATTGTTTGTGGTTTTTATACTGAGCCTTGCCGTGCTTGTCTGTACTTTGATGGCGCTCAGATGGCACATTCGCAAGGACGACGCTCAACCCAGTGACCCCCTCCAAATAACCGGGGCGCAACAGGAAGATTCGCTGGCACAGAACGATTAGAACTCCTGGAGAAAGCAAGCATGTCTCAGCCGCACACTGCCGTCTCTCAACCTGCGCTTCCCTGGTTGCCCGCTTCGCGCGCGGCCAGATTTTCTCTGGCGGTTCTCGCCGGAAGCGCCCTGCTCGCCCTCTCCGCGCACGTTTCGGTTCCGCTCTTCTTCACTCCTGTCCCGTTTACGCTCCAGCCGATGGCCGTCCTGCTCCTTGGCCTGCTCCTTGATCCAGCCGTAGCCTTTGCCACTCTGGTCGCTTATCTCCTCGAAGGAGCAGCCGGCTTGCCTGTTTTCGCTCCAGTCGGCCTCGGCGGAGCTTTTGCACTTCTTGGACCGAGCGCCGGATTCCTCTGGTCGTATCCCTTAGCGGTCGTTCTCGTCAGCAAACTCTACCGCAGCCTGCCGTCCGCCTCCTTTACCT
>Ga0335072_10011003_pt1 | contig 12979 bp, 12 predicted proteins | sample Lox_Sample_21_FD_206725 | JGI IMG/M metagenome (GOLD analysis project Ga0335072, IMG submission 206725) | Soil microbial communities from Loxahatchee National Wildlife Refuge, Florida, United States - Lox_Sample_2.1 | ecosystem: Environmental > Terrestrial > Soil > Wetlands | place: USA...
CAGATCAGCCAGCGCGGCGCGGCCGCCGCTGGCACGCCCTTCCTCAGCTTCTTCGCCCCCGACGAGATGATGGCGCTGGCCCGCGAGGCCGGGTTCCGCAAGGTGCGGCATGAGTCCGCGGCCGACCAGAACGCGCGCTACTTCGCCGGCCGCACCGATGGCCTCCGTTGCTCAACCGGCGAGGACCTGCTGGTGGCGAGCACCTGACAGTGGAGCGTGGCCGGGGCGCCTAGCTGGCTGGCCCGGCCCCGGCTTCATCAGCGTCAAGGCCGATCGAGCGACGAAACGCCGTGAGGCCGTCGACCACGAGCTTGTGCTCGTAGCGGACCAGGCTGGCCGGCTCAAGCAGCAGCCTCTGGACGGTCGCGGGGTTACCCAGGCGCACGACCCGCTCCGACCCGTTGTCGGCATACCCGGTCTTCTTGCTCACTGCCCGGGACGCGGGGTTATCGGTGAACGCGCCGGAGGTCACGTACTCGGCGTCTAGGTGGTCGAAGGCGAAGGCGCATATGACCTGGCGCATCGCCGTGCCTATCCCGCGTCCCTGGAATTCGCGTCCGAGCCACGAGCCGGTCTCCCCGGTGCGGGTGATGAGGTAATCGGACGTGATGAAGCCCTGCGTCCCGGCGAGCTCGCCGTCCCAGAACACCGCGAAGTTCGCGGTCCACTTCGCTGGCGAGAACTCGGCTCGCGTACCCCAGTGGTAGCGCCCCACGGATGCGGGCATCTCGGCCGGCGGCGTGAGTGACCATGGCGCGGAGAACGGCATGGTGTCGGGGTCGTGGATCCCCGCGCAGGCCAGGTCGGCCAGCGGCCCGAGCAGGTCGTCGGTGATGCCGCGCAGTTCTACTGGTCCTGCGGTGATCCGCAGGCCGAGCAGCGGCAGCACGGTCTCGATCGCTGTCATGGACACATCGGACCACGGGACCGGGCCGGGAGGCGAGCCCTTTTCCGCGGCCAGGGAAGCCGCCGGGCTAACGCGGACCGGGTGGGCGCCCCGCATCGCGCCACCCGGCCCTCGTCGGTTCCTGGACGGAGGCCGGTAACCGGGCCGTCGGCCGTGCACCCCCCTCCGGTGCGCGCCCTCATCCGTCCGTATGTATGAGTGGCGGCAGGCCCTAACGCCAACAACTTTTCGCCGGAAACTTCCGCGGACATGGCGACGGCCCCCCGCACATAGTCGTCTCTTATGTCATAGGAGATGACTACAGACGCTAGCGGTGAGCCAAGCGCGAAGTATGCATCAGGGACCATTCCAGGGATCATCCTGATGCCACCATGTCCGAATCCGGGTCATCATGGAGGCATGGACGAACCGACGTGGCCACCGGGCCCGCCCGGAGGATGGCGGCACGACCGCCATGGGCACGCGCGCCATGGGCGCTGGCGGGAGGACCGCGCCGACCGGCTGGCTGCCCACGTTCACTGGTGGCGGGGCGGGTGGAACTGGAAGGCACTACGCCGGGACTCCGGCGACCGGCTGATCGGTGGCGTCGCCGCCGGGATGGCCCGGTTCCGCGGCCTCAACCCGACAACCGTCCGGATCGTGTTCGTCGTCGTGGCGCTGTGGACCCAGGGCTGGTTCCTTCCCTTCTACTGCATCGGGTGGCTGCTGATTCCCGGCGGAGGAGGAGCGGCAGGCTCGCCTGAGCAGGCGGGCGGAGTTAGCCTTGCCCCCGCCGTGGGCGTCGCCGCTGCCGCCGTTCCAGGCGATGCCACCGACGGCACGAGCATCTGGAGCCGGGCGCGGCAGGACTCCAGGGGGATCACGCTCGCGCTCGCCGTCAGCTCGCTGTTTGCCGTCTTCCTCGTGCTCGCCGGGGCGCTCAACGATGAGCTCATCCAGACCTACGGATGGCCTCAGGTCGTCACGGTGGCGTGCCTGGTACTGATCTGGCGAAACGCCCCGCGCGGCGAGCAGGCGGCGCTGCGCAGGCTGGTGGCGCCCCTGGGCGGCCTCGGCTCCGACACCGACCGCCGGTCCACCGTCATCCGGCTCGGACTGGCCTGCGTCCTGCTGGCGATTGGCACGGGATGGCTGCTCACGACGCACGAGAGCCTGGCTGTCTTGCAGCCGCTTGGCGGGTTCGTTCTGATCGTAGGGGCTGCGGTTATCATGCTCGGGCCGTGGTGGCTACGGATCGCGCGGGACCTCGTGCTTGAACGGCAGGCGCGGGCCCGGGCCGAGGAGCGGGCCGACATGGCGGCGCGGATCCACGACTCGGTGCTGCAGACGCTGGCGCTCATTCAGCGAAGGGCCGATGACCCGGCGCAGGTTACCCAGCTGGCCCGGGCGCAGGAGCGCGAGCTGCGATCCTGGCTGTTCGAGGGCCGGGCGCCGGGGAGCATGGCGGAGGTGTCCTCGCTCGTTGAGGGCGTCCGGCGGATCCAGCAGGACGCCGAGGCCAGGCACGGGGTGCCGGTTGAGGTCGTCACGGTCGGGGACTGCCCGCTCGACAGTGACCTTGAGGCGCTGCTCGCCGCGGCCCGTGAGGCCGTGGTGAACGCGGCCAAGTGGTCAGGTGCAGCCGTCATCTCGCTGTTCGCCGAGGTCACCGACGATGACGTGGAACTGGTCGTGCGGGACAGGGGACGTGGGTTCGATCCCGGCTCGGTGCCGGGTGACCGCAGGGGCATGGCCGAGTCGATCCACGGCCGGATGAACAGGCACGGAGGTACCGTGAGCGTGCACACGGCCGTCGGAGAAGGGACGAAGGTGTCACTGAAGATGCCACGTAACGCCATGTCGTCGACGCGGAGCGGGGCATGAGTGCCACCGTTCCCCGGGTAGTGCTCGTCGATGACCACGGCATCTTCCGCTCCGGGGTGCGCGCCGAGCTCGGCAGCGCGGTCGACGTGGTCGGGGAGGCTGACGACGTGGCCCCGGCCATCGCGCTCATCGAGCAGGCCCAGCCCGACGTTGTCCTGCTCGACGTGCACCTGCCCGGTGGCGGCGGCGGGAAGGTGGTGTCGGCGGTGCGAGAGCGCTGGCCCGAGGTCCGCTTCCTCGCGCTGTCGGCCTCGGACGCCCCCGAGGACGTCATCGGCGTGATCCGAGCGGGAGCGCGCGGCTACGTCACCAAGACCATCAGCACCGCTGAGCTGCTTGACGCGATCCGCCGGGTGGCATCGGGCGATGCGGTCTTCTCGCACCGGCTCGCTGGGTTCGTGCTTGACGCGTTCGCGTCGCTGCCTGATTCCCCCGGCGGCGGCGCTGGCGGGCCCGCGGCGGTCAAGCCGTCCTTCGACCCGGAGCTCGACCAGCTCACCTCGCGGGAGCGTGAGGTGCTGCGGCTGATCGCCCAGGGCTATACCTACAAGGAGATCGCCCGCGAGCTGTACATCTCGGTGAAGACCGTGGAAACTCACGTCTCGTCAGTGCTACGCAAGCTGCAGCTGTCGTCGCGGCACCAGCTCACGCGGTGGGCTACCGAGCGGCGCCTCGCCTGATGTTGCGGGATGTTGCTACACAGAGTGTTTTCCTGTTGCCAGGAATGACTCTTGGTTATCGGCACAGGCTGTGATAGGACAGTCACATGCCTTTCGCGTGATTCCCGGGGATATGTGAAGCCGTGATTTAGTAGGGTCGGCGGCATACGGGGTGGCGGTCGGTCGAAGCTAGCGAGCTCAGCGAGGAGCGAGTTGCGATGGCTGATGCGAGTCCGACGGTACGGCAGCGGGAGCTGGGCTTGCGGCTCCGCAGGATCCGCACCGGACTTGGCCTGACAGTTGAGGATGTGGCGGTCAAGCTCATGTGCTCCGCCGCCAAGATCAGCCGCATGGAGACGGGCGCGCGCCGTCTGGTCCCGCGGGATGTCCGTGACCTGTGCGAGCTTTACAACCTGGACGCCGCGACGTCGGCCGAGCTCATGAACCTGACCAGGCAGGCCCGGGAGCAGGGGTGGTGGGCCAGGTATGACGACCTTGACCTGTATCCCTACATTGGCCTTGAGCAAAGCGCCTCGTCGATCACGCATTACTCAATGTCCTGGGTGCACGCCCTGCTGCAAACGGAAGACTATGCCCGCGAGATCATCAAGGCCATTGTGCCCCAGATATCCCCGGCCGTTCACCGGCAGCGGGTTGAGGCTAGGCTCCGCCGTCAGGAACTGCTCGATAGCGAGACTCCGCCACGATACCGGGTGTTCCTTGACGAGCTGGTCCTGCGCCGCCCGGTCGGCAACTCGATGGTTATGGCCGCCCAGATTGAAAAGATCCTGAAGGTCGCCGCGGACGGCAAGGTCACGGTGCAGGTCATTCCCTTCGAGTCGGGTGCGTACCCGGCTGCCGACGTGATGTTCACGATGCTAGAGTTCAGTGAGCAGTTGCTGCGCCCTGTCGTTTTCGTCGAGGGCCTAGCTAGCCATCAGTACTACGAACACACGAGCGACCTAGCCCGGTATCGTCAGGCCATCGATTATATACGCGATTGTGCGCTAAGCCCGCGAGACTCGGCGCAGCTTCTCGCGGATATACGAAGGGACTACGGATTCAGCTAGCGCTTTGTGGCCGTATTTTCCTATAAAATAAGGCGGAAAGGATTGGAATGTCGGAGCGCCCGGCAGTTCCTGAGAAATTCAGCTGGAGGATCTCGCGTGCGTGCGACAGTGGCGCGTGCGTGGGGGTGGCTCGCCAGGGCGAGTTCGTGGTCATAGGCAACACGAGCGAGCCAGACGCCCCCGTCTCCCGCTTCACCAGTGAGGAGTGGAGGGCATTCGTCGCCGGCGTCAAGCTGGGAGACTTTGACGATCTTGCCTGACAGTTCCGCGAGCGGCTCTGCTAGTGGCGGCCGGCCCCCCAGGCCGGCCGCCACTTGCGCACCGGGAACCTCGCTGTCCTATATTGACAGCTGTGGAATCATGGTGCTTATCTCAGGCATGTGACGCTTATTGGTAATCGGGAGCGGGGCGCGGCGGGGCATGAGGCGGCCGGCGAAGCCCCGTGGCACAAGGGACGGCCGTGCGATGGCGGCAACTGCGTGGAGATCGCGCCGGCTGGCGACTGTGTACTGCTGCGCAGTACACAGTCGCCAGCCGTGCTCATTTCCCTGAGTCGTGGCGAGTGGCGAGACTTCCTGGCCGACGCGAAGGAAGGGCTGTTCGACCAGGTGTAGTCGCAACTGCCTTTTCCCGTTGGCTATGGCCCTATCCGGGCCGGATGCGGCACGATCATCCTTGAGAGGCGGCAGCCGAGCCGCCGGCTGTGGGGAGGCAACGATGCCGGTCGTACGGGCGAATGACATCGACATTTACTACGAGGTCACCGGCGAGGGCGAGCCCCTCGTCCTCATCCCTTACCTGGCGGCCGATCAGGCATGCTACGCGTTCCAGGTAGCCGAGTACGCTAAGCACTTCACCTGCTTTACTGTCGACCTGCGCGGGGCTGGACTGACCGGCAAGCCCGAGGGCACCTACACCACCGAGCTGTTCGCCGACGACGTCGCGGCCTTCATGCAGGCGGCCGGGATCGACCGGGCCCACGTGTCCGGGCTCTCACTCGGCGCGGCCACCGGCATCTGGCTGGCGGCCAAGTATCCGGACCGGGTGAAGTCACTGTCCCTGCATAGCGCCTGGCCCGCGAGCGACCCGTTCCTCAAGGCGGTGGTCCACGGCTGGCAGATCATGGCGCAGGGCCTCGGCAGCGTCACGGAGATGGTCATCAAGGGCATCTTCCCCTGGTGCTTCACCCCCGAGCTCTACGCCGCACGGCCCGAGTACATCGACGGGCTCGCTGACTTTGTCCGGGGCCGCCCGATGGCACCGGTTGAGGCGTTCCTTCGCCAGGCGGACGCCGTCATCGGGCACGACGCCGCCGCGCAGCTCGAGCAGATTCAGGCGCCGACCCAGCTGACCTTCGGCCGCCACGACGCGGTGACCTCGACCCGGTTCGCCGGGCCACTGACCAGTGGCATCAAGAACGCGGAGCTGGTGGTCTTCGAGGACTGCTCGCACGCCCCGATCTACGAGAACGTCGAGGACTTCAACCAGCGGACGCTGGCCTTCCTGACCAGGAACGTCGGTTAGCCGTCGGCTAGCAGGACGCCGCAGGACGCCTCACCTCGGCCGCACCGTAACCTGCGGCCCAGCACTCACTCCACTAGTCCAGGTTCAGAGCCTCACCAGGCTGGGAATGAAACGGTAACCAACGCTACAAGGACGCCAAACACCCATACAGCCGATACGTGGGTGAACTAGCAGGTTTCCTTCAGGGAGCAATGGACCAATAGATGGAGTTGGAGTCGCTGAGGCCGTAGGGGGGCGGGCTCGCGGAGGAGGTGCGTGATGCCAGTGCCGAACCACCGAGCGCTTCTTCATGCGGTGCCGATCCAGTCAGCCCGGGGGCGGCACCTGGTCACCACCAGGCGCCGCTTCCCCGCGCGGACGGTGCACCTCGTGGATATTGAGAACCTGGCCGGGACGGCGATCCCGACCCTGCGCGAGGTGATGGACGTGCAGGTCCGCTATGCGCGTCGCCTGCCGCCAGGCGCGGATGACCAGGTGATCATGGCATCTAACCACCTGGCGCTGATAAACGCGGCCCTTGGCTGGCCGCACGCGCGCTACCGGGTTCGATCCGGCCCCGATGGCGCGGACCTGGAGTTGCTTGACGTGATTGAGTCAGAGAACGTCGCCACCAGGTTCAGCCGAGTCGTGATCGGCTCGGGCGACGGGATGTTCCGCCAGGCGGCACAGGACCTCATGGAGCTCGGGGTCCGGGTGACGGTCGTGAGCCGGTGGGGGAGCCTCGCGCCCAGCCTGGAACGTGCCGCCATGGAAGTCATCTACCTGGACCTGCCACTGCGGGGACTCGCGGCCTTAACTCGCGGGCCGGATCACTCCCAGGCGATCGACAGCCAGCAGTGCGGGGTGCGGAATGCGAAGTCGCTGGACGGAGGCCCCGTGGTGGTTACCGGCTGGATGCTGAAGCGGGCCCTGGCGTCCCGGTAACGCCGGTTCCAGGCACGGACCTGGGATGTCACGGCCCGTGCCAGCACGTCCCCCCGCGGGCCATGGCCGATCACGCCCACCTCACGCCGGCCGGCCGCGGACCTGAAGGCGATGTAGGCCAGGCTGGCGGCCTCAGCGGTCGCGACGGTGCCCCACGCGGGCATGCACTCGACCACACCCTCGTCGATGGCCTGCCGGCGGGCGCTCATCCGCGAAACCGCGTTACGCAGCGTGCAGGCCAGCCAGAGGAACAGCCATTCAGGGGATTCCTCGCCCAGAGTGATGCCGGTCCACTCCCGCGCCCGGCGATGGCTGATGACGTCAGACAGCGCCGTCGCGTCGATGTCCTGGTCCTGGTGCACCGCCAGGGTAATGCTGCCGTCCCCGTTGAGTGGGACAGAACGGGCCGGGTCGTCGGCAACACCGCCGCGTAGCGGCATGAAGCTGCACATCTCGCTCGACACGCTGCGCCAGCGAGGGACGTCGGGTGCGGTGCCGTCCCGCTCGAACGCGATCGAGCGGGTGACGCTGCCGCGCAACCGCAACGGGACGACCAGTCGTCCCGTCGGCGCCAGCTGGCTCAGCCAGGCCAGCGGCAGGTCCCACGCGCCCACGGTGGCAATGATCCGGTCATAAGGCGCGTAAGGCGTGCAGCCAAGACCACCATCACCGAGGACGACCCGCACCCCCGAATAGCCGGCTTCCCGCAGTGAGTCCCGGGCACCGGCCGCGATGTCCTCGTCCACATCGATCGTGGTGACCTGGCCACCCGGGCCGGCGAGATGCGAAAGCAGCGCGGCGTTGTACCCGGTACCCGCCCCGATCTCAAGGACGCGATTACCCGGTGCCACCTGCAGTTGCTCAAGCATCCGGGCCACGATCGAAGGCTGGGACGCGGAGCTGATGGGGGTGGAGTCTTCGGCCCGCTTCGTGAGCACGACCTCGTTGGCATAGGCCACGTTCAACGGTGTTCCCTGGATGAACAGGTGCCTGGGCACCGCACGCAGGGCGGCCTCGACCCGCCTCGTTCGCACCGACCCGCCGGCTTTGAGCGCGTCCGTAAGAGCATCCCGCAGGCGGTCGGCCTCTGCAGTCTCCACTAGTTGACCGTAACCGAGGGAGCGCGGAAAAAGAATCTCGAGAAAACCGTTGGCCGGCCACGAGGCTTTTGCTCGTACACCCGGAGGCGGCGAAACGCTGGGGAGCCGGCGGAGACGCCGGGCGGGTGCTTGAGGGGGCATCCGCCCGGCGCCTCTGCTGCCGCGCAGAGCACGTGACAACGGCTGGTACGCTAAGTGCGTCAGCCAAGGGCCTGTAGCGCAGTCCGGTAGCGCACCTCGTTCGCATCGAGGGGGTCAGGGGTTCAAATCCCCTCAGGTCCACCCGACAAAAGTGCAGGTCAGAGGCTTGTGAGATGGTTTCAGGCCATCAGGCTAGCGGTGGTCGAACCGCTAATGGGACAGATTTGGGACACGAGGTCTTGCCGTGTCCCATTATCCCCGCAAGGGGGTCAAGAGTTCATCCAAGACTGTGACTGGCGAGTAGGAATCCAGTTCGAATCGTTGCCGCAGGGACTCTTCCCAACGGGCCTGGAGCTTGTCCTTCAATTCCTGGCGCATCTGCTCGGACACGTGCGAGTACAGGCCGCGCATGCCCGGTACCTCGTGCCCCAGGCTGAGCTCGGCCAGGATCTCCGGTATGCCATCCTCGATCATCCAGGTCTTCTTGCTGTGCCGCAGGCCGTGGGGCGTGAGCGCTCGCCTGACTGGCAGCCAGGCGGCGAGCGAGGGATCTTGCGCAGGGATGCCGCCGCTACCAGGGCATCGCTCCTCCTTGGCCTTGTGGGCGGCAAGGAGTCCTGACGCTAGCCACTTAACCAGGCACCCGCATTCTGGGCAGCGGGCCGTCGCGGTGCCCTCGGTGACGAGCTTCCTGTTGCCGTTGCCCGGTGGCGGCTGCCAGGGCTGGCCTGGCCGCGCTGCTGACCAACTCGCGACTGGCCTGCCAGGCCAGGCCGCCATGTCAGCGATGACGAGCTTTTCCGGGGCGGTCTTCGTACCCGCATACCTGCCGTCGCACGCGGGCCGGAAGACCCGTCGGCTGTAGTCGCTGCGCCGATGGTGACCGCCGTCGAGGCCGGTAAACAGGAGGTGCCTGCTCCCGCCGTGGTCGCTCTTGCACCGGCAGGTGGTGGTGCGGGCGGTGGATGCCTGCCGTGCGATGAGCTTGTCGAGGAAGGGCGGAAGGTCGACCGGGAGGAATGGTGCCCAGTTGAGGCTCCGGTACGAGTCGTCCTTAGGTGGCAACCGGTAGAACCGGCCGTTGACCTCGCGAAGCTGCCACTCCACGTTGATCAGTCCCGGCTGGCAGTATTCGCTTTCCAGCCCGATCATCTCTCCCCATCGCATCCCGGTGTAGGCGATCGCGATGAGCAACAGGAAGTCGTCGTCCTGGCCGGACAGCAGCGCGGCTCGCTCGGCGACGAGCAGTGCCTCCAGCGGTGTCGCCCAGGTCCGAGGCGGGGTCTTGAGCAGTCGGCGGCCTGTTCTCCTGCCCCGGTTCCGCAGTCGCAGCGCCGGGTTGTACGGGATCCGTGGAGGTCGGGCCGCCACCGCGTCCCCGAGGATCGTGGACAGCAGGCTGCGCGCGTCAGATGCGGTCCGTGCTGAGACCTTCTCCGCCGCCGGTAGGCCTTTCTCCCACTTGGTGACTTCCGGGGTGGTGATGTCGGTCAGCTTCCAGGGTCCCCACTGGGGGCGGATGAACCGCTTGATCAGGTACCTGCGAGTGTCCTCAGTACTGATGCCGACGTCCTGGGTTGTCTCCCAGGTGTCGATCCACTCGTCGACAGTGATGCCCTGCTCGTCTGGGCCGTCGTGCACCTCTGCGGCGTCGCCCGGGTCACCGGACTGCTGGACGGCCAGTTCGGGGTGCCGGGCTTTGACCTCTTCTGTCCGCCCCCAATTCAGGGCCGCCTTCTTGGTCTCGAAGCCCGACTCGCTGCCCCTGAATCCGTCAGGGAGCTGGTACTTGACCCGCCAGAACTTGCCGCGCTTCTCCGCGGTTGCCATGGATGCTCCTTCGGTCTGTTGCGTCGGTGATCATCAGGTCGAGCGCCTGCGCCGGATGACCGGGTCACGGGCACCGTCGAGCTTGATCCGCTGGATATCGGACTCGCTGAAGCGCAGGTGCTTGCCAATGAACGTGCACGGGATCGCCCGCGCGGTGGCCTTCGTCCTCAACCAGGACTCCCGCACGCGCAGGATCTCCGCCGCTTCCGCTGGTGTGTGGAGGCGTTCGCTCATTACCGCTCCCCTTGGTGATGCGTGCCGGGCTGGCCCGACTGGGTGGTGCTCGGGTCGTGGGGGAGCAGCGCCAGGATCGATCTGCCTAACATTAGTAGACCTGACTTTCTAACGATAAATCACAGTTTATAGCCAAGTCAAACGTTGCGGACTTGGCGCTGTGTGATGGAAGGGGTGCATTGGGTTTAGGAAGTCTGTGATTCATCGGACCTGGCCTGTAGAAAACGGGCATGCTTAGGCATGGACGTCTACGTAGCGGCAAGCGTCACGCGGAGGTTAGGTCATGAAGTGGCTGACCGGAGAGTTCGGTTCCTCCCATGAGGGCATGGTCGGGGTGCTCCTAGACGATGGTGTCGAGCCGGGAGCGGTATGGATCTCCACCAGCCTGAGTGGGGCTGGCGGCCGTGAAACGCGGGAATGGTGGGCCTACAACGGCGCGTACGGTTGCGGCCCGCGCGCGTCTTACCTGCGGGGGTCGTGCTCGTGCGGCTGGCGAGGTGATGACCGCTACCCCATCGACTGGAGCGCGATCGAGGATTGGCCGCGGGACGTGGACACCTCGGGGCCACTCGAGGACTGGGACCGGCATATCACGGAAATCGAGGCCCTCGTGGTCCCGCTTCCCAAGGACATCGAGGAACTACTTGAGCACTTGGAGGTCCGGTTGGAGGCACTGGCGGGCGAATCCAAGCTGGCCAGCTTGCGGGCAGTGGCGGCGGTAGAGCGGATCGCGAAGCAAGTCGGCTGGAACGCCGCCCGCGACGTTGATCCACACGAGACCCCTTGGGCACAGATCAGCAAGGCCCTCGGCCTGACTGAGAAGGGCGCCCAGGCTCGCCTAATGAGCTACAAGCCGAGGCGTTGAGGCGCAAGCGGGGGTGCTTTTACTGCTGTCCTGCTCTCGACGGGCGTATTAGGTCGCGCAACTATTCGCAACTTCGTCAGAATGTCAGACTCCTCCACTAGCGTGGGCTAGCGGAGGAGGAATCGTGACGGGATCGGTAGCTGAGCGGGTAGGTAGGGCCTCCGTACTGACTGCATGCGTACAGGCTGCGAATGTATGGTCGGCACCGGGCCTCACGCATGAAGAGCGGTGGCAGCGGGTTGCTGGCTTGCACGGAAAAGTGGCGCTTGCCCACCTTGTCCATGAGGGGCGCCTGCTCTCTCTGGCTGACTTCGCCGATGGGTTGTCCGGTCAGCTGATCGGCCTGATGCCGGCAAAACTTCGTGAGGAATGGGATGACATTCCCCTGATTGGGGAAGATGGCCTCGGTGGTCCCGCGGCGGACCTTCTCCTGGAGAACCTGGCACCTTCTGCAACGGCCGAGCAGGTAGCTGAGTGGAACTGGCAATCACTCAGTGCCGAGAAGGTGCAGGGCTGGCTCTATCACCGGTTGCTGGCCAGTGGAAGCGACGAATGATACGTGCGGGCGCGGCTGACGGTAATCCGAAATCCCGCTGGCGAGATGGTGGCAGTCAACAATCGCCTGAAAGAGGCTGGCCTGCCGCGCGATGGACTGTATGACCGATCCCGTCGCGGGCCTGGGTCGTAAGGGGTGGAAACCGCTACTGGTTCCGCTGCCCGCTGTGCAGGTGGCCGATGCGCGTCCAACTCGGGAAGGTGTCGTGCCTCTACCAACCTCATCGGAAACAGGTCGGTCCAACTCATACCCCCAGGGGCCGTCTTCGCCCAGTTGTGGCATCCTGATACGTTCGGCTGCTTACGGACACACCGGCAGTCGGGCTCCGAACTTAGCCACTGACGACGATGTTAGCGAGAACTACCATGACCGCTCAGCAGGCCAGCGACGCTCCGCGGGAAGGTGCAGGCAACCGTCTGCTCTTGCCTGTGCCAGGTCTCGAGGTCGCCGGCACCTGGCAGGTCGGACCTGTGCTTTTCCATCCGGCTGGCGCTGCACGCGAACTCATCGACTCGATCCCGCGAGAGCACCGGCACCCCGCCCCCCCGGCTTTCCAAGCGTGGCTTGATGACCGTGTCTCTGTGCTCAGCGAGTCCGCGATCGCTGAGGTTTGCCTGAACGAGGCTGATGCTGCGGGAGCGACGGCAGGCGCGCTTGATCTAGTCGCGAGTTCGCTGGCGATCATGAGAGCGGTTCAGCATATGCAGAACCCCATGAACAAGATGGACGATCAGACTTTCGGCCTGCCCGGAGATGCGCCTTCAGCGGTCTTGGACTACGTCATCATCGGCGACGCGCTGCACGTCGGCGCGGCACGGTCCGGTGCGCTGGCGGGATGGACCTTCAGCGACGCCGAACATCAGGCATGGCTAACAGATCCCGCCTTCCGTTTCCTGGACCACGCGCTCAGCTGCCCAGAATCGGACCGGACCATGCTGCAGGGCAGGGCGCTGCTCGCCGTCAGCCTGCTCAGCCAAGGCTGGCTGTCCTTCAAGCCCGACGTCGAATTGCTCAACTCGGCCATGGCCTTGGAGGTTCTTCTAGGTGAAGCGGCTGACAAGGACAAGAAGTTCCGGATCGCCCGCCGGGTATCCTACTTCTCCTGTGGATGGCCCCGACAGCTCTACCCGGGCACCGGCCGGCTGGCTTGCCCGCTCCTGTCCCTGCCCCTCAGCGATCGGCGCCAAGGCGCCCCCGGTCATCAGCTGCGGGCAGTTCTGCGTGACATGAGGGAGGGCCGATCCAACCCGTGCACAACATTCTTCGAGGTGTGCCACCTCTACGACGCCCGGAACGAGATCGTCCA
>Ga0335072_10011004_pt1 | contig 12978 bp, 9 predicted proteins | sample Lox_Sample_21_FD_206725 | JGI IMG/M metagenome (GOLD analysis project Ga0335072, IMG submission 206725) | Soil microbial communities from Loxahatchee National Wildlife Refuge, Florida, United States - Lox_Sample_2.1 | ecosystem: Environmental > Terrestrial > Soil > Wetlands | place: USA: Florida...
CCGCCGCGACGGCGATGGACGCGGCGATGCTGCACCGGCTGTTCCCCGGCCGGGTGACGCTCGGCCTCGGGCACGGCGTGCAGTCGTGGATGCGGCAGGTCGGCGCGGCGGCTGAGTCGCCGATGACGCTGCTGCGCGAGCAGCTGACGGCGGTCCGGGCCCTGCTGCACGGACAGCGGCTGACCATCGAGGGCCGCTACACCCGGCTCGATGAGGTGGCCATCGAATGGCCGCCGGCCGTTCCCGTGCCTCCGGTCCTGGCCGCGGCGACCGGCCCGAGGACGCTCCGGCTCAGCGGGGAGATCGCCGACGGCACCATCCTTGACCACTGGACGACGCCGGATGAGGTCCGCCGCGCCCGGGAGGTCATCGACGAGGGCCGGGCGGCGGGCGGGCGGGCCGATCACCATCGGCTGGTGATCTACCTGCGCGTCGACCAGTGGGACGCGGCCGAGGTGGCCGCGCGGGTGGCCGCCCTGGCCGAGGCTCGGGTCGACGCGGTGGTCCTCCACCCGTCGGGCCGCGATCAGGCCGACCCGATGGCCTTCATCCATTTTGCGGCCGAACGGGTCCGCCCGCTGCTGGGATAGCCGCCTCATCCGGCCGGGCGAGGCGGCCGGCGAAGAAGCCGGGCGCCACCCGCGACCACGTGATCATGGCGACCAGGCCGCAGGCGAACGCGCCCACGCCGATCAGGAACACCCCGCCGACGTGCCAGTGCGGAGCGAACGGCAGGGTCCAGGACGTGTAGCTGGACGCCGGGCTCCAGTCATTCTTCAGGCTCCACCCGCCCGCCGCGAAGAGCATCACGCCGCCCAGCCCGGGCAGGATCGCGGTCAGCCACAGCTCCCGCTGTCCCCGGGCCGCGGCCCGGCGGTTGGCCCAGGCGGCGGTCAGGCCGGTCAGCCCGTAGTAGAAGGCGATCATCAGGCCGCATGAGGTCACCGCGTCCACGATGACCTGCCCGTGGCTGAGGAAGTTCATCACGATGTACACGGCCGCGCCGGCCACCCCGGTCATGATCGTGCCGACCTGCGGGCTGGCGAACCGGGGGTGGATCCGGGCGAAGGCCCGTGGCAGCCCGCCGAAGCTCCCCATCGCCAGCGTGGTCCGGCCCAGGGTGAGCACCGTCGTCTCGGTCGACGCCGCCGCCGACGACAAGACCATCAGCAGCAGCAGTCGCCAGCAGACCTGTCCGAAGCCGTTGGACCCGAACACCGCATTGCCGAGCGCGGAGATGACGTCGCCCGAGTTGTCGGGGTTGGCCAGCCCGGCGCCACTCGTCCCGACGCCCGCGAAGGCCACCATGGACACCGTGGCCAGCAGGTAGAGGCCGAGCAGCAAGATGGTGGAGATGATCGCGGCCCGGCCGGGGGTGCGGGTCCGGTCGGCGGTCTCCTCGTTGACGGTGAGCGCGGTCTCCCAGCCCCAGTAGATGAACAGCATGAGCACGATCCCGTTGACGAACGCGCTCGGCGAGGCGATATGGAGCGGGTTGAGCCAGGCCAGCTGCGGATGCGACGCGCCCGCGCCACCATGGCCCGTGTAGACCCGCACCAGCGCGACGACCGAGAAGGCGACCAGCATCCCGAACTCCAGGAACAGCAGGGCGCGCTGGACGGCCGCCGCGACCTCGATGCCGTAGTAGCAGACCAGGGTCATCATGGCGATCCAGCCGAGGCCCGCGAGCAGCACCCAGGGGCTGGCCGGATCGCTTCCGATCCCCTGCGCCCCGAACAGGAGGAACACGTACTGGCCGGCCACCTGGCCGAGGCTTCCGATGACCAGGATGAACGAGGCGATGATCGCCCACCCGGCCATGAACCCGACCCTCGGGCCGACGTGCCTGCTGGCCCAGGTAAAGATCGTGCCGCAGTCCGGGTCGGTGCGATTCAGCGCCGAGTACCCGAACGAGACGAGCAGGATCGGCACGAAGGCCAAGATGACGATCGAGGGGGATTGCAGCCCGGCGTAGCCGACGACGAAGGCGAGCGTGGCGGCCAGGCTGTAGGCCGGAGCGGCCGACGCGGTGGCCAGGATGACGCTGGCCACCGCGCCGAGAGCCCCGGTGCGCAGGCCCTTTTCCTGGGCCTCGAAGACCCCGGGGCGCAGGCCCTGCTCGGCCGGATCTGCCTTGGCTGCCATGTCGCTCATGTGCCAACCCCTCGACATCGAATTGCTGATTGATCAGTCAATATTGCGACTAAAGATCGGCTTGTCAATATCTCGGGATGAATAATTCGCATCATTGACTAGCTGATCACTCTTGCGGCAGACTGTCGGCCATGAGCCTTGACATCGCCTTGTCGACCGACGTCGTGGTCGTCGGCGGCGGCTACGCCGGGCTGGCGGCCGCGCTGCACCTGAAGGACGCGGGCGTCCCCGCCGTGCTGCTCGAGGCGGCCGGCCGCGTCGGCGGCCGCGTTCACAGCGAGCACCGCCAGCGCGGCCTGGTCGTGGATCACGGCGGGCAGTGGGTCGGCCCCACGCAAAAGCACCTGCTCGCGCTGGCCGACCGGTTTGGCTGCGGCCTGTTCCCGACCTACGAGGACGGGCAGCACATCGAGGTGTGGCAGGACGGGACCCGGCGGCCCTACACCGGGGCGCTGCCCGAGGCCGGGCCGGGCGTGGCCGAGTACCTGCGGGTCACCGCGCTGCTCGACGCGCTGGCGGCCGAGGTCGACGTCGAGGCGCCCTGGCTGACCGCGCGGCTCGCGGAGTGGGACGGGCAGAGCGCCGAGGCCTTCTTCCGCGCCCAGACCTCCGACGCGGACGCGCTGGCGCGCCTGGCGCTCGCGATCCAGGGCGTCTGGTCGGCCGAGCCACGCGAGATCTCCCTGTTCCACGTGCTGTTCTACATCCGGTCGGCGGGCAGCTTCACCGAGCTGATGGAGACCAGGGACTGCGCGCAAGACAGCCGGTTCACCGGCGGCGCGGACGCCCCGGCCCGGGCCATCGCCGCGGCGCTCGGCCCGGCCGTGCACACCGGCAGCGCGGCCCGCTCGATCTACCATCCCGCCCGCGGCGCCGTCACCGTGCATTGCGACCGGGGCGGCGTGAGTGCCCGGCGCGCGATCGTCGCGCTGCCGCCCACGGCGCTGGCCCGGGTCGAGTTCCGGCCGGCGCTGCCGCCGTCGCGAGCGGGCTGGCTGGCCCACGCGCGGATGGGCCGGGTCGCCAAGGCGCACGCCGTCTACCCCGAGCCGTTCTGGCGGGATGAGGGCCTGTCCGGGATCGCGACGCTGTACGGCGACAGCCGCGTCGGCGTGGTCTTCGACAACTCCCCGGCCGACGCCTCCGCCGGGGTCCTGGTCGCGTTCGTCTACGGGGACCGGGTCAGCGACTGGTCCGGCCAGCCGGCCGGGCAGCGCCGGGCGGAGATCCTGGCCGCCCTGGCCAGCGTGGCCGGCCAGCGGGCGGGCGCGCCGGCCGACTACACCGAGCGCATCTGGACCGATGACCCCTACGCTCGCGGCGGCTACGAGGCGTTCATGCCCCCGGGGGCCTGGTCGGCCTTCGGGGAGAGTGGCTGGCGGGCGGCCACCCCGACCGGGATCCACTGGGCGGGCACCGAGACATCCAGCCAGTGGAACGGCTACATCGATGGCGCGATCCGCTCGGGCCAGCGGGCCGCCGGGGAGGTGCTCGCCGAACTGGCCAGCGAGCACTGATGCCATGGCACAATCACTGGTGACCATGACTGCAGATACCGTTCCCGCTGCCGATGAGCCGAGCTCGGCGGACCTGGCCGACCGGCTGCGGCGGCTCCTCCACGCCCGCGGGACCAGCCAGACCGAGCTGGCCCGCTGGATCGGCATGGACCCCACCGCGCTGTCCAAGTGCCTGACCGGCGCGCGGCGCTGGCGCCCCGACGAGCTCGCGGCGGTCGCGGCCGCGACCGGCGTCCCGCTGGGCTACCTGCGCTCAGGGCGCGGCCGGGCCCCGAAGCTCGAGGCCGGGGCCGACTACCGGCCGCGCGCGGCCGCGCTCGACAGCGAGCGGCGGCGGGCCCAGATCGTCGCGGTCACCGCCGACCTCATCGCCCGCCGTGGCATCCACAACGTGCGGGTCGCCGACATCGCCCGGCAGTGCGGCACGAGCACCGGCACCATCCATTACCATTTCCCTTCCAAGGTCGAGACGCTGCGCGCGGCCCTTGGCTACTACGCCGACCGGCTCTACGAGCGGCTGGACCGGGAGTTCGCCGAGGCCACCGACAGCACCGACAAGCTGCGCCGGCTCGTGGACGTGCAGCTGCCGTCAACCGGTGACGACGTCGCCGAGTGGTCGATCTGGATTCAGTCCTGGACCGAGGCCATGCTGCACCCCGAGCTGCGCGCCGAGCAGGGCCGGGTGTACGCGCGCTGGCGGGACACGGTCGTCGAGGTGGTCCGCGGCTGCCAGCGAGAGGGGCACGGGCCGGGAGCCGACGCCCAGGCGCTGGCGAGCCGGTTCACCGCGCTGGTGGACGGCCTGGCGATCCAGGTGCTCAGCGGCACCGGCGACATGACCGCCGCCCGCATGCGCGAGCTGCTCCTCGACGCGTTCGAGCCGCACATCCACCTGCGGCCGGCTGGCTAGGGGACGGCCATGCCCCGTCCGAACGTGGAGGCCGAGCGGCGCGAGCAGATCCTCCTCGCGACCTGCGCGGTGATCAGCGAGACCGGGATGCACGACATGCGCCTGACCGACGTCGCCCAGCGGGCCGGAGTCAGTTCCGGCATGGTGCACTACTACTTCGCGACCAAGCGGGCCGTCCTGGTGGCGGCGTTCGAGTTCAACTTCACCAGGTCGCTAGCGCGCCGGCGCGCGCTCCTCGAATCGAAGCGCGCGCCCATGGCCCGGCTGGCCCGGCTGGCCGAGTCCTACCTGCCACGCGATGACGAGACGCTGACGGCCTGGCGGGTATGGGCGGAACTGTGGGCCGAGGCCTTGCGTGACCAGGAGTTCCAGGCCGTCAACGAGCGCCTTTACGACGAGTGGCGGCAGCTGGTCGTCGAGATGATCACCCGCGCGCAGGGCGATGGCACGGCCCGCGCTGGTGACCCGGTCGAGCTGGCCAACATGCTGATCGCCATGATCGACGGGCTCGCGACGCAGGTCCTCGCCCATTCCTCGCACATGCCCGCCGCCCGGATGCGGGCCACGCTGCGGGCGTTCATCGGCACTTACCTGGCCGCGCCGGGCGCGCGCTCGGAGGCCCCGTCGGCGCTGGCGCCGTAGATCGGCCGGCCGAGCCACTGGCCGCCGTCGATCGTCAGCGTGTCGCCGGTGACGTACCTGCTCCGGTCCTCAAGCAGGAACATCGTCGCCTCGGCGACCTCGTCGGGCGCGGTGAACCGCCCCGCGGGCACGCTGGCCAGGACCCGGGCCCGGTCAGCGGCCGTGGCCCACAGCGCCGCCGACGCTCCCGCCGTCTCGGTCGGGCCGGGGGCCACGCAGTTGACCCGGACGCCGCGCCCGGCCCACTCCGCCGCGAGGGTCCGCGTCATGGCCAGCACCCCGCCCTTGGCCGCGGCGCTGTGCACCGTTCCCGGGTGCCCGTGCCAGGCATAGCTGGCGATGACGTTGACGATTGACCCGCGCCCGGCGGCCAGCATGTGCGGAGCCACGGCCCGCGTCGTGTAGAACGTGCCGTTGAGCACGATGTCCACGACGGCGCGCCAGCCGTTGGGCGACAGCGTCTCCGCCGGGACCACGAAGTTGCCCGCGGCGTTGTTGACCAGCGCGTCGATACGACCATGACGGCGGGCGACATCGTCGGCGACCGAGGCCACCGCGGCCGCGTCACGGACGTCCACGGCGGCGGCCTCGATCGGCGCAAGGCCCGCCTGCGCGCCGAGGGCCATGGTCGCCTCAAGCTTTTCCTGGCCGCGGCCCACGATCACCACGGTGCCGCCGCGGCGGGCGTAACCCAGCGCGATGGCCTGGCCGATGCCAGATCCGCCACCGGTGACGATGGCGACGCGGCCGGCGAACGGGCGGTCCTGCTCGAGCACTCTTGCTCTCCCTTGCTAGTCGCTTGTCAGTCCCGCACGATCAGGGCGTCAACCGCGATCGCCCCGTCAGCGGCCACCCGCACCGGGTTGACCTCCACCTCGGTGATGTCCGGGGCGGCGCACAGCACAGCGCCGACGGCCAGGATGATCTCCGCCACGCTGTCGATGTCGGCGGCCGCCCGGCCCCGCCAGCCGGCCAGCAGCGGCCAGGCCCGCAGGCGGCGTAGCATCGCCGTCGCGGTCTCCCGGGAACACGGGGCCAGTTCGGCAGCCGAGTCCGGGTCAAGCTCGGCCGTGACGCCGCCGGTGCCGACCACGACAACCGGCCCGAAGGCCGGGTCCCTGCGGGCCGCGACGATCAGTTCGACGACGTCCGGACGGGTGTCCATGTGCTCGACGACGTAACCGTGATGGCCGAGGCGCGCGGTCATGCTGGCCAGCGCGGCCGTCAGCGCGGCGACATCGGCCAGGCCCACGGCCACCCCGCCGATCTCCGTCTTGTGCTCGGCCCAGTCCGCCTTCAGCACGAACGGGGCCGGCACCTGGCTTTCCAGGCGGGCGGGAAGCGGCTGGCCGGCCGGGACGAGCAGCGCGGGCGGGAACCTGACGCCGGCCTGCGCGAGCAGGCGGCGCGCACCGTAGTAGCCGGGGCTCGCGGGCTGGAGCGTCGCCCCGGCCGGCCGCGGCGACGCCGGGGCCACGGGTGGCTCGGCCAGCAGGCGGGCGACCCGCAGGGCGCCCACCGCCGAATCGATGTCGCGATAGGTCGCCACGCCGTGGGCGTGCAGGACGTCGATCGTGGCACCCGGCCCGGCCATCGAGTGGACGATGACCGGCACCCCGGAGGCCTGCGCCGCCTGGGCGATCAGCCGGGCCGTGCTGGCCTCGGTCTCCCCCGCCGAGGGCACGTCCTGGGCGTAGCTGCCGAAGTAGCCGGTGAGCACCACGGCGTCGACGGCTCCTGACGCGGCCAGGGTGGCGACGACCGACCCGTAGACCCGCACGTCCTGCTCGCCCGCCCCGGCCAGGTCGACCGGGTTGGCTACCGAGGCGTGCGCGGGCAGCAGTCCGGCCAGGGCGTCCCTGGTGACCGCGGGCAGCCCGGTGACAGTAAGGCCGTTCCGTTCTGCCATATCGGTAGCGATCGCTCCCTGTCCCCCGCTATCGGTCACGATCGCTGTCCGCCGACCGGCGGGCAGCCGCGAGCGCACGATGAGGGCGGCCGCGTCGACGAGCTGCTTGGGGGTATCGACACGCACCGCGCCAGCCGCGCGGCACGCGGCGTCGACGACGTCCAGGCGGGAGGTCATCGACCCGGTGTGCGAGCGGGCCGCCGCCCGCGACGCCTCGCTGCCGCCCACGGTGAGCACCAGGACCTGCTTGCCCGCCTGGCGCAGTCGCGTCAGCACGTCGAGGACGCGGGCGCCGTCGCCGAAGCTCTCGAGGTAGAGCGCGACCACGCTGGTCATCTCGTGGCCGATCAGGTCCTCGAGTACCTCGGGCGCGGTGACGTCCAGCTGGCTGCCGACCGAGACGAAGCGGGATATGCCCAGGCCGGCTTGCTCGGCGAGGTGGGCGATCTCCAGGCCGAGCTGGCCGCTTTGCGAGACGACGGCGATGGTGCCTGGCACGAATCGCCCCCAGGCGAGCGCCAGGCCGGCGGACGCGTCGTAGATGCCCAGGCAGTTGGGCCCGATGAGGCGGGCCTGGCTGCGCGCGAGCGCGTCGCGAATCGGCCGGTCATCGTCGATCCCGGCCGTGACCGCCAGCAGCCCGGGCACGCCCAGGCCAGCGGCTTCCCGCACGCAGCCCACTAGCCCGGCCGCGGGCACCGCCACCGCCACCAGCTCGGGAACCTCAGGCAGGGCCGTCAGGCTCGGAAAGCAGTTTCGGTCAAGGACCTGCCGTGCCCTCGTGTTGACCAGGTACACGCGACGGCGACGCTCCCCCTCCAGCGCGCCACGGGCCAGCCAGTGCCCCCATTTCGCGGCGTCGTCGCTGGCGCCCACGACCGCGACCGAGGCGGGGTCCCTGAACGCGGCCAGGCCGTGGGGCGTCGCCTGGCTCATGAGGCCAGCGCGCGCGAGATGATGAGCCGCTGGATGTCCGAGGTGCCTTCCTCGATCTCCTCGAGCTTGGCGTCACGCATCCACTTCTCGACCAGGAATTCCTGCGAGTATCCCCACCCGCCGAGGGTCTGCACGGCCGCCCAGGTGGTGGCCATCGCGTTCTCCGAGCCGATCAGCTTGGCGGTGGCCGCCTCCACCGTGACCCGCTCGCCCCGGTCGAACAGCTGGGCCGCCCGCAGTGCCGCCAGGTGCGACAGGTCGGTGCGGACCGCCATGTCGGCCAGCCGGAACGCGACCGCTTGATGCTCGATGATCCGCTTGCCGAACTGCCTGCGCGACTTGGCGTAGTCGGTCGCGTAGTCCAGGGCCGCCCGGGACAGGCCGCTGCACGACGCGCCGATGAGGATCCGTGAGGCGTCGAAGGTCCTCATCAGGCCGGTGAACCCCTGGCCCTCCTGGCCGAGCCGGTCGGCCACGGGAACGCGGACCTGATCGAGGAAGAGCTCGGCGTTGACGATGCCACGCTGCCCCATCTTGCGCATTGGCTGGCCCACCGTCAGGCCCGGGGCGTCCCGCTCGACGACGAACGCGGTCACGCCCCGCGAGCGCAGCGATGGGTCGACGGTGGCGAACACGACGAAACGCTGCGCGTAGGGAGCGTTGGAGATCCAGGTTTTCTGCCCGGTCAGCACGTAGTGGTCGCCGTCGCGCACCGCCCGGGCCTGGATCCCGGCCGCGTCGGAGCCGTAGTCGGGCTCGGTGGTCGCCAGCGCGGTAACCGGCGGGTTGTCGCTGGCCAGCGGGCGCAGCCACCGGTCCTTCTGGTCCTCCGTGCCAAGCTCGAGTATCGGGTCGGCGAAGAAGCCGCTTGAGGTCACGAAGTTGCCGATGCCGATGTCGCCGTAGCACAGCTGCTCTTGCACCAGCACCTGGGTAACCATGTCCGTCACTCCCCCGCCGCCGTACTCGGCCGGGATCATGAAGGCCGTCAGCCCCACCTTGGCCGCCTTGTCCCACAAGTCCAGCGGTGAGGCCACCTGCGCGTCATCGACCTCCCGCGCCCGGGGCCGGATCTCTCGCAGGGCGAAGTCCTCGGCCAGGGCGATGAACTCGCGCTGCTCGGTGGACAGGTCGAGCGCGTCGCGGGCAACGAGCGGCATCGCACCTCCATAATTGATTGGCCAGCCAGTTATTTAACATGATGAGGCGGCAGACGGCCGCCCGTCAAGGGGATGCCCGCGCGTGCTTTGTCCTGGCCCGCCGGGCGGCGGCTGGGGTTGGGGCGAGGGCTGGGGCCGCAGCGGGCGCTGGGGCCGCAGCGAGGGCTGGGACCCCAGCGAGGGCTGGAGAAACGGGGTTGCCGGCTGGGTTTGCAGCCGCCTAGACTGACGCAGGCGCGTTGACGGAGACGAGTAACACTGGGTTCCCGCGAGCCCAGAGAGCCGCCGTAGCTGTGATGGCGGACTCGCGTCCCGGTGTGAAGACACTCCCGAGCGCTCTTTTAATGAGGCCGCTTCCTGGGCTGCCAGGCCGCGGCGAAGACGTGGTGGCACCGCGAGTCCCCTTCTCGCCCGCGTCCCCAAGGGATCACCTTTCGGTCCCGAGGAGGACTGGCGATGATCCGCGTTCCGATAGCCGACCTGCCCGCGCACGTCGGCGAGGATGTTTCCATAGCAGGATGGGTGCACGCGCTGCGGCTTCAGCGCGCGATGCAGTTCGTGGTCGTGCGCGACCACACGGGAATGGTCCAGCTCACCTGGCGGCGCGACGGCGGCCCGGTGGAAAAGGCCCTGGAGGGCCTGACCGTCGAGTCCGCCGTCCGGGTGACCGGCCGGGTGGCGGCCAACGACATGGTCAAGGCCGGGGGCATCGAGATCTTCCCGGCCGATGTCACCGTCGAGGCCCAGGCGGAGACGCCGCTGCCGCTCGACGACCACACCGGCGCGGAGGGCCGGCTGGACTGGCGGTTCCTCGACGTGCGGCGGCACCAGGAACGGTCGCTGGTCTTCGCCGTCCAGACGACCGTCGAGCGGGCGATGCGCGAGTTCGCCTACCGCGAGGGATGCACCGAGATGCACACGCCCAAGCTGATGGGCAGCGCGTCAGAGTCCGGCGCCGAGGTGTTCAGGCTTGGCTACTTCGAGGGCAGCGCCTTCCTGGCCCAGTCGCCGCAGTTCTACAAGCAGATGGCCATCGCGGCCGGGATCGACCGGGTCTTCGAGGTCGGGCCGGTGTTCCGGGCCGAGCAGTCCTTCACGTCACGGCACGCGACGGAGTTCACGGGCGTGGACGTCGAGCTGGCCTGGATCGAGGACGTCGAGGACGTCATGGCCTTCGAGGAGCGAATGCTGGCCCACGTGGTCGGCGAGGTCGCCGCTGTCCACGGGCAGGTCATCAGGGACACCCTCGGCGTCGAGGTGACCGTGCCCACCGTCCCGTTCCCCCGGCTGACGATGGCCGAGGCCCAGCGGATCGCCGGCGCCGGCGTCCGCGGTGACCTAGACCCAGCGGGCGAGCGGGCGGTCTCGGCGGCCGTGGCCGAGCGAACCGGGCACGAGTTCACGTTCATCACCGGCTACCCGTCGAGCGTCCGGCCGTTCTACCACATGCGGCCCGCCGGGCAGCCCGAGCTGACCTGTAGCTTCGACCTCCTGTGGAAGGGGCTGGAGATCACCACCGGGGCACAGCGCGAGCACAGGTACGACGTCCTGATGGCCCAGGCTGCCGAGAAGGGGATGGACACGGCGCCGATGCGGCACTACCTGGACTGCTTCCGGTTCGGCTGCCCACCGCACGGCGGCCTTGGCCTGGGGCTGGGCAGGCTGCTGATGGCCCTCCTCGGCCTTGAGTCGATCAGGGACGCGACGTTCCTGTTCCGCGGCCCGAACCGGCTCGCTCCCTAGCTGCCCAGCCGCTCCCGCCGCTCCTGCCGCTCCCGCCGACGGCTGGCAGGAGCGCGCGGAAGGACCTGTGCCGCAGGCAACCCCTCCACACGCCAGTGCTGTAGGCGACGTCGTCGAGCAGGCGCGCCGCGAGGTAGCGGGCCGGGTCGAGTGGCGGCCGCCGGCCGACCCAGTCCAGCAGGGGCGGGGCCAGGACCAGCGCCACGACCGGCAGCCGTAGCCGGGGCACGCCGATTGCCAGCGGGATGGCCACCGGCCACCAGGTGCGAGAGATCGCGCTGCCCAGCGGCCGCCCGCTGGCGATGGTCCCGCCGCCGGAGAGCCGAATCGCTAGCCGCCAGGCCGTCCAAGACGGCCTGGCGGCATCCGACTGGCCGGCGCGATGGGCCTGGGCGGCCAGCCTGGCCGCACTCGGCTGGCCGGCGGCATCCGGTTGGCCGACGCGGGGGGCCTGGGCGGCCGGGCCTGCGTGGCCAGGAGGTGCGGCCGTCCGCCCGGGCAGCGGCCAGCCCTCGCCAGTGACGCGGGCCAGCCTCCGGGCGAGCAGGGCCGTCGCCACCGTCGTGGTCCCGGCGGCCACCGTGAGGCCGACCATGCGAGGGCGAACGGTGAGGACGGCACCCCAGGCCGCCACGGTCCACCAGGAGGCCCGCAGCGGACGGACCGAGCCGGGATGGAGGCCTTCGAGGATGGCCGCCGAGGTCCCGTAGTCAGAGCGGCGGGAGAACCACGCCCGCAAACGCACTCGGTGCTGGTGGCCCATCAGCGCCCCAGGCTCGTAGCGGACGCGCCAGCCGGCGGCGGCCAGCCGCCAGACGAAGTCGACGTCCTCCCCCACGGTCATCCCGTCCGTAAACCCGGCGCCGGCGGCGCTTCGTCGGACGACGAGTGCCGCGCCCGGCACGTACGGCACGCGGGCACCGGGCCGGACGAGGCCCGGCCGCGCGCCCATGTCCAGCGTCGAGGAGGCGCCCTCGTACCGGGCCAGCCACGTACTGCCCGGCTGCGCGGGGACAATGCGCGGCGCTACCGCGCCCACGGCCGGGTCGGCGAAGTGGGCCAGCACCGGGTCCAGCCAGCCGGGCGTCGGCACGCAGTCCGAGTCGAGGAAGGCGACAAGGTCCGTGCTCGCGTCGGCCAGCCCGGTGTTCCGCGCTGCCCCCGGGCCTCCGTTGACCGGCCGCCTGATGACCCGCGCGCCGACCCGCGCGGCAACCGCCTCGATGCCGGCGGGGTCGTCGGAGCAGTCGTCGACCACAACGACCTCTCGAACCCGAGTGCCTCTGACGGGCGGGCCGCCGCTTGGGTCTCCGAAGCTTGTTGCTGTTATCAGGCCGTCGAGGCACCTGGCCAGCTCGTCATGGCGGTCCTTGACCGGAACGACGACGGTGACGTCCTCGGGACCCGGCGCGCCCGGCCAGCTGACGCCCAGGTCCGGGTGCACGATTCCGGCATCAAGCAGCTTGCGAGCCAGCTTCCGCGACGCCTGGCTGTCCCCGACGGGCTGCCCGGCCAGCCAGCCCCGAACCTGGCCGACCCCGCCAGCGGTAAGCCGTAGCACCCGTGTCGGTGACCCGCCCACCAGCACGTGGTCATTGAGCCGCGTCTCGTCATCCGGCCGCACCGCAAAACCCGCGGGCACCAGCTCACGGCTCGCCATCTCCCGGCCGCCTCCGGCTACTGACAGATAACTGCGCTGTTTGCCCAATGCCGTTTACCTTCTAAGCCACTCTGAGCGCGTTGGCGTCAATGGCCAATCCAGTGGCGTCACGTTGCCCTGATGTTGACGCCAGACGGCTGAATCGCGACCGTTTAGGCTGCATGCTGTTGATCGTGCCGTAAAACACGGCACAACCACCAGCATGAGCAATTTTTGACCGGCCGGGAAGGGCAATCCGCCGCCGCCCACGTTACGTGGCTTGTATGGCGTGACGCAGTGGACTGCTGGTACTAGCGAGATGTCGCAGGTAAACGGCATTGGTTGTTTGCCTACCAAAACAGCCGCCT
>Ga0335072_10011007_pt1 | contig 12976 bp, 10 predicted proteins | sample Lox_Sample_21_FD_206725 | JGI IMG/M metagenome (GOLD analysis project Ga0335072, IMG submission 206725) | Soil microbial communities from Loxahatchee National Wildlife Refuge, Florida, United States - Lox_Sample_2.1 | ecosystem: Environmental > Terrestrial > Soil > Wetlands | place: USA...
TGCCAGCAAGTCTGCGTGTTCCTCGATGTGACAGATGATCTTGCCGCTCAGGAAACCATGCTTACCGTCTTGCGCAATACTCGGAGTCATGACGTACCTCCCCGGCAGAGCCGAGGTCCAAACTTGCGCTGTCGGTGTCGGCGCCGCCTTCAGAGGAGTGTGAGGCCCTATTCTCGCGAGCGGTTTCTGGCGCGGAGCCACCCGGCGATTCCGCTTCCCTCTCACTCACCCCCGCTCGCGATTGTCTGCCGCTGCTCGCGCTCTCCGATTCGATCTCGCGCAATACTCCTTCTAGAAACGCGGCAAAATTCCTGCAAGGCACAGCAGGAGCTCCGAGATGCTTCTCATGGGCGCCGCCCAGCGGCACCCACCAGCAGCCGTCCTCTACGGCGAGTTGGTAGAAGACCCTGCATCTTGCTTCGGCCAAGTTGAGGACCAACGGATCGTTTTGCTTGAGGGGCATTGCACTGAGAATCAGATCGAATGAGAACAACTCTGGCGAGTCCAGCGCACGAGCGGGAGAAACAACTGAGCAGCGGCATCCCCGTTCTTCCAGAAACTTGACCAGGCTCGACGCGGCGCTTTCGCTTCCGCTAAGAAGCAGCACCTCTACGCGACTCCTGGGCATCTCCTCCTCCCAATGAGCGCCCGCGCATTCACCGCGGCGTCTAAGGTCACGAGGCGAACGACGCCGGCGCAGCCGCATCGTTTGGGGACCATCTCCGTGTCGGGCAGAAAACGTGGCGGACCCGCCGCGGCTCCGGAACAAGCAGATTTGAGGGCGGCGGCCAGCCGGCAGGCATCCTGAGCCTCTTAGCCACTCCGTGGATGCTCTTCACGCCAAACTTCCTTCTCGCCGGCTGGCCCGCCGGCTTCAACGAGTCGCGATCTGGTCGCGGCCTGAAGGAGGGCTCAGTTGGAATCTTGGCGCGTTGGGTGAACGGAGCACGTTCTCCGGCGCGCTCAGCCGTTCGCGGCGCAGCCTCCGTCGAGAGCCCGTACCTTCGCCACCAATCTCTCGCGGCGGCGAATTGAATGCCATGACCGGAGTCACGCCACGATGTAACCGTTGTCACTTCGGTTGGGGCGGGCGGGAGTGCAAGGGGCCGGAAACCGCCCGGCGCATCGAGAAGGGTTAGCGCCGGTGCGCCTTCAGGGCCCTGTATTCAAGCCAGATCAGCAGGATGACGATCAGGTCGAAAATGGTAAGGGCGACCAGGGCAACGCCGCCGGTCAAAGCGAAGCGATAGATTTGATACACGATGAATCCGCCGAAGACGACCATCGCAAGCGGGTAGCCCCAGAGCTTGTTCTTCAGCAAGGCGACGACGATGAACAGCTTGATGATCCCATGGCCGAGCAAATAGACGACGATGAAATGTCCGTCGCCAGCCGTCAAGCGGCTCGCGGAATCGCGCAGGTAGTTGGCGGCGAGGCCCCGAGGGCTTTCGCCGAGTTCGTCGCGGGTCAGCAAGCCGGCCAGGCGGACAACCAATTCCGGCCCGGTCACCCAGAGCGCCGCCCCGCCCACAATCTCCAAAACGGCGTCGAGCCCTTTCAGCAGCACGCTGACGCGAAATAGCACTTCTCGAAGACGCGCTTTATCAAACCCTGCCATCTGCGAACCTTGTCTCCCTGGCTTCTGCTCTTCGGTTCAGAGTCACGAATTACGAATCACGGCGCACCGATCGCCACTCGCCGCTCGCGGCTTTCTGTACAATACATCCGTGGCAATCAAGCTTATCGCGATGGATCTGGACGGCACGCTGCTGAATTCGCAGTCGCAGGTGCCCGGAGAGAACGCGCGGGCCATTGGCGATGCGGCTGCGCGCGGAATCGAGATTCTCATCGTGACGGGGCGACGCTTTCATTCGGCGCGGTTGATCGTCGACACGCTCCCGTGCGAACTGCACCTGATCGTCAACAATGGCGCGCTCATCAAGTCGAAAGAGGGCGAAACGCACCAGCGGTCTCTGCTGCCTGCTGCAACGGCTCGCCGTGTCCTCGAAGCGACGCCGGAATTTCGCTCGAGCGCTTCGGTCGTCTTCGACCGCCCGCGCGAAAACCAGGTGATTCTCGAAACCGTCGACTGGGACGATCCCTTTCGCGGCGGCTATTTTCGCCGCAGCCGCGAATTCGTCGCGCAGGTGTCGCCTCTCACGGATTGCCTTGGCGGGACGAACGGGACGCCAGCCGAGGACCCCATCCAGGTAATGTTCGTCGGACTGTGCCAGACGATTCGCGATGCGCGCGAAAAATTGCAGCAGCTTGATTTCGCCGGAGAATACATGCTCTCCTTCACCGAGTATCTCACGCGCGACATTTCCGTACTCGACGTGCTGGGCCAGGGTGTTTCCAAGGGCGCCGCGTTGGCCGAATGGGCGCGCCGCCGCGGCATCCGCCGCGAGGAAGTGATGGCCATCGGCGATAATTGGAACGATCGTGACATGCTCGAATACGCCGGTTTACCTGTAGTGATGGGCAATTGCGTCGACGTATTGAAAACGCGGGGCTGGGCGGCTACCCTGTCCAATGACGAAAACGGGCTCGCCGAAGCCATCCGCCGTTACGCATTGGCGCCGTGAGGCCATTGCTGCTCGGGTGTGGCAGCCACGACGAACGAGTTTGTGACTCGTCGCGGGAATTTCGGCGCGCGGATTTGTTGCTCCGCCCAGGACAAGAAAGATAAAAACGATGCGCCCAGCCATTTGCGCCGCAATCTTTGCCTCCGCAACTGCTCTGGTCTGCCTTCCGGCGGCTCGTGCTGATTACGCCGTGCTGCGCTCGGGCGCGCGCATTCATATTACGAGTTACCAGCGCACCGGCGATCGTATCGAACTCACGGTCGCGGGCGGAACGGTAGAGGTCGCGGCCAGCGACGTTGTCTCCATCGAACCCGAGGAGGTTTTTTCCTCCTCTACCCCGCCCGCCGCAGTCACTGAGCCGTACGCGAAACTGATCCAGGGCGCCGCCGAGAAGCATGGCGTCAACGGCGTCCTGATCCAACGCGTCATCGCCGCAGAATCGAACTTCAATCCGCGCGCCGTTTCGCGAAAAGACGCGTTCGGCCTGATGCAGCTTCTGCCGGAAACCGCCGCGCGCTATTCCGTGTTGAACGTTTTCGATCCAGCGCAGAACATCGACGCAGGCACGCGCTACCTGAAGTTTCTGCTCGATCAATATGGCGGCAACCTGCCGCTCGCTCTTGCCGCTTATAACGCCGGACCGGAAGCGGTTGAACGCTATGGCGGAATCCCGCCGTTCCCCGAAACGCAAAGTTACGTCCGGCGGATCACGGCAGAGCTCGCCAAGAGCAAGTCGCAGAAGCGGGCGTCTGTGCAATAGGGCGCAGCCGCCGCGAATCGATTCAAGGGCTTTCGCGTCACTGAACGAACACACTTTTGTTTTCGGGCCGTTGCGCACCGGCACTCTCTCTGGTAACTTCGGGTCACCCCTTCCTGAGTATTTTCACGGCTCAAATTGACGTGTGTGTCGCGGCCAGGGCAGCCGCTAGCCTGGTGTCCGCCATGCAGGCGGCCCGAGCCGAGGATGCAGATGAAAACCCTTTCGCCCGCAAGCCACGCAACAGCAAAGCACGATGAGCGAACAGACGGCCACCTGTCCTCACGCAGGATCATTGAGCTAGTCATCCTCGCCGTGGCCGCTGCGGCAGGCTACGGGGTCTTGCGCCGGATATCGTTCGCCTTTTCGCCTGGCGCACTCCATGTCGCGGAGGCCGTGTACATCGCGGCGGCGGCAAGCCTTCCAGCGCTTTACCTGTCGCGCCGCAAAGCGCGAATGCGCCAATCGCAAGCGCAGGTGGAGCAAGCCCTCGAGGACGAGCGCCGGCTCCTGCGGCTCTTGATAGACAACATGCCCGACTACATCTACGTAAAGGATGAGCAAAGCCGCTTCGTGCTGGCGAACCGGGCGGTGGCCGACCTCACAGGCGCCAAGAACCCCGAAGACCTGCTTGGGAAGACAGACTTCGATTACTTTCCGCAGGAGATCGCCGCTTCTTTCTTTGCCGACGAGCAGGCGGTAATCCGCTCGGGGAAGGCTCTCATCAACCGTGAAGAACCAAGCATCGACGTGCAAGGAAATGCGAAATGGAACCTGACGACGAAGGTGCCTTTGCTGGATCCGAGTGGCCGCCCGGTCGGCATCATGGGCATTGGGCGGGACCTAACTCCACGTAAACGGGCCGAGGCGGAAGTGGAAAAAGCGCGCGCAGCGGCCGAACAGGCCAACAACGCGAAAAGCGCCTTCCTCGCCAACATGAGCCACGAAGTCCGCACGCCGATGAACGGAATCCTCGGAATGACGGACCTCGCGCTGGACACGGAACTCAACCAGGAACAGCGCGAGTACATGAACGCCGTCAAACAGTCGGCCGAGGCGCTGCTCGACGTCATGAACGACATTCTGGATTTTTCAAAAATCGAGGCCGGAAGACTGGATCTCGAGGAAATCGACTTCGATCTGAGCGACGTCCTGGAACTTACCTTGAAGACGCTTTCCCTGCGCGCGGACGAGAAGGGGCTCGAGCTGCTCTGCGAGTTGGATGCGAATGTGCCGACTGCCGTGAGAGGCGATCCCGGACGCTTGCGGCAGATCATCATGAATCTCGCGGGGAACGCCATCAAATTCACCGAGGACGGAGAAGTAACTGTAAAAGCGCACTTGGAGGAGAGCAAGGGCGGGAACCACCTGCTTCACTTCGTGGTGACCGATACCGGCGTCGGTATTCCACAGGAAAAACAAAAACTGATCTTCGACGCTTTTTCCCAGGCGGACGTATCCACCACGCGGAAATACGGCGGAACAGGGCTGGGCCTGGCGATCTCGAAGCGCCTCGTGGAAATCATGGGCGGCAAGATCTGGGTGCAGAGTGAGGAAGGCGCCGGCGCCGAGTTCCATTTCACGGTGCAGTTCCGCGCTGCTGCTCTTTCCGCGACGCCGCCCCTGGCCGTCTCTCCCGGCGCGCTTCGCGCGGCCAAGGTCCTCATCGTCGATGACAATCGAACGAACCGCCGCATTCTCGAGGGAGTGCTCGCGCGTTGGAACATGCGATCGACGTCCGTGGGCGGCGCGGAGAAAGCCCTGAGCGAACTGAGTTCGGCTTACCGTTCCGGCACGCCGTACACCCTGATCCTCACCGATGTGCTCATGCCAGGGATGGACGGCTTCGAGTTCGTCGAGCACATCCGCGAACGCCCCGAACTCTCCGCTTCCACCATCATGATGCTGACTTCTCTGGGCCAGCGCGGCGACGCGAAGCGCTGCCGGCAACTCGGCGTATCGGCGTATCTGGTGAAGCCCATCCGTCAGTCCGAATTGCACGAGGCCATTCTTCGCGTCCTTGGCGCCCGGCCGCAGCACGACCAGGAACCATTGATCACGCGCCACACGCTCCGCGAGAGTCCACGCCTCACGCCGCGCCTTCGCATCCTGCTCGCGGAAGACAATGCGATCAACCAGCGCGTCATTGCGAGGCTGCTGGAAAAACGAGGACACATCGTGGTGGCCGTGGAAACGGGACGCGCCGCTGTCGACGCCCTCGAAAAGGACTCCTACGACCTCACGTTTATGGATGTCCAAATGCCGGAGATGGACGGCCTCGAAGCAACCCTGGCCATTCGCGAACGCGAAAAAATCAGCGGCGCCCACCAGCAGATCGTGGCGCTCACGGCTCACGCCATGAAAGGCGACGAAGAGCGGTGTCTCGCGGCCGGTATGGACGCTTATCTTTCGAAGCCAGTTCGTCCGGACGACCTCGACGACCTGCTGATCCGGATTGCGAACAACGCTCCCTCAGCGAAGCTCGTCGAAGCCTCAAAACCCGAGGCGTAATTCCGCAGCAGCCTTCGCATTTACGTCCCCTCTATCCATTTACGAATGAGAGGCGCGTTTCTGCGTTTTCGCTGGTTGACTTCCGCCGCAAGATTTTCTAGTGTGGCGGCAGGCGCAAAAGGGCGCATCCAGTCCGCGGAAAGGGCCGTGCCCACCTTCTGTACCACAACTTTGCGAAACTTCTTTCTAGCCTGACTCGTGCGGACTCCAGGCAAGCTTTGAAAGGAGCTTCGTATGTCAGACAGAGAACTACCGGCCCGTCCCAACCTTGAGCAGTACAAAAAGCAAGCCAAAGACCTGGCGAAGGATTCCACCTCGGGCGTTTCTGATGCGCTCGCTCGTATCCGGCGCCACCATCCGCGTTTTCGCAAGCTTTCCGAAACGGATATCCCTCGAGCACAGATCACCTTGACGGATGCGCAGCTGGTCATCGCTCGCGAACACGGATTCGAGAGCTGGCCGAAATTCGCGAATCATATCGAGATGCTCCACCTGATTCGTTCCCTTGCTTCCCTGGACGATCCGGTGGCGGCGTTCATCGAGGTCGCCTGCGTCCCGCGCCACTCCTGGCACGCGTCCGGAACACTCGAGCATGCCGAAACGATCTTGTCGCGCTACCCGCAGGTTGCCACCGCCGGCATCCACACCGCAGCGATTCTTGCGGACGAGTCTGCGGTGCGGGGATTTCTCTCGCTCGACCCGAAAAGCGCCACGGCGACTGGAGGCCCGCACGGCTGGGACGCGTTGACTCATCTCTGTTTTTCCCGCTATTTGCGCATCGACAAGGCGCGCTCGGATGCCTTCCTTCGTACCGCGCGAGCACTGCTCGATGCCGGCGCTAGCGCTAAGACCGGCTGGTACGAGATGATTGACTATCCTACTCCTCGCCCAACCTTCGAAAGCGCGATCTATGGCGCCTCCTGCATTGCCAGGCATGCGGAATTGACACGCCTGCTCCTCGAACGGGGCGCCGACCCCAATGACGAGGAAACGCCTTATCACGTTCCGGAAGGGCGCGACAACACAGTGATGAAAATCATGCTGGAAAGCGGAAAGCTGAACGAGGTCAGCCTTTCGTGGATGCTCCTTCGCAAAGCCGACTGGCACGACGAGGAAGGCCTCCACCTTGTCCTCGAGCACGGCGGCGATCCGAATCTGATGACACACTTCCAGAACAACGCGCTGCATCACGCTTTGCGCCGCGACAACAGCCTGCGCGCCATCGAACTGCTGCTCGACCACGGGGCCGATCCGCAGCTGAAAAATTCGCGTGACGGAAGATCAGCTGTCGCCATGGCAGCACATCGCGGCCGCGGAGATGTCGTCGCTCTGCTCGAACATCGCGGCGTCGCCCTCGCGCTGGACGGCCTCGATCGCCTGATCGCCGCCTGCGCCAAGGCCGATCGCGAGACGATTCGCCGGCTCGTTGCGGACGCGCCACACGTCGCCCACGACGTTGCCGCGCAGGGCGGCACTTTTCTCGCCGAATTCGCAGGCAATGGCAACGTCGACGGCCTTAGGTGTCTTCTCGATCTGGGTGTCAGTGTTTCCGCCCCGTACGAGGAGGGCGATCCCTATTTCGAAATCGCAAAGACGAGCACGGCATTGCATGTGGCTGCCTGGCGGGCCTATCCCGCGGCCGTGAAAGCGCTGATCGAGCGCGGCGCGAGGGTGAATGCGCTCGACGGCAAGGGACGCACGGCATTGCAACTGGCTGTCAAGGCATGCGTCGATTCCTACTGGATCGGCCGGCGCTCACCCGATTCTGTAGCGACTCTCCTGCGAGCCGGTGCGTCGGTTTCCGGGATCACCGTTCCCACCGGCTACAAGGAGATCGATCCTCTGCTTCGCCAATACGGCGCGCCCGAGGCGACAAAGCGGGGATCGTCGCTTTCTTGACACTCGAAAACGCGCATGCTACGGTGATTTTCTTGTCCACATTTCTTGAGAATCTTCTGTGACCACTGAGACCACGGCTGAAGTCCGCAAGACGGCTCTGAATTCCACTCACCGGCGCCTCGGCGCCAAGATGGTGAATTTTGGCGGGTGGGATATGCCGCTCGAGTACTCGGGCATCCTGTCCGAGCACGAAGCGGTCCGCACGCGCGCGGGACTTTTCGACGTGAGCCACATGGGCGAAATCGAAATTCGCGGTAAGGGCGCGCTCGATCTGGTTCAGTGGGTCGCCTGCAACGACGCGTCAAAGCTTTCCGCCGGCCAAGCCCACTATTCGGGCCTGATGACCGAGCGAGGAACGTTCGTCGACGACCTGCTCGTCCACAAAATCGCCGACGGGCACTACTTGCTCTGCGTCAACGCAGCGAATCAGGACGGCGACTTCCAGCACATCGTCTCCCACAACCGCTTCGACACGCGGGCCAGGAACGTCGGCGACCATTACTCGCAGCTCGCGATTCAGGGCCCGCGCGCGCTCGAGATCCTCAAGCGGCTGACCACGGTGGCTCTCGGCGCGATTCGCTATTATCATTTCACCTTCGGCAAAGTGAGCGGGGTCGAATGCCTGATCGCGCGCACAGGCTACACGGGCGAAGACGGCTTCGAGATTTATTTCCCGCCGCGGCATAGCGAAAAGTTGTGGAACGACCTGCTCGAAGCCGGCAGCAGCGAAAAACTGATCCCGTGCGGACTCGGCGCGCGCAACACCTTGCGGCTCGAAGCGGGCATGTGCCTCTACGGCCACGAAATCGACTTGGAGACGACGCCCCTCGAAGCGGGCCTGGGCTGGATCTGCAAATTGGAAAAAGGCCCGTTCCTCGGCAGCGAATTTCTCGCGGCACAGAAGCGAACCGCCGTTCTGCGCAAGCTGGTGGGTTTCGAAATGCTCGACAAGCGCATCGGGCGCGACGGTTATCCGGTCATGATCTCCGGCCGCGAAGCGGGGCGCGTGACGAGCGGCGGCCCTTCGCCCACGCTGAAGAAAAACATAGGCATGGCGTACGTCCCGGCCGAAAATAGCGCCGCGGGAACGCCCATCGAGATCGGCATTCGCGGGCAAGCGGTTCCCGCGCGGATGATCGGGCTACCGTTTTACAAACGGCCCCAGTAGCGCGCCCCCGGAAAAGCTATAAGGAGTGGACATGTACCCAGCGGATTATCGTTACACCAAAGACCACGAGTGGATCAAAGTCGACGGCGCCGTAGGAACCATCGGCATAACCGATTACGCGCAGCACGAGCTGGGCGATGTGGTGTTCGTCGAACTGCCGAAGGTCGGCGCGCGCATTAAAGCGGGTGAATCGTTCGGCTCCGTGGAATCGGTGAAAGCGGTGAGCGACATTTTCAGCCCCGTGTCGGGAGAAATCGCGGAAATCAATTCGTCGCTCGGGGACCAGCCCGAGAAAATCAATCACGATCCGCACGGCGCCGCCTGGCTCGTCCGCATCAAGCTCGACGATCCCAAGGAAGCAAACTCGCTGATGGACGCCAAGGCTTACCAAACCTACGTCGACGAGAAAGCCCAGGAACAACCGGCCTGATGCGCTACTTGCCCAAGAGCCCGGCCGAGCGGCAGGAAATGCTGGCCGCCATCGGCGCGCACTCCATCGAGGAACTTTTCCAGAGCGTTCCGCAGGAATTTCGCCTGCGCCAGCCGCTGCCTCTGCCGCGTGCGCTCTCCGAACCCGAAATCATCGAGTATTTCAAGGCGCGCGCCGCGGAAAATGCGCCCGGCTACACTTCCTTTCTCGGCGCGGGCGTCTACCAGCACCATCGCTCCGTAGTGACCGACGCAATGGTGCAGCGCGGCGAATTCCTCACGTCGTACACTCCCTACCAGGCCGAAATTTCGCAGGGCACGCTCACCGCCATCTTCGAATTTCAGACGCTGATGTGCCAGCTTACCGGCCAGGAAGTTGCCAACGCGTCGATGTACGACGGCTCGACGGCGCTCACCGAAGCCGTTCTCATGGCCGAGCGGCTGACGGGAAGAAACAAAGTTCTCGTCGCCCACACCGTCCACCCGGAGTATCGCCAGGTGCTCGCCACCTACGCGAAAAACCTTGGCCTCGAAATCGAGGAAATCGGTTACATGGCGACGGGACAGCTCGACGCGAAAGCGCTGACCAGGGAAAAACTGGCGGGCGCGGCCGCCGTTGTCGTGCAATCGCCGAATTTCTTTGGCGTGATCGAGGACGTCGCCGCTCTGGCCGAAACTGCGCACGCCGAGGGCGCGCTGTTGGTGACGACGATCGCCGAAGCCGTTTCGCTCGGCATCATGCGCCCGCCCGCGGAGGCGGACATCGTCGCCATGGAGGGCCAGTCCTTCGGCATTTCACCAAGCTACGGAGGCCCGTTTGTCGGCGTGATTGCCACACGCGAGAAATTCGTGCGGCAAATGCCGGGGCGGCTTGCCGGACAAACCACCGATGCCAACGGGTGCCGCGGCTTCGTCCTTACACTCGCCACACGCGAGCAGCACATTCGCCGCGAGAAGGCCACTTCGAACATCTGCACGAACGAAGCCCTGTTCGCCCTGGTCGCCACCGTCCATCTCTGCTTGCTGGGCAAGGAAGGTGTGCATGAAATGGCAGCACACAATATCGCGAAGGCGCAGTTCGCACTCGCCGAACTCGAAAAGATTCCGGGCGTTCGCCGCGCCTTTTCGGGGCGCGTGTTCAATGAATTCGTTCTGGAATTTCCGCGCTCGGTCAAGCTGATCGACGCCGCTTTGATGCGCGAGAAAATCATTGGACCGCTGCCGCTTGGAACGCACTATCCGGAATTGACCAAGCACGGCCTCGTTTGCGTCACCGAGACCATGCCGCGGCCGGAAATCGAGCGCCTGACCGCGGCAATCCGCCGCGTTCTGGAAACGCCGGTCTAAGATTCGCCTGCGCGCGCAGGCAGGACAGGTTTCGCGTTAGGTTCGAATATCGCGCCGGGGAGTTTAGCGGCAGGCTTGCAGGTGCCGTACGGGCGGGTCTCAGACCCGCCCGGGCTGATTCACCGCGAAGGAGCACGTCGATTTGAATTCGAAACTCACAGAAACGGAAGCGCCGCCCGCGACGATCCGCAAGGCCGGCCGCCACGTCAGCCAGAATGAAGGGCTGATCTTCGAGCGATCTGCTGCTGGAAAGCGCGGCATGGAATTGCCGCCGCTCGACGTGCCCGCCGTCGACCCGGCTGCCGCTCTGGGGCGCGACTTCGTTCGCGAAAGCGTCGAAGGCTTTCCCGAAGTCAGCGAGATCGAAGTGATTCGCCACTTCACGCGCCTCTCCACCTGGAATTACGCCATCGACCTCGGCATGTATCCGCTGGGGTCTTGCACCATGAAGTACAACCCGCGCGTCAACGAATACGTCGCGCGATTGGAAGCTCTCGCCGGCGCGCATCCCATGCAGCCTGCCGACGTCGCGCAGGGCTGTCTGCGCATTTTGAGCGACCTGCAGAATTGCCTGCTCGCCATCACTGGGATGGATGCGGCGACGCTTCAGCCCGCCGCCGGAGCTCAAGGCGAACTCACTGGCCTGCTGATGATTCGCGCCTATCTCGCGAGCAAGGGAAATCCGCGCAAGAAAGTTCTGATTCCCGATTCCGCGCACGGCACGAATCCTGCGTCCGTCGTGATCGCGGGCTATGAAGTCCAGAACATCAAATCGAACCGCCTCGGCGAGATCGATACGGACCATCTCCGCGAGTTCACCACCGACGATGTAGCGGCGCTGATGGTCACCAATCCCAACACGCTCGGCGTCTTCGAAGAGCGCATCGCCGAGATTGCTGCCATCCTCCACGAACGCGGCGCGCTGCTCTATATGGACGGCGCGAACATGAACGCGCTCGCCGGCGTTGCGCGTCCCGGGGATTTCGGCGTGGACGTGATGCACCTCAACCTGCACAAAACTTTCTCGACGCCGCATGGCGGAGGAGGTCCCGGCGCCGGCCCCGTGCTGGTGAAGAAGGCACTCGAACCGTTTTTGCCTGTGCCGGTTCTCGTGCAAAAGGAGGGCGGGCGTTTCGCGCTCGATTCGCACCGGCCGCAATCCGTCGGGCGCGTGCGCGCCTATTGCGGCAATTTCGGCGTGCTGCTTCGCGCGCTCGCTTATATTTTGGCGTATGGTCCCGGCATTCGTCAGGCCACCGAAGATGCCGTGCTGAACGCAAACTATATTCGCAAGCACCTCGAGGAATATTTCGATCTTCCCTACGACGCGCCGTCGATGCACGAAGTGGTCTTCAGCGACGCGCGGCAGAAGCGCAACGGTGTGAACACGATGGACATCGCCAAGCGCCTCATCGACTACGGCTTCCATCCCTACACCACGGCGTTTCCGCTGATCGTTCCCGGCGCGATGATGATCGAGCCCACCGAGTCCGAGTCGCGCGAAGAATGCGATCTCTTCATCGACGCGATGCGCTCTATCGCGCAAGAAGCCGAAACGAATCCGGAGCTCGTCAAGAGCGCGCCGCACGCCACGCGCGTCGGCCGCCTCGACGAAGTCGCTGCCGCGCGCAAGCCGATTCTGCGCTGGAAACCCTAGCTGACAGGCGGCTCTCACTCAAAAAGCGGCGGGGATGCCCGGAATTACAGCTTCGCTACGAGGGGACCCGCGGGAATGTCAAAATCCCGGTTCTGATGTAGAGTTGGGCCATGGGTCACGCACTGACGCCGGAGCAAGCCGCGCTGTTTGCGGGCGTTTTTCTCGAATCAGTGAAGAAGGAGCACGGTACCACGAAGCGCGTGCTCGCCGCAGTCCCGCCCGAGAAGTCCCAGTATCGCCCGCATCCCAATTCGCGTAGCGCCCTCGAACTCGCCTGGCACGTCGCTTCAGTGGACGTCTGGTTCCTCGATGGTTTCGTTCTCGGAAAATTCGAGATGGAAGACGACAACATGCCGCCCGATTTCAAGGATACAAACGATGTTGTCGCATGGTATGAGGACAGCTTCGAGCCGAAACTTGCGAAGGTCGCGAAATTGCCTCCGGAATTCTGGTCGACTCCAATTCCCTTTTTCGAAATCTACAATTTCCCGGCAGCTATGTACCTGCAATTCATGCTTCACCACACGATTCATCACCGCGGCCAGCTCACCGCCTACCTGCGTCCCATGGGCGCCAAAGTTCCGAATATCTACGGCGGCAGCTTCGACGAACCCATGGACTTC
>Ga0335072_10011009_pt1 | contig 12974 bp, 5 predicted proteins | sample Lox_Sample_21_FD_206725 | JGI IMG/M metagenome (GOLD analysis project Ga0335072, IMG submission 206725) | Soil microbial communities from Loxahatchee National Wildlife Refuge, Florida, United States - Lox_Sample_2.1 | ecosystem: Environmental > Terrestrial > Soil > Wetlands | place: USA: Florida...
TGAGCCGCTCGGCTGTTAACCGGCAGCGAGCAAACTTTGCTCTCAATGCCGGAAACCAGCTCATGCTGCGCGGCCAGATTGCCGATGCGATCGCACGCTACCAGGAATCAATCGCCGCAGATCCGACTTTTGCCGAGCCGCACATTCAACTTGCCATTGCTTATGAGCGGCAGGGACGCACGGAGGATGCGGCCGCCGAACGCGCCAAGGCCAAGGACCTGACGCGCGCCGAATGAAGGGAGATTTGTTTTGTCGTTGACCCGCCGCCGCTTTTTGAAGTCGCTTTCCCGGTCCGCATTGGTGTTGCCGTTGGAAGAGATTCTCAGATTGGCACGTCCGGCGTTTGGCTTGCATGCATCGCAGGCCGCGCCGCCGCAAAAGCCCGCAGGCGCAGCACGCGAAGCGTATTCAGCGCAGGCCCGGCCCGCGCCCAAGGGCACGCCGTCGCCGGTCACCGGCACACCCCTGGGGATTCAGTTTGTCGACGTAGCCAGAGAGGCCGGGCTGAATATCGAGACCATCTTCGGCGGCGAGCACCGCAACAAATATCTGCTCGAAACCACCGGCTGCGGCGCCGCATTCTTCGATTACGACCAGGACGACTGGCTCGACATCTTTCTGGTGAACGGCTGGCGGCTGGAGGGTTTTCCCAAAGGCCACGAGCCGGTGTGCCATCTGTTCAAGAACAATCGCGATGGCACTTTTACCGATGTGACTCTGAAGGCTGGATTGGCGCGATCCGGCTGGGGCCAGGCATGCTGCGCGGGCGACTATAACAACGACGGCTGGAACGATCTCTTCGTAAGCTACTACGGCCAAAACGCGCTCTTCCGCAACAATGGCGACGGCACATTCACCGAGGTCACCAAAGAGGCAGGTCTGAGTCAGGGCCGGTTGCGGTGGAACTCAGGCTGCACGTTTCTCGACTACGACCGCGACGGCCATCTGGATCTTTTCGTGGGCAATTACATCGACCTTGATCTAAAGACCGCGCCTCTGCCGGAAGATGCCAATTGCACTTACAAAGGCATTCAGGTGGCCTGCGGACCGCCGGGCCTGGAGGGCGGCAAGAACCTGCTCTACCACAATAACGGAGACGGCACGTTTACCGAGGTAAGCGAAAAAAGCGGCATGGGTACGGCACTGGGGACTTACGCCTTGAGCGCGGTCGCCGCCGATTTCGACAACATAGGCTGGCCCAACATTTACGTAGCCAACGATTCCACAGCGGCCACCTATTACGTGAATCAAAAAGACGGTACATTCAGAGACCAGGCGGTTGAAGCAGGAGTGGCTTACTCTCCCGATGGAAAACCGCAGGCGGGCATGGGTGTTTCGGCGGGCGATTACAACCGCGACGGCCTTCTCGACATTGTGAAGACGAACTTCGCCGGCGACACCGACTCGCTTTATCTGAACCTGGGCGAGGGCTCGTTCGACGACCGCACTTACCAGGCCGGTTTGGGCGTGAACACACGACTGCTGGGTTGGGGGGTGAGCTTCATGGACGTGGATAACGATGGCTGGCCCGATATTCTGGTTGCCAATGGCCACGTCTATCCGGAGGTGGATGGAGCCCAGGTGGACGCACCCTACGCCGAGCGCAAATACCTCTATCGCAATCTGCGCAACGGTCAGTTCGAAGACCTAAGTCTGATAGGCGGCAGTGGCATCACCACGCCGGCCAAGGCGCGCGGGTTTGCTGTGGGTGATTACGACAACGACGGCGATCTGGACGCCGTAGTGAACTGCGTCAACGCCATTCCGCAACTGCTGCGGTGCGACTCGACGCTCAACCGCAGTTGGATAAAAATTCGCACCGTAGGAACCCGGAGCAACCGCAGCGGCATTGGCGCGCGCATCAAAGTGGTGGCGCAAACCGGCACGCCTCTGCTCAGTGCCAAACCGGGCTCGCCTCTCACCCAGATTGATGAAGTTCGCTCGTCGAACGGATATTTCTCTGCCAGCGACCTGCGCATTCACTTCGGGCTTGAAGACGCCAGGAAGGTTGACCTCGTTGAAATCCGCTGGCCTTCCGGAACCGTCGACACGCTGATGAACCTGGACGTGAATCGTCTGTACGTGATCGAAGAAGGTGGCAAGGTTTTGAAGTCTGAAGCCTTCACCAATAAACGGCAGGAACAGACCTTGCCCGCGTGAAACGTATCCCGTATTGAGCCGCGAAAAGGCCGGCGGTTTTCCCGCCGGCCTTTCCCTGGTTTGGTTAGAAGCTGGCGCGCAATTGCAACTGCAGGCTGCGCGGCGGATATTGGCTGGTAGCCTGTCCGAACGAGCTGCTCGAAAGATCCGTGGTGACGCTGTTAAGGTTGGATCGGTTAAACAGGTTGAAGACCTCGCCCTTGGCTTCGATCTTCATTTTTTCCGCAAAGAAGAACGGAACATTGAAGTATTTCTCGAAGGTGAAGTCAAGATCCTTGTATCCGGGTTCGTCGTAAGTGTTGCGGCCAAGGTTTCCTTCCAGCCCGAGGGCGGGGGTGGGGAACGCTGCTCTGGCCGCACCGCTGGACGGATTGCCAAAGATGCCGCTCAGGAATTGGCTCCTCGATTGGCCGCTCAGATGCGAGCCAAACGCAGGCACGTTGGGCAAACCCAGGTTCGAGCCATCGGCGTTGTAATTGCCTCCGGCGTCTCCGACGATGGTGCTCGCGCCTCCGGGGCAGCCGCCGTTAACGAGAGCAGCCCCGCCGGCGCAGACCGGAATGAAGGCCTGGCTGGTGTATGCGGTGAAAGGCAGTCCGGTTTGTCCAACCCACCTGCCGCCGAATTCCCATCCGCCGAGGATATTTTTTGCCACACGGCTGGAATAACTATTCGGAACATCCCAGGTGCCATCGGCCGTAAATTGCTGGCGTATGTCGAAGTCGGAACGACCGCGTTGCCCCTGAAAATCGCCGTTCTGGTAGATCGGGCCACTCGCTGTCGTCGAGGTTACAGCTCCGCTGTCGAGGGAGCCTGCAGTGCTGAGAGGCACATCGAGTGATTTCCCGTAAGTGTAGATGCCATGCAAGGTAAAGCCGTTGTGAATCGACTTGATAACCGATAGAGAACCGAAGTTTCCGACGGAGTTGCCGTCCGATGTGGCATAGACGGTCGCGCCGAAATTGGGGTTCAAGCGGACAAGCGTACCGTTATTTTGAATCAGCGAGTCGTTAAAGCGGTTGATGTCGTTGTTGTAGATCGAGAGGTGGTGAGCTTCAGAGGCGGAGTAGTTCAACTCCACGATCAGGTTGTTCAGCAGTTGTTGCTGCACGCTCAGGGACCACTCCCCCACTTGCTGCATTTTGAAGTTGGGATCGTAGCCGCCCATGCCCGCCGGCGAAACGACACCATTGATCACGAGGCCGCCGCTGGAGTTGAGCGTGGCGTTGCTGGTGTCCAATACCGGGCAAGTCAATTGCCATGCCCCGTTAGGAGTGCAGAGCGCGAACGTCGGCGTGGGCTGCCCTTGTAAGACGTTGTCAGAGGGCGTGAAGTAGTTGGGCAGGTTGCCCGCGGTGATATCGGTGATGTGGAGATAGGGTGGTTGGTCTGCAAACAGGCCATAGCCGCCGCGGATGGCTGTCTTGCCCTTGCCAAAAACATCCCAGGAGAAGCCGAGGCGCGGTGTAAAGTATCCGATGTTGTGATTGAGGACATGATTGGTACCTGCCAGGGCGGCGGTGCCGTCGGCGACCTGGGCGTCGAGAGTCGATCCGGAGCCCAGGTTGAAACGGCTCAGCGTGGGCCTGTTGATGCTGAAGAAGTTGACCATCCCGTCGTAGCGAACACCCATGTTCAGGGTGAACCGTGGCGCCAGCTTCCAATCGTCCTGCAGGTAATATCCCTGGATGAAGTCGCGATAGTCGCGCGTGTAGGGTGCCTCCAGGTGAGTGGTCACGCTCACCGGCGAGCCGTTCTCCGAGGTTGCATCATCCTGGATGAAATCGAGGATACTTTGGAAGTTGTACGTGGGACGCGTGAAGGCTCCTTGCTGGTCGTCAACTTCGCGAGTGTTGAACAGGTCGACTCCGAATTTGAGCGTGTGCGTCTTGACGGTTGCTGACATCACATCGCGCCAGCTGTAGGTGCTCTGGGTGAAGTTGCCCGGCGCCCACCCCGCGAATCCGGTCAGATTGGCGACGTTGACGTAGGGAATCCCCTCTGCGGGATATTGCAGGTCCGAGCCATAGGGCCGGATGAGATTCACGCCCGTTTCATTGAACAGGTGCGAGTTGAAGGTGTGGGTCCAGTTAGCGTTGATGAAATCGGAACTGTTGGCGTTACCCGAGGCTGCCGCCGGGCGGACTCCAGTCCCTGGGCCCGAGTAATAGGTGCGGATCGCATCTACATAAAGCCGGTCGTTGTTGCCTATATAGTCGTCAATGCGGAAGCTCCACTGATAACCGTCTTTCGGGGTGGTCCAGCTGTAGGTCGAAGTACCGATCACATCCAAAGTTGCGGGGATGCCTGCCGGAGGCGCGTAGTAGCCCGGCGTGGCCGCCTCGTATGCTGCGACCGTTTCGAGACCCGAGGTGGGATAGTGCGACGGGGGCGCCGTTGTAAGGATGCCTGTGGCTACGTTGTTGGGGAGGTTGGTCGTGGCCCAATTTACGAAATCCTGCGTCTCCACCGTGTCCAGGCCGCTGCTGGGGAAGCCTTCGCGCAGCACGTCAATGGCGCCGAACCAGAAGAGCTTGTTTTTAAAAACCGGCCCGCCCATGGTGGCGCTGTACTCGTTGCGCGTGAAAGGCGGCACCGAACTCTCAAAATGCGTCGTCGCCGCGAGATCATTATTGGTAAAGTACCAGTCGATATTGCCGTGGAACTGGTTGGAACCGGAGACGGTATAAACGTCGACTGTTGCGCCACCGTTTCTACCCTTTTGGGCGTCGAAGTCGTTGGTGCGGACGTCTACGGACGAGACGATCTCAGGATTGGGAGAGATCGAAGTGCCGCCGCCGCGGGAGGGCGTGTTGGTGTAACCGTCGTCGATCTGGTACCCGTTTTCCTCCTGGCGCAAGCCAGAGGCATTGATATTGATGGCGTACTCGTTGGTGTAGTTGTCGTTGTCCGCCGTAACGATGCCGCCGCCAGTCATGCCCGGGGTGAGCGCCGCGAGACCGTAGATGTTCTGTCCGGACAACGGCGTTTCCTGCACGGTCACGTTAGAGATAACCGACCCTGTGGTGGGCGTGACAAGATCGAGGGCCGCTGCCGTAGCGGAAACCTCCACGTTGGTAGACACCGAGCCCACTTTCAATTCGGGCGTGATGGTGCGAATTTCGGCGATCTGAAGCGTCAGTCCATTCTGTCTCCAGGTCTCGAAGCCGGACATTTGAATTTGAACGTCGTAGGTGGAGGCGGCGATGCCGTCAATACGGAAGTAACCGTTTTGACCGGAGAGGATGGTCTTGGAAACTCCAAGACGAGTGTCGGTAACGGTGACTTTTGCTCCAGTAATCAGAGCGCCGGTGGTGTCGTGGACGATGCCCTCGATTCCGCTTGAGAACTGGGCGAAAACAGACGCCCCACCCAAGCCGAACAAAAGCAGGAGGAAGATTGTAGTGCGTGTCCAACGGTTCATGCTGGTCTCCTTTTTGAAGGTTCGGTCTCTTCCCGCGTAGTGGATAAACGGGGTGTTCGGCGGCGGAGATCGCCTAACGCCCAACGATCTTCACGATACTCGAGTCGGATCCAGTCCAGGCTTCGGCCCCTTCGTGGGTCAGCCGCCCGTCTGCGTCATTCCAATGCAAGTTCGTGATCTGGGATTTCCCTTCTTCGTATGCGTAAGTCTTTCCATCGTCATTGAAAAGGGTGAAACTACCGTCTTTGCCCGCATAAACGAGCACGCGAACAATACTTTGTGGTTGGGCCGTGCTGAGGATCTCGCTTCCCAGGGGGATAATCGATCCGGCACGAACAAAGAGAGGGATGGTGTCGATCGGCGCTGCTGCTTCGACAGTCTGGCCACCCTGCAGGCGTTCGTTGGTCCAGTAGTTGTACCAGTCGGTTCCGGCGGGCAAATAGACCTCGCGGCTGGTCGCTCCTTGCTCCGACACCGGCGCGACCAGAAATGCGGGCCCGAACATGTACTCGTCGCGAATGTCTGCGACCCTTGGGTCATCAGGGAAGTCCATGAAGAGCGCACGCATGAAAGGCGCACCCGTCTGGTAGGAGCCGTAACCTAGGGAATAGATGTACGGCATGAGCTGATAGCGCAGACGCAGGTACTTCTCGAGAATTGGTTCAGCCTGTTTGCCGTAGGACCAGACCTCATTGTGTGCTCTCTCTCCGTGGGCCCGCATTACCGGTTGGAACGCGCCCCACTCGAACCAGCGCACAAACAACTCCGGATAATCCTCGTAATTACCCACGTTCCCTTTTGCGTCTGAAGGGTCAACGAGCGGTTTATGTGCCGCGTGGTACGTGGAAGGGAGCAACGGTGAGAAGAAGCCGGCAATGTCCGTGTCCCAATAGGGCATACCGCTGGCGGTAAAATCGAGCCCGGCGGGAATTGAACGCTTCAACATATCCCAGGTCGACTGGATGTCGCTCGACCAGAACACCGAGCCGTTCCTTTGCGCGCCAAGGTATGAGGCCCGAACGAGGGAAAATACCCGGTGGCTATCTCCGAAGTCACGCCGGAAACCCTCGTAAACTGAAGCCGTATGGAACAAGGGGTAGATGTTGTAGTAACGAGTCCCTGATCCGACATAGAAAAAGTCCCTGGCCGGATCGATATCCGGCTCAGTCTCGTCGAGCCAGATGTAGCTGAAGCCATATGGCTTCACGTATCGATCCCGGATCGCTTCCCACCACCATTTGGCGGCTGCAGGGTTTGTGGTGTCGATGTTCGGACCGATTACGTCCTTGAAATGACCAAAGTCCGGAGCTCCGTCGGCCGTGTGAACGAGCCAGCCATTTTGCTTCAGCATGTCGTAATAGCGGGTGCCCGGAGCGAAATGCGGCCATACGCTGAGCAGGGTCGTGATGCCCATTGATTGAAGCTGCTTGTTCATCGCAGCCGGATCGGGCCAGCGGGCCGGGTCGAGATCCAACTCGCCTTGTTTCGTCATGTTCAGGAAGTCCACCACCAGCACATCGAGCGGCAGGTTCCGGTCGCGGTATCCCTTTGCAACATCCATTAGCTGATCTTGCGTGGGATAGATCGCCTTGCTCTGGATATAGCCGTAGGCGGCCTTCGGCAACATGTGCGCGACGCCGGTGAGCTGGCGATAGCCCTCATAGATCTGGTCGGTGTCGTCGCCGGCGATGACAAAGAAAGAGACGCGGTCTCCCACCTCAGATGACCATACGTTCTGCAGGTTGAAGCCGAGGTCGATGGTAGTCTTCGAGGGGTTATCCCAGATCAGGCCGTAATCGCGGCTCGACACCATGAAGGGAACGCAGACTGTCTCTCCGCCTATCTCGTTGTATTCGTGCCAGCAATCGACACGGTGGTCACGGAGGTCGAGAAAACCCTGCTGATGTTGGCCCAACCCGTAGTACTGCTCGTCTGCGGGTGAATCGAAAACTGCAGAAACGCGATAGCCGGGATCGGCATCCTGCCCCTGTTCAGCGCTGCCGGAGGCGGCTTCGGGCCGGTTGGGAAACATGGACCAGCTGCGCATGGTCAGCAGCGGTTTGCCAGACGCCGTGGTGATTGAGATTTCGTCATTATGGGGTCCATTTCCATGAGGCCGATCGCCGAAGTAATGCTCTCGAAGTGACTGATTCAATGCGTCCAGTTGCATGCGTTCAGGTGGCGGCAGGTTTTCCGGTGCAATACGGATGACCATTCGCCCAGAGCGGATGACGTCGTAGCCCTCAGAATCCTGTTCATGACTCCAGCCACTCATCGACGGCGTGCTCACGAAGCCATAGCCTGGCGCGGCGAGGGCTTCCTTTTGCTCCACGCTTAATGTGATTCGGACGATGTTGGGTCCGTAAGGCTCCACCACCAGGGTGTTGCCGTGACGTGACAAGACAATCTGTGTGTCCGCTGCCCAAACCGCGCGAAATCCGAATAAAAGTAATGCCAACCCGGCTACAACCACACTTCGCCTACCGAAAGCTTTCAACACCCGGTCTTCTCCTTTTGGCACACAACAAATCTCTGTGATACTGTCCTTCGCCTGACTGCAGCACTTCTTTCCCGGAAGACAACCGCTCTCTCTTTTTGTCGAAAACCGAGTTCGGAACCTCCTTTTCAGTTCAATCGCAAGAGTGACTGCAAAATCGACCGAGAGTTTGATTCGCGAAGAGAGAACTCACAAGTAACTCACAGTGTTCTTACGGTGTATTTCGAGATCAACTCGTTTTGTATAAACAACCTGCGATGACGATCTGCCGCGAGGGTGAAGGAGCCGATCTCGATAATTGAAGGCCCGGGGCGCGGAGTCAGGGCCGCCCGCTCAGACCATCGCGCTCTGCGCAGTTGAGCCTTCCGCTATCAACATTCAGCCGTGACCGATCTCAATCCGGCTGCCTTGCGGCTACCAGTGAGTCACCTGAGACGAGATTGCTTTCGACAGTGGTGACCGAAGCTGTACTCCACCTCCCGGCAATTTCAAAGCCTTGACAAGAGACCTCCGAGTTGGTTTACTTGAACCCGTCCGGAAAACGCCTGCCTCCGCCTTCCCAGAAGACATAAAGCTGGATTTGCGAAGTTGCATTTCGCTGAATTGTGCACTGGTTTGACTGCTTTGTTCAGTTTCGGACAATTCAATCGCCCGGATGGTTCCCAAAGCCAAAGGTCTTCAAGCCAGAGGTCTTCAAGGAGGATGAGGATTCAGAGTCGAGACTGGTCAGCGGGAACCAAACTGTCTTGCCTGCCAGGCGAGGCGCAATTGTGAAAGTGACCGAGTGGAGAAGTGCTTTTGGATGTTCGGGATTCAGTTTTCAGCGCCTTGCTGATCTTTCTTATCCTGCATGCGCCTGGCCGTGCTCAGCAGCCTGTGCAGCCTGCATCGAGCGGAATGGGGGGCATTGCCTCCGCTGGTGTATTTGCTCCGGTTTATGACGAACACAGGCGGCCCATCACCGCTGGCGGATTTGTCGACAAAGGAACCGTGGTCTTCGAGGACGTGACCAAGGCCGCCGGGCTCTCCGGCTGGCGGCATGTGATGGGGACGCCCCAGAAAAAGTACATCATTGAAACCGATGGCTCGGGCGTTGGCCTGATTGACTACGATAACGACGGCTGGCTCGACATCTATCTCGTCAATGGCTCGACCTTCGACGCCATCAGCGGCAAGACCACCCCGCCCCATGCAGCGCTTTTTCACAACAATCACGACGGGACCTTTACTGATGTTGCGGAACAGGCCGGCGTCACCAACGACCGCTGGGGTTTCGGAGTGGCTATCGGGGACTTCGATAACGATGGTTGGCCCGATATCTTCGTGGCCAATTACGGCAAGAACCGGCTCTACCACAACAACCACGATGGAACGTTCACCGACGTAGCGGAGAAAGCGGGCGTCACACTCGGCAATTGGTCGAAAGGCGCGACCTGGGGCGACTACGACGGCGACGGATTTCTCGATCTCTTTGTTTCCGGCTACGTTCACTACGACCTGAAGGATCAGCCCAGCGCGGAAGACGGCACCGCCTCGACCGCCTTCTGTCAGATGCGTGGAGTGCCGGTGATGTGTGGTCCGCGCGGCCTTCCCGGTGAACCCGACCATCTGTTCCACAACAACGGAGACGGCACGTTTACCGATGTAAGCGTGCATGCCGGAGTCTCCGACCCCGGGAAGTTCTATGGATTCACGGCGACCTTCGTTGACGTCAACAACGACGGGAAAGTAGATCTTCTCGTAGCGAACGATTCGGAACAAAACTATCTTTACATCAATAAAGGGGATGGCACATTCGACGACGAAAGTTATACTTCCGGTTTTGCCTTCAACTTTGACGGCAAGGAAATTGCCTCGATGGGTTTAGGCGTGGGCGATTATTTGAATGACGGCAATGTCGACGTGCTGGTTACAGATTTCTCTGACGATTACAAGGCGCTCTACCGCAACGACGGCAATGCGAGCTTCACCGATGTTGGCCGCGAGGCGGGGTTTGTCCGGACTGCCGTTCCCTTTGTGGGTTGGGGCGACGGATTGATCGATTACGACAACGACGGGTGGAAAGACATGATGATGATCAACGGTCACGTCTATCCCCAGGTGGACGAGCACGATTGGGGCACAACCTACGCCGAGCGTCCGCTGCTGTTTCACAACAACCACCATGGCAAGTTCGAATATGTGCCGCCGGTGGTGGGATCGGGGTTGGCTGTCGTAGTACCGGGGCGCGGTGCCGCATTCGGCGACCTGTTCAACAACGGCAAGATCGATGTGGTTATCAACCCTGTCGATGGACCGCCTGTGCTTCTCAAGAATGTGAACCCCGACCATCACCATTGGGTCGAGCTTAAGCTGGTAGGCGGAACAGATTCGAGAACCGGCAGAAAAAGCCCCCGCGACGCGGTCGGGACGACCGTTTACCTGGCTGCGAATGGAATGCGCCAGCGGGAAGACGTGATGAGTGGAGGAAGCTACATTTCATCGAATGACCAACGCCCTCACTTCGGCCTCGGCGATGCAACCGATGCCGGAACCGCCGAGATCCACTGGCCGTCGGGCCAGGTGGAAAAAGTCAGGCTTCCGGCGGTGGATCGCATCTTCACGATCACTGAAGGGAAGGGCATCACAGGTGTGATGTGCACCAGACAGCCATGTTCCTGACCAGCGCGAGGAGGTTGAATGCCCCGTTTCCGTATCACCGATTCAATGCAGCGCCCCGGCGAATGCGGAGGAGCCATAATATGGATCGAGGTTTGGCGCCGGCGCCAATTGGGTGCGCGAAAGATGGGAGCCGGAGTTCATCGCAGATGTCTCGTATAAGTTTGATAGCGGCATTCGCCTTAGGCTGGATCATCTCGGCCCAGGCTCAGGACCTCAAGGTTTCGATCTCTCAAATTCAGTCACTGATCCGTAACCAGCAGTACGACCAGGCGCTGACGGCTCTGAAGACCGGACTGCGCGGGGATCCAGGCGACTTCAAGCTCTGGACACTGGAGGGTGTCTGTCTCGGGTTACAGGGAAACGACAAGGAAGCCCTCACCGCGTTTGACCGTGCCATTCGCATTTCGCCTGATTACTCACCCGCACTCAAGGGTGAAGTGCAGATTCTTTATAAGACGGGAGACAAACGCGCGATCCCACTGTTGGAGAGAATATTAAATTCCGATCCGGATGACCTGACCGGACACGAGATGCTGGGCATGCTTGAAAAGCGTGCGGGCGACTGCCACAAGGCAGCGGATCAATTCTCTCTCAGCAAAGACGCAATCGCGGGCGATCCTGGATTGCTGGAGGCTTACGGCTATTGCCTGTACAAACTGGACCGGACCGACGATGCCATCTCCGTTTTCCGCCAACTGATTCCGCTGCTTCCGGGACAGTCATATCCCAGCTACGATCTTGCCTTCCTTCTTGTCGCTACGCACAAAAACGATGAAGCTATAAGTGTTCTCGAACCCTTGTTGACTCAGGATCAAAGCGACCCCGACATTCTCAGCCTGGCGTCAGAGGCCTATGAGGCGGCCGGCAATACACCTCGGGCTGTCGCGTTGCAGCGTCGGGCCATCGTTGTCAGTCCCACCGATCCAGCAAACTACATTTTGTTTGCAATCCTTTGTCTGGCCCACGATTCCTTTCAAGTCGGAATCGATATGCTCGACGCCGGGCTCAAGCGCATCTCAAATGATTCCTCTCTTTATCTTTCGCGCGGCGTGCTCTATGCGCAGCTCGGAGACTTTGACAAAGCAGAGGCCGACTTCAAAACGTCGGAACAACTTGACTCGAAGCAGAGCATTGGGGCTTATGCCGGCGACCTCACCATGCTTCAAAGAAACGACCCAGACCGGGCCCTGGCGCGAGTGCGTGAGCAATTGAAGGCTCACCCGGGTGATCCGCTGCTGCTGCTGCTGCTGGCTCAACTGATTATGAACAAGGCGCCCGAGCCGCGAAGCCCCGCATTCAATGAGGCGATGCAAGACGCATTGGCCGCAGTAAAGAAAAAGCCGGATCTCGTCGAGGCGCACAACGAATTGGCAAGCATCTATATGAACCTCAACGAGTACGAACAGGCAATTAAGGAGTGCAGGACGGCTTTGCAATACGACCCCGCAAACGAAGCCGCGATGTATCACCTTCTCATCTCCCTGCGTCACAGCGGTCAAAGTACCGATGAGTTGCAGCCCCTGGTCAAGCGCCTGGCGGAGCTGCATCAGGAGTCTTTGAAACATGAAACCGCTCGTAAGAGTTTCCGGCTCGTGGAAGAAGGGCCGCCAACGGGACAGCCCGCAAAGGATTGAGGGAGTCCCCCGCCGGCTGGAATAGACGGCGAGACGCCTGGAGTCAGCCCGACGCTATGTCACTCGGAATCAAGGGATTGCGTTGAGGGCATCCTGGGCTGGCTTCCTCTCCAACCCGGCCCCAACATCGACAGTGAATGGGTTCGATTGTTTTTGGTAACATGCTTCATTGGAAGCCTTTCCAGTGGCGCTTGGGGCTGTATGAAGGTACCCACCGGTTCCACCAACCACGATCGAGCAATCATCCCCCCTTCGAACGTAGATGAAGAGAGCCGCAGGACTGTACTTGTCGAACTCGAAAAGATTCTCGCAAGCTCGTCGTTCCGGAGTGCAGCGCGGAGCAAGCAGTTTCTGCAGTACGTCGTGGAGCACCATGTGGAGGGCCATTCCGAGGCTCTGAAAGAACGGACGATTGGCACTGAGGTTTACCACCGGCCTCCTGGCTACGCAACTGGCGATGATCCGGTAGTGAGGGTACAGGCCGGTGAGGTGCGCCGGCGGCTGGACCAGTATTACCAGTCCGCACCGAGCGATATTCCGGTGCGCATCGAACTGCCGCTCGGCTCCTACTCGCCGGTTTTCCATTGGGCTTCGCAGG
>Ga0335072_10011010_pt1 | contig 12974 bp, 20 predicted proteins | sample Lox_Sample_21_FD_206725 | JGI IMG/M metagenome (GOLD analysis project Ga0335072, IMG submission 206725) | Soil microbial communities from Loxahatchee National Wildlife Refuge, Florida, United States - Lox_Sample_2.1 | ecosystem: Environmental > Terrestrial > Soil > Wetlands | place: USA...
CGCGATGCTGGACTCTTTCCCAAAGCGGTCGCGGCATTCTCAAGGTTGTCCGTACAATCTCTTCCTTCGGTTTGCTCTTTGCCATGGCACCCTCCCTCATTGAAAGTAGCACCATGGCATAGTGCTGTCAAGCTGTATTATTGTCGTCCGTGCCCGGTACAGGGATGCCTGGCCGGGTTGAGATCGTGGCTCTGCGGGCTTCCTATTGAGCGGTCGTTATGTTGTTATTTCACTTGGGCGATTTGCCCTTATCCTTTGGGAATGCGGCACGCAAGGTTTTCACACGGTCGAGCAATCCTTCGGCCGCAATCTCCATGCCTGCTTTAAGACCACGCCGGAACGCTTCCGAAGGCGCAATGTCGTGATCATCGGCAATCTCTAGCATCGCGCTTTGCACTTTCTTCCGCAGTTCGGGGGAAACTCCCACTGCATTCAACAGTTCTTTGGTTAGGTCATCCATTTTCCTTCTCCTTTTGTGCGTTTGCACAAACTTTTTGCGCTACTCTTTTAGTAGCCTAATTCCGCGGCCTTCATTGACCGCTGGACGAATATTCAAGTTCTGCCCGACTCTCTTGCCGTCCTCGAACGAATCTGCATCGTGTCCGTGCCAGCGATGGTTGCGATGCTCGACCTTGGGGAACTCTTGATGGAAATAATCGGACAAGGCTTTGTCTTCATCCGCCCTGACGATAGCGAATTTCTCATGCTGGCCGGCGGGGACCTGGCGCTCCTTGCGGCGCCGTTCGTCTCGCAATCGCTGTTTAAGTCCTTCGTATAAACCGCGAACAAAGTCGCGCTTGGCATAAGAGCCCTTGCCTGTTTCCTGCTGATGCCTGCTCCATAGCTGTTCGAATTCCCAAGTCAGAAAATCAAAAACATACTCCGCAATGAGCAGGTTGCTTTTCCGCCCGATCAGTTGCATGCCTCGTTTCCCTTTGGGCTTAAATGCGAATTCGGGAATCTCCTGCCTGCCGATGGTTTTCCCTTGACGATCGATTCGCACGGTTGAATACATTCCGCCTTCAACCCATAGCGGCGCGTAGATCACTTTCACATGGAAATGCTCTTCCAAAATCTGAGCAATGAGAATCTGAGACGTGGGCGCACGGTCAAACGGCTCTGCAACAAAATGTTTAGAGAATTCGTCCGGCGCGGGTTTCTCCTCGACGTCCAGCAACTCAAGGTCGTGCTCCATCATCAACTGTTGTGCCTTTGCTAGTGCGGCGGCGGCTTCTTCTGTCGACGGGTTATTCTCGCTCGCAAGCCGCAGAAGTTTTTGGATCTTATCGACAACGGAATTGTTCATTGCACGGCTCCCGGGCTGACGTCGATCGTGGAGTCGATGGATTTTCCGCGCAGGCCATTTGCCAGCGACTCGAGCCGTGTCGCGACCGCGTCGTTGAAGGTGGCATACTGATTCCTTGAGATGTGCGAGCGCGCTCCACTGATAATCTTTTCAATCTGCTTGAGCGTGGCCTCAACGGCAAAGGCCGTCGGGTCGTAATCGAACTTTTGCGCTCGTTCAGCCGGACTGGGCTGAGGCCGCGGCGAAGTGGCCTTTTCCGCGTCCCGCAATTTTTTGGTCCCGTCGGCTACTTTATCGAGGAGTTCGGGAGCCCTCTTCCTCACGTTTTCCGCTTGCTTGATTTTGTGGGGGCTGGTCTGCGCTTTTTGGGCGAGCGCGTTGCGAGTTGCGTGGCGATCGGAATTTTCCCGTCCGGGTGAATCCGCCCGGACGGGCGCCTGCTCGCCTTTTTTAAGTCCGTCGAGCTGGCGCTTTCTCGACGCTTCCCTTATAGTGTCTGACCATTTAACCGCAAGGGCAGCCCTTTGGTCATCCGTGAGATGACGGCGCAGAACGTTCGCTGACCAGATGTAATCTGCGTCGGAAGCGCCGTCTATGCGAATTCCGGGACCTTGCATCGGCAGAGACTTGCCCTTGGCTTCTTTCCCCCAGTGTTTGACGACTCGCGGCTGGACGCCTAACTCCTTGCAGGCTTTCAGCCGATGCCGTCCATCCAAAAGTATCTCGCCCGTGCAATTGAGCACTATGGGCTCGATGAGGCCGTTCTTCTGAATGTCGGTTTTTAGCTTCTGAAACTCTTCCGCCGAGAGTGGCGGGAACAGTTGGGCGAGTGGATGGATCTTGTAGTTAAAAGAATTCTCTGTTATGTTCGCCATGTTCATTTCCTTTCTGTTTCCGGGCGGCGCGTCAACGCCGCCCTTTTTGGTTCCTACTGCGTCGCGTGATCCTTCCTTAGGAAATTCTCGACCGAAGTCTTCGGAATTCTGGTGGTGTTCCCAATGCGGCGCCGCACCAGCTCTTTACGGCGTAACAGGTTCCATACGGTTGTGGTGCTGACATTGAGATAGGCTGCAGCCTGCTCCACCGTCCATAAAGCCGGCTCCGGCCGCCAGTCAGGGCGCGAGAGCGCCTGGAGTTTCCGAATATCTCCCGCGGTCATTGCGCACCTCGCCGTTTCCGCTTTGGCTCCGTGCGCGGGCTCACGTCTTCATCGAGAAAATCGAGAATGTCTTGGCCGAGATAACGGATCCGCCTGCCGACACGCCGCCAGCGCAACGCCGGGTGGGTGCCGAGGCGCCGCCACACTTCCAGTGTTTGCGGACGAATGGAAAGGAAGCCGGCGAGCGCAACGGTGCTGTAGAGTTGCGTGGGAACAATACGGGAAGGGACTGACGACTTTTTTGCACCAACCATGTGACCACCATCCTTAACAACCGGACTGACTTCTTACTTCTCGGTGGTCGCTTCCTTTGGTTAGTGCTCAGGAAAAGCGACTTACAACTTCTAGCCGCTGCGTTTGGCTCTTGCTCACGGCGAGCGGCTTAAGTCTCTCCACTTCTGAAACTATTTGAACGGTACTACGCAATTCTTCGCCTGTCAAATCCGCAAGACCGGGCCGGTTAAAATGCGGTTTTGCATTTTCCTCTTGCGCGTGGTTTTTCCCGAGCGTATATATGATGGGAGGAACTACTTAGTTAGCGTAACCTATCTTATACCCTAAGTTTAGCGATGGAGAGACAAATGAGCCGCACCAATCAAGATAAACCGCCGGAGAAGTACCGCCCGCAGGTTCGACGGCCCGCTGCACAGTTCCTAATGAAGATCGATTACGAGTTGCTCGATAAAGTGCGCGAACGGGCCGCCATCGAACATCAGACCGTGTGCGAATGGATGCGCCGAGCCATGATTGCCGAACTGCGCAAAAAAATAAAAGCGTTCTAAAGAAAAGGGGCCGACGTTGTTGGCGCCGGCCCGTGACGGTGGTTTTTCGGAGACTACTTGGTGAACTGAATGAGCCTAGCACAAAGCAAAATCCAGAAGCAATACGAACGGCTCTTATCCCGGCAACTCGACGATGCCGAAGTCGAGCTCATTCTCGAAGTTCGGAAAGCCGAGACGCTCATCCGTGGCCGCCTCGGGCTCGCTGAAAGTCTAGTGCGCCGCGGTTGGCTTACGCGCGAAGGAAATCTTGTCCGATTGTCCGATGATACCCGCAAGCTTCTTGACGAGGTGCAATGAGCGACGGCTTTATCATCCGGTCGACGCCGGCATGGCTGGATCAGCACCAAATTTGGATTAGCGACGGTGCCCGGAAACTCTACAAGACTTTGCGTACTTTGGCTGACGCCAAGACCGGCAAACTCTTCATTCCTGGCCGTGGCTGGATCCGCCTAAGCACCATCGAGCAAAAAGCTGGAATGTCGGACGAAACGAGAAAAAAGTATCAACGCCAATTACTGGCGCTTGGCGCTATTTCTGTTCACCATGACCGTGTAACCCGCACAATCGACGGACGTAAGCGGCAGGTTCTCGGCCACTCCCAAATTACCGTTCTGCCCATAAATCCACCAAACCCGCATGGATACAAGCGTTCTTCTACGGCTAAAACTGAGGAAAATGTCAAACCACCGCATAAACAAAGGGGTTCTTCTACGGCTAATTCTTCTACAGCTAAAGGCGAAAATGGCCTTCTACGGCTAAATTCTTCAGCGGCTCAAGAATTTAGCCGCCAATACTCTTCAGAAACCACCAATAAGGCTAACGGTTCGGCTTTGCCTTCCTCTGAAGGTTCTTCGCGTGAACGTATTTCGTCGTCGTCAAAAAGCACCTCGCCGGCAGACGACGGAAATACTGACGCTCTGAAAATCAATCCGGAACTTCGACGCTGGGCTACCAAGCGCATCCTCGACCGCGCTCGCGGAACCGTTCACGATAAACACGCCTACATCCGCAAGGCCTTGCCCGAGTTCCTGGGAAATCTCGCCGTCGAAGTCGAAGAGTATTTCGAGGAGCAAACCATTCACTTTTTGCAATCCTATTTGCGCGACATGAAGCCTGACCAAGTTTTCCCGCTGGACCCCATTTATGACTTTCTCGAAAAAAAAGCGTCCGAGCATTGTTTCCCCGGCATGCCAGGCGTTATCGCAAGGGCCGTTGAGTCCGCCATCAATCTCACTGGCCTAACCATCCGGCCGTTGCCGAAGAACTGAAAACTACAGCCCTTCGCGCACGCCATGCGCCTAGCATCAAAACACGCGGCTACGATGGGTGTGGCGCGCGCACAGCGGCCCGCAGACACACGAAACGCGGCGCGATGGCTCGCAAGACCATGGATCAGAGGGAAGGGAACTCTTACAGAACTCAAACATCGCGAATTTGATTACCGTAAGTGATTTGTTTGCAGTCAGGACGCTGCCCTGCGGATGCAGCGAGGTTACCAAAACGCGGTCATATCCTCGTGCTATCTCTGCCGCGTTCTGAGCAGCCGCATGGCCAAACATTCAACGAACATCGGAAGTAACCGAAATACCGTCAACCCTAAAATGGCTCTTTCAGGCAGTTAAGCTATCTACTATCAGTCATTTACAGGCAGGGATGAGATCATGCGAATCTATACGCTTCGTAGCGCGAAATGAACACGAAGATAGTCTGTTACAGCCTGTCCGCAAGCCCTTTCCTCACAACCTTTTGCATCGACCTTCGCCCGGCCCTCGCTGAGATCACGCGCACAAGATTTTCCCCATTGAAACTGGCGCAAATTTTTTGTTGGATGGGAGCGTCATGTCGAAATGTTCGATTTGTTCACATCCGCGTGCGAAAGAAATCAACGTGTGGGTTTTGACGGGGCGGCAGATTGTGGAGACGGCGAACGAGTTCGGAATCAATCGGGGGAATCTATACGCGCACATGCGGAAGCATATTCCGTGGAAATCAGACCGGGCGAAAAAGCCCGAGACGGTGGAAGAGAAGTTAGTGGATCTGGAGTACCAGTTTGCTCGCTTGAGAATCCTTGCTGAGAGTGGGCAGCGAGTCGGCGAAGCGTTGAAGGTGCTGGTAGCACAGCGAAATTTATTCGAGTTGCTGTTGCGAAAGGAAGGGCAACTCGACGCGAGCCATCGAAAGTTGATTTTGAATCAGCGGCCGATGGAAGGCGACTATCGTGTGGAATTTGTGAATGGAAGGCCGCGGACGGTGCCGATAGTGGCGGGTGAAGAGTGAAATTTTCTTTTCCATACACGGAACGGCAGAGGCGTCTGGTGGAGCATGAAGCCCGTGTGTTGCATGTTGGCGCCGGAACGAAAACCGGAAAGAGCATGGCGCTATTTTGCTGGCTCATCGAAGGATTATTGCGAGGCGAGGCTTGCTGTTATTCGGGGCCGTGGTTTTTCCGGAGCAGGCGAGCGTTCGATGAAATCAAGATTTTGCTTCGTCCGTTCATCGCATCGCGCGCAGTCAGAGTGAATGAAGCCAGGCTGCAAGTCGTTTCGACGCGCGGCGGCTATCTCGATTTTGTTTCAGGCGACAATCCGGACGCTGCGTTCGGCGGAAACTATGACCGCGTGGTGGTGGACGAAGCGAGTCGGCATCCCGCGGCGATTTACACGGCGGCGCTGACAACCATCTCGGCGACTGGCGGTAAGTTGCGTCTGGCTTTCAACCTCGAACTTGGCTCGAAAAATTGGGCAATTGCGAATTTGCTTCGCGTGCAAAGACTTTCGCCCGAAGAGCGTCAACGGACGGGTGAAGATTTTCTGACGTTTCCAACGGGCGGCGACGGGCTCGTCGATCCTATCCTGATTGAGTTGCTGCGCTCGCAGATGCCATTGCCGCTTTGGGAAGCGCTCTATCTCGGCAAAATTCCGGAATCCGATTGCAGTCTCTTCCGAAACCTCGACAAGATTTTTACCGGCCAGGAACTCGAAGGGCCGGAAGTTGGCCGGCAATACATTCTGGCGGCGGACGTGGCGCGGAAAAAAGATTGGAGCGTGTTGACGGTGATCGATGACCGCGGGCGAGTCGTGGCGAGTGACCGCTTCCATGAAATCTCTTGGTCGCTCCAAACCGAGCGTGCGAAGTTGCTGTACGAAACGTTTCACTGCCAGCGCGCGATTTGCGACGGGACCGGCGTTGGCGACGTGGTAGCGGAAAAGTTCGAAGAGGCAGGGATGAACGTCGAGAGTTTTATTTTCACCGTTCCGTCGCGCCGCCTGCTCATCGAAGAGTTGGTGATGGCTTGCGACAATTGCGAAATCGTCGTGCCGGCGACAGAGAAATTCAAAGTCTTCCGGTCGGAACTGGAATCGATGGAGTACCAACTCGACGGCTCGAGCATTAAGTATGCGGTGCCTTCGGGATGCAATGATGACGCGCTCTTCTCGCTCGCTCTGGCGACACATGCCTATCGCGCTTCGCGCGGATGGATTTTGGGTTTGCTCGACCATTTCAAGCGGACGGCCAAGGAAATCGCCGAAGGGATCAGGGATGCGTACGGCAATCTCATTCACAAGCCGGAGCCGAAACCTGTCCCTGTGCGAACGGCGCCAGTCGAAACGAAGTCGGCCGTGGTGGACAATTTCGCAATCTGGCTGCGCACTTCCAAAGCGCCGGCGTGTACGGCATGCGGAAGCACAGCGACCACCTACAACGAACTGCGCAAGGTTCGGTGCAATCAATGCCAGGCTGTCGACGGCGTGCCGCCAGTTAAGCCGATCGATCAAAACCCGTGTTGGGTGGAAGGGTGCGGTCTCAAGCTGCAGATGTCTGGCGGTGTGTTGCGTTGCCAAAATCACGGTCAAATTCCCGCTAGCGGCAATCCGCCGAACGGCGTGACCTTCGAATATCTCAACTCGCGCAAAAAGAGGTTTTGGGGGTAAGTATGATTATCCCGGTAAAACTGAAACCGTTCTACAGATGGCCTTGCCAGCGCGAAGGTCTTCTCAGTCCGGTCACGTCTTGGCGCAACGAATCCCATGATCGTGTATCTGAAATCGCGATAGAACTCGACGATGCGCGGCCGTTCACCTGTTCGCGCGGAGGACAAGGCTGGGGCTTGACAGATGAAACCCTTCAGCGAATGTACGCCATCGGTCTGATTGCGCCATACGCATGGATAGCGCGCCGGGACGCCCTCGCCATTCATGTATGCGAACACATGGTTCGGCCCTGGAGTCTTCGCGCGGGGAAGTTTTTCGCAAGGATCCGACAACCCCAGCATCCGCGGCTGTTCGGCTATGGCCGGGCCGGGAAGTTCTTTTGTCGCCTTTGGAACGAAGACGGCAGCGGGCCGACGGCGCTCGGCAGGATCATCGAATGTTTGGGAGAAGAAGGCTTGCCGCTGTATCGCGCGGAACTTTTTCCGGAATCCGAGCGCATTACTGGTGATGACAGTTCGGAGTACCTGTTTGGCGAAGTCGACCTGCGAACCCCTCATTGGCACTTTTTCGACTCCATGAAAGAAATGCGGCGCTTCCTGGAAGCAACAACTAGCGCCAGGGACGATGAACCGCCCGCCACGCACGTAAATTGAGGAGGAGCCATGCCGGAAGAGAAGATTTGTCCGTTTTGTCAGAGTAATCTTACAGTGCATCTCGGAAATGAAATGCACTGCAATTCCTGCGGGAAGTCGTTCGGATTGGACCGGAATGCCATCGCGACGCAAGCGGCAAACCGCAGGGCTCAGGCCGGGCCGTCCAGCGGCTTCCGGCCGCACCATCATGCGAACGATGGCCTGCAAGAGATTGAGGCGCAAATAAACAAAGCGGAAGCCGCGTTGCGGGAAGCAGTCAGGGCTGTGCTTGCCGTGAAGCACGACGACAGTGCGTTTCTCTCTCTGCGCCAAGACGCGCGCGACGCCAAGGAGCATTGGGACGAATTGTTAAAACTGCGCGCGGAGCGGGTGGCGGCGACTCAAAAATAGTTGAATTTGCCATCTATGAACTGGTGCATTTTTGTGCCTAAGATGCTGCGCATGTGGTTCAACCGACAATCCGTGACTCTGGAACCTGAGCCGATCGAGACGCCCGCGGACAAACTTGCGCACGCGGAAGCGGAAGTGATTTTTTCGTCGGCCGCCTACGACGAAAGCGTCCGAGCATTGCGCGAGTACAACGTCGCCCACGGACAAAACGCGTTCGCGTTTACCGTTGGCGCGCAAACGACCGTTCAAACTTTTGTGCATGACGCGACTCGCCGCCGGCTCGAAAAAGAAGTGCGACAGACGATGGCGAGGCGAAATGCGGCGTTGGCCGAGCGCGCGGATTTAATGCTGCACATGGGCCTGATTCGCTAAAAGGAGCGATACGATGAGCGATTTTGCAGAGCGCCGCATTGAACGATTCGCGAAAGTATCGAGCGCAGTCCGAGAGTTGTTTAAGAATCATCCCGAAGAAGCCGCAGAAGCGCTGGAAATTGCGAAGGGCATGCTCAGAGATGGCGCCGCCGAGACGATTGCCAAAGCGACGGACGACGCCGGCCTTGACCTGGAACTGCAACAAGTGTTCGGACCGCCACAAAATGAGAAAGTCGCTCACGTTCCCTTGACCCGAGAACAGACAGCGGGGAATGCGTGGGTTCACGGTCCAGCATTCGAACGGTCCCTGCGCGCGGCTAACATGCACAAGGCCGAAAGTTTCGATTCGACTTGGTGCGAACCCATCGGCGGTGCCGTTCAGAAATCCACTGGCGCGCCGCTTCATAAAGCCATCATCACTGACACAATGCGCACGCTGCTTGAAGACCTTCGCCCCGATTGTATCGGAGGCGAACTCGAACTGCTCGAAAAGGCGCACGACGCGATGGATATACCCGCGTTTATCGAACTCAGCCGCGCGGTCATTGTGCGCTTGAGAGCGGCGGCATGAGCGACCCGCTAAAATTTCAATGGGAGACAACGCGAACCCCGATTACGTTTTCAGATCGAAGTCCAGGAGATAAAAAAATGAGCAATGTTTCTGAACACCTTCACGCGTTTCACAAGGCCATGCACGAAGACCGTAAGCGTGCCATCGCGAATCACGAAGCGCAACTCGACAAGGCCGACGGCAAGGAAGAATTTCATAAAGCCGAAATCGAACGTCACAAACTGGCCTTGCAGCATCACGCCGACGGGATGCAGGAGTGCAGCAAAGCGCTCGCGGCCGAGGATCTCGCCAAGTTCAATCCGGACCAATTGGTGCCGACGAGAGTCAGCGCGATCGCGCCGCCGCCAGAAGTTCGCGCCATTCCGCGCGCCGGTCAGAGACTTCCAGCCGCGGCCGATCCCTCGACCGATGCGCTATTCGAGAAAATCTTTGGTTTGCAATCGACGCACGTTGAAGAGCGCTCGCTGAGCAAATAAGCGGGCGCGTCGTGTATCCACAACCGCCGGCCGATAGCGGCGAACGTTGGGCCGAGCGTTTGAAATCCGGCGTGATTGACAGTTAGGAGCGAAGATGCCGAGCCAACTGAATGTGACCATAACGCAGAACAATTCCGGCACGGTTACAACCAGCACGATTACCGTTGCGATTCCTGCGTCGCTGCAAGGGCTGGACTCGACAGGACAGGGCGCTTCTCAAACGGGATATTCCGCAGTGAATCAAATGGTACGCGATATCTTCGCCGCGAATGGCTTCACAGACGGCGCCGGAAATTGGTATCCACTTTTCGTTGTCCAAAAAATCACCGCCAGTTAGGGAGTCAAGTGAGGCGTAATGGCGACGGCGACAGCGCAACTTCCGATAAAACAACTTCGCGCCAAGAAGCCGCCGGCGCCGACGCAGAGGGAACGTCTAGAGTCCTTCACTGCTTCGATCCAGAAATCGCTTCTCCCCGACCTCGCCGAGATGTTCAAATGCGCACGCAGAGGCGACTCCTGCCTAGATTTATCCGAGTATCTGGGCAGTCTAATCGCGAGCCACATTGCCGATTTTCGAAGAATGAGAATCCGACCCGAACTGTCGTTCATAGACAATCTCGACGATGAAGGCATCCCGGCCGGCAAAGATGTACCAAGCGGTTACAAATTGAGCGCCGAAGAAGTCCAACGCGCTATTCATCTGTTTTTTTCTGAACGCATACCTATCGGTGATATCGCAACGAGGCTTGGCAGGGGAAGATCATCGATTCGTCGAGCTATCGAAGCTTACGAGAGCCGGCAGCACCATGATTTTTGTATAAGCGCCAAACGCGTGCGCAGCAATGATCTTAATCTGGGCGACCTGAGTGCGCCAGCGCATTTGAGCCATAACGATCGATTTTGATGATTTGAAAGGACAAGCATGAGCTACAGGATCCCGACTAAGGGCGAACGCATGCACGAGCCGTTGAGCGAGGGCGAGAAGAAAAGAATTATCGAGCTGAAACTCAGCGGTAAGTGTAGTCAAATCGAAATCGCTCGCATGTTTCGTGTTCATGCGCAAACGGTCAGACTCGTTCTGCGCGAAGCCGGCATCGGAAGATATGCAGAACTTACGCCAGAGCTCGAGGCCGAAGCCGTGCGCTTGCTTCAGACCCAGAGCGTTCCCAAGGTTGCGAAGCAACTGCGTCTGAGCAGTTCCAAGGTGAGAGAGATTCGCGACAATCATGGAATCGATCCGAAGCGCTACGCCGAAATCTGTAAGCTATCTCCCGAGAAAAGAAAAGAGATTGAGAAAGCGGCCAGAGAGCATACCGACTACTGCCTGAACGTCGCCGAGAAACTCGGGGTGCATCCGCAGTCTGTTAGGAAATATGCGCACCAAGTTCTAGGTTCTGGCAGGTTTCGTCCAGGGAATCGAGTGGAGCCAATGACCAGCAATTTTCCGCAGAATTCCGTCATAACCGCAATGACCAAACAGATCGAGCAGAATCTAAACTTCGCGGCGCTCGATGAATGCGATGACGACGCGAAACTGTCTGTTTTTGACGAGCCGAACGCGCTGCACGTTTTGGACGAACGGGCCGCATTATTCATGACGGACCTGGCCGTGCAAACTTCTTTTGACGGGAAAATGCCCGACACCGAGTGGCTCGCTGGCTGCATGAGCGAGAAGTTTCTCGAATACATTCCTGCGAACATTTGGAACAAGCTCGCACAGGGAGATCAGAGACTCTTGCGTACCAGCGTCCACATCCAATTCCTAACTGCGGCCGAGGCCTTGCGAGTTTCGGTTGCGCATCGGAACGATGTAGCGAACTGACCGAATATGAATGCCGCAACTAGTCAACACCTGGCACTTGCACACCTGGCGCGTCAGCTATTGCCATCAGACGGATGAAGTTCCGCGGCCGCCCTCTGCGATCCATTTCGAAGAAGATTACTGGCAAAATCGCACCGCACCTGTACCGCTAACTTTTCGCTGGCCGAATCCGTGGATCTTCGAACAATTCGAATCGCCAAGCCTTGAAACCGCGCTTGTGTTCGATGAGTGGAAGAATCTTGTCGCGCCGGTCCATGTTTACCCCGTTCCGCAGGTTTTCTCGCAAGACGATGTTTTCGTCGCGCCGGCGTCGACTCTTCACCTTGCAGAATTGTATTGGCTGAATCCGGTCGCGCCCGTATTTAGCGGACCTGTTCCGAAAGTCTTCTCGGATGATGATGTAATCGAGATTCAGCCGACGTGCTTGGGCGAAGACTACTTTAGAAGTTACATTGTCACCTCTATCTGGACATACGCGCCGACTGCGTTCACGGTCGACGATGTAATCATTCCAACACCGCCGATCCGAGACGAAGATTTTTGGGTGAGCCCCGTCGCACCGATACAGGCGACGAACTTCGTTGCATTGCCGTATTTGCCAGATCCGGAAGAGTTGCCCGCAGCCTCGCTAATCGGCCTCGTTCCCGACGGCGTGCAAGGCAGCGGAATGATCGAAGGAATCTTTGGCTCTGGCGTGGCGACGGTGCCGAGAGTTTCGGGCTCAGGACAAATCCGCGGGGTTACGGGCGGCGGGAAAATCGATTAGGAGAAAGTGCGTCTCCTATCTTGGATAATATACAAGATAGCAAAGCGCCTGCTGGACGCAGGAAGAGATCGCCAAGGAAGTCGGAGTCCATCAAGACACCGTAAGTGAAGTTCTACGGAAAGAGGCAAGTTTGCCGAATTCCGTAAAACCACCCGCTTTGCACCAAACCGACTTCGAAGGTTATAAAAATTAAATTATAACCTTCGAATAATAGAAGCGCCGGGATCGCGCTACCTTCCCAACCCCGATCCCGGCGCCACGCGGACGTACCTCCTTTCGCTAGTAATAAACCTTCACGCGATGCCGTCGCCGGCGATGCCGAAACGCATGGCGCATTCCACGCCACGCTTCTCTCAAGATCACGGCAGCACCGATGAAGGCGACGCCGACGCCAACCAGAGCAGCCGTCGACGGCTCGCAGAGAATCACGACTCACCGCGTAAAGATTCGCGGCTAATTTCCAAACGCAGTCCAGTCAAGAGCGCGCACGTCTCGCGGCGCGTAATCAGTTCTTCCAAAGTTTCGGCTTTCATCAGATTCAATTTTCTAATCACGCGGCTCAAGACGATGACACCGTGATGCGCTTCCAACCGGAATGTGCGTCTCTCATCTTTGGCGTCGACCAACAGGCCCACTAAAGACACTTCGGCAATGTGGCGGATTTGCAGGCCGGGCATATATGAACCTCATGGCAGGAAGACTTCCAGGCAGGACGCCTAGAAGGCGGGACGCTGAAACGTATATG
>Ga0335072_10011011_pt1 | contig 12972 bp, 11 predicted proteins | sample Lox_Sample_21_FD_206725 | JGI IMG/M metagenome (GOLD analysis project Ga0335072, IMG submission 206725) | Soil microbial communities from Loxahatchee National Wildlife Refuge, Florida, United States - Lox_Sample_2.1 | ecosystem: Environmental > Terrestrial > Soil > Wetlands | place: USA...
ATTCCGACGGTCCGCGGCAGGGTGGCGCAGCAGGCGGCGAGGATCGTGCTGGAGCCGGTGCTCGAGGCGGGCTTCCTTCCGTGCTCGTTCGGGTTCCGGCCGGGGCGGGGCGCCGCGCAGGCGATGGGGCGCCTGTGGGAGCAGAAGCGGGTCATCCGCTACTACCTGCACCGCTGGCCCTCGCAGCGGGCGATGAAGCGGCTCCGGGAGAAGGTCCACGCCCGCACCGGCCGCAACCGCGTGGGAGCGGACATCCGCGAGGTGATCGCGGACCTGAACCCGCTGCTGCGCGGCTGGGGGAACTACTTCCGCACCGGGAACGCCGCCAAGAAGTTCCGCCAGGCCGACGACTACGTCGTGTGGCGGCTCCGCACCCTGATGGTCAGGAAACGGGGTCGGAACCTGCGCGCCGGTCAGGCCAGCGCGTGGACAGAGGACTGGTTCAACGGGCACGGGCTCTACCGCCTCCGCGGCACGATCCGCTATCCGAAGGCAGCGTAACCATGTCAAGAAGATCATCGGTAAGCCGTATGCGGGAAAACCGCACGTACGGATTGAAAGGGGGATGGGGAAACGGGCCTGCCCAGGCACCGCGCCCCTGACTACCAATGGTCAGCGACGACGGCGACCGGCTCCCCATGCCAGCGGGGACACTCGGGGTCGGGGGACCGGTGGTCTCGCGGGTCGGGCTGGGGCTGGCCGCCCTGGGCCGCCCGGCCTACATCACCAGCGGCCGGGAGGGGGACCTGCCCGACCGCAGCGTGGCCGGCCTGCGGGCCCGGACCCTGTCGATGCTGGACGCCGCCTACGCGGCCGGGGTCAGGTACGTGGACGCGGCCCGTTCCTACGGGCTGGCGGAGGAGTTCCTGGCCGGCTGGCTGGCCGAGCGCGGCCACGCGGATGTGATCGTCGGTTCGAAGTGGGGGTACCGCTATACCGGCGACTGGCGCCTCGACGCTCCCCGGCAGGAGGTCAAGGAGCACTCGCTGGCCATGTTCACGACCCAGCTGGGGCAGAGCCGGGCCCTGCTCGGCGACCGGCTCACCCTGTATCAGGTGCACTCGCTGACCCCGGACTCCGCATTGTTCACCGACGCCCCGCTGCTGGCCGCGCTGTGCTGGCTGCGCGCCCAGGGGGTGCTCATCGGGCTGAGCGCCAGCGGCCCTGATCAGGCGGAAACGATCCGCCGGGCGCTGCCGCTGACGGTTGACGGGCAGCCGCTGTTCACCGAGGCAGAGGTGACGTGGAACCTGCTCGAGCCGTCGGTTGGCCCGGCCGCGGCCGAGGCCGCCGCGGCCGGGTGGGCGATCCTGATCAAGGAGGCGGTCGCCAACGGGCGGCTGACGGCCGCGGGCGGTCCGCCGCCGTCGCTGACCGCGCTGGCGGCGGCGCGCGGTGTCACCGAGGACGCGATCGCGCTGGCCGCCGCGCTGGCCCAGCCGTGGGCGTCGGTGGTGCTATCCGGGGCCGTCACCCGGGCGCAACTAGCGCAGAACCTGGCCGCGCTGACCGTCGGCCCGGTTCCGCCGCTCGGCCTGGCCGAAGCCCCGGCCGCCTACTGGCAGGAGCGGGCGGCCAGGCCGTGGCGCTGAGCTGGCCCGGCAGGCCCGCCGCCCGCAAAGCAGACGCTTGATATCAGGAGTTGAACAGCTTCCATTCCCCTTCAGAGACAACCTCGACGGCGCCGTCGACCACGGTGATCGCCGTATTATCGTCTATTGCGTACGTCGGCACCGGTAGCCGCCCAGCCCATTTTTCCGCGTTCGCCACGTCGCCGGGATCGTCGAATTCCACGTGCGGAATGATGGCAAAGTCGACCAATCCCGCTCCGTTAGCCATGACCAGGGTCATGGTGGTTTCCCCGTCGGGCGTACCGAACGCCAGACCCTCTGACGAGATCCTCTCCCCGCTGCATTTGGGCACCGCCCGATATACCTCGCCAAACAGGGACGACATCGCGATGCTGCCCGCGCTCACCCCCACGTACACCGTCTTGGCCAGCAAGGACGGCAGCAGATCGGCCAGTCCCGAGTGCTTCATCCAGTACGACAGGAACACCGGGTCGCCGCCCCACACCAGCAGGGCGTCCGCCCGCTCGACGGTGGTCACCCACACGTCCCTGCCGATGCTCGGCAACGCGGTGAGCTCCAGAATTCCCAGCGACTTCCAGCCCAAATCGCACAACGGGCTCGCCGCGTTTCCCGAGACCGCCCGGTAAGCGTTATCGGGGCCCTCGGAAAAGGGGTAAATCGCGGTCGGGACGAAGAGGGCGCTGCACTCGGAAAACGGCTTGCCGAGCAGGCCGACGAGAACGTCGGAGATGCTCGGGTTGCTGATGCCCGAGGAGGTGAGAAGAAGCTTCATGAAACCCTTTCCCTATTTCGACGTCGCCGGAGCCTGCCCGCGAAGGTCGAGGCTCCCCGGGTAAGACGGATGAGGAGCGCGAATCTCATCGCGCGGCGGCGGTTCGCGGTCCAGCGCCCGGCCGGCGAAGGCAGCGACGGTTCTTACCGCTCGTCGCCCGCCCGAGTCGCCGGCGTCGGCTCGTCCAGCGCCGCCACGAACCCCGCGATCGCCTCCACGACCGCACCAGGGGCGCGGCGGGGCAGATGATGGCCCGCGTCCGAGATGAGCCGCAAGCGGGCCTCGGGCAACTCGCTGACCAGCCGCTGCGCGGTCATGATGGGCACGATCTGGTCGGCCGGGTCGGCCAGCAGCAGCACCGGCACCCCGATCGACGGCAGCGCGCCCTCCAGCTCGGCGAGCTCGCTCAGCAGCGCCCGCTGCTCGGTCAGGAAGGCGCGCCACCGAGGCTCGGGGCCGGCCTGGCTCTCCCCCCAGACCTGCAGGCCGAGATGCTCGCCGGGGTCGAGCGGCCGGCCTTCCCGGCCGCTCAGCCAGGCGAGCCGGACCCGGGCCATCCACGGCGTCCACCGCCACATGACCTGCGCGGCCAGCGGGCCGATGACCGGCGCGGCCAGCAGCCAGTCGATGATCCCGACCGAGCCCGGGCCGACGCCGGCCAGCAGCACCACCGCCTCGACCCGGTCCGGGGCCTGGCGCGCGGCCAGCAGGGCGGCGCCCCCGGCCCAGGAATGGGCGACAAGGACGGCGGCCGCCACCCCCCGTTCGTCCAGGTCATCAAGGATCGCCTGGGCGTTGCCTGCGAAGCCGGCCGCGTTACGCGGGCTCGCTCCGTAGCCGGGCCGGTCGGCTGCCGCCGCGTGCAGGTGGGCCGGCAGCAGGGCCAGGACGGAGTCCCAGTCGGCGGCGCTGCCGGGCTGGCCGTGCAGCAGGACGAGTTCATGGGCGCGCGGCGCCGTTCCCGGCCCTGGCGCCGCCGACGGCTCAGGCGACGGCTCCAGCGCGGGCTCCGGGGCCGACCGCGCGGTGGGCCTGCGGGCCTGCAGCAGCAGCAGGATCAGCCATCCTATCGCGGCGTTCAGCCAGAAGCTGGTCAGCCGGTAGAGCACGGCCGCGGCGACGGCCTGGCGAACGTGCACCCCCGACGCGACCAGGGCCAGGCTGATCGCGCCCTCGGCGATGCCGAGGCCGCCGGGGGTGAGGGACAGGCCCTGCGCGCCGACTCCGGCCGCGTACACCAGGAGCAGGTCATGCCAGGGGACGTGACCGCCGACGGCGATGATGGCGACGGTCAGCACCGCGGCGTCGGCGAACCAGTTGAGCAGCGAGTCACCGAGGGCAAGCCCCCAGCTCGTGGCCGGGAGGCGAAGCGCGCCGAAGCGCTGGCCCCACGCCCGGAGGGCCAGCTTCGGGTCGGTGGCGGGCCAGCGCAGCAGCCGCGCTCCCCGGGCGAGCGCCCGGGTCAGGAGGTTCTCCAGGTCCTGGCGCGCGCGCGGGTAGCGGGCCGCGGCCGCGATCGCGACCGCGACGGCCAGCGCGAGCACGAGGGCGGGGACGGTGACCGCCAGCGCGACCGTGCGGCCGGACGCCAGGCCGCCCACCGCCAGCAGGACCACCCACGCGACGGCGGAGATCACGCCGCCGGCCAGCAGCGCCCAGCCGGCGCCTGCGGCGCCGGAGCCGAACCGGGTGAACCGGCGGAACAGGTACGCCGCCGCCAGGCCCGGGCCTGCCAGCGGCACGGAGACCGACATCGCGTTCGCGGCGTACACGGCGGCCAGCATCTCGGACCGCCGGGGCCGCGCCCGGCCGGCCGTGAGGAGCCGCCGGAACATGGCTGCGAAGGCGGCCATCGAGATGACCTCGAGCACCACGCCGGCCGCGAGCCAGCTCCAGTGCGGGTGGGCCAGCACCTTGAGCGACCCGGCCACGTCGGAGTTCTCGGCCGCGGCGGCGGCCGTCAGCAGCCCGACGCCCGCGATCGCGACGGCAGCGGGGACCATCGCCCGCGACCATCCGGGCCTGCCAGGGCGACTGGCCAGGCTCTCGATCACCGGCGCGGTTCCTTTCTGGTCAGCGTCCGCTGAAGCCCGCACGTCAGGTGCGAACAACCATCACCTTCCCTCTCATACCCGAATTGTCACCTCAGAAAGCGCACCGGCCGAAAGCTATCGAGCAGTTCGCTGAGCATCTGCCGCTGCCGGGCGGCGGGGACCTGCCCGGGGTACAGCACGCGCTGGGCGCTGAGCCCGTCGATCAGCACCAGCAGCTGGTGGGCGGCCAGGTGAATGTCCACCCCGTCGCGCAGCTCGCCGCGCGTGAGCGCCTCCGCCAGATGGCCCCGCAGTCGGCCCGCGAACCGGTCGAACTCGGTGTTCTGCATGGCGCGGAGCTCGGGGTTGCCCAGCGCCCGCCCCCAGAAGCTGATCTCGATCCGCGCCTCGAGGTCGCGCTCGTCGTCGAGCGGCAGCGCCTCGAGCATGATCACGCGGAGCGCGTCCAGCCCGGCCAGGCCGGCCGCCCTGGCGTCCATCCGGGCCCTGACCCGGCGGTGCGAGAGCAGCAGGGCGGCCCCCAGGATGTCGGCCTTGTCGCCGAAGTAGTGCGCCAAGATCCCCGGCGAGCAGTGCGCCTCGCGGGCGATGGCCCTGATGGTGGCCTTGGCGATGCCGTCGCGCGCGATCACCCGCCAGGTCGCGGACAAGATCTCGTCACGCCGCTCATCCCAGTTGACGATTTTCGGCATAACAACGGGACTCCCCGACGGAGTTTTCGCGGCCGCCCCTGTTTTTTTATCGGACGTCCGTCTAACATCCCGAATAATGTACCCCAGCGCCCCCGCCCCCGATGAGCTCGGGCCGGCCCGGACCGAGCTCGTCAGCTACGGCCACCGCCTGCTCGCCGACGGACTGTCCATCGGCAGCGCGGGCAACCTCAGCGTGCGCGTGGGCGACGCCGTGGCGATCACCCCGTCCGGCATCCCCTACCCGCGGCTGCGACCGGCCGACATCTGCCTCGTCACGCTGGCAGGCGCGCCGCTCGCCGACCGCGACGGCGACGGCGACGGCCAGCGTCAAGCCCGGCCGGAATCGCCGTCCTCGGAGACGCCGATGCACCTGGCGATCTACGCCGCGACCGGCGCCGGCGCGGTCGTGCACACGCACTCGCCCGAGGTCATCGCGCTGTCGGCCGCGCGCTGGGAGCTGCCCGCGATCCACTACGCGATCACCGCGCTCGGCGGCCCGGTCCGGGTCGCGCCGTACGCGCGGTTCGGGTCGGCGGAACTGGCTGAGGCCGCCGTCGCCGCGCTTGACGGCCGCAGCGCCGTCATCCTCCGCAACCACGGGGCGGTCACCCACGGCGCCGACCTGGCCCGGGCCTATGACCGGGCGCTGCTGCTGGAGTGGCTGGCCCGCACCTACCGGCTCGGGCTGGCCTACGGGGAGCCGGCGGTGCTGTCGGCGGCCGAACTCGAGGAGGTGGCGGCCGAGAGCCGACGCCGCCGCTACGGGACCGGGTCCGGGTCCGGGTCCGGGACCCGAACGGCGGCGCGCTCATGACCGGCCTGACGGCAACGCCGCTCGGCCCGGTGACCGTGCTCGGGGCCCACATTCTGGACCTGCTCGGCCGGCCGGTGGAGGCGATCCCGCCCGGCCAGGGCAGCGCCCGGCTGACCGAGATCAGGGCCACCGCGGCCGGGACCGCCGCCGGGACCGGCGTCGACCTGGCCAAGCTCGGCGCGAGCGTGTTCGCGATCGGCGCGATCGGCGACGACCTGCTCGGGGACATGGTCATCGCGGCCATGGCCAGGCATGGCGTCGACACCGGCGGGCTCGTCCGCAAGCGCGGGGTGCAGACGTCGGCCACCATCCTCCCGATCAGGGCGAACGGCGAACGCCCGGCCCTGCACGTGCCCGGCGCCACGCCCCTCCTCGAGCTGGCCGACGTCGACCTGGACCGGGTCGGCCGCAGCCGGGCGCTGCTGGTCGGCGCGCCGGACGCGCTCGGCCCCATCGTCGGCGAGGGAGGCGAGGGAGGCGAGGGAGGCGAGGGGCTGGCGCAGGTCGCCGCGGCCGCCCGGGCCGGGGGAGCGCTGGTCGCGGTCGACGTGCTCCACCCCGGCCGGCCAGCAGACCTGAAGCGGATCGCCGGGCTCCTCAGCGCGACCGACTGGTTCCTGCCCAACAGCGACCAGCTGCGCGCGCTCACCGGCCGGGCCGACCTCACCGCCGCCATCGCCGACGTGCTCGCCCTCGGCGCCGGCGGGGTGGCCGTCACCGGCGGCGCGGACGGCTGCGTGGTCGCCTGGCGGGGCGGCGGCGCCCCCACCCCGCTGCCCGCGATCGAGGTCGACGTGGTCGACACCACCGGCTGCGGTGACGGGTTCACCGCCGGCATGCTGGCCGGGCTGCTGGTCGGGGCCGGGCCGGTCGACGCCGCGTGGCTCGGCATCGCCTGCGGCTCGCTGGTCGCCACCGGCCTGGGATCGGACGCCGGGATAGCCGGCCTCGGCCAGGTACTTGACTTCCTCGGCCGGGCCCAGCCGTCCGTGGCCGGCCGGATCGCCGCCGCGGCCGCGCGGCGGGCACGTCAGCAGCCGAAGGAGCGGGTCCATGACTGAGCAGCAACGCGAGCAGCACCCCACGACCGCGGGCGGCACCGAGGACCAGCGGCTCCGCGAGCGCGCCCGGGCGGTGATCCCGGGCGGGATGTACGGGCACCAGTCGGCCGCGTCGCTGCCGTCGGCCTTCCCGCAGTTCATGCGCGGCGGGCGCGGCGCCCGGATCTGGGACGTCGACGGGAACGAGTACGTCGACCTGATGGGCAGCTACGGGCCGGTCGTGCTCGGCCACCAGCACCCGCGGGTCGAGCAGGCGGCGGCGGCGCAGGCGGCCCTGGGCGACTGCCAGAACGGTCCCGGCCCGGTCATGGTCGACCTGGCCGAACTCCTGGTGCAGACCGTGGACCACGCCGACTGGGCGATGTTCGCCAAGAACGGCACCGACGCCACTACCCTGTGCTGCACGATCGCCCGGGCGCAGACGGGGCGGCCGAAGATCCTGGCCGCGGTCGGCGCCTACCACGGCGCCGCCCCCTGGTGCACCCCGCGGCCGGCCGGCGTCACCCCGCAGGACCGCGCCAACCTCGGCTACTACACCTACAACGATCTCGCCAGCGTGCAGCGCGCCGCCGCCGAGGCGGGCGACGACCTGGCCGCCATCCTCGTCAGCCCGTTCAAGCACGACGCCGGGTACGACCAGGAGCTGGTCGACCCCGCGTTCGCCCGCGGGCTGCGGGCGCTGTGCGACGCGGCCGGCGCCGCGCTCATCCTGGACGACGTGCGCTGCGGGTTCCGGCTGCACCTGGGCTCGAGCTGGGAGCCGATCGGGGTGTCGCCCGACCTGTCGGCCTGGAGCAAGGCGATCGCGAACGGCCACCCGCTCGCCGCCGTGCTCGGCAACGACGCGTTCCGCGACGGGGCGCGGCAGGTGTTCGCCACCGGCTCGTTCTGGTTCTCGGCGGTCCCGATGGCGGCCGCGATCGCGACGATCACGGCGCTGCGCGAAGAGCGGGCGGTCGAGGCGATCCAGCGGTCCGGGGCCGAGCTCAGGGACGGGATCCTGGCCCAGGCGCGCGCCTGGGAGCTGCCGGTCAACTACACCGGCCCGGCGGCGATGCCCTACCTCTCCTTCGCCGGGGACGCCGACCGTGAGCTGTCCGGCCTGTTCGCCGCCGCCGCCCTGCGGGCCGGCGTCTACCTGCACCCACGGCACAACTGGTTCGTCTCCGCCGCCCTCACCGGCGACGACATCGCGGTGGCGCTCGAGGCCACCGACCAGGCGTTCGCCGCCGTCCGCAAGCAGCTCGGCCAGTAAGAACAGCGACACCAGTAAGAACAGCGACACCAGTAAGAACAGCGAAAAGCCAGCCAGTCCGAAAGGTTCCCATCCGGATCGACCCCTAGCAGCCCCGCCGAAAGAAGGCCCCCCTTGTCCGGTACAGCAGCCGATCCCAACCCGTCCGTGCCCGCCCCCGCCCGGTCCTCCCCGGCGGGCCAATCCGAGTCGATCCAGCAGCGGGCCGGCTACAAGCCCGAGCTCCGGCGGTCGCTGCGGTTCTTCTCGATGTTCGCGATCGCGTTCTCGATCATCTCGATCACCACCGGCATCTTCCTGAACTACGGCTTCGGCCTCGAGTACTGGGGGCCCGCCTCCATCTGGACGTGGCCGATCGTCGGGGTCGGCAACCTGATGGTCGCCCTCGTCGTCGCCGAGCTCGGCACCCGCATCCCGCTGGCCGGCTACGCCTACCAGTGGAGCGCCCGGCTGGTGAACCCAACCTACGGCTGGTTCGTCGGCTTCGCCGGCCTGCTCTACATGGCCGTCGGCGGCGGCGCGATCATGCTCCAGGTCGCGGCCCCGCTGCTGCTGAGCGAGTTCAACGTCGACACCCCGAGCCCGCATCTGGTGCTCACGGTGGCGATCATCTTGATGCTGCTGCCGGTCGTCATCAACATCATCAGCATCCAGGTGGCGGCGCGGGTCAACAACGTCGCGGTGTTCACCGAGATCATCGGGACGGTCGTGTTCGGCGTGCTGCTGCTCGTGCTGTGGGGTGTCCACGACAAGCCCACGCAGTACGGAGCGGGCATCCTCACCAACACCAGCTCGGTCTTCCACAACCCGACCTGGTACGCCTTCGCCCTGGCCGGCCTGCTCGGCGCGTTCACCCTGGTCGGGTTCGAGCTGGCGGCCGACATGTCCGAGGACGCGGTGGACCCCGGCCGGAGCGTGCCGCGCGGCGTGCTGTGGGCGGTCGGCGGCTCGGCCGTGCTCGGGATGGTCGCGCTGATCGGCTTCACGGTCGCCATCCCCGATCTCAAGACGGTCGAGGCGGCGCCGCTGCCGCTGCTCGCGATCGCGGGCTACTGGCTGCCGTCCTGGCTGGTCAAAGTCTTCGTGGCGTTCGTGGTGTTCTCGATGTTCTCGATCCTCGTCGTCGGCAGCGGGGCCCAGGCCAGGCTCGTGTACTCGCTGTCGCGGGACAACATGATGCCGTTCTCTGGCACGCTGCGGAAGATCAACCTGCGCAGCCAGACGCCGGTGGTGGCGCTGCTCGTGTTCGGCGTGGTCGACATCGGCGTGATGATCTACGGGTACTTCCAGACCAGCTCGTTCGGCACCCTCGTCGGGGCGACCGCGATCATCCCCTACATCATCTACTTCCTGATCACCGTGGCCTACGCGGTCAAGCGGCGCACCACCGACAGCCTCCCCGGCGCGTTCACCCTCGGCCGGTGGGCGTGGCCCGTCATCGGGTTCGTGCTCGTCTACACCGTGGTGATCATGGTGGCGCTGTCGTTCCCCTCGCCGTTCCACGGCTCGGACAAGGTGCTCGGCTACGGGCTCGCGCTGGCCGCCCTCTGGTACTTCGGCGGCCTGCTGAGGCGGCTGAGGAACGGCACCGCCGGCGTGAAGCCAGTCACCGACCTCGCCGGCAAGCCCTAACCGGCAAGCCCTAACCGGCAAGCCCTAACCGGCAAGCCCTAACCGGCAAGCCCTAACCGGCAAGCTCTAGGCCTCGCCCAGCTGCCGGTAGCCCGGGTGCACGCCCGGGGTCAGTCCCTGCTGCTCGGCGATGCGGCCGAGCAGCCCGGCGAGCTGCTCCCGCTCGGCCGCGCTGAGGGCGGCGCAGACGTCGTCCTCATGCGCGGCCCCGGCCGGCCCGAGCTTGGTCCGCAGGAACTGCCCGCCCTCGGCGGTCAGGAAGAGGGCGTGATGCCTGCGGTCGTCGGGGTTGCGCCGCCGCTCGATCAGGCCGCGCTCCTCGAGCTGGTCAACCAGCACCACCAGCCGGCTGGGCGGGGTCCCCAGCTGCCGCGCGAGCTCCTGCTGGCTCCGCCCCGGCGCCGTCGCTACCAGCCGGAGCAGCCCGGCCTGGGCCGGGGTGAGGTCGAGGCCGGCGATCCGCCTGGCGAACCCCGCCGCAGCGTGCGCCCCGATCTGGGCCAGCAGAAACGAGTTCAGCGTGCGCGGCCCGGCCGGCCCGCGTTCCACATCGTTCATGTTCTTCATCGTACTGCCTTGACAATCATATACAAGGAAGAACTATTATCCTATGTATATCAACTCCGATAGCCGAGCAAGGAACGTGATGACCATGACCACCGACATCGCCATGACCGGGACGACGCCGCGGCCCGGCCGCCCCGACCCCGGCGACGGCACGACCGCCGCCACCCGCCCCCCGGACCGCCCGCGGCCGCCAGACGACGCCGACCGGATCAGCGGCCGCCAGCTCGCCGCCGGCCTCGGCGCCGCCGCCGCGCTGGCCGCGATCGGCGCCGGGGCGACGGTCCCGCTCGCCCGGGCGATCGCGCCGCAGTGGGCGCACACCGAGGGCCTTACCGTGCTGATCGTGGCCGAGGTCTACCTGGCGCTCACCGTCGGCCTCATCCTCGGCGTCGGCGGGCTCGCGGGGGCACGGCGGCTGCTGGCGCTCCGCCGCCCCGCGCTGCGGCAGGTGGGAGCGGCGCTCGCGCTGGCCGTCGCCGCCTGCGCGGCCGGGCTCGCGATCTCGATGGCGCTCAGCCCGCTCAGCGGCGGCCCGGTCGCCACCCTGGAGGCGATCGTCCGGGCCGGCAGCGACGAGTCAAGGATGGCCGCGGCCACCCCGCTGGTGTGGGCGCTGATCGTGATCCGGGTCGCGGCGCTGACCGGCCTCGGCGAGGAACTGCTCTTCCGCGGCGCGCTCTACGGCTGGCTGCGCAGGCGGCTGCCGGTCGCGCCGGTGATCGCCATCACCACCGCGGCGTTCGCCCTCGAGCACGCCTACTACCCGGTCCTGCTGCCGCTGGTGCTGACCGTCGGCCTGGCCGCGGGCTGGGTCCGGCACCGCGCCGGCACCGTCGGCGCCACGATCCCGATGCACATCGCGGTTGACCTGAGCCTGTTCCTGGCCGCGGTGGCACTCGCCTGAAGACCCAAAATTCACACCCATCATCTCGAACGGACCGTTTGCTCCCCCCACCCCGCCCACCCATCCCCGACCCGATGGCAAACCACGAAGGCCACCAAGATCCCGGCCGCCCGGCAGCAGACCCGGACGGCCGGGATCACGTCGTGGCAAGCAAGATCCGTGCGCCAACCGGATGGGACATAATGCTCTCGGTAGACGCCCGGGACGCAGCGGGCGGCAAGATGGCGATCAGGCCGGAGGCGCGTCGTGCACGACGCTGAGGAACAGCGCAGGCTGGCCGCGCGCGGGCTGGACATCACGGTGCCGAACGTGGCCAGGATCTATGACTTCATCCTCGGCGGTAAGGACAACTTCGAGGCTGACCGTGCCGCCGCCGCGCAGCTCCTGGCGGTGATCCCGGGCGGCTCAGGGCCCGCCCGGATGAACCGGGCCTTCCTCGGCCGGGTGGTCCATTTCCTCGCCGCCGAGCGGGGGATCAGGCAGTTCCTCGACATCGGCTCGGGCCTGCCCACCGCCGCCAACGTCCATGAGATCGCCCAGGCGGCCGACCCGGACGCCCGGGTCGTCTACGTCGACAGCGACCCGGTCGTGGTCCTGCACGCCCAGGCCATCCTCGAGGACCGGGCCAGGGGCGTCGCCGCCGTCCGGGGCGATCTGCGCGACCCGGACGGCATCACCGGCAGCCCGGCCGTGCGCGAGCTGATCGACTTCAGCCAGCCGGTCGCGGTCCTGCTCTTCGCCGTCCTGCACTTCGTCCCTGACGCCGACGATCCTGCGGCGCTGCTGGCCAGGTTCGGCGACGCGCTGGCGCCCGGCAGCGCCCTGGCGCTGTCGCACATCACTGACGAGAACATCGACGAGAAGGCCGCCCGGGCCGGGCGGGCGGTCTACCAGAGCGCGTCGGCCCCGATCATGCCCCGCTCCCGGGCCCAGATCGAGGGCTTCTTCGACGGGCTTGACCTGCTGCCGCCCGGCGTGACCGGGATCAGCCAGTGGCCCGAGCCCGACCTCGGCGGCGCCGCCCTGCACTTCTACGGCGGGGTCGCGGTCAAGCCGGCCGCCCGCGTTATTAAATCGTGACCTAGCATCGTTATATAACGATGATAGACTATGGGGCATGTCACCGAGACCCGCTCCAGACCTCGACCTGAGACGCGACCAGGTCATCCGCACCGCCCGCGACCTGGCCGAGTCCGACGGCTGGGCCGCCGTTACCATCCGCAGGCTGGCCGGCGAGCTCGGCGTCACCCAGCCGGTGGTCTACTCCGTCTTCGACGGCCGCCAGGCGATCATCGACGGGGTCGCGCTCGCCGGCTTCCGCGACCTCGCGGCGGCGCTCGAGGCGGTGGACGCCTCGCCGATGGCGCGGATGCGGGCCTACCTCGACTTCGCCGCCGCCCGTCCCGCGACCTATGAGGCGATGTTCTCGCTGCCCTCGGGGCTGGCCTTCGGCACCGACGACACCCCGGAACCGCTCCGGCGCGCGTTCCGCGGCATCCGCGACGCGTTCCCGGCCGACGACGAAACCCAGGCCGAGGTCGCCTGGTCGGCCATGCACGGCCTGGCCACCCTGCAGGCCACCGGGCGCCTGCGCCCGAGCCACAGGCAGGCCCGGCTCGACCTCGTCCA
>Ga0335072_10011012_pt1 | contig 12972 bp, 12 predicted proteins | sample Lox_Sample_21_FD_206725 | JGI IMG/M metagenome (GOLD analysis project Ga0335072, IMG submission 206725) | Soil microbial communities from Loxahatchee National Wildlife Refuge, Florida, United States - Lox_Sample_2.1 | ecosystem: Environmental > Terrestrial > Soil > Wetlands | place: USA...
CCCTGCACGGCTACGACGTCGGCTTCACCTGGGCGGCCGTCATCTTGCTGGCCGCCGCCATCGCTACCGCCGCGCTGCTGCGCCGCCCGGCGGCCGCTGCCGCAGCCGTCACCCCAGCCGCCCCAGCCGTCACCCCAGCCGCCCCGGCCGCCACCGCGTCGGCGGTCAGCCCGGCCTGCGGCTGCGAGGCGTGCGCCTCACCGGCCTGAGCGTTGGCTCTGCTGCCGCCTCGACCACCATCATCGGTCCCGCCGGGCGGATCGGCGGTCAGGCCCGCAGGTAGCGGAGCACCGCGAGGACGCGGCGGTTGTCGGCGGCCTCGGGCTCGAGCGCGAGCTTGCTCAAGATGCTGGCGATGTGCTTCTCGATCGCGCCTTCTGTCAGCACGAGCTGGCCGGCGATGCCGGAGTTGGACCGGCCTTCGGCCATGAGCCCGAGCACCTCGCGTTCCCGGGGAGTCAGCGCGGCCAGTCCGGGATCGGGCTTGCGGAGCAGCTGGCTGATGACCTCGGGGTCGAGGGCGGTGCCGCCGTCCCTTCGGGGGCCAGGCGCACATCGGAGTGAGGGGCGCCCGACCTCCAGCCAAGCGGTCGCGAGGGGCGGCGACACGGGGCTTCCTGGCGTCTTGACCGGGGGATAGCCCCATTGCGTCACGACGGCTCCGCGAGGGCTGGCTGGCCCTGGGATGGCCGCGGACTCCGGGGAGCGCCTCGCTGGTCAGTCGTCGCTTAGGCGTCGTTTAGGCGTCATTCAGTCGCCGCTCGGCCGCTCGGAAATCGCTCATGCTGTTGATTGATCCGTATTTCGCGGCATAATCAACAGCTTGGAGCTCGGGCGGCGGTCGTTTGGCCGCCCGGTGCCGTAACCGGAGCGACGTGACGTGAGTGGACTGGTCATTGATGCCAGACATGCTCGGAGTGGTCGCGATGCCGTTCGGATGGATCATCTTCCGATGGCACGCGTGCGGCCCCGGCCACGGCTCCTGTCCGGGGCCACCTCGTTGTCTGGCTACCTTTTCGGAGTCAACCGAGTTACGAGTGACTTCGCATTTCTTACACCTCGCTGACCTGGCTGTTTAGTGGCCGGCTGACCGGCGCTCGCCAGGACAAGACTGTTTTTCTGCGTTTTCACCCGGCACCCTTACGGAGGGTCGCACGCAGGGGAAGGGGATTGCCGGTGAGTGAGGTCAGTCGCGAGCAGGAGTACGTCACGAGGCTGTACGAGCGGGCCGACGCGCTGCGCGAGGAGGCCTCGGCACGGCTCGCGCTCGTGCTGCGCCAGGCGGGCGGCACGGCCCAGTCCCGGCTGGAGCGGGACGCCGCGATCTCGCGGTATGCCGGGCAGCTGGCCCGGCTCGACGCGGCCGAGGACGGGCTGTGCTTCGGGCGCCTTGACCTCCTGACCGGGGAGGCCCGGCACATCGGGCGGATCGGCCTGCGTGATGAGACCGAAGAGGGTCAGCCGCTGCTGGTCGACTGGCGTGCCCCGGCGGCGCGGGTCTTCTACGTGGCGACCGCGGGCGCGCCGCAGGGCGTTCGGCGACGCCGGCATATCGCCATGCGGGGCCGGCGGGTCACCCGCGTAGACGATGAGGTCCTGGGGCGCGAGGGACTCGCGAGCGCCGCCGGGCTGGCCGGGGAGTCAGGGCAGCTGGCTGGGGAGGGAGTGCGGCTGGTTGGGGAGGGAGCGCTGCTGGCCGCGCTCGCGGCCACGCGAACCGGCCGGATGCGCGACATCGTCGGCACGCTGCAGGCCGAGCAGGACGCGATCATCCGGTCGGCGCACTCGGGTGTCCTGGTGGTCCAGGGCGGTCCGGGTACGGGGAAGACCGCGGTCGCCCTGCACCGGGCGGCGTACCTGCTCTACACGCACCGCCAGCTCGCCGAGCGCGGTGTGCTTGTGGTCGGTCCGAGCCCGGTGTTCCTCGGCTACATCAGCCAGGTGCTGCCGGGCCTGGGGGAGACGAACGTGCTGCTGGCCGCGGTGGGGGAGTTGTTTCCCGGGGTTACGGCCGGCCGCGCTGAGGGACGGCTGGCCGAAGAGGTCAAGGGCCGGGCCATGATGGCTGGTGTGCTGGCGGCGGCGGTCCGGGACCGGCAGGCCGGAGGTCCGGCCGAGATCGAGTTCGCCGGGGAGACGCTCCGGCTCGACGGCCAGGTCGTGACGGAGGCCGCCGAGCAAGCGCGGGCCACCCGGCTCCCGCACAACCAGGCCCGGGCGGTCTTCCAGAGGCGGATCGTCGTAGCGCTCGCCGAGCGGTACGCCGAAGGCGCCCGCGAGCTGGCCCGGCAGCTCGAGGCGGACGTCGCCGACGTCCTCGCCGAGGCTAGCGAGGCGATCGAGGCTGACCTCGCGGCCATCCCGGAAATCCCCGGAGACCGCAGCGACGACGAGCAGCTTCGCCGGGCTGGCACGCAGCGCGAGCTGTGGGCCGACCCGGACGTACGTGCCCAGCTCGACGAGCTGTGGCCGGCCCTCACACCGCAGCGCTTGCTGGCCGAGCTCTTCGCCAGCCCGGCGCGGCTGGCCGTCGCGGCACCCGGCCTGAGCGAGGCGGAGCGGGCCGCGCTGCGGCGCCAGCCCGGCGCCTGGAGCACCGCCGACGTCCCGCTGCTCGATGAGGCGGCCGAACTGCTTGGGCAGGATGAGCGGGCTACCCAGCTTCGCTCGGCCCGCCAGCGCGCGCAGCGGATCGCCTATGCCCAGGGCGTGCTGGACATCGCGGCCGGCTCGAGCGGTTCGGACCGCGAGGTGCTCAGGGTAAGTGACCTACTTGACGCGGAGGAGCTGGCCGAGCGCCATGAGGCACCCGGCCACCGCAGCCTGGCCGAGCGGGCCGCGGCCGACCGCACCTGGACATTCGGGCACGTGATCGTGGATGAGGCGCAGGAGCTATCGGAGATGGCCTGGCGGCTGCTGGCGCGGCGCTGCCCGGCCCGGTCCATGACGATCGTGGGCGATGTCGCGCAGACGAGCGGCCCGGCCGGGACCACGTCGTGGGAACGGGTCCTCGAGCCACTGGCCGGCGACCGGTGGCGGCTGGCCCGGCTGACCGTCAACTACCGCACCCCAGCCGAGATCATGGCGGCCGCCGCGCCCCTGCTGGCCGTGATCGACCCCGGCCAGCAGCCACCGCAGTCCGTGCGCGAGACCGGGGTGCCGCCCTGGCGGATGACCACCACCGGCGACGCGCTTGCGGCCACGCTGGCCGAGCTGGTCGCGGCCGAGGCCGCGAGCGAAGGGCAGCTCGCGGTCATCGTGCCAGACACCCGGGTAACGGAACTGGGCTCGGCGGTCTCCGTGGCCGTGCCGAATCTGTCGTTCGGCGAGAATCCCGACCTGACCAGCCCGGTCGTGCTGCTGGGGGCCAGGCAGGCCAAGGGCCTGGAGTTCGACTCGGTGCTCATCGCCGACCCGGCCGCGATCCTGGCCGGATCGGAGCGCGGCCCGGGCGACCTCTACGTGGCGATGACCCGCAGTACTCAGCGGCTGGGGGTGCTGCACCCGGGACCGCCCCCCGCCGAGCTGGCCGCCCTGTCAGCATGTCAGCCCGACTGACATCCCGAGCGCGCGTTTCTCGGTTGGTCGAGCTACTGATCGGTAGCATGAAACGGTCATCAAGCGACATAAGCCATTGATAAGCAACAGAACTTCTGAGGGGTCGTTCTTTCATGCGGTCAAACTGGTGCGATCGTGGTCGAGCCTGTGCCAACCTGTCCTAGGTCCGGTTTCGCTTACAGATCGGGAAGATCGCTAACTTATGACACGGTGGAGCCTGCGCAGGCGCCGTCCGAAGACCAGAAATGCCGACCCGAGCACGAGCCGACCTGACGCCGCACGGACCGACGCGTACCACCTGCCCGCCGTTGCCGGGCCGCACGGCTATCCGGCCGGGGATGGCGCGGGTGGAGTGGGTGGAGTGGGTGGCGCGGGGGACCAGCCCGGGGCGGTAAGCCCTCCCGGGCCGGATCCGGTGCCTGGTTACCTGCGGGCGGCCACGTTCACTCCCCTGCAGGGGGCCGACCCATCCGAGTCTCCGCCAGCGGCGCCTCCGTCGCAGACCGCGTGGCCGGAAATCTGCGAGCAATTCGGACTGCACCTGCTCGTCCTGGCGGAGCAGCTGCGGATCTCGCTGGACGAGCTTGAGGCCGACGAAGCCGATCCAGAACGCCTACAGCGGCTCTATCGGATCGACCACGCGGTCACCCGGATGCGGGGCGCGAGCCGTGACCTGCGGACCCTCGCGGGCCGTGGTGGCGACGAGCTCGCGGGCCCGGTGACCTCGCTGCTCGATGTCATCCGGGTGGCGCAATCCACTATCGAGCGCTACACGCAGGTCACGGTGGCCAAAGTCGTCGACCTGGCCGTGCTCGGGTACGCGGCCGACGACGTCGGATCGCTGATGGCGGCGCTGCTCGACAACGCCACCAGGTACTCACCCGGGCCGGTCACCGTGAGCGCGCACCTCACCGGAGATGGCAGCGTGCTGTTCCGGGTGGAGGACACCGGCATTGGCATCGCGCCGGACACGGTGGCGGGGATCAACGCGACGCTGAAGGGACCGGTCCGCGAGATCGACGAGCGGACCGGCCTGCGCACGGGGTTCCCTGTGGTGCACCGCATCGCGCGCAAGCACGGGATCGGCGTGCGGCTTTCGGCCCGGCTGAGCCCGGCTAGCGGGACGACCGCGATGGTCACGCTGCCCGCCCACCTGCTGTGCGAGATCCCCGAGGACCTGCTCGACCGGCCAGCCCCGGCCGCCGCGACCCCGGCGCCGCGCGCCGCGGCGGACGGCGTCACCGTCCTGTCGAGCGCGGCGGCGGCGCGGCGCAGGCCAACCCCGCCCGAGCTGCGAAGGCCGCCCCGGCGATCCAGCCGACCTGAGTCCTCACGGCGAGCGGAGCCAGCCGAGTTGCCGTGGCGAGCGGAGTCTTCCGAGCCGTCACGGCGAGCGGAGCCGGCCGGGTCGCCGTGGCGCGCGGAGCCAGCTGAGCCGCTGTGGCGAACCGGGTCGCCGGGGGCAGCCGACGGGGCCGAGGAACTGGCCGACGAGCCCGTGCTGGGCGGCGACGGCCTGCCACGCCGGAAGCGGGCCAGCTTGCGGGGCGATAACCCCCGGCGCGACGGCGGCGGACCGGACGGCGAGTCATCGCCAGCTCCGCTCTCACCGGAGGTCCAGGCGGCTGCCCGCCGGGCCTTCGCCGACGACATCACCGCGTTCGCGCTGGGCAGCCAGGATTCGATGGGGAAAGGAACGGAGCCGTGATGACAACCCCAGTGATCCCGCGGGAACCGAAGGACTTCGGCTGGCTGCTCGATAACTTTGCCGCGTCGACGCCGGGGGTCAGGCACGCGCTGATCGTCTCCTCGGACGGGCTGCCGCTGATCACCGCGGGCGGCATGTCCCCGGACCTGGCCGACCCGCTGGCCGCCATGACCAGCGGGATCATCAGTCTCGGCAACAACATCGCCGACAAGGTCGGCGACGCGGGCTGTGACCAGCTGATGCTGAAGTTCCCCACTGGCCACTTCCTTTTCATGGGGATCGGCAACCTGGCGGGTTTCGCGGTCCTGGTCAGGGACGGGGCGAACCTGGGAGTGGTCGCCCATCAGATGGCGCAGCTAGTGGACGCGGTCGGGCACGTGCTGACCCCGCAGCTCCGCGACGACCTGCGGCGGATGAACACCATGAGCAGAAGGCCGCAGCTATGAGCGCGAACCCCTGGGTCCGCCCGTACGTGCTGACCGGCGGGCGTACCCAGACCCGGCACAACCTGTACGTGCACACGCTCGTGTCGGCGTCGTGGTTCGACCCCGGCGCGGCGGCCCGGCTATCGCCCGAGGCCCGTCGGCTGTATGAGCGGGCGTCGACCGGCGCGCAGTCGGTGGCCGAGTTGTCCGCCCACTGCGGCGTGTCCCTTGGCGTGACCCGCGTCCTGCTCGAGGACCTAGCCGCGGCCGACAGGGTGCAGGTCAACGAGGACGTGTACGTCTCACCGTACGACCACCGGCTGCTGAAGAGAGTGATCGATGGCCTCCGCAAGTACGCCTAGCCGCATGCCGACGGGCATCTCGTCGGCCAAGCTCGTCATCGCGGGCGGGTTCGGCGTAGGGAAGACCACGCTGGTCGGGGCGGTGTCGGAGATACCACCGGTCAACACGGAAGCGTGGATGACCGAGGCCAGCAAGACCGTCGACCCGCTGACCGGAGCGGGCGGGAAGATGACCACCACGGTCGCGATGGACTTCGGGCGCATCACGCTGGCCTGGGACCTGATCCTCTACCTGTTCGGCACGCCCGGCCAGCCCCGGTTCTGGCCGATGTGGGACGACCTGTGCCGCGGGGCCAGCAGCGCCGTCGTGCTGGTCGACACCCGCCGGCTGGACGCGTCGTTCCCGGCAGTGAACTACTTCGAGAATGACTCAGACGTGCCGTTCGTCGTGGCCGTGAACCTGTTCGACGGCGTGCAGACCCACCCGCTTGACCAGGTGCGCGAGGCGCTGAGCATCACCGACGCGGTGCCGCTGGTCGGCTGTGACGCGCGGGACCGCCGGTCGGTGGTCAAGACGCTGCTAACCAGCCTGACCAACACGATGGACAAGACCACGCAAGCCGTCGTGCCCTGACCCCCTGAGCACTGCTGAGAACCCAATCCACAAGGAGTTGACGTGCGTAAGATCCTGATCGTCGGGGCCGGGCAGTCCGGCCTTCAGCTCGCTCTCTCGCTGCAGGCCGAGGGCTACGACGTGACGGTCATGTCGGCCCGGACCCCCGACGAGATCCGCGGCGGCTGGCCCACGTCGACCCAGGTGATGTTCGACCCGGCCCTGCGCCTTGAGCGGGAATACGACCTCAACCTGTGGGAGAGCGAGGCCCCGCACATCCCCGCGGTCGGAATCTCGCTGGCCCCGGCCCCCGGGATGCGGGCCTTCCACTTCTGCGGGCCGTGGGACCCGTACGCCATGTCGGTGGACCAGCGCCTGAAGATGCCCACGTGGCTTGAGCTGTTCGAGAGCCGGGGCGGGCGGGTGATCTACCACCCGGTGATGACCTCCGATCTGGCCGGCCTGGCCCAGATCTACGACCTGACCGTCATCGCGGCCGGCAAGGGCGAGATCGTCGAGCTGTTCGACCGTGACCCGGTCAGGTCCAAGTACGAGGCTCCGGGCCGCAGCCTGGCCGCGATCTACCTGCAGGGCATGGCGGAAGCCCCGGAGTTCCCCGACGTGGCGATGCGCATCAACGTCGAGCCGGGGATCACCGAGCTGTTCACCATGCCCGCCCTGACCATGTCGGGCCCGTGCCGCATCGCCCTGGTTGAGGCGATCCCCGGCGGCCCGTTCGACATCTTCAGGGACCGGCCCAACCCGGCCGAGCACCTGCGGCGGCTTCGCTACCTGCTGGCCGAGCACATGCCCTGGGAGGCCGAGCTCTACCGCGACTGCGAGCCGACCGACGCGCGCGCCTCGCTGGCCGGGGCGTTCACCGGCACCATCCGCCGCCCCTACGCGGAGATGGAGCCAGGCACGTACGTGTTCGGCATGGCCGACGTGGTCGTGGTCAACGACCCGATCGCCGGGCAGGGCGCCAACAACGCGGCGCACTGCGCCGACGCCTACCTGAAGGCCATCCTGGAGCGCGGCGACGAGCCGTTTGACCCGGCGTGGATGCAGGAGACCTTCGAGACGTTCTGGCACACGCGGGCCCAGCACTCGACGACGCTGACCGACGCACTGCTCAACCCGCTCCCCGAGCACGCGCAGCAGGTCCTGGGGGCCGCGTCGAAGTACCAGGAGATCGCGACCAGGTTCGGCAACCTGTTCCCGCACCCGGAAGCCATCCACGGATTCCTCATGGACCCGGAGGTGGCGCTGGCCTACGTGGCCTCGGTGGCCGCCAGCCACGGCGACTAGCGGCCCGGCCAGAAACTAGGACTCTTCGCGAAAGCCGCCCAGGAAGCGCCGGAACAGCCCGCCATCCCGCATGAGCGGCTTGGCGGGCGGCGGGGCCTCGGGCATTTCCCGGCCTTCTGGCTGGTGATAGTCAGCCCGCGCGATGGCGTCCACGACCTGCGCCTCGTCGAAGGCGGCCGAGCCGGGGATCTCCGGGATGAAGCCGACCAGGTCGCCGTCGAGCATGACCTCGGCGGCCAGGGACGTCGTGCCCTCGTTGCCCCAGATCGCCTCGCGGCCGCCGTCGAGCACGACGCGGACTCCGTAGACGTCAATCCCCGCGTTCTCCAGGTGCGCGTCAATGCCGCGGTCCCGCAAGGCGTCGGCGACGCGCCGGGCACGATTCTCCTCCATGCCGTCAACCTACCCTTCTCGTCTTCGAGCCAGCCTTCCGCCACCGGCCTTGAGCACGTCGTGCTGTCGAACAGTAACAAAGAGCCGGCCCTGGTCGGAGGATTTACGGGGGTTTACCGACATGCGCCCCCGATCGTTAAGTTGTAGGGTGTTTCTCACTTGTGTTCGACTCAGTCGGGGCTGAGGGCCGGGGGGCGGCGCGACTGAAGAGAAAGGTCATCTGATGTCCTTCGACGCGCCCGCGTCTGTCCCTGATCCCGACAGCGTCGCCGCCGCGCCAGCCGCGCCAGCCGAGCCCGGACAGCCAGCCGAGTCCGTGGAGTCGTGGCCCGCTCCGGGCGTGGGAGAGTTCCTGGGCGGCCCGACCCCGGGCGGTGACACGGGCGGCGGCTGGGTGTTCCCGGCACCGCCGGCCTCGTCGCTGCCGTCTGTGCCTCGGCGTCGCAGGCCGCCGAAGCCCTCCAGGCGGCTCGTCATCGCGACCTGCGGGGTGGTCGCGGCCGGGCTGGTCGCCGGGCTGCTGGTGTGGGCACCGTGGAACCCGGCGCCCAACCCGCCAGCCTCGGTTTCCGCTCAGTCGAAGACCGCGACGACCGTTACCGTCTCCTGGCCGGCGGCCAGCGGCGGGGCCAAGCCCGCGAGCTACCTGGTGCTGCGGGACGGCAAGCAGGCCGGCCAGGTGCCGGCCAGCGAGACTTCGTGGACCGATCATGGCCTGGCGCCGGGCACCACCCACCGGTACACCGTCGAGACGGTGGGCGGCGGGCAGACATCCGGTGCGTCGGTAATCGCCACGGTGACGACCTTGGCGCCAAGCCCGGTCGGGCTGTCGGTCACGGCCAACTACAGCCAGGCGACGCTGCAGTGGAAGCCATCACCGCTCGGCCCCACCCCGAGCGGGTACACCATCTACAACGGGTCGACCGAGGTCATGAATCTCCCGGGAACGACGACCTCCTACACTGACGGGGGCCAGCAGCCCGGATCCCCCTATAAGTACTCGGTGGTCGCGCAGTGGGGCAGTCACAAGTCGAGGCCGTCGGCGACCGCCGCCGGGGCGGTGCTGTCACCCCCGCTGAACTCGAACGTGCAGGTCCAGGTCACGCCGACCTACATCCCGAGCGGCGCCACCGGGGCCACGGTCGGGAGGGGCTACGGCTACTCGTGGAGCTTCGATCCGATCTGCGAGGTGAAAGCGTGCACGATGACCGTCGACGCGGAGATCCCGACGACCGGGGGCAAGTACTTTCCCTTCGAGGTCGCCATGGTGGGCGACGGCGCCGGATACTCGGGCAGCTTCACCAAGGCCAAGCTGACGGAGTGCTCCTCGGTCCAGGTCAGCGGGACCATCACGGTCACGCTCACTCCTGAGCAGGGCCAGATATCCAACGGGGCGTGGGGCGGCTGGACTGGCAAGGTGGTGCTGAGCACGCCCTACACCAGCGTGGGCGGCGGATCCTACTGTCCGGCTTCCGACTGGAATTTCTCGCTGTCTGGCAACGGCCAGCGAGGGGTGGCGCAGCCCACGTAATCTCGGCACGGTGGGGAAAGCCAGCCGCCAGCGGCGGCAGAAGAAGGAGCAGGACCGCCAGCGCGAGCGCACTGCCCAGGCAGCGGCGGGCCGGCCCGGGCCGTCGCAGGCGGAGGAGATCGCCTTCCTGGTCGTGACGGCCGGGAGCGCGGCCGAGAGCGGCGACGACGCGGCCTTCAACCAGGCCGTCGACCAGCTCACCGCCGAGCGCGTCCCCGGCTGGGGACGGGCCGTGAGCCGCATCCTGGTGGACCTGATGAAGGTCACCGTGACCAAGGCCTGGCGGGAGGGCTGGCAGCCCGCCGAGCTGGTCAGGCAGGTGGCCCGGGAAACGGCCGCCGCGCCTGCCTCGATGGCGGCCGACATGATCGTCGCCGAGATGCGCGGTTACGCGGCGGCGACCGTCGACCCGCGCTGGGCCGCTCAGGTGGCCGCGCTGGCCGTGACCGCGCCGGGCTCGGATGACGGCCAGTACCTCAGTTCCTGGCGGGCGGCCGTGGGGGAGACCGACCCGACTGCCCCCGTCGCCATCGCGGTCCGGGCGCTGCGCGTCCTGGCCGGGCTGCCGGTGCTGGAGGTCCTCCTCCCCATTCCAGGCGAAAGAACGGTCCGGCCAGCTCCCGCGACCCCAGCCACCGTCGCGAGTCCCTCGGCGGCCCACGATGCTGACGAGCGAATGCTGAGCCGGATCCGTGCCCTGCTGGCCAAGGCCGAGTCGACCGAGTTCGAGCAGGAGGCCGAGGCGCTGTCCGCTCGTGCGCAAGAGCTGATGGCCAAGTACAGCATCGACCACGCCCTGCTGGCCGCGCGGACCGGGGACAAGGAAGAGCCGGCGGGCCGCAGGATCGCGGTAGACAACCCGTACGAGAAGCCAAAGACGGTGCTGCTCAACACCGTCGCCGAGGCCAACCGGTGCCGCGTCATCTGGTCGCAGGACGTGGGCCTGGCCACCGTGGTTGGCTTCCCGGCCGACCTGGACGCGGTGGAACTGCTGTTCACCTCGCTGCTTGTGCAGGCCAACACCGCGATGATGCGGACGGGCGGGAAGAAGGATGAGCTCGGCCGCTCCCGGACACGGTCGTTCCGCCAGTCGTTCCTGGTGGCCTACTCGATCCGCATCGGCGAGCGGCTGGCCGAGGCGGCCGCCCACGCCGAGCAGGAGGCGGTGGCCGAGCAGATTGGCGCGGCCGGTGACCCCGCGGGCCTGGCCAGCACCGGCACCGACCTAGTCCCGTTCCTCGCGGCCCGCAGGGAGGCGGTCGACGACGCGGTGGACGGCCTGTTCGGCGGCCGGCTCAAGCGGAGCCGCGGCTCGCGCGCGACCGACGCGGAGGGCTGGGCCTCGGGCCGGGCCGCGGCCGACCTGGCCAGCCTGCATGGTCGCCAGGCCGTCGCCGACTAGGCCCGGCTTGACTAGGCCCCGCCCGAGTAGGCCCGGCTCACCCCGGCCCGACTAGGCCCGGCTCACCCCCGGCCTATGCCCAGCTGATGACGTCCTCGTGGTCAAGGCGGGGCAGGCGGTGGCGCCACGCGTTCTCGCCGGGGTGGCCGATGTTCATCACGATGAACGACTTGTAGCGGCCATCGGGGAAGAACTCGGCGTCCACTCCGGCCGCGTCGAAGCCGGTCATCGGCCCGGCCGCCAGCCCGTGGGCGCGGACGGACAGGATGAAGTACCCGGCCTGCAGGGCGGCATTGAGCCGGCCAGCGGTCTCCCGCCGGGCCTCACTGGCCTCATAGGCGTCCATCAGCTCCGGCTTGTGCGGCCAGACGACCGGGATGTGCTCGTGGAAGCGAGTGTCGACCGCCAGCACGGCCACGGCCGGCGCGGCCAGCGTCTTGGCCTTGTTGCCTTCCGACAGGTGCCTGACCAGCCGGGCCCGGCCTTCGCCGGGCCGCACGAAGAGCACCCGGAGGGGCTGGATGTTGGAGGAGGTCGGGGCCCACCGGGCCAGGTCCCAGATGGCGGCGAGCTCCTCGTCGGTCACCGGCTCGTCCGTCCAGGCGTTGGCGGTCCGCGCGCTGGTGAACAGCACCGCGCGGGCCTCGTCATCCAGTCGGCCCAGCGCCGGGTACTCGGTTACTTCCGCAGTCACGTCTGGGTACCTCGCTCGCGGCTAGTAGTGGAAGGTTCAAGTACCTTGTCCGCAACCGAAGGCGTCACCAGCGGCTTCCCGGCCGGAGCGTGACGCTGCTTACGTGACCGGGCTCACAGCGCGATACAACTAGACGCAAGCCGGCGGTGCTCCTAGCTGGCAACAAGTTGCGAGAGGGCAGTCTCATCAGGGTTATCGACGGGCGCGAGGTCATCAGCCGGGCCGACATGGTCGCACTGGGCATCGGGCGGTCCACGCTCGAGGGCTGGTACCGCAACCGGGCCGGCAACGGCCACCCTGAGAAGGCCGGCCGGATCGGGCCGACCGACTACTGGTACGCCGACGAGTGGACCGCCTGGCACGCGGCCCACCAGCGTGGCAAGATCGCGGCGCTAACCCAGGGTGACCGAGGGGGGAAAGCCGATGACCTGGTCGACGCGACCGAGGCCGCGCGCGTTATGGGCTATAAGGGCAGGAATGTTATTCACTCCAACCGGAGGCTGGGCTACTTTCCCGAGCCGGACGCCTATGGCACCACCTCGCGCGGGCGGCCCCAGCCCCTGTGGCGGCGGTCGACCGTGTGGGCGGTGGCTGACGGCCGGACCGGCAAGGCGGGCGGGCACAAGCCGGGGACTCCGGGCGCGCCGGCCAAGCCGCACCCGTACGCGGGCGACCCGCGCCTCGAAGAGGTCTTGGGGGTGCTGCGCTCGGGCGGGATGCCCAGCGCGGTGGCCCTGGCCGCCCAGTGGAACGTCACCCGGCGCACCGCTGAGCGGATCATTAGCTCGGCCCGCCACCGGCTGTAGCCCCGGCGCGGCCGGACGCCCGGCCGGTTCGCGGTGCCGGGCTTCGTCCGCTCGGCGCTCAGTGGTCGATGCTTGGTCCCGGTGCTGGGCGCTCGGTGCTCGGTCCCGGTGCTCGGTCCCGGTGCTCGGTCCCGGTGCTCGGTGGTCGGTGCTCGGTCCCGGTGCCTCGTGCTCGGTGCTCCGTGCTCCGCAGGGGAGCATTCGTGCCCATATGGGTGTACTACTATAGTCG
>Ga0335072_10011013_pt1 | contig 12972 bp, 16 predicted proteins | sample Lox_Sample_21_FD_206725 | JGI IMG/M metagenome (GOLD analysis project Ga0335072, IMG submission 206725) | Soil microbial communities from Loxahatchee National Wildlife Refuge, Florida, United States - Lox_Sample_2.1 | ecosystem: Environmental > Terrestrial > Soil > Wetlands | place: USA...
AGCCGCCGGCCCACCGGAATCAGATTGAGACTGGCTCTCGACACCATAGGATTGAGACTTGATCTCATTCTATGTTAAGCTTGCGGGGTGGCGATCACTCTTCGTTGGCGCGGTCTGTGTGCCGCGGCGTGTTTGGCGGTGGCGGTCGCAGGTTGCGGCTCGGCCGTGGCGTCGGCGGGGAAGGGCCAGATCCTGGCCGTGGGCGCCGAGAACGAGTACGCCAACGTGATCTCCCAGATCGGTGGACGGTACGTGGTGGTGTCGGCGATCGAGAGCAACCCCAACACCGACCCGCACTCGTTCGAGGCGAGTCCGAGCGTCGCGCGCACGGTCGCGGCGGCGCGGCTGGTGGTGCAGAACGGGGTGGGATACGACACGTTCATGAACCGGATCGAGTCGGCGTCCCCCAGCTCGTCGCGCAAGGTGATCGACGTCCAGAAGCTCCTGGGGTTGCCAGACTCGACCCCCAACCCGCACCTGTGGTACTCGCCTCGGACGATGCCGGCGGTCGCGGCCGCGCTGGTCAAGGCTCTGTCCGCGATCGAGCCGTCCCACGCCGCGTACTTCGCCGCGAACGCGAAGCGGTTCGACGCCTCGCTTGAGCCTTGGTACGAGGCGCTCAAGCAGTTCGCCGCTCGGTATCCGCGCACGCCCGTCGCGACCACCGAGCCGGTCGGGGACTACATGCTCCAGGCGGCCGGCACGGTGAACATGACCCCGTTTCAGTTCCAGGCAGACATCATGAACGGGGTCGACCCGGCGCCACAGGACGTGACCCTTCAGAACGGCCTGTTCTCAGCGCACCGGGTGAAGGTGTTCCTCTATAACCAGCAGGTCACCGATTCGCTCACGGAGTCGTTCCTTGCCAAGGCCAAGCAGGACGGGATTCCGGTCGTCGGCGTGTACGAGACGATGCCGACGCCGGGGTATGACTACCAGTCGTGGATGCTGGCTGAGGTCGACGCGCTGGAGCGCGCCCTCGCCGATCACACCTCCACCGAGACGCTGCGATGACTTCTCCGGGAGCCACTGTGACCGCTGACCCCGTCGCCGCGCACGACGCCGGCGAGGCGCTCCGCGTCGAGGGGATCACGTTGCATCTGGGAGGGCGGACGGTGCTCGATGACGTCAGCTTCCAGGTCGGGGCCGGCGAGTTCACCGGGCTGATCGGCCCGAACGGCGCCGGCAAGACAACGCTGTTCCGCGTCATCCTCGGCCTGCAACAACCGACCTCGGGGAGCGTGCGTGTCGGCGGGGGCGGGCGTTCCGGGCGTGACGTCGGATACGTGCCACAGAAGTTCCTGCTCGACCCCGACATGCCCCTGCGCGGCCGGGATCTGATCGCGCTCGGGCTCGACGGTCACCGGCTCGGCATTCCGCTTCCCTCGCGCACGCGCCGCGCGCGCGTGCAGGAAATGGTGGAGGCGGTCGACGCGCAGGCGTTCGCCGATGAGCGGGTGGGACGCCTGTCGGGCGGGGAGCAGCAACGGATCCTGATCGCGCATGCCCTGATCAGCCGCCCGCAGTTGCTGCTGCTCGACGAGCCGCTGGCCAACCTCGACCTCCGCAGCGCCCAGGAGGTCGTTGGGCTGCTGGCGCGGATCGCCGCCGAGCAGCGGATCGCGGTGCTCATCTCCGCCCACGAGATGAACCCGCTGTTGCCGGTGATGGACCGGGTCGTATACCTCGCCGCCGGCCACGCCGCGAGCGGCACCGCCGAGGAGGTCGTCCGTTCGGACGTGCTCAGCCGCCTCTACGGCCACCACGTCGACGTGCTCCGCGTCCACGGCCGCGTGCTCGTCGTCGCCGGCACCGGCCACGACGAGCACGCTCCGCTCGACGACCCCGGGGACGCATCGGCCCCCGTTGAGATCGTCTGACGACGGGTTGTCATGCACGCCGATCTCGCCGCGATCATCGCGCCAGGGTTCTTCTCGTCGAGCTCGGTCCAGCTAGCGCTCGTCGTGGGCGCGCTGGTCGCGATCGTCGCGGGAACCGTCGGCGTGTTCACCGTGATCCGCGGTCAGTCGTTCGCCGGCGAGGCGCTCGGAGACATCGGCGCCAGCGGCGGCTCGAGCGCCTACCTGGTCGGGATCGCGCCCCTGTGGGGGTTCGTGGGGATCTCGGTCGCCGCGGCCGCGGTCATGGAGCTGATCGGAATCCAGCGCGCCCGAGGCCGCGACCTCGCGACCGGGATCGTGCTCGGCGCCGGGTTCGGACTCGCCGCTCTGTTTCTCTATCTGGGGTCCACGTCGAGCAGCACCACGGGCGCGACCGTCACGATCCTGTTCGGATCGATCTTTCAACTCGACACCTCCACCCTGCCGCTCGTCGCCGTGTTCGGAGCGATCGCGCTCGCGACGATCCTCGTGATCTACCGACCGCTGCTGCTCGTCTCCGTCAGCCCGGAACTCGGCGCCGCGCGTCGCCTCCCCGTCCGGCTCATCGGCAGCCTCTACTTGCTGGCGATGGCCCTTGCGGTCGCGCTGTCGGCGGTAACGATCGGCGCGATCCTCTCGACGGCGTTGCTGGTCGGCCCCGCCGCCACCGCGCTTCAGCTCACCCGCCGTCCCGGCCGCGCGATCCTCTGCGCCGCGCTGGTGGGGATCGGCGTGATGTGGATCGGGATCCTGCTCGCCTACGACAGCTACAGCTGGCCGCACCACGGATGGCCGGTCAGCTTCTTCGTCGTGACGCTCGTGCTGATCGCCTACATCGCCTCCCGGGTGATCCCGGCACCGGCCCGGAAGCGCCGCGGCTGAACTCCGATGTTCTCCGGGTTCATGGTCAACGCGTGGATCGTCGCGACGGTCGTCGCGGTGGTGGGCGGCGCCGTCGGCTTCTTCGTCGTCCTGCGGGGCTCGGCGTTCGTCGCTCACGCGATCCCCAACGGCTCGTTCGCCGGCGCCGCCGCCGCCAGCCTGATCGGCATCAACACGCTGATCGGTCTCGGCGTGTTCGCGCTCGGCTCGGCCCTCGGTATCGGACTGCTCGGCCGGCGCGGACGCCACGACGTCGCGACCGCGCTCACGCTCGTGTTCGCGCTCGGGCTCGGCGCGCTGTTCCTCAGCTTCACCGTCGAATACGCACCCGAGATCTACTCGTTGCTGTTCGGCGAGGTACTCGGGATCAGCGACAACCAACTCGGGCCCACGATCGCGCTCGCCGCCGTCTGCCTCGCCGCCCTAGCGCTCCTCTACAGGCCGCTACTGCTCTCGTCCGCGTTGCCCGACTCGGCGCACGCCCACGGCATCTCTCCCTACACCGCCGAGCTCGCCTTCCTGGTGCTCGTGGCGCTGGCCACGACGATGACCGTGCCCGTCGTCGGGACCGCGCTCATCTTCAGCCTCATGATCGGTCCGCCCGCCGCGGCGCGAGCCTTCACCACGCGCCCGCTCACCGCAATCGCGCTGTCGATCGTCATCGCCGTGGGCGTCGCCTGGGCCGCGGTCGCGCTGTCCTACCAGACCAACTGGCCCGTCGGCTTCTACGTCGGCGTGATCAGCGCCGGCAGCTACGCCGCCGGGCGCATCTGGACCTACGCCCGGAGCCGGCGCCCGGCCGCTCGCGGCGTTACTCAGGCGGTGTCGCAAACAGCGTGAGTTGCATGCCGTCTGGCGCCTGCACGCGCGCGTATCGATCGCCCCATGGCGTCGTCACCGGCGGCGCGACCCGCTCGGCGCCCGAGGCGACGAGCTGCTCTGCGACGGCGTCACTGTCACCGACCTCGAGCGCGAGTCGGACCTTGCCCGCAATCCGTCTCCCGGCCTCGATCTCGTCGACGAGCTCGGCTTGGGCCTCGTCGAGCAGCTCAAGCGTTTTGCCCGCCCAGCCTCGAACACGACAACCTTCCCGCGGTCGGTACTCCAGTCGGCGATCTGCCGAAGCCCGAGGGCGTCGCGGTAGAACGCGAGCGCCCGGTCGAAGTCAGTCACGGTGACCGCCACCCTCAGTTCTGTCACTTCCATTAGGACACCATTGGGAGCAGCGTCAACCTTCGCGGCTCGCCGGTCTGGCGCGACTTGAGGTACGCGGCCAGCTCGTCGTAGACAGCGTCGCCGCACACGCGTCGTAGCTCAGCTTCCATCGTGACGTACAGCGCTTGCTCGCCGCTGAACGCGTCCTGCCGCTCCGTGCACCACCAGTCGAGGATCCCCTCCCCGCCCCAATCGACGGTCCGGGACGCACGCACCGTGGTCGTCTTCGTCTTGTCGTCGATGTCGAAGAACAACGGGACCTGCCAGCAGATCCGCGGCTTCCAGTCCAGCGGGCTCTCGCCCCGGCGCAGCGCCGCGAGGTGCAGCGCACAGCCGGCGCCCTCCGGATGGTCGGCGCGATTGTGGAAGATGCACGCGTCGCGGTAGATGCGAGTGTGGAGGCTGTCGCGCTTGAACCGGGCTTTACCCCACGGGTCCCGGCCGCCGCGCGCGAGCGCCACCCGGCGGTTCTGCCAGTCCTCGTCGGTCAGCTCCTTGACGCGCCGGCGAATGTTCTTCAGATCCTCGCGGCCCGGCGGGTCGCCGGCGCCCTGGTAGATCTCGACGCCCTCCACGCAACAGCCGCGGGCGGTGTGCTCCAGCCTCGTATCGGGGCATCCGGACCCCCAGATGCACCGGTAGTTGGACAGCATGAACGTGAGGTCGAACTCCCAGCTCCAGCCGCCGGCGTCCCGGAACGTCACCGTCTCGCGCGTGAGCATCTCAGCACTCTAGTGCTCGTAGGCGCACCGGGCAGCGGACTATCCTCAGACTCATGAATCGTGATGAGGCGATGGCCGAGGTTGAACGCATGCGAGCCGCGGATCCGGATGCGAGCTGGATCGCCCGCGAACGTGATGGGGGTTGGGTTGTCGTGCGCATCGGCGTGCCGCCGACCAAGGTCACCGGGACGGCGACGAAGCCCCCGCCGGTGGCGCCCCAGGGCGACCCACATTCCGCGATCGAGCGTGCCGCCTGGTTCACCGGCGGCCTGGGCTGATCGGGACGACGAGCGCCACCGGGGGATGCGCCGGTCGATCACGACCCGCAGCGACATCACGCTCGAGCTGATCCACGCGGTGGCGTGGCGGGGCGCGACGCTCGAGATCGCGCCACAGGCGCTGGCGTTGATCGACCGCTGCCACGAGTCGTTCGAGGCGCTCGTGTCCGATCGCGTGGGCAGTGATCCACAAGCGCTGATCTATGGCGTCACGTCGGCGCCCGGTGACGCGGCGGGAGCGGCCCTGACCGAAGACGCGAAGGCTGAGCGTCCCACCCAGTTGTGGACCGCGATGTCGTTCGGCGATCCGTTGCCCGATCGCGTCGTGCGGGCGATTCTCGTCTCGCGCCTCGCCAATTTCCTGGGTGGTCACGCGGCCGTGCGCGGCGTCGTCGCGCAGGCGGTCGTGGTCATGCTCGGCGCGCCCGCGCTACCGGTCGTGCCGAGTCAGTCGAACGGCGGGTCTGGCGAGATCCTGGCGTTGGGGAGCCTGTTCTTCGAGTTGAGCACGCAGATGCGGCTGACGGCAAAGGAACGCATGGCGCTGATCAACGGCTCCCCGTGCGCCGCGGCGCTGGTGGCGGACGTCGCGCTGGCGGTCAAGCGACGGATCGAACTCGCCGACGCGGTGTTCGCGCTTGTCGCGGAAGTCTGCGGAGCGCCCGATGAGCATTTCGGACCCGAGCTCGGGTACCTCTGGGGTGACGAGCACGAGGCGGCGGCACTCAACTCTTTACGCACGCTGCTCGAGGGGAGCGACCGGGTCCGCCAGCGCCATCAGGCGGCGGTGTCGGTGCGGATCCTGCCTCGTGTCCTCGGCGCCGTCCGCCGTGCGCTCGCGGCCGCCGAGCGAGCCGCCACGATCTCGTTGAGCTCGGTCACCGACAATCCCGTTTACCTGCCGCCCGACAGCGACCGGCCGCTCGGCGCGGTGTACTCGAACGGCGGCTATCACAATGCCCAGGCCGCGCCGGCGATTGACGGGGTGGCGTTCGCGCAGGCGGACCTCTGTCAGCTCGCCCAGCGCCTGACCGACCATCTCTTTCAGAGCCCTGTAACCGCGCGGCTGGTCGGGTACGACGAATGGTCGGTCAAACCACTGCACATGGTCCAAAATGGCTGGGCGGAAGAAGCACGCGCGATCGCCACCCCGACGCTCCTGTCGCTCGGTGGCTTCGGCCAGAACGACGTCCCCGTGCTGAACTTTCTGGCCTGGCGCAAAGCGACCGCGATCGGACAGTGCCTGGACTCCAGCCTCGCCGTGCTCGCCGCGATCGCGTCTCAAGCGCTGCACGTAGGTAAGCGTGAGCCGCCCCCGAACCTGCGCAGGCTCACCGATGCCGTCCGCGCCAGCTTCCCCCCGGTGGACCGGCCGCGAGCCCTCGGCGACGACTGCGCAAAGCTGACCGACGCGTTCACCCGTCGGGTGTTCGACTAGCGGTCGGCGCGCCCTGCGTCTGGCTCATCGCGGCGTCACCGCGGGGCGCAGGCGCGGATGGACGGTTCCCTGGCGACGAGCCGGCGCAGCGGGGCCCAGTTCTCCCCGGGCTGTGCGTCCTGGAGGTCGAGCAGGTTGCCGTACAGGTATGTCAGCGCCTCCCGGCACCGACCGGGCGCGAGCGGCTGAATCGTCTCGAGCTCACTCAAGCCCAGACTCCCAGCGTATGCCCTGAAATGCGCGGTCCGGTGTGGCGCGAGCCCGATGTTGCGGAACCGCGCGGCCGCCTTGATCTTTTCCCAATCGGCGCGGTCGGGAAGCGCACGACGGGTGACGGACCCCCCCGACAGATCGGGGCCGTTCGTCGGTGCGGAGCGCGGCGACGGCGACCGCGACGGCGACGGCGACGCGCCCGCCGCGCCGATCCCCGGCGCGGCCGCGCTACCCGCGGTTGACGCGATCGCGGCCGCCACGATCAGCGCCAGCCTGCGCTCGGTCAAGCGCTCCGCCCACGACGTTTCCACCGACCGATTCTATTGCGCCACCAATACATGCGTGCTCATGTATCTGCTATAGTTGAGCGCACAACGAAAGGTGGACGCGATGCAGTTTGGAATCTTCTCGGTCAGTGATGTGACGCGAAACCCCGTGACCGGCTACACGCCGAGCGAGGCGGAACGGATCGACGCGATCGTCAAGATCGCGCAGCGTGCGGATGAGGTCGGGCTCGACGTGTTCGCGATCGGCGAGCATCACAACCCGCCGTTCTTCTCCTCCTCCCCGACGACGCTATTGGCGCACATCGCCGCGTTGACGAATCGGATCATCCTGAGCACCGCGGTGACGCTGGTGACGACCAACGATCCGGTCAAGATCGCCGAGGACTACGCGATGCTCCAGCACCTGGCCAACGGCCGCGTCGACCTGATGCTCGGCCGCGGGAACACGGTCCCGGTGTATCCGTGGTTCGGCAAGGACATCCGCAAGGGACTCGAGCTCGCGCTCGAGAACTACAACCTGCTGCACCGGCTGTGGCGCGAGGATGTGGTCGATTGGGAGGGGACTTTCCGGACCCCTCTCCAGGGCTTCACGGCAATTCCGCGCCCGCTGGACGACGTGCCTCCATTCGTGTGGCACGGCGCGATCCGCACGCCGGAGATCGCCGAGCAGGCCGCCTACTATGGCAACGGCTACTTCGCCAACAACATCCTGGCGCCCAACTTCCACTTCCGGCCGCTCGTGAACCTGTATCGGGAGCGGTTTGCCCACTACGGGCACGGCACGCCAGAACAGGCGATCGTCGGCCTCGGCGGCCACGCGTTCATCGCGGCACGCTCACAGGACGCGTTGCGCGAATTCCGCCCCTACTTCGAGGGCTCGCCGATCTACGGCAAGAGCTACCGGCTCGAGGACTTCATGCACGGCACGCCGATGAGCGTCGGCAGCCCGCAGGAGGTGATCGAGAAGACCCTGACCTTCCAGGAGGGGTTCGGCGATTACCAGCGTCAGCTGTGGAATGTCGACTCGATGGGACTACCGCTCGAGGTGGCGCTAGAGCAGGTCGAGCTGCTCGGCACCGAGGTGGTGCCGGTGCTCCGTCGCGAGATGGAGAGCCGCCGGGGACCCGGGGTGCCGGACGGGCCGACTCACGAGAGCCTCGTGAGAGCCAAGTACAGCGAGGGCGCGTCGCGCCAGCCCACACCGAACGCCAACCGAGGCGACAACCTCACCGGCACCTCGCCGTATCAGGACACCGACCCGGTGCTCGCCGCCGAGTATCCGGTCGCCGCGTGAGCGCCGTGCGAAGCAACGCGAGACTGGCCAACGAGGTGTGGGAGGCGCTGTTCCGGGCGCAGGCGACGATCGCCGCCGAGCTCAGCGCCGGGACCGACTGGCACGATCTGCAGCCACGCGAGTACGGGGTTCTGTACGCGCTGTCCACGGCGCCGACCGGGCTCCGGATCACCGAGCTCGGCGAAGACGTGCTGCTCACGCAGGCGGGGATGTCGCGGCTGGTGGCCCGGCTCGAGGCGCGCGGCCTCGTCTGGCGCGATGACGATCCCGACGACGCCCGCGCGTGCCGTGTGCGACTGACCAGCGCGGGCGCGGAACGCCAGCGCACGGTCGGCCTCAGCCACGGACGGCTCGTGGCGCAGGCAATGTCACGCCTCGATCGCGAGCAGCTAGTGCAACTGGGCGACCTGTGCCGGAGGTTGACGGCGGGGGTTGAGGAGTTCGAGCCCGCCAAGGGTGGACCGCGGGGCTCGGCGCGCGAGGTGGCGCGATGAGCGCGCCGAGCGAGAACCAGGGAGGCGCCGCCCCGGAGAGGGCCCCGCGACGTTTGGTCGTGATCAGCGCCGGCACCGCCGAGCCCTCGTCGACGCGAATGCTGGCCGACCGCATCGCGCAAAGGACGCTCTTCGTCCTCCACGGGATGGGGATCGACGCGTCCGCGAGCGTGATCGAGCTAGCGCCGCTCGCGGTCGACATCGCCGGTGCCACGGTCGCCGCCTTCCCCTCCGAGAAGTTGCAGGCGGCGATCGAGCAGATCGCCGGAGCCGACGCCATCATCGCCGCCACCCCGGTGTACAAGGCGGGCATCAGCGGCCTGTTCAAGTCGTTCATCGACGTGCTCGACGACGACCTCCTGATCGCCAAGCCGGTGCTGCTCGCGGCCACGGCAGGCAGCAGCCGGCACGCACTCGTTGCCGACGCGCAGATGCGCCCGCTGTTCGCGTACATGCGCGCGCTCACCCTCCCCACCTCCGTGTTCGCCAGCCCCGACGACTGGAGCGCCGGCGAGCTTGGCGACCGCGTCGGGCGCGCTGCCACTGAACTGGCCATCCTCGTCGACGCGCAGGTCGAGCGGCAGATCACCGACCGCCAGTGGTCCGGCTACCAACACCGGTTCGGCGGCAACGCGACCCGCGCCGAGCGGGACACCGCCGACCTCGACTTCGACTCGCCGCTCATGCGACTCGCGGCCGGTGGGCGAGCCTGACTCCGCGGCCCGGGGCCCAGGTGGCCGAGGTTCAGGCGGCGAGGCTCAGGCGGCAAGAATCAGGCGGCGAGCACCGGCCCGAGTCGCTGCTCGAGCGCCGCGCGCGGAAGCGCACCCACGATCCGGTCGACCTCGCGCCCGTCGCGCATCACGACGAGCAGGGGAATCGACTGGGCGCTGTACTGGACGGCCAGCGCCGGGTTGGCGTCGACGTCGACCTTGACGACCTTCAGCCGTCCGGCATTCCGGCTGGCGAGGTCCTCGAGCACGGGCGCGATCATCCGGCACGGCCCGCACCACGAAGCCCAGAAGTCGACCACCACCGGCACCGAGGCGTTTGTCTCCGCGGAAAACGTCTCCGCGTCGGCGTTCACGAGCCAGGGAAGCTCCGTCTTGCACTTCGGGCAACGGGGGAATCCCGACGCGATCGGGCCGACGCGGTTGCGCGCTCCACAACTCGGGCAGGCGATGATGGCCATGTCATGAGGGTAGTGCGCTCGCGAGCTCGAGTGGCGTCGTGGCCGGCGTTGCGTGGCGCCAGCGTCGCGTGGCGTTAAGGTCACGCGCGTGTGTTTTTCGCCGCAGGCCGACTTCGTCGCGGGCGCGGTCGTCGCCGGCATCGGAGTTGAAACGCTCCGCCGGGTACGCGTCCGGCGCGAACTGATCGTCGGCGCCCTACCGCTCCTGTTCGGGATCCACCAGCTCGTCGAGGGCTTCGTCTGGCTCGGGCTCCGGGGTCAGGTTTCGCCCGGACTGGGCAATGTCGCGAAGGAGACCTACATCATCTACGCGCACGCGGTCCTACCGGCGATCGTCCCGATCGGCTTCATGCTGCTCGAGCCCGAGCGTCGGCGGGCGCGGGTGATGCTGGCGATGGCATGTGCCGGCGTGCTGCTCGGCGCGTACCTGCTGTGGCAGGTCACCGCCTATCCAGTCGGAGCGCACGAGGAGGCCCGCTGCATCGACTACACGACGCATACTCCGAACGACGCGCTGATCGGCCTGCTGTACGTCGCCGTGACATGCGGTCCGGCGCTCATATCGAGCCGTCGCTATTTGCGGTGGTTCGGGTTGGTCAGTCTCGTCGGGGTCATCGTGACCGCGGTCCTGCGAGTCGACGAGTTGACGTCGCTGTGGTGCGTGTATGTCGCGATCGTCAGCGTTCTGATTTTCGAGCACTTCCGACGCGAACGGGCCTCCGAGGTACAGGCCGTCGCGGACCCGGCATGGTCCTCCTAGAGAGGCAGGGTCACACGAGCGGCGACCTCTGCGTTCGGCGATCGGCGCCTACGGATGCGACGGGCGCGTCTCGATCCAGTCGACGTAGAGATTTCGCTCGGCGAACAACCAGACGCCGTCGAGCTTGACGAATGTGTCGTCGTAGCGAAGCCACGCGGTCATCAGCTTTCGCTCGCCGCCGTCAGTGAACAGGTGATGAGCAATGCAGTAACTCTCGCCAGTCGCCCGGTCTCCGTCGAGTGCGATCGTGCTCTGCCCGTTGAAATGCATCGTCGCCTGGTAGCGGTTTAAGTCGTCGAACACCGGCGTCAGCGCCTCCCGCCCATCGAGCACCTGCTTGGGCTCGGAGCCCTGGCCACCCATGAACACGACGAAGTGGGTGCCCTCGGTGAACAAGGACTTCTGCCCCTCGGCATCTCGACGATCGGCGCAGTGCGCGTAAGCGTCCACAAGCTCCCGGATCGCCAGACGGTCGGCCTGCTCGGCCGGTGTGATCTCGGCCGTGGTCGTCGTCATGCGTCCCCCGTTCCCGTCCTCTCGTCGCGTTAGCCTGAGATGAACCGGGGAGTTCCCCGGATCGCTGTCGAGTATAAGCGGGGAGTTCCCCGCTTGCAAACCAAGAGGCTTTGCGTGAGTGAATCCGGCGACGTCATCCGAAGCGATGCCCGTCGCAACCGCGACGCGATCGTCGCGGCTGCGCTCGAGGCGCTCACCGAAGCCCCGGACGCGTCACTGAACGCGATCGCGAGGCGGGCGGGCGTCGCCAACGCGACCTTGTACCGGCACTTCCCCACGCGGGAACAGCTTGTCCTCGCCACCTACGAGCACGAGGTCGGAAGGGTCGTCGACGCGGCCGACTCTCTTCTGCAGGAGCAAGCGCCGATCGACGCGCTGAGCAGTTGGGTCGAGCATCTGGCGCGCTACGCCGTGACCAAGCACGGCCTCGCCGACGCTCTGCGCAAGGCCACCACCCCGGGAAGCGACCTGTCCTCAACCGACACGTACACCGCGATCGTGGAAGCTCTCGACCGCCTGCTCCAGGCGAACATCGCCGCCGGAACGCTGCGCCCCGACCTCGCCGCCGAGGATGTGATTCTGGCGCTCGCCGGCCTGTGGCAACTCGACCCGGCCGGGGACTGGCAAGGACAAGCACGGCGCATCTACGAGATCGTCCTCTGCGGGCTCCAAAGATCCACCTAGCGGCGCACCTCCTGCGCGGTCCGACTGAGCGCTCGTCCGTCTACGAAGGGATGGTGTAAGCCGCGGTGATCCCGCCATCCAGGGGGAACGCCGATGCGGTCACATACCCGGCGTCATCGCTGGCGAGGTAGGCCACCGTCGCGGCAACTTCGTCTGGCGTGCCGAAGCGCCCCATCGGCATGTGCACGTTGCGCCGCGCCACCTGCTCGGGATCGTCGGCAAACAGCACTCGTAGCGCCGGCGTGTCGACTGGGCCCATGCACAGCGCGTTGACGCGTACCCCTCTCCGCGCGAGATGGATGCCGAGATCGCGCGACAGGGCGAGCACTCCGGCCCGAGATGCGCTGTACGCCATTTGCGCCGTCGCCGCGCCCATCACCGCCAGGAACGTCGCCATGTTGATCACCGAGCCACCGGACCAATCGTTCGCCAGCAAGTAGGGAATCCCGTACTTGCAGCACAGGAACACGCTGGTCAGGTTTGCCGCCTGCACGCGGTTCCAAGTGTCGAGCGACACGTCCATCGCGGAGCCGTCGTGCGGATCGTTCACGCCCGCGTTGTTGAACAAGACGTCGATGCGACCCAGCTGATTACCGATTCCGGCGTAGAGATCCCTCGTCTGTTCCTCTTCGGTCATGTCCGCCCGCAAACACAACTCCCCTACCTCATGTTCGACGACGTCGACCCCGACCACCGTCGCGCCCTCCTGTGCCAGGCGACTCGCGGTGGCCTGCCCCACACCGCCGGCGGCGCCCGTGATCACGCACACGCGCCCGGCCAACCTGCCCGCTGGATCGCTCACACCTCCATTGTCCTCGAACGCGCTCCCGCATCGTCAGACCCGAACCAACTCGATCGCCGGCACCTTCCAGATGGACGGGCACACGATGTTCGAGAGGGGTCGGATTCGCGATCCGGGTGGTTCGCTTATCGGTCGTTTCTCCCGTCAACGCGCCCGGCCGGCGAGAACGGTCGCCTGGCTCTTCGAGACGGCCCGGTCCACGATTGGCGGCGCGCAAATCGCTAGCATCCCCGCCACTTGCGGACGTAGCTCAGTTGGTAGAGCGTCGGCTTCCCAAGCCGAAGGTCGCGGGTTCGAGACCCGTCGTCCGCTTTG
>Ga0335072_10011014_pt1 | contig 12971 bp, 9 predicted proteins | sample Lox_Sample_21_FD_206725 | JGI IMG/M metagenome (GOLD analysis project Ga0335072, IMG submission 206725) | Soil microbial communities from Loxahatchee National Wildlife Refuge, Florida, United States - Lox_Sample_2.1 | ecosystem: Environmental > Terrestrial > Soil > Wetlands | place: USA: Florida...
TGCCTGACGCTCCGATGTTCTTGACTTGCAGATTGGGCCAGAATAGATAAGACGGTTTATCGCCCGCGCCGATGTAGCTCAAAGGTAGAGCAACCGCCTTGTAAGCGGTAGGTTGCGAGTTCGATTCTCGCCATCGGCTTGGCCCGATGGCGAGACGCAACGGCGGGAGGACTATGCGGAGAGGTTCCCGAGCGGCCAAAGGGAGCAGACTGTAAATCTGCCGGCTTATGCCTACGGAGGTTCGAATCCTCCCCTCTCCACCAAAAAAACTGCGCACGGGTGATTGGCGCAAAGGCAAGGGCGGGAGTAGCTCAGTTGGTAGAGCGCGAGCCTTCCAAGCTCGGGGTCGCGGGTTCGAATCCCGTCTCCCGCTCCAGAAACGATCAGCGGGTTCGCGGGTTAGTTTGGCGGAATGACCGAGGAGTACGTAGATTTGCCCATGTAGCTCAGCCGGTAGAGCACTTCCTTGGTAAGGAAGAGGTCACGGGTTCGATTCCCGTCGTGGGCTTTGAGCTTTCTGAGGCGGCTCGGTGAATCGAGGGACTGCCGCAAGTCATAGGGCGCGTCGCCAATAGGACGGCGCGTGATCGGAGGCGTTTTCGATGAGAGATCTGATCGGATTAGCGTGCGATGGGTGTAAGAGGCGTAACTACACTACGAGCAAGAATAAAAAGCGGCAAACCGAAAAATTCGCCATCAAAAAGTTCTGTCCGAGCTGCCGGAGCCATACTCTGCATAAAGAGGCAAAGGTGTAGCGATCCGACTGCGTGTTGGACGCTGGGTTGAGAGAATTTGGGTCAGTAGCTCTAATTGGCAGAGCATCGGACTCCAAATCCGAGGGTTGCAGGTTCGAATCCTGCCTGGCCCGCCAATTCTCTTGAGCGCCGAAGATTGCTCTGAGTTCAGACCGCGCGATGAGCCCATCGGCGGACAGTTTGTTCGGCTAATTGAAGCAAAAGCCGCGCCGAAATCGCAATAATTCTTGACGAAAATCTGATCTAAGGTTGTAACGCTCGATTAAAATGGCTAGCATCAAAGGTTACCTCGAAGAGGGTATAAGTTTTGTCAAGGAGTCCTGGACCGAACTGTCCAAGGTCCACTTCCCGTCGCCCAAAGATACCATGCAGGCGACCTTGGTTGTGGTACTGTTAACGATTGTTATAGCGCTTTGGCTGGGACTGATTGATATGGGGGCGAGCCGACTTATTCGTCAATTAGTGAGTTAGAGGATCTACCTTAGCAACAGCCGCGAGTTTGATGAACGGAGCGTACGCTCAGTAGTCATTACAAAATCCGCAGATGGAAGACGCAGTAACCCCAGAATTGAAAAATGGCGGCACCCGAAAGTGGTATGTCGTTCATACCTATTCGGGTTACGAGCAGAAGGCCAAGGCCGCGCTCGAAGAACGGGTGCGCTTGCTTCGGATGCATAAGGAGACAGAAGCGATTGCTGACCGGATAGGCGAAGTGGTTGTGCCGATAGAGCGTGTGCAGGAATTGGGTAAGGGCGGCCAGCGTAAGGTCTCCAATCGCAAGTTTTTCCCGGGCTACATCTTCGTCAACATGGAGTTGGATGATGAGACTTGGCACGTGATCAAGGATACTCCCAAGGTCACAGGCTTCGTGGGTCATTCGACAATGCCGCCTGAAGTTCCGGAGTCGGAAGTTCACGCGATTCGGCAACAGATGGAAGAGGGGGCGCTCAAACCCAAGCCCAAAGTTCAATTCGAAGTGGGGGAAGCGGTCAAGGTAGTCGACGGGCCGTTTCAAGACTTTAACGGGACGGTGGAAGAGGTCCGCCCCGACAAAGGCAAGGTGCGGGTTCTTATATCGATTTTCGGACGGGCAACTCCGGTCGAACTCGATTTCGTGCAGGTGGAAAAATCGTAGACGACCGGAGCCGCGGTCAGGCCTTGCGAATCCCGTGGATATTCCCCGGCGCAGGCAAGCCGGGGTCCCGCTTCAAGCGTGATTAAATTCAGATGGCGAAGAAAGTAACGGGCCAGATCAAATTGCAAATTCCCGCTGGAGCGGCGAATCCGTCCCCTCCGGTCGGACCGGCGTTGGGTCAGCGCGGTGTCAATATTATGGAGTTCTGCAAGGCGTTTAACGCCCAGACGCAGAGCCTACAAGGTCTAGTTGTTCCGGTAATCATTACGGTTTACGCAGACCGTTCGTTTACATTCATAACGAAGAGTCCGCCTGCGCCGGTATTGTTGCTCAAGGCGGCTGGGATCCCGAAGGGTTCGCCTACGCCGAATAAAAGCAAGGTCGGGAAGGTTACGCGCAAGCAAGTCGAGGAGATCGCCAAGACTAAACTGAAAGATTTGAACGCGATTGACCTGAGTGCGGCGATGCGCTCAGTAGAGGGCACGGCGCGATCGATGGGAATCGATGTTACGGACTAGCGGAGAGTCTAATGGCTGGGAAGAAGTATAAAGAGGCGCTGAAAAAGGTTGATCGCCAGAAGCACTATCCGCTTCAAGAGGCGCTCAAGCTCGTAATCGATAGCAAGACCGCGAAGTTCGACGAGACGGTAGAGATGGCCGTTCGGCTTGGCGTCGACCCCCGGCAGGCCGATCAAAATGTTCGCGGTACTGTGGTGCTGCCGAACGGCACTGGTAAGGTCGCTCGAGTGCTGGTGCTGGCCAAGGGTGCCAAAGAAATCGAGGCGCGTGAGGCGGGTGCGGATTTCGTCGGTGGCGAAGATCTGATCAAGCGGATTCAAGAAGAAAATTGGCTCGACTTCGATCGCGTGATTGCGACGCCGGATATCATGGGAGCGGTCGGCCGAATCGGAAAGATTCTCGGGCCGCGTGGCCTGATGCCAAATCCGCGTGTCGGCACAGTGACTTTCGATGTCGCTAAGGCAGTGAGCGAGGTCAAGGCCGGCAAGGTCGACTATCGCGTTGACAAAGCAGGCGTAGTGCATGCGCGTATCGGCAAAATCAGTTTCGGCGATGAAAAGCTATCACAGAATGCCCATGCTCTACTTGACGCGATCGTGCGCTCAAAGCCGGCCAGCGCCAAGGGGAATTACATAAAGAGCGTCGCTTTGGCCTCAACGATGGGTCCGGGCGTGCGCGTCGATCCCGCAACGGCGCGAGCTGCTGCGGCTGCTTAGGCGGCGCGACTACAGGACGGATTAGATGCGTAAGGAAGAAAAAAGCGCACTGGTCGAGGAACTCTCGGCGAGTTTCGGCCGGGCCAGTATCGCCCTGATATCGGATTACAAAGGCGTCAAAGCGGGCGAATCGGACGATATGCGTCGGCGGATTCGTGCGGTAAACGGCGAGTTCCGTGTGGCCAAGAACACCTTGGTCCGACGGGCGATTAAAGACACTCGATACGCCGTGCTTGAGCCTTCGCTCAGTGGTCCATTGGGCTTGGTCCTGAGCTATGCGGATCCGGTTGAGCTCGCCAAGACGGTTAGTTCGCTCAAAGAGTTAGGTGAGCGGTTCAAGATTCGGGGCGGTGTACTCGACGGCAAGCCAATCACAGCGGCCGAGGTCGAGGCGCTGGCATCCTTACCGCCGCGTGAAGTGATTTTTGCGCAATTGCTAGGCCTGTTGCAGGCTCCGGCAACTCAGCTGGCGCGATTGCTTAACGAGCCAGGCTCGTCGCTGGCGCGGCTGCTCGGTGCGATCGAAAAGAGGCAATCAGCGGCAGCACCGGTGCAACCTGCTGAAACTCCGGCAGAGGGCGCAGCGCCGGCTTCGGCTTGACTGTTAGTTACAGCAACATGAATTGGCTGCGGGTGCGCTCCCACATACCGCTCCGCTGGCCGTGAGGATAAGGAGAGAAATCAGATGTCAGAAGCAGGACAGCTTAGCCGCGACCAGGTGAAGGACTATCTCAAGAACCTGAGCCTATTGGACGCCGCGGCGCTCGTAAAAGAGTTGGAAACGGAACTCGGCGTCTCGGCGGCGGCGCCGATGGCGGTAGCGGCGGCCCCGGCTGCAGGCGGCGTCGCGGCGGCTCCGGTTGAGAAAGATGAGTTCAGTGTGGTTTTGACTGCGGCTGGTGACAAGAAGATCCAAGTAATCAAAGTGGTCCGCGAACTGACTGGATTGGGCCTGAAAGAAGCTAAAGATTTAGTCGATGGCGCGCCTAAGGCCGTTAAAGAAGGACTCAACAAGGCAGAAGCCGAGGACGTCAAAAAGAAATTGGAAGAGGTTGGCGGATCAGTCGAACTGAAATAGAGGCTGGAGGGCTTTTGGCATCCAGTTTACGGCATGAGCACGTGGCTGGCCGCGAGCGTCAAAGTACCGTGGTCGCGCACGGGTGCCGATTAATGTTCACGGAGCAATCTGAACCGATGGCTAGGGTTTGGGTTGCTCCGGTTCAGCTTTTATTAGGGTGCGCTTTCGCTGAAGAGAGTGCTGCCTATAGTTCCAGCCGTTTGCGGGCATGCCCGGCGGACTCTTCCTCCCGTCGGACGAGGTAAAAATGGCTCAACTAACGCAAGTCACAAGTAATCTTCGCCTTCGCCGCTCCTTCGGCAAGATCAAGAAGATTATTGATATACCGAACCTGATCGAGATTCAGAAACGTTCGTACGAGGAATTTCTTCAGGCTGACGTACGCTCTGACGAGCGTGAAGATAAAGGACTGCAGGCTGTCTTCAAGTCAGTATTTCCGATCAAGGATTTTAACGAGACGGCTTCGCTGGAATTCGTCAGCTATGAGCTGGGTATTCCCAAGTACGATGTCGAAGAATGCCATCAGCGTGGCATGACTTACGCTGCGCCGCTCAAGGTCAAGATTCAGCTTGTTATCTGGGACGTCGAAAATGGGCGACGATCGATCAAGAACGTCAAGGAGCAAGAGGTCTATTTTGGCGAAATTCCGTTGATGACCGCGAACGGTACTTTCATGGTCAACGGTACTGAGCGGGTTATCGTTTCGCAGCTCCATCGTTCGCCTGGTGTTTTTTTCGAGCATGACAAGGGCCGGACGCATTCGACCGGCAAGCTGCTTTATTCGGCGCGGATCATTCCTTATCGCGGAAGCTGGATCGATTTCGAGTTCGATCCACGCGACGTGCTCTATGTTCGGATCGATCGGCGGCGCAAGTTCCCGGCGACAGTGCCGCTCCGTGCACTCGGGATGACTACAGAGGACCTGCTCAACTATTTCTATCGCAAGGACGTGCTGATCCTGCGTGACCATCAGCTCGCTAAGGAGTTCAACCCGGAGCAATTGCTTGGATCGCGGGTCTCACGCGAAGTGAAAGATCCCAAAACCGGGGATGTTATCGCGCGCGAGGGCCGCAAATTCAACAAGGCAACCGTGCGAGCATTGCAGGCAGCGGGACTCACCGAGATTCCGATCGCGATGGAAGAGGCGGCCGGACGTATCTCGGCGCATGATGTAGTCGACTCGACGACTGGGGAAGTGCTGATTCAGTGCAATGAAGAGCTGAACGAAGAAACTATCGAGAGGCTTAAAGCCCACGCCGTTCCGATTATCGAGGTGCTCTATACCGAGGATCAACCGGGAGGAGGGCCGCTACGGCTGACGCTTGCGCAGGACAAGCTCGAAAAGCCCGAAGACGCGATTATTGAAATCTACCGGCGGTTGCGGCCAGGCGATCCGCCGACGCTGCAAACCGCGACGACGTTTTTTAACAACCTGTTTTTCAATCCTGAACGGTATGACCTGTCGAAGGTTGGGCGGCTTAAGCTCAACCATAAGTTGAAGCTCGATATTCCGCTCGAACAGGGCACTTTGCGCCGCGAGGATATTCTTGAAGTCGTCCGTTATCTGATCGATCTCAAGAGCGGAGTCGGCCAGATTGACGATATCGACCATCTTGGCAACCGGCGGGTGCGTGCGGTCGGCGAATTGGTCGAAAATCAGTTCCGGATCGGACTCGTACGAATGGAGCGTGCGATCAAAGAGCGGATGAGTCTGCAGGATATCGAAACTCTGATGCCGCAGGAATTGGTCAACTACAAACCAGCCTCTGCGGTAATTAAGGAATTTTTCGGCTCCTCGCAGCTATCGCAGTTCATGGACCAGACGAATCCGCTTTCAGAGATTGCGCATAAGCGGCGGCTTTCGGCGCTTGGCCCCGGCGGCCTTACGCGTGAACGCGCAGGCTTCGAGGTTCGTGACGTCCATCCGACGCATTACGGGCGGGTCTGTCCAATTGAGACTCCCGAAGGTCCGAATATCGGTCTTATCGCTGCGCTCTCGACCTACGCCCGCGTTAACGAATACGGCTTTATCGAAACGCCTTATCGCGAAGTCGAAAACGGCCGTGTGACCGACCGAATCGTCTATTTGTCGGCTTTGCAAGAAGAAGAGACGGTCATTGCTCAGGCGAATGCCCCACTCGATAGCCAGGGCCGTTTCGAAAACGAGTTGGTATCTGCCCGAATCGGCGGTGAGTTCACAGTGGTACGGCGCGAAGAGGTCCAGTATATGGACGTGTCGCCGAACCAACTTGTGTCAGTTGCAGCGTCGCTGATTCCGTTCCTCGAAAATGACGACGCGAATCGTGCCCTGATGGGTTCGAATATGCAGCGGCAGGCGGTGCCTTTGCTCAAGACGGAGGCGCCGCTGGTTGGCACCGGCCTCGAAATGACGGTCGGCCGCGACTCGGGCGTTACCACTATCGCCAAGCGGGACGGCGTGATCGAAAGCGTCGATGCTGAGCGAATCGTCGTGCGAGCAGATAAGCAAAACAAGGATCTGCGCGACGCTGGGGTCGACATATATAACCTGGTTAAGTACCAGCGTTCGAATCAAAACACGTGTATCAATCAGCGACCGATTGTCGTCAAAGGCGAGCGGGTCAAGGCTGGCGACGTACTGGCCGACGGTCCGTCGACCGACATGGGTGAGCTCGCACTCGGACGCAACGTGGTGGTCGCATTCATGCCGTGGGGCGGCTACAACTTCGAGGATTCGATTCTTATCTCGGAGCGCGTCGTCAAAGAGGACTTGTTTACGTCGGTACATATTGAGGAATTCGAATGTATCGCACGTGACACGAAGCTTGGGCCTGAAGAAATAACGCGAGATATCCCCAATGTCGGTGAGGATGCGCTCAAGAATCTGGACACCAGCGGGATCATCCGAATCGGCGCAGAAGTACGTCCAGGCGATATCCTGGTCGGAAAGATTACGCCGAAGGGCGAGACCCAGCTAAGTCCAGAAGAGAAGCTTCTCCGCGCAATCTTTGGCGAAAAGGCAGGCGAGGTGCGCGATACTTCGTTGCGTGTGCCACCTGGCGTTGAAGGAGCGGTAATCGACGCGCGAGTATTTTCGCGCCGAGGTGTCACCCGCGACGATCGTACGCAAGAGATTCAGCAGCTCGAAGCCGAGCGGCTGAAGCAGGACGAAGGCGAAGAAGTCCGAATCATCCGCCAGGAGACGCTGCGCAAGCTGAAGAAAGCGGTCTCCGGTAAAAAGCTGGCGGGCCGCGTAATCGCCGACGACCGTCGTGTGCTTTTCAACAAGGGCGATGAGCTAACGGCTGACGATCTCGAGGAATTGCCTCCGCCGCTGTGGGGCCAGTTACGGCTTGAGAACGAAACCGCGACCACGGAGGTGGCGCAGGCGCTCGCGGCGATGAATGCCAACGTCGAGGCGGTGCAGAATCACTACGAGTCCAAAATCGAGCGGCTCAAAGCCGGCGATGAGTTGGCGCCCGGCGTGATTAAAATGATTAAGGTCTTCGTCGCGATCAAACGCCGCTTACAGGTTGGCGATAAGATGGCGGGACGGCACGGCAACAAAGGCGTACTGTCGCGAATCCTGCCACCTGAGGATATGCCGCGGACCGCAGATGGGACACCAGTTGATATTGTTCTCAATCCTTTGGGGGTTCCTTCGCGGATGAATGTCGGGCAGATTCTCGAGACCCATCTCGGGTGGGCGGCGCTCGAATTGGGCCGCAAGCTCGAAAATGAATTGGGGAACGGCTCGACTCCAGCACAGTTGCGCAAGCGGTTGCGTGATCTCTATCCGGACAAGGAGAATCAGGAATTCATCGAGACCCTATCCGACACCGAAATAGCCCGACTGGCCGATAAAGCGCGTCGGGGTGTCCACACGGCGTCGCCGGTTTTTGACGGCGCTCGCGAGGAGGAGATCTTCGCGCTGTTGAAGCGCGCAGAGTTACCCGAGAGCGGTCAATGCACTCTCTATGACGGGCGGACAGGTTTGCCATTCGAGCAGCCAGTGACAGTGGGCGTGATGTACATCATGAAACTGCATCATCTGGTCGAAGACAAGATCCATGCGCGTTCAACTGGGCCGTACAGCCTCGTGACGCAGCAACCGTTGGGCGGCAAGGCTCAATTCGGCGGCCAGCGGCTCGGTGAGATGGAAGTGTGGGCGCTGGAAGCGTATGGCGCGGCCTACACTCTGCAGGAAATGCTGACCGTCAAGTCGGACGACGTGGCCGGCCGCACCCGGATGTACGAAGCTATCGTCAAGGGTGAGAACACTCTTGAGCCAGGCTTGCCCGAGTCGTTCAACGTTATGGTTAAAGAACTCCAGTCGTTGTGCCTGAACGTAGATCTGCTCGAACAGCCACAACGCGCCTGAAGCGGGCGTTCAAGGGAGTATTGAATAATGGAAGATCTGTTCGGCCTGTTTGAGAAGCCCAAGAATCCGCTGGCATTTAACGCAATTCGGATTTCGATTGCGTCGCCAGAGATGATCCGGTCGTGGTCGCACGGAGAAGTCAAAAAGCCGGAGACGATAAACTATCGAACCTTCAAGCCGGAACGTGATGGACTCTTTTGTGCGAAGATTTTTGGTCCGACCAAGGACTATGAATGTAATTGCGGCAAGTACAAGCGGATGCGCCATCGGGGCGTCGTCTGCGAAAAGTGTGGAGTCGAGGTAATCCAGTCGAAGGTTCGCCGTGAGCGGATGGGCCATATCGATCTGGCCGCGCCCGTCGCTCACATCTGGTTCCTGCGCTCGCTGCCGTCTCGGATAGGGACGCTGGTCGATATGACGCTCAAGGAACTCGAAAAGGTGCTCTACTTCGAGTCCTACGTCGTGACTGATCCGGGTGAGACGCCGCTTGCGCCACGCGAACTGCTGACTGAACGGAAGTATCGCGAGGCGCGCGAACAATATGGCGACAGCTTCAAGGCCGAGATGGGCGCCGAGGCGATTCGTACGCTGTTATCGATTCTCGAGCTCGACAAGCTTTCCGAGGAATTGCGCGCTGAGATGAAGGCGACGGCGAGTGAAGCGCGCCGCAAGAAAGTCTCTAAGCGACTCAAGGTAGTCAACGCTTTTCGCGAGTCCGGCAACCGTCCGGAGTGGATGATTCTGACGATTCTGCCGGTCATTCCACCGGATCTGCGTCCCCTGGTCCCGCTCGACGGCGGCCGCTTCGCGACGTCTGATCTCAACGATCTTTATCGGCGAGTGATCAATCGTAATAACCGGCTGAAGCGGCTAATTGAGCTGAGCGCACCGGACATCATCGTACGCAACGAAAAGCGGATGCTGCAGGAGGCGGTCGACGCCTTGTTCGATAATGGGCGGCGCGGACGAGCGATCACGGGTCCGGCTAAGCGTCCTTTGAAGTCGCTGTCCGACATGCTCAAGGGCAAGTCCGGCCGTTTCCGGCAGAACCTGCTAGGTAAGCGGGTCGATTATTCGGGCCGTTCGGTAATCGTCGTCGGTCCGGAGCTAAGGCTCCATCAATGCGGCCTGCCGAAAAAGATGGCGCTCGAATTGTTCAAGCCGTTCATCTACAGCAAGCTGGAGGAAAAGGGTTACGTCACCACGATCAAAAGCGCGAAGAAGATGGTCGAGAAGGAGGGCAAGGACGTCTGGGATATCCTGGACGACGTCATCCGCGAGCATCCGGTGCTACTTAATCGCGCTCCGACACTTCATCGGCTTGGGATCCAAGCCTTCGAGCCAGTGCTGATCGAGGGCAAGGCGATCCAGCTTCATCCGCTGGTGTGTGTGGCTTATAACGCGGATTTCGACGGCGACCAGATGGCGGTGCATATACCGCTTTCGATAGAGGCCCAAGTCGAATCGCGGGCCCTGATGATGTCGACCAACAATATCCTGTCACCGGCGAGCGGCAAGCCGATTATTGTGCCGACGCAGGATATGGTTCTTGGCCTTTACTACATGACACGCGAACGTCCGCTAGCGCATGGTGAAGGAAGGATTTTCGCTTCACCTGCGGAGGTCCGAATCGCTTACGACCACGGTGCGATTGGCCTTCATGCGCGAATCACTGTGCGAATGCACACCAGCGGACGAGCTGCGGCGGCTGAGGATGAAGACGGACGCCCGTCTACTCCGCATGCCAATGGCGTGACCCATGAAGGCGAGCCGGAACGGGTTGAGACTACCGTCGGGCGTATCCTGCTCTATGAAATCGTGCCACCTGAGGTGCCGTTCGCGGAAGTGAACCGCACGATGAAGAAGAAGGAGCTCGGCAATCTAATCGACCTTGTTTATCGCCGGGCGGGCAATAAAGCGACGGTTATCTTCGCTGACCGTTTGAAGGATGTTGGCTTCGCGTTCGCCACGCGCGCCGGAATCTCGATCTCGATCAAAGACATGACGATTCCCCCGCAGAAGGCGCAGTTGCTGGAGCAGGCACAGAAGCAGGTCAGCGAGATTCAGAAACAATATAACAACGGTGTGATCACCGATGGCGAGCGTTACAACAAAGTCGTCGATATCTGGGCCGAAGTACAGGACGAGATCGGTGGCGCAGTTTTGAAAGGTCTCGCCACTCAGGTCTACGGCAAAGATAACAAGGGTGCCGACGTGGTTGGGCCGTCGTTCAATCCGATTTTCATCATGGCTGATTCAGGCGCACGCGGCTCGGAACAACAGATTCGTCAGCTGGCGGGTTTGCGCGGCCTGATGGCTAAGCCGTCTGGTGAAATCATCGAAACGCCGATCACAGCCAACTTCCGGGAAGGCCTGACCGTGCTGCAGTACTTCATCTCCACACACGGCGCCCGCAAAGGCTTGGCCGATACTGCTCTCAAGACAGCGAATTCAGGGTATCTGACGCGGCGGCTGGTCGACGTTGCGCAGGACTCAATTATCACTGAAGACGATTGCGGCACGCTCGACGGAATCGAGATGACGCCGCTGGTCGAAGGCGGTGAGGTGATTGAAGGCTTGGGCGATCGTGTTCTCGGCCGTGTGGCCCTGGAAGATATCCGTGATCCGTTCACCAACGAAGTGCTCATCAAGGCCAATGAGATGATTGATGAGGACAAAGTGGGACAGATAGAGGACGGTGGTCTCGAACGGGTCAAGATTCGCTCGGTGTTGACCTGCCAGTCGCGCCAAGGGGTCTGTGTCAAGTGCTACGGACGCGACCTTGGCCGTGGCCATCAGGTGAACATGGGCGAAGCGATAGGGATAATGGCCGCGCAATCAATCGGTGAGCCTGGCACGCAGTTGACAATGCGCACGTTCCATATCGGTGGTACGGCGAGTCGGCGTGCGGAACAGACGACCCTCGAGGCGCGCAACGAAGGCCTCGTGCGTTTGCATAACGTCAAGACCGTCCCGAGCCGTGACGGCAGCCTGGTGGTGATGACGCGCCATGGCGAGGTCGCGATTACTGCGGTGGTGCAAAATGAGGCTGGCGGTCCTTCACGGGAACGTGAGCGCGAACGCTACCCACTCGTATATGGCGCCAAGCTGCGCAAAGCCGAGGGCGAGCGGGTCAAGGCCGGAGAATTGATCGCCGAATGGGATCCTTATACCACTCCGATCATCACTGAGATGGCCGGGACGGTTAAGTATGGCGATATTATCGAAGGCAAGACGATGGAAGAGCGGGTCGACGAGCGTACCGGCGCGCGTTCCAACGTTATTGTCGAATTCAAAGAACTCGACGTGCGCCCCCGTATTTCCATAAAGGACGAGAGTGGGAAAACCCTCAAGCTCGAAAGCAGCGATAATTTTGCACGATATTATCTGCCCGTTGGGGCATATATCGCCGTTGCTGAGGGTACTCACGTCGACGCCGGCGAGATAATTGCCAAGATTCCGCGTGAAACCACCAAGACTAAGGATATCACCGGTGGCTTACCGCGGGTGGCGGAACTATTCGAGGCGCGCAAGCCCAAGGAATTCGCGGTAATTTCTGAGATCGACGGCCAAGTGTCTTTTGGCAAGGATACGAAGGGCAAGCGGAAGGTGGTGGTGACGCCAGAAGTTGGCCAACCGCGCGAATACCTGATCGCAAAAGGCAAGCATATCGGAGTTCACGAGGGCGATATGATCAAAGCTGGCGAGCCGCTCATGGAGGGCTCGTCGAATCCGCATGATATTCTGACAATTCTTGGCGAGAAGGCGCTGGCTAAATACCTGGTTGACGAAATTCAGGAAATCTACCGGCTTCAGGGCGTGCGGATTAACGATAAACATATCGAGGTTATTGTGCGCCAGATGCTGCGGCGGGTCCGGATTAAAGAGGTCGGCGATACTGATTTCCTGGTCGGCGATCAGACCGAGAAATGGCGCTTCGACGAAGAGAATGGCCGGGTGCTGATGAAGGGTGGCGAGCCCGCGATCGCCGAGCCGCTGCTGCTTGGAATCACCAAGGCGTCACTATCGACGGAGAGCTTTATTTCGGCGGCCTCGTTCCAGGAAACGACGCGAGTGCTGACCGAAGCTGCGATCAATGGCAAGGTCGATAGGCTAATCGGTTTGAAAGAGAACGTGATCATGGGACGGCTGATTCCAGCCGGAACCGGATTACCGCAATACAATCGCATGGAAGTAAAAGTCGAGGGTACCCCAATCGGTGAGGACTTAGATAAAGCCGAGCAAAGCGTGATGGCGGCTGCTGGAGATTGACGCGGCAGCCTATCTGCTATACATACTTGAGTTTCCCCCGAGGGCCCGTTTGCCCTTGGGGGTTTGCTTGGATCAGATTCGTCATCAGGGTTCGTAAGGGGGCGGCTGGCCGGAAACGTGATTAGATTGGGTGAACC
>Ga0335072_10011015_pt1 | contig 12970 bp, 9 predicted proteins | sample Lox_Sample_21_FD_206725 | JGI IMG/M metagenome (GOLD analysis project Ga0335072, IMG submission 206725) | Soil microbial communities from Loxahatchee National Wildlife Refuge, Florida, United States - Lox_Sample_2.1 | ecosystem: Environmental > Terrestrial > Soil > Wetlands | place: USA: Florida...
TACACGATTCCGCCGGAATCGGCCAACGAAGCTACCCGGCACGGCATGTATCTGGTTTTCCCTGCCCGCGGCTCGGCCCTCGTCCGAACCTCGACTCAGGAACGCCGCCGCTCGCTCTTCAAGGTTCCGGTATTTGAAGCAGAACTGAAGATGGATGCCGATTTCGATCTGACCGGCGTCCCCTCCGCGCTGCCGCCCGGCGCAACGCTCGACTGGCCTCGCTCCGAAATCATCGTCGGCGTCACCGATCCTCGCGGCGCGCTCGCCGACGCCCTGCTCACCTCCAACGGGAAGACCTCCGCCATGGTCCCCGCCGAGATCTCGCAGTCGCTCGCGATCGCCGGCGATGAGCCGCAGCGGCTCGTGCTCTTCGGCGCAAAGACCGACAGCAAAATCGGCCCCAACACGCTCTTCAGCGTCTCTTCGTCTTTGCATTTCTCGGGCGCACAACGCATCGCCTTGCTCGCTTACGCAAAAACCACCCATCTCTCCGTACAGGGTGAATGGCCCAACCCCAGTTTTGACGGCGGGTTCCTACCGGTCAGCCGCACCATCTCGGACCATGGGTTCCAGGCCGAGTGGTCGGTGCCCTTCATCGCTCGCGGCGTCCGCGCCGACGGACCGGGCGACACTGTTGCGGGCATCGGCGCAACGGCGCTCGGCGTATCGTTCATCGAGGTGGCGGACCCCTATCAGTCCGTGAACCGTTCGCTCAAATACGTTCCGCTCTTTCTCGGGCTTCTCTTTCTTTCTTACTTTGTCTTTGAAGTCACCACCGGCAAACGGGTGCATCCCGCGCAATACATCCTGGTCGGCATCGCGCAGATCATTTTCTACTTGCTGCTTCTGTCACTGGCGGAGCGGATCGGCTTCGATCTCGGGTTCCTGCTCGCGGGCATTGCCACGGTCAGCCTCCTCGCAGCCAACGCAGGCTGGATCTTCAAGAGCCGCGCGCAGGGCTTTAAAGCGCTCGTGGTCTTCGGCGCACTCTACTCGCTGATTTATCTCTTGCTGCGGCTTGAGGACAATGCGTTGCTGATTGGCGCCATCGCCAGCTTTTTCGCTGTCGCCGCTACGATGTACTTCACACGGCGCATCGACTGGTACAGTCAGTTCGCGGGCTCCGTCGACCGCGGATCAGCCCAGTCCATCGCGCGCGACTCAATTTGGAAATGAATGCGCTGCCCGCGACATCGGAGGGAAGCTTTTTCACGAGTCCCCGGATCCCTGTTTCAGCTGAACAGGTCCTTCATCTTGTCCAGCAGGCCAGGCGCGGTCGGCTTGTTCTCCACCTTCAGCGATTCCGCCAGTTGCGCTACCACTTCGCGCTGCGCGCGGCTCAGCTTCTTCGGGATCTGCACCACTACCTGGACGATCAGATCGCCGCGCCCCTTCTCATTCAGGTGCGGAACGCCGCGGGCACGCACTCGCAGTTCTTTTCCGCTCTGCGTACCCTCTGGAATCTTCAGGCTCACAGGACCATCAAGGCCCCCGATTTCAATCTCCGCGCCCAGCGCCGCCTGCGGAAAGCTGATGGGAATCACGCAGTGAAGGTCGTATCCCTGGCGCTCGAAAAAGTCATGCGAACGCACCGAGAGCACAACGTACAAATCGCCCCCGGGACCACCGGATCGCCCCGCATCGCCCTCGCCGCCAAACCGGATCCGCGTGCCCTCATCCACCCCCGGCGGCACCTTCACCGTCACCTTGAACTCGCGTGCCACGCGCGTCTCGCCGCGGCACGTTGAGCACGGATCGCTCACGATCGAACCCATGCCTCCACACGCGCTGCACGTCCTCGCCACCGAAAAGAATCCCTGCTGGTAGCGAACCTGTCCGCGTCCATGGCACTGCGGGCACATGCTTGGCCCGCGCCCTGACGCACTGCCCGTGCCCTTGCACGTCTCGCACGTCTCAAAGCGCCGCACTTTGATCTCCGTCTCTTTCCCGAAGATCGCATCCTCAAAATCAATCGCCAGGTCGTAACGCAGATCGTCGCCGCGCCTCTGCCGGCCCTGCCGCTGCCCGCCGCCCATGTTGAACATCTCGCCGAACAGGTCGCCGAAGATGTCCCCCAGGTCCACGCTTCCGCTGAAGCCGCCAAAACCGCCGGCGCCTGCCGCGCCCACTCCCGCGTGCCCGTACCGGTCATAGGCAGCCCGCTTATCCGCGTCGCTCAGCACCTGGTAGGCTTCGCTCGCTTCCTTGAACTTTTCTTCCGCTGTGTGATCTCCTGGATTGCGGTCAGGATGATACTTCAGTGCCTGCTTCCGATAGGCGCTCTTCAACTCCTGTTCGCTGGCGTCGCGAGAGACTCCCAGCACCTCGTAGTAATCAGCTTTGCTCACGTTTGTCCCGGAACCCATTCTCTAGAAACAATCCCCTGATTCAGTCGTTCGTTTGTTTCGGATTTGATGCCACGCGCACCAGCGCCGGCCGCAGCAGCCGTTCGCGAATCTTGTAGCCGCGCCTCACTTCCTCGGCCACATGCTGGTCGGGCACATCGTCACGCTCCACCGACCCCAGTGCCTCGTGGTGATGCGGATCGAATGCCTCACCCACAGTCGCAATCGGCTGCACCTGCATTTGACGCAGAATCTCTTCCATCTGCTTCACGATCAGCTCAACCCCTGAACGAAGCTGCTCCGCGGTGCCGGTCGACTTCAGCGCCAGTTCAAAATTGTCCAGCACCGGCAGAAACTTCTCTACCACGCTGCCCGTGGCCAGATCCTTGAACTCCTGCTTGTCCCGCTCCGCACGCTTCCGTGAGTTCTCAAACTCCGCTTGCAGCCGGGCCAGCCGGTCCAGCAACTGGTCGCGCTCGTTCTTCAGCTGCTCATAATCCCCCTGCAGCTTCTCGAGCTCCGTCGAGCTAATCGGCGCGGCTTCCGGCCCATCCTGGTTCGCCTCCATGGGCGAACGTCTTCCCTGCTCCGAGTTTTCTGCCTCGGGCGCCTGTACCTGTGTTTCCTCTGACATGCCTTTCCTTGAACCCCAGGGAGTTTTCTTCATATTTCATTTTAGATTCCCGGCGGCACACAGAGATACTGCAGGTCGCCGTCGAAACCTAACTCATTCCTCTTCTGTGTTTTGCCCGCGTTCCGCCTGCAATGCCTTCGGAAAAATCAATTGGGCGGCAATTCGAAAAGACGCTCCGACAGGCCCGCCACGTAGCGGACCGCCTGAATCATCTCCTGGTATTGAATCCGCGTCGGCGCAATCACCGCCACCGTCCCCAGGCTCGATCCGCCCACCCGCGCGGGCGCTCCAATCAGCACCAGGTCCTGCATGGCAGGCGAAGCCTTGTCGAGCCCCACCACCACGCGCACCTCCTGCTGCCGCCCATCCACGTACGCGGTCAGCAACTCCACCAGTCTCTGCTTGGCTTCCACCGCCAGCAGCATTTGCCGCAGCCGCTCTCGGTCTGCTTCGGCAGCGATCAGGTTTGCCATTCCTTCCACAAAAATCGCAGGCCCCGATTCGCCGCCCTCGAGCGCGCCCTTGCGGCAAAGTTCCTCCACATCTTCCAACATCTTGTGGTACGCTTCGCGTTCCACTTCGATTCGCCGCGCCACTTCCACGCGGATCCGCTCGATCGGCCAGCCCCGAAAATTCTCGTTCAGATAGCGCGCCGCAGTGTCCAGTTCCGCAAGCGATAACTCGCGATCCAGTGTCAGCGCGCGGTCCAGCACCGCACCGCCCTGCGTGACCAGCACGGCCAGCACGCGCCCCGCAGAAAGCCGCGAAAAGTGAATGTGCTCCAGCACCTGGTTCGTCGTCGAACTGGCCAACGCCACTCCCAGTCCGCTCGAAATCAGCGCCAGCACATGCGAAGTCCGCTCAAGGAATTCGCTTCCGCTCGCAACGCCTGAGAAACTGTCCTCAATCTGCCCCTTCTGTTCTGCGCTCATCGGCGCAGCTTCCCGGGGCGCGCCACTCCACGCCGTCGAACTCGCCCGGCCCAGTTGCATCTCAGGCCGCGTAATCTGTTCCACGTAATAGCGAAAGGCCTCCGCAGTCGGCACGCGGCCCGCGGAGGTGTGCGGTTGATCCAGCAGCCCCGCTTCGCCCAGTGCGGCCATCACATTCCGGATCGTGGCTGAGCTCAATCCTTCTCGATTCGCAAAAACGTGCGAAACCGCCTGCGACGCCACCGGCTCACCCGTGGCAATGTACTGCTCAATGATTGCCGTAAGCACCAACCGCTCGCGCGGACTGATTCTCGTTTGAGTCATCTCGCGGCGCTCCGTGCCGCCCGCGCCCACCCCAAGGGCGCGGGGAAATCCCGGTCGAGGTCCCAGTAACTCCCACTACATCTGATGCATCAACTGCAATTTGGATGGAGTGATCCTCTTTAATCTTAGGAAGTTACATTCTGTCATGTCAAGATTTTGCGCGGTTTTCAGCTGCTTTGAATGGACTCGGATTCACCCGTGCCCTGGACCAGCCAAACCCTTCGGCTTTAGCCGCCAGGGGATGTTTCTCGCTCGGTGCCAGGTGATCCGCACCCCCGGGCAACCCCTCTTCATTTCCCCGCGTTCTCAAAAATGTCGGATCGCGGAGCCTCCTAACCTCCTCATCCGCCGGAGCATGCATGCCCTCTGAAAGCGCTGTCTCCCTTCACACCCCTGCTCGCTGCCCTTCGTCCGGGGCGCGCGCCGCGCGAAAGGCCGCCTGATCATGCCGCCCACCATTCACTGGCAGGAGATCGCGATCCGTCTGCTTCTCACCGTGCTCGCCGGGGCCCTGCTGGGCATCGAGCGCAGCCGCACCGGGCACTTTGCCGGGCTGCGCACCACTCTCCTGGTCACGCTTGCCGCATCCGTTTCCATGATCCAGATGAACTTGCTCATTCCCACCAATGGCAAGCCGCCCGACTCCTACGCCGTGATGGACCTGATGCGCCTTCCCCTCGGCATCCTCACCGGCGTCGGCTTCATCGGCGCGGGCGCCATCATCCGCAAAAACGACATGGTCGTCGGCGTCACCACCGCGGCCACCATGTGGTTTGCTACGGTGGTCGGTCTGTGCCTCGGCGGCGGACAGAAAATCCTCGGCAGCGTCGCCACCGTCCTCGGCTTCCTCGTTCTCTGGGGATTGCGCAGCTTTGAGAACCACATCGAGCGCTACCAATCCGCCGCGCTTAGCCTCACCATCGCAGAAGATCGCATGTCGGCCGAGCACTTGCGCGAGCAGTTAGAGAGAGCGAAGTTCCGGGTCAAATCGCTCTCGGTAGCGCACCGGGTCAGCGAGCATCACAAGAAATTCGACTGCGAATTGCACTGGCCTTCATCCAATGGCGTCGCGGTGCCGCCGTTCCTAACCGAGTTGGAGCGTCTTCCCGGCGTCGTCGAGCTGACATGGAAAAACATCAGCTCGGCTCCCAGCTAACTCATGAGTTATGCGATCCAATTCATTTAGGGATGGGTGTAATACCCTGAGTTAGTCCGCACTGTAACTCCCGGCTTGTCGACGGTAACTCGCAGCTCATGATATGCACCGGCACTCTCCGCCTGCGGTGGATTGAAGCTGATCCGGTAAAACGCATTCGCATCCGCAACACACCGGGCAATCTGGCCGGCCACGTCGTTGTCCGGTCCCAGCACCTCACCCCCGCTCTGCACCGCCAGCACCTTCAGCGCAAGATTGGCCGAATCTGCCTCTTTCGGGCTCTTCACGCCTTTCAGATACTCCATGTAAGCCGTGTCCCGCACACCGGCCCCAACGGACGAATCCTGCGGCGCCACGCTATAGACCGGCATGCGCGCCTCGCGCAGGCTTGTCGACAGCGCCACGATCGCATCAAAATAGCGCAGCTGATCCTTGGCTGAGAAAGACTCAAGCTCCTCTCTCGTCAGCATCGGCCATCCCGGACCCACCCAGATCAACAGCTTTCTGCCCGGCGCTTTCGATTCGTTGTCTGCGATTGCTTCCAGCTGGCGCACGCACAATTGAAACCTCTCCAGCGCGCCCTCGCCGCCCATCGCGGCGTTGATCGTGTGTACACTGCCCTTGATCTGGCGCACCACTTCCGCTTCGGCATTCCCATCCAGCGTCGCTCTCGGCTGAATCCGTATCCCGGAATCACTCAACAGCACCAGCACCGTCGGCTGCTTCAGCTTTCCCCCGTTCGCCCGCAGGAACGCGTCCAGCTGGTCCCGCACGAACGCCACCTGCTGAAACGGCAGATTCGCCGTGTCGATCACCAGGATGACTTCCACCGGCGGGTTCGGCTTCACCTCGATACCGTCGAACGCGCGAAACGTCAGGATCTTCGCCGGGTGCCCGTTATCGAGCACTTTGAAGTCCCATGGCTCGAGCCCGGTTACGGGCTTGCCCGAGGCGTCGTCCGCCACCACGTCGAGCCGGATTTGCCCCGCAGCCTCCACTGCTCTCGGCCCGCCCGCCTTCGACTGCAGAGGCCGCTGCTTCAGCACCGGGTTATCCGATCCGCCCTGCTGTGAAACTCCCAGCAGTGATGCGACAAAGCCCGCACTCACTGCGAAAACTCCCAGCAACATCGCAAAGCGAATGCAACTTTTCAGCATGAGCCCGCCTGTCCCGATCGCACCGCTCCGAGTCTAATCTCCGCAACTCCCGAAGGCATAATGATAAGAGTGCCTCGCCGGAATCAGCTTCGCACGTTTTTGATGTGCCGCCGCCTTGCGCACCACATCGCACCCGCCCTGTTTCTGGCCGCCATCGCGCATGCGCTCGCGCAGAGTCCTCCGTCGTCTGCAAGTTCCTTCGATACCGCCGCGTGGCTTCATGACACGCAGCAATGGCGCGCCCAGCGCGCCGGCGAACTCTCCGCTCCCAGCGGCCCTCTCACTCTTGCCGGTCTCGAGTGGCTCAAGTCGGGCGTCAACACCATCGGCGCCGCTCCTGACAACAGCATCCAGATCAAGGCCCACGCGCCCGACCACCTGGGACTCCTCACCGTCAGCGGATCGCCAGCCAACATCATGGTGCAGCTCCTTGCGCCGCCCGGCGGATTTCCCGCCGACCTCGAAATCGATGGCAAGCCGGCCCGCGAAGGCACCCTAAGCTTCAGCGATCAGAAGCCCTCCCTTATCACCTGGCAAGGGCTCTCGCTCGCCGTGCTTCATCGCGGCAACCGCTTCGCCCTCCGCATCAACGACGCGGACGCGGCGAGCCGCACCTCGTTTCAAGGCCTGCGCTGGTTCCCCATCAATCCTGAGTTCCGCGTAACCGCTCGCTGGATTCCCTACCACTCCCCGCAGATCGAGAAGATTCCCACCGCGCTCGGCACCACGCTCGACATGCCGGCTGCCGGCGCTGCCGAATTCCTTCTCGACAGCAAGGTCGTTCTCCTCGAAGCCGTCATCCAGGGTGGCGACGCCAGCCACCTCTTCTTCATCCTCAGCGACAAAACCAGCCCCGCCGCCACCTACGCCGGAGGCCGTTACCTCACCACCGGACTGCCCGACCAGGGCCTCGACAAGCCAGGCAATCTCATCCTCGATTTCAATCGTCTCTACAATCCGCCCTGCGCCTACACGCGGTACGCCACCTGCCCCATGCCTCCAGAAAAGAATCAGCTTCCCATCGAGATCGAAGCCGGCGAGCTCCGCTATCTGCCCTGAAAACACCTCAGGCGCGCCAATCGACGCGCCTGAATGAATAGCCGACGGAAGAGAAACGACCGCTGCTCCTATCGCGTTCGCTGATGCTCCGCATTCGAGCGCCGGTTCTGCTGAAGCACACGCTGCGCATACCGCGCCGACGGATCCTCGCCCGCGTCGTAGAAAATGGGCATCCCGTGCTCATCGCGGTACGGCGCCAGGAATTTCATTGGCGCATTTTTCTCTTTGGCCTTTGCCTTGGCAGCGCGCCTCATTTCAAGCGCCACAAATCCAAGCACCGGCACTGCAACCACAAAAAACAAAATAGTTGGCAGTTGCCCCGCCACGGGAAGCAAGATGAATGACATCGCATCGTGCATAGTCAGTCTCCGTTTCCGTTGATCGGCCGCCCGGGCCGGAACCTTCAGTCGAAAACCCATCGCCCTCGCGGTTTTCGCTTCGAACCGGTAAGGGTGATGCTGCCTTTTAAGCCAACGGGTGTGTTTCCCCATTCTTCGGCACCTATTCCTCAGGTTCAATGCAGCTTTGGGGGGATTCGACTTTCCCGAGGGTTACGCAAGTAATGAGATAGAACGCAGACCCGGCACATTTCCCTTCCACCATCACTCGCCTCGACCAACCTCGACCGCGCACAAATCCGCCGCTATCCATTCCAAGCCGCCGGAATTCACATGCCGTTCATTTCGTATTCACACGTGCCGTATATCCCTGTTGCCAAGCCGGATTACGCGTCTTCCCCCACTCGAACGGCATCGCCTTCCACCAACACGGAGCTTCCCATGGCCGATATGGCAACCACTGCAGGCGCCCCGCCTCGAGGGGCATCTCTTCTCGACAAGAAAACCCACAAGTTCCCCGCGTGGATCAGCGGCGCCATCGTCCTTGTCGCCCTGGTCGGCGGCCTCGCCTACATCGGATTCCACGTAGCCGGCGATCTCAGCCGCGTCACCACCACCAGCTTCTGGGCCTATGCGCTGCTGTTCGTCGCCTTGCTCATCGCGCTCGCCTTCGAGTTCGTCAACGGATTCCACGACACCGCCAACGCCGTGGCAACCGTCATCTACACTCACTCGCTCGAGCCCAACCTCGCCGTTGTCTGGTCCGGCCTCTGCAACCTCCTTGGGGTCCTCACTTCGGCAGGCGCAGTCGCATTCACCATCATCACGTTGCTGCCGGTCGAGCTCATCCTCAAGGTCAGCTCGGGCGCTGGCTTCGCCATGGTCTTCGCGCTGCTTATCGCCGCCATCCTCTGGAACCTCGGCACCTGGTACCTGGGCCTGCCCGCATCCAGCACCCACACCATGACCGGTTCCATCATCGGCGTCGGCGTCGCCAACCAGCTCATCAACGGCACCGGCGGCACTTCCGGCGTCGACTGGGAGCAGGCCGGAAAGGTCTTCAAGGTTCTGCTCATCTCTCCGCTCGTCGGCTTCGGCGCTGCCGCGCTCCTCATGCTCTATGCCAAGTATGGCGTCAAGCATCCCTTCTTCCGCATCGCCGTCGGCCTCTTCGGCGGCGTTGTCGGCTATACGCTCTCCAGCCTTGCTTTTTCTTCCTGGATGATCGACGCCGCGCTTGCGGTCATTGCCGGCGTCGTTGTCGTGCTCGCTTCCGGCTGGCTCGCCAACTACCCCGCCATCTTTGAAGCGCCCAAGGACAACACGCCTCCGCCCCTGCCTGTTCGCGCTCTGCTCATCCTCACCTGCACCGGCGTCAGCTTCTCGCATGGTTCCAATGACGGCCAGAAGGGCATGGGCCTCATCATGCTCATCCTCATCGGCACCGTCCCCACCGCCTACGCGCTCAATCACGCCGTCACCAATCGCGACATGCAGCAGTTCATCAGCTCTTCCGAGCGTGCAGTCGCCGTCGTCGACTCCCGTGTCAACAAGAACGCCATCATGGGCGGCGATCCTCGCACCGAACTCACTGAGTATCTGCGCACCAGGCAGCTACAGCCCGCCACCATGACCGCGCTGCGCGAATCCATTCGCGATCTTGAGGGCGATGTCCGCGCCTATGGCGACTACAGAAGCGTGCCCGCCAATCAGCAGAGCAACGTCCGCAACGACATGTACGTCACCAGCGAAGCGCTCCGCCTCATGGCCAAGTCCAAGAACCCTGCCTTCACGCCCACTGAAGCCGCCGCCCTCAACAACTACAAGAGCCAGGTCGACAAGGCCACCAAGTTCATTCCTCCCTGGGTCAAGGTCGCCGTGGCGCTCGCTCTCGGCCTCGGCACCATGGTGGGCTGGAAGCGCATCGTCGTCACCGTCGGCGAAAAAATCGGCAAGGAGCACCTCACCTACGCGCAGGGCGCATGCGCCGAACTCATCGCCATGGCCACCATCTTCGCGGCCGACAACTTCGGATTGCCCGTCAGCACCACCCACGTGCTCAGCTCCGGAGTCGCCGGCACCATGGCGGCCAACCGCAGCGGACTGGAGATGTCCACCATCCGCAACATCGCAGCGGCCTGGGTCTTCACCCTGCCTGCCGCGGCCATCCTCTCAGGAATCCTCTTCTACCTGTTCCATCTCATCTCCCACTGATGTTTGGCTGCTGAACTCACGCGAAACGGGGCGTCCATTCCATCGGACGCCCTCTTTTTTGCGCATCCATTTCAAGAACCGGGTGCCCCATGTCTCGATTCTGAGGCATGGGTGAAAGACCCGCTGCGATACGCAACCCTCTGTTACAGCTCGTCACACTTTCCTCTGCCCCCTCGTCAAACCATCTATGATGGCTCCAGCGCCGCACGGAGCGCGCACCATGTCCGGTCCTGACATCTTCATCTCGGCGGGAGAGGCCAGCGGCGAACACTACGGCGCGCTGCTGATCGACGAGTTGAAGCGGCGTCTCCTGCCTCTCAACCGCACGCCGAAATTCTTCGGCATGGGCGGACCGCGCATGGCAACCTCGGGCCTCGAAATCATTGTTCGCTCTGAAGACATGGCGGTCATGGGAATCACCGAGGTCGTCCGCCATCTGCCCCGCATCTTTCGCGAATTCCATCGCCTCAAATCCGCCGTGCGCGCGCGCCACCCCGACGTCGCCATCCTCATCGACTTCCCCGACATCCACTTCAAGCTCGCCGAGCAGTTCCACCGGCTGGGCGTCCCCGTTATCTACTTCGTCAGCCCCCAACTCTGGGCCTGGAAGAAGCGCCGCATCCGCCTCGTCCAGAACTACGTCGACAAGATGCTTGTTATCTTCCCGTTCGAGGAGCAGTTCTATCGCGAACACGGCGTCAATGCCGAATTCGTTGGCCATCCCCTTGCCGACCTGCCCCTTCCCGCGCAATCGCGGAATCGTTTCGCTCTCTCGACAGGCCTCGACACCAGCGCCACCTGGATCGCGCTCCTGCCTGGCAGCCGCGTCAAGGAGATCCGCGACAACCTCCCCGAAATGCTCTCTGCCGCGCGCCTGCTGGTGCAGACGATGACTCCCCCGGCGCCCGATTCAATCGCCCCGCGGCCGGATGCCGGCACCGGGCACGACTCACCGCGTACCGGCGCAAAAGCGCCTCTGGTTCGCGAAACCTTCCAATTCATCGTTCCTCTCGCGCCCACCCTCAGTTCCACCCAACGCCACTCCGTCATCCGCCTCCTCACGCACCACTCCTCCGGCCTCTCCGTCCAGATTGCCGACGACGCACCCACCGCCCTTTTCCACGCCCGCGCCTCCATCGTGGCCAGCGGAACAGCAACCGTCGAAGCGGCCCTCATAGGCAATCCCTTCGTCGTGGTCTACCGCGTTTCGCCTGTCACCTTCGCCATCGCCAAGCGCGTCGTCACCGTGCCCCATGTCGCCATGGCCAACCTCATCGCCGGCTCGCGCGCGGTTCCTGAATTGATCCAAAACAACTTCACCGCATCGAATATCGTCCAACACATTGCGCCGCTGCTACCCGATGGAGCCCCTCGTCAGTCCATGATGCAGGAGCTCAAACGGATTCGAAGACTGCTGGGCTCCCGCAACGAAGCAACCGGGGATGCAAATACACATGCCATGGAACGTGTCGCGACTGTGGTTCTGGACCGGATTGGCATGGCTCCGCCGGTTTCCGCTCCCGTTCAATCTTGAAGCCGGCGCACCCTGGAGCGTTCCACAGGTCTCGCGAACGCCTCAAAATGCGATGATGACTGCACTATCTTTGAGAAAGCGCATGATGATGATCCCAAAGCGGCTCTTCCCTTCCGTCACGATTCTGGCTCTCCTGGCCCTCGTTTCCCTGGCGTCTCTGCCGGTCCGCGCCCAACGCGAACGCGCTGCGCTGAACATCACCGCCTACAAGATCAACGCCGAAATTGACACCGCCGCGCACCACCTCACGGCCACGGCCGCCGTCGCCTTCACCGCGCCCGACAACGCCGAAGAAGTCAGCTTCGGTTTTCATCCCGCGCTCAAGGTTTCCAAAATCATCGACGACTCCGGCAAAGTGCTCACCGGCGAGCGTCTCGCCGACGGCACCATCCGCGTCACGCCCGCTGCTCCCATACCCCCCGGGCAGAAGTGCACCTGGACGTTCACCTATGACGGCACCATCACCGGCAGTGAGGATGGCCCCGTCGAAGGCCTCAAGCTTGCCGCCATCCAGGAGCCCATCACCTACCTGCTCTACCCAGCGCGCTGGTTCCCCTCCACCGGTTACTCCACCGATCGCTTCACCGCTGAAATCCACATCAGTGTTCCGCAGGGCATGAAGGTTTTTGCCAGCGGCGCACAAGGCAATGCCCACCCGGTCACGCTCTCCAATGGCAAGCCCGGCGACGAATACGACTTCAACTGGACTAAGCCCGGCTTTCCCGGCACCATCATCGCCGGCCGCTATGTGGGTCCCTTCACCGGTGGCGCCGGCAACGTGAAGGTCTACCTTACCGTCTCCCATCAGGCGCAGGGCAACCAGCTCGCCCAAACCGCCGCCAGCGAGTACGACTTCTTCACCGACAGCTTCGGCGAAACGGAATCACCACACCTCAACGTCGTCGAGATCCCCGATGACACCCTACCCGCGGTTTGGGCGCCTGAGCTCGCCGGCATCATGGGCTCGCGGGTCGGCGACAAATCCGGGATCCGCCTCCTCGCCAACACCATCGCCCACCAGTGGTGGGGTTCCGAGATCAGCCCGCGCACCCTCAGCGATGCCTGGATCACCAACGGCATGGCCCGCTACGCCGAACTCATGTACCTCGAAGATCAGAGCGGCAAAAATGCGCTCAACAACGCGCTCGAGGATGTCTCCGCCGGCGCCCTCGCCTACGACACGGTTCCGCTCTCCAGCATCGGCCGCATGGATCCCTTTTCCCCACAGTTCCAGTCCATGACCCTCGAAAAAGGCGCCATGATCTTCCACATGCTGC
>Ga0335072_10011016_pt1 | contig 12970 bp, 6 predicted proteins | sample Lox_Sample_21_FD_206725 | JGI IMG/M metagenome (GOLD analysis project Ga0335072, IMG submission 206725) | Soil microbial communities from Loxahatchee National Wildlife Refuge, Florida, United States - Lox_Sample_2.1 | ecosystem: Environmental > Terrestrial > Soil > Wetlands | place: USA: Florida...
CGCATCCCGGAAGAGAACCGGCACTGCTGGACGCTGGAGCCCGAGTTCTCCTCGGTGCGGATGGCGCGGTCCATGATCAGGGACCCGCTCAAGCGCTGGGGTCTCGAAGACCTCATTCCCGTCACCGAGCTGCTGGTCTCCGAGCTGGTCACCAACGCGATCAAGTACGCCAAGGGTGAGATCCTGATGCGGCTGATCCTGGAGTCTGGCAGCCTGGCCTGCGAGGTGCACGACTCCTCGCCGGCCCTCCCCCGGGTGCTGCAGGTCGACAGGGACGCGGAAAACGGGCGCGGGCTGCACGTCGTGTCGCAGCTCGCCACCCGCTGGGGGGCGCGGCGCACCCACTCAGGCAAGGTCGTGTGGTGCGAGCAGACGCTCTCAGCAACCGTGATTGAGGCGCTGAGCGCCGCGGACATGGTCGCCGCCGAGGTCGACGAGCCGGTCCCGGTGCCGGTGCCCTGACGAGACACCACGGGCCCGTTCCGAATAAAGATCTTTATCCCGAACGGGCCTGTTCCTTTGCCCCTTTACTCCACGGTCACGCTCTTGGCGAGGTTGCGCGGCTTGTCGATGTCCCGGCCCAGCTTGGCAGCGGCGTGGTAGGCGAGGATCTGCAGCGGGACGTTCAGCAGGATCGGTTCGAGCTCCGGTTCGGCCCGCGGCACGCGGATGGTGGCGTCCGTCAGCCCCTCAGGGATGTCGGTGCTCGTCAGGGCGATGACGGGACCGCCGCGCGCCTTGATCTGCTCGATCGTGGACAGGTTCTTGGCCACCAGGTCGTCGCTCGGGACGACCACTACGCTCGGCATCTCGCGGGCGATGAGCGCCAGCGGGCCGTGCTTGAGCTCCCCGGCCTGGTAGGCCTCGGCGTGCACGTAGGAGATCTCCTTGAGCTTCTGCGCGCCCTCGCGGGCCACCGGCCAGCCGCGGACCCGGCCGATGAAGAACATGTGGTCGGCGCCCGCGTACCGGTGCGCGATCGTCGCGATGTCGTCTTCGGCGTTGAGTATCCGGTTGACCTGTTCCGGCAGGTTCCGCAGGCCGTTGACGATGCGCTGGCCGTTCGCGGCGGACATGTCGCGGACCCGGCCGAGGAGCAGGGCGAGCAGCGCGAAGTTGACGGCCATGTTCGTGAGGGCCTTCGTCGAGGCGACCGCCACCTCCGGGCCGGCGTGCAGGAAGATCCCGTGCCCGCACTCGCGCCCGATCGCGCTGCCCACGACGTTGACCGCGCCGATGACCTGGCCGCCCTTGCGCTTGAGCTCCTGCACGGCCATCAGCGTGTCGATCGTCTCCCCGGACTGGCTGACCGCGACGTACAGCGTGTCGGGGTCCACGACGGGGCTCCGGTAGCGGAACTCGCTGGCCGGCTCGGCGTCGGCGGGGATGCGGGCCAGCTCTTCGACCAGCGCCGCGCCCATCTGGCCGGCGTAGTAGGCGGACCCGCAGCCGAGGAACTTGACGTTCTTGATGTTCCGCAGCTGGCGGGCGTCCAGGTTGATGCCGCCGAGCCGCGCTGTGGCGAACCGGTCGTCCAGGCGCCCTCTGAGGGCGCGGCGCAGCGCATCGGGCTGCTCGTGGATCTCCTTGCGCATGTAGTCGCTGTACTCGCCGAGCTCGTAGTCGTCGGCGTCGGCGTCCACGGTGGTCGGCGTCTTGTTGTCGCTGTTGTCGGTGCCGGTCAGCGTCTTGGTGTGGTAGGCGCTCGCCGTTATCGTGGCGATCTCGCCGTCCTCCAGGTAGATCACCTGGCGGGTGTAGCGGACCAGGGCGGCCACGTCAGACGCGACAAACATCTCGTTCTCGCCGAGGCCAAGCACGATCGGGCTGCCCTTGCGGGCGACGACAAGCTGGTCGGGGTTCTTGATGTCGAGGACGACCAGGCCGTAGGCGCCCTCGACGCGGTGCAGCGTGCGGATGACGGCGTCCTCGAGCGTCACGTCCTCGCGCTCCGCCAGCTCGGCGGCGATCATGTGGGCGAGCGCCTCGGTGTCGGTGTCGGTGACGAGCCGCACGCCGTTGGCCTGCAGCTGGTCCCTGAGCTGCTCGGCGTTCTCGATGATGCCGTTGTGCACGATCGCCACGCGGCCGGCGGTGTCGGTGTGCGGGTGGGCGTTGGTCTCGTTCGGCTCACCGTGGGTGGCCCAGCGAGTGTGCCCGATGCCGAGGGTGGACTTGGTGGCCTGCTCGCTGAGCTTGTCTCGCAGATCCTGGACGCGGCCCGCCGTCTTGGTGACCCGCAGCCGGCCCCGGTGCACCACCGCCAGGCCCGCCGAGTCGTAGCCCCGGTACTCCAGCCGGTGCAGCCCCTCGATCAGCACCGGCGTCGCGTCACGTTTCCCGACATACCCAACGATCCCGCACACGTTGCGCTCCCCTCCTCCGTGGCCGGTCCCGCCGCATCGCGGGGCCCGGCTTCGTCCTTGCCAGCCGCCCGAGTTCCCTTCCGGCTGCTGTTCAGCCGTACACCATGCGCCTCAGCTGGCGCTCGGTGAGCGCCGGAGCCCCGAAGGTCCGTGCGCCCAGTTCGGCCGCGAGCAGTGGCCAGATCTCGTCGTTTTTCCAGTTCTTGTCTTTGAGCTCGGCGTGCCGCCGCCTGACGTACGCCTCGACGGTCTCACTGAAGTAGGCCTTGACGTCCGCCACCACCCGGGTCGCGGTCGCCTCCGACAGCCCGGTAGACGCCGCGACATGGCGGACCAAATCCTCCGGGTAGGTCTCGTTCACTAGCGCCCCTTGGCTTGCTGGTTCTTTTCTGCCCGGTTCCGGGCAGGAAAGCCCTGCGTTTTGCCGCTTGCCGCGCTAGCTTACCCCTAAGCGGCGTCGGTGACGCCTGTTTGGGGCGATAAGCGCGAGGCTGTGCGGGGCGCGGTCCCATGCGAACGAAACGTTCAGAACTGCCCAAGAGTTCCGTTCCGCGCTAGCGGATCTTCTTCGACACCCGGGAGCCGGGCGGAAGGAAGCTGACTGCTCCCCGGGCGGGAGTTGCGGCCGGCCGCCACTAGTGGGCGGGGAGCGGTGGCGGCCGGCCGCGAGGGTGGGCACCGTGCGCTGTGGCGTGGTGCACTGTTGTTGAAACGCCACCCACGCCTCAGGCGTTACGGCTGTGATCAGCCGGCGTCTGATCCGGACCTCATCAACGGCCGCCGGTAAGCTGCACGGGCGTCCGTTTGTGCAGATGCAATAGCAGCCCCGTGGCGTGCCCTGGCGAATACGCAGAGTAACATCGATAGACATAAAGAAGTGCCGGTCGGGTCGGCCCGGACATCTCCCATGCGGTTGCCGCCGAACTCGGCGTCGAGGCCCATGTTGCTCTGCGCGGCGTGCACGGCGACCCGGTTCCTGCCGGTTTGCTTGGCGTGGTACAGCGCCGAGTCCGCGGCGGCGAGCAGGTCGGTCAGCTCCCGGGTTTCGCCCCGTTTCATGGCCGTCACGCCGATCGAGATCGTCAGGCTGACGGTCGGCGCGTTCGGGCGGTCGCTGACGGGGACCGCCATGCCCTCGACGTGGGAGCGCAGCCGTTCGGCGATGCGGCACGCGTCGTTCTCGCTGGTCTGGGCCAGCAGCAGGACGAACTCCTCGCCGCCGAACCTGCCCGCGCGGTCGTAGTCGCGCAGGTGGCTCGTGAAGGCCTGGGCGACGGACTTGAGGACCTTGTCGCCGACCAGGTGGCCGTAGGTGTCGTTGACCGCCTTGAAATGATCGATGTCGACCAGCGCCAGCGCGAGCGGCAACTGTGTTCGCGTTGCCCTGGACAGCTCGACCTCGGCTTCCGCCTCCCAGGTGGACACGTTGAGCAGGCCGGTCTTGGAATCGACGCGCGACTGGGCAACGAGCAGCGGGAAGGCGAGGAACCTGCGGACGAGCAGCACGGTCGGCATCGCGATGAGCACCAGGGCGGGGCTGAGGCCCACGGCGAGCGTGATCAGCACCCCGAGGTCGACTTCGACGAACAGCGCCTGCATCGCCTCGCGGTTCAGGTCGAGCCGCAGGATCCGCACGCTGGGGTCGGACATCTTCACCGCGGCGGCGATCATGAAGTGGTGCGCCCGGTTGCCGAGAATCTCGCAGGCGGCGACCGCCAGGCACCAGGTGAAGGCGTGGGTGCCAGAACCGACGCTGGGGCCCGCGAACGAGGCGGGAATCGAGTGAAACGCCCACGACGCCACCGCATAGCTCAGACCGATCGCCGCGGCCGTGAACACCCTGCGGTAAACGACTCCGCGGTGCACCCAGAGCTGCATCACCGCCATAAACGGAATCGGCGCCACGAGGGCGTAGACGGGCGGCAGCAGGATCGCGATCGGCAGCACCCATATCGAGCTGAAATCCCTGGTGACGCCGCCCCCGCTGGTATAAGCGGCGCGCGGCGTGGCCACAGACGAAATCGACCCGCAGGCCACCAGGAGCCCGAACAGCAGGAGGTCGGACGAACGCCAGCCGGTGCGCGCGGCCAGGATGACCGCAACGGCTACCCATGCGGTGATGGGCGTGGCCACGTACCAGCGCAACGGCGGAGGAAGTTGCCACCAAGGCCAGTCCCGTACCATCACCCACCTCTTGAGGCGGCTGGTAGAGGACGAGGCCGGCATGCTCCACCGTTCCGTACGCGACACCTGTTACTGCCTTCTAGTAGCAGCTCACCGTAAATGACTAGCTGCGTATAGCTACCATAACCCATCTTGCCAGGCGAGGTAACTATTGCCGCGAGAATCGTGAACAACTAGTGACAAGCCGGTGCTTAATGGTGCCTAACAGCGATGGCGCGGAGGCGAATTTGCGCCAGAGGCGGTAAAGCGGGCGCGGGAGAACAAGAGCGTCTGCTCGTAAGGCACGAGGAGGAAACCAGTGCGAAACACCCATTGGTACTGATGTTGCTGGTGTTCCAATCGGTGACTATCGTCCGATTCCCACGGAAAGGAAACGACATCATGCGTGACACCTGGACCTGACTCCACGACGGTCACTCAGCAAGCCGTACTACCGAGAACGAGCAACATGGACGGGTGCGTGCCTGGCAAGCGAGGCTTGACGGCCGAGATGCCTCGCAGAGTGGCGGCCGACGGCGGGCGACATGTCCCGCCAGCGGAGCGCTAGACCGCAGGCCAAGAGGGCACCCAGTCCCCCGCTAAGAGCGATGACTGTCGAGGGCGGTACCACCTCGGCGGCAGCGCCAGCCGCCATGAAGGCGAGTCCCTGGCCCGCCACCAGACCCGCGTTGGCCAGGCCGAATGCTTGAGCCCGCCGTTCGTTCGGCAGCCGCTCGACGAACGCGGTGTTCGCAGCGACCTGATACATCGCGAACGTGTTCGACAGTGCGAAGATCGCCATCGACACGATCAGGCCGGGACGCAGGGCCACCACCAGCAGCACCCCGCAGGCGCAGACCGCCATCGGGCCCATCCACCGCAGCCGCGTCAGCGGTCCGATCTGCCTCGTGAAGAGCGGCGTGGCCACCGCGGCCCCGACCTGGGAGGCCGCGATCAGCAGGCCGGCCGCGACCGGGCCGCCGCCCAGCTTCCCCGCATAGGGGGCGGCGAGTGCCTCGGGGATCTCGTAGCAGGCGGCCAGCCAGCCGAGCATCAGCAGGGTGCGCAGCGCCCTGTCCCCGAACACGACCCGGACGCCCGCCCCCAGCTGGAGCAGCGGGTTGGGCCGTGCCTCGGCCGCGGCGGCCGGCCTGGCCCGCACGCCGAGCTGGAGCACCACCGCGGAGACCACGAACGTGGCGGCGTCGATGCCCAGCGCGGACCGCGCCCCGACGAACGCCACCACCAGCCCGCCCGCGGCGGCGCCCACCACGATCATCAGGCGGAACGTCGACTGGAGCACCGCCGCCGCCAGCGCGTAGCACTCACCCTGGACCACGTCACGCAAGATCGCCGACCGCGCGGCGTCGAACGGCGACTCGATGGCCGTCACCGCGTACAACAGGACGATCAGCGCGACCAGCGGCATTCCCGGCAGCAGCATCGCCCCCAGCAGCAGGGCACGCAGCAGGTCACAGACGACCATGATCTCGCGGCGCGGGAACCGGTCGGCGATCCCGGACAGGAACAGCGCGCCTAGTAGATAAGGCAGCGTCCCCGCCGCGAAGGCTACCGCGGCCAGCAGCGGCGAGTGCGTCCTGTCATAGACAAGGAGCGTCAGCGCGACGAGGGCGAGCCGGTCGCCGACCGCGGACAGGACGTAAGCGGTCCAGAGGGCGCGGAATTCACGCACCGCGAAGAGGTCATGGAAGGTGGCGCGTCGTGGCGGCGGAGTGCTCACGGCGACCCTCCCTCAGGCCGGCGGACGCGTGGTCAGCCACGCGAGCGGAGCCCAGCCGGCAATGCTTACCATCGTTTCAGAGTTAGCAACGCTTCGCGGCTAAACCGTCACATGTGGTACACGGCTGATCAAATTGATTATTGATGACTACGGAGGCGCAGCCACCGGTAGTCAGCGGTGCGCCACGCCAGGCATAGTTACGCACCGTTCGCAACAGATGACAATGAGCACTTTCCCGGCAGCATGCCCGCCGTTAAGCTAATCGTAACCGGCTGATGACGGGCAGTGGGGTGGTCATGAACACGGCAGGGGTCAGCGAGCCACCGGGGCTGTGGCTGCGCGGCCGGCGGATCGCTGCGGGGCTGACCCAGGAGGACCTGGCCGAGCGGTCCGGGGTCAGCGTCCGGACCATCGCGGACATGGAACGGGGACGGACCCGCCGGCCGTACCCGAGCTCGGTGCGGGCGCTGATCCGCGCGCTCGGGCTGCCGGACGCGACAGGGACGGAGCTGGTCGCGCGCTACCGGGCGCCCGGTGACGAGCCGCCCCCGGCGGAACCGGCGGAGCCCGCCGTGCCCAGGCAGCTGCCCACCGCCGTGCCGTACTTCGCCGGCCGGACCAGCGAACTGCGGCTGCTCGACGCCATGCTTGGCGACGGCCGGGGCAGCACGGGCGTCGTGATCTCCGCGATCGGCGGTACGGCGGGCGTGGGAAAGACCGCCCTTGCGCTCAACTGGGCGCACCGGGTCGCGCCGAACTTCGCCGACGGGCAGCTCTACGCCAACCTGCGCGGCTTCGACCCCGCGGGCAGCCCCGCCGAGCCCGCCGACGTGCTGCGCGGGTTCCTCGACGCGCTTCAGGTGCACCCGGAACGGTTCCCCGCCACCACCGAGGGGCTCGCGGCGCTGTACCGCAGCCTGCTGGCCGACGCGGCGATGCTCGTGCTGCTGGACAACGCCGCGGACGTCGCCCAGGTGCGCCCGCTGCTGCCCGCGTCGCCGCGCTGTCTCGTGATCGTCACCAGCCGCCGTGAGCTGTCCGCGCTCGCGGCGGCCGAAGGCGCCCGGTTGCTCAGCCTGGACGTGCTGCCGGAACGAGAGGCGATCGAACTGCTGGCCGCGCGGCTCGGGACGGACCGGGCGGACGCGGAGCCGGACGCCATCACCCAGCTCGCCGCGCTCTGTGCCCGGCTGCCGCTCGCGCTGTCCGTGATCGTCGCCCGCGCCGCCGCCGCGCCGAACCTGCCGCTGGCCGCCCTGGTCACCGAGCTGACCGAGCTCCAGGGCCGGCTCGACGCGCTGGACGTCGGCGACCCGGCCGCCAACGTGCGCACCGTGTTCTCGCTGTCCTACCGGCACCTGCCTGAGGCCGCCGCGCGGATGTTCCGGCTGCTCGGGCTGCACCCCGGGCCCGGCATCAGCGCGTCAGCCGCGGCGAGCCTGGCCGGCGTGCCGCTCGCCGAGGCGCGCGCGGCGCTGCGCGACCTGACCAGGGCCAGCCTCATCCTCGAGAGCGTGCCCGGCCGGTACGGGTTCCACGACCTGCTGCGCGCCTACGCCGCCGAGGAGGCGGCGCGGCGCGAGGGCGGCGAGCGGCGGGAGGCCGTCCACCGCATGCTCGACCACTACCTGCACACCGCGCGGCGGGCGCACGCGGTGCTCTACCCGGGGCGGCAGCGCGTCGACCTCGGCAGGCCGCGCGCCCTCGTGACCCCGGAGGGGTTCGCCGCCAAGCCTTTCGCGCTGGCCTGGCTGCGCGCCGAGTACCAGGTGCTCCTCAAGATCATCGACCTGGCCGCCAGGGAGGGATTCGACGACTACGCCTGGCGGCTGTCCGTGGTGCTGTGGACGTTCTTCGATGTGTGCGGGCACTGGCACGACGGCACGCGGATGCACCGCACCGCGCTCGAGGCCGCCCGCCGGTGCGGCGACCGGTTCGGCCAGGCGCACGCGCTGCGCGGGCTCGGCACGTTCGAGGTGATGCTCGGCGACCACGCGCAGGCGCACCGCTGCCTGGCGGAGGCGCAGGAGCTGTTCCGCCGGCTCGGCGACATGCACGGTCTGGCGCGCACGGACCTGATCATGGGGCAGGCCTTCGAGTTCCAGGGGCGGCACGCGGAGGCGCTCGCGGTGGTCAAGGAAGCGCTCCGGCTGTCCGAGACCGCGCAAGACGACCCGTACATGCAGCTCGTCAGGGCCAGCGCGCTGAACGGGTCCGCCTGGTACAACGCGCACCTCGGGGAGCTCGGCCAGGCCCGCGCGCACTGCACGCAGGCCATCGAGCTGTGCCAGTCGATCGGCTACTCCCCCGGCGAGGCCGGCACCTGGGACACCCTGGGCTTCGTCTGGCAGCGCCTCGGCGACCACGCCGAGGCGACCGCCTGCTTCCTGCGTGCCGTCGCGCTCGAGCGGGAGATGGGCAGCCGCTTCAACCTCGCGATGGCGCTCGCCCACCTCGGCGACACCCACGTGTCCACCGGCGACCTCCGCGCGGCCCGCCTGGTCTGGGCAGAGGCGCTGACGATCCTGGCCGACCTGCATCACCCGGAGGCGTTCGAGGTCAGGGCGAAGCTCGAATCCCTCAACCCGGTCGCGCTCTGAACTCGTTCGTTACTGAAAGTCTGCCGGTTAGTTCGCCGGTAAGCCTGCATGGCCTTGCCAATGATTACTGTCCGATTATGAATTCATGAAAAAAGTAACCATGCGTAGCAGAAGGGAGCGGGCGATGCGCGACACCTGGACCAGATAGCACGTTCTCGGTAAAGAGCGGGAAAAAAATATAGCTTCGGAACGTAATGTGCTGACTCCCCAGACGCGACACAATCGCCGTAGGATCGTGCATCTCAACGGGGAGGGACCTTATGCCAGACCTTGTACCGCTGCCAGGCAGCGAACGGACGCAGCTATCGGTCGTCCAGTCCGCCGGACAGCTCAACGAGAGCGAGACGATCACCGTCACGCTCGTGCTGCGGCGACGTGCCCACCTGCCCGCCGCGCTAGTCGTCGGGCCGCAAACGGTGACGCACGAGGAACTTGACGCTCAGTACGGGGCCGAGACTGACGACATCGCCCTCGTGACGTCGACCATGACCGAACTCGGGCTCACCGTGACGGACACGCACCAGGGGTCGCGGCGCATGATGGTGAGCGGGACGATCGCCGCTCTGTCCGCCGCATTCGGCACGACGCTGACCCTCGTCACCAGCCCGCAGCTGGCTGGCACGGGGCAAACGACCCACCGGTACCGGTCCGGCGGCCTGTCTGTACCCGCCAACCTGGCCGGGATCGTGACCGCCGTGCTGGGCCTCGACGACCGCCCGGTGGCCCGCCCGCAGTTCCGCCGGCTGACCGCGGCCGCCGCCAGCCGGACCGTCACCCCGGAGACTGTCACCCCGAAAACCGTTACCCCGGAGACGGTCACGCCGGAAACGGTGACCCCGGAAACTGTGACACCGGAAACGGTGACGCCCGAGACGGTCACCCCGGAGACAGTCACGCCGGAGGCGGCCCCGGCGGCCCCGGCGGCGGTGCCGCTCACCGCGCTGCAGGTCGCCAGCCTGTACAACTTCCCTGCGGGCACCGACGGGACCGGGCAGACCATCGCGATCATCGAGCTGGGCGGCGGCTACACCCAGAGCGATCTGGACATGTACTTCAGCGGCCTCGGCCTCGCCACGCCGTCGGTGACCGCGGTCAGCGTCGACGGCGGGTCCAACTCGCCAGGGCAGCCCGCGGACGGCGAGGTCGAGCTGGACATCCAGGTGGCCGGCGCGGTCGCGCCGAAGGCGGCCCAGCTCGTCTACTTCGCGGACAACACCGACCAGGGCTTCATCAACGCGATCGCCCAGGCGGTGCACACTACCCCTCCTCCGATCGTGGTCTCGATCAGCTGGGGCCAGTCAGAAGACCAGTGGTCCGAGCAGAGCCGCACCTCGATGGACGGCGTGTTCGCGGACGCGGCGGCGCTCGGCGTGACGGTCACGGTCGCGGCCGGCGACAACGGCAGCAGTGACGACCCGAACAGCACCAGCGGGGTGCACGTCGACTTCCCGGCGTCGAGTCCGCATGTGCTCGCTTGCGGCGGCACTCAGCTGATCGGCAACCTGAATACGAACACGATCACCTCTGAGGTGGTGTGGAACGAGCTCGCGAACAACGAGGGCGCAGGCGGCGGCGGCGTCAGCGACGTGTTCCCCCTCCCGTCCTGGCAGGCCAACGTGGGCGTGCCCACGATCGCGGGCGGCACCGGCACCGGCCGCGGGGTTCCCGACGTGGCGGGCAACGCCGACCCGGTGACCGGCTACCTGGTCGTCGTCGATGGCAAGCAGCAGCCCATCGGCGGTACGAGCGCGGTGGCGCCGCTCTGGGCCGGCCTGATCGCCCGGCTCGCGCAGGCGACGGGCAAGAAGTTCGGCCTGCTCCAGCCGCTGGTCTACGGAGGCGTGACGGCGGGTGCCGCCGCTCAGGGCTTCAACGACGTCACCGAGGGCGACAACGGCGCCTACAGCGCGGGCCCGGGCTGGGATGCGACCACGGGCCTGGGCTCGCCCAGTGGCCAGGCCCTGCTGACCCACCTGAGCGCCCCGACCGCTACCTCGACCTCGACCTCGACCCCACCCGCGACCTCGACCTCGACCTCGACCGGGGAGAAGCCCAAGCGCCACTGGTGGCAGCGGCTCTAACCCCTAGCGGGTGCGAACGTGGTCGATGGTCTAATCACAAATGACAAGTTTTGCTGTGTGCGGCGGGTGCAGCTGAGCTTGACCTGGTCACGGCGGCCGCTGCGGTTGCGGGCATCTTTCCTGCGAAGTGATGTCGCCGTGTCAGGAGAGCCCGATGACCCGGACCCGGATGTGGACCGTCTGCCGCCAGCCCAGCCCGCGCCGCGACGCGCAGCGCCGGTGGGATCAGGCCTATCAGCTGCTGGTGCGCTGGGGGTGCCGGGACGAGGCGGGCTGCCTGACGCTGATCGCCGAGGAGGTGCCTGATGCGGGCGGCGGTGTATGCGCGGGTGTCGACTACCAGGCAGGCGCAGGCGCAGACGATCGAGCAGCAGCTTGACCGGCTGCGTGCGGCGGTCGCGGAGCGCGGCTGGGAGCTGGAGGGTCAGCATGTCTACCGTGATGACGGCTTCAGCGGCGCGCGCCTGGGGCGGCCGGGGCTGGACCGGCTGCGGGATCACGCGGCGCTGGCTGATCTGGACGTGGTGCTGGTGGCGGCGCCGGACCGGCTGGCCCGCAATTATGTCCACCAGGTGCTGCTGATCGAGGAGCTGGCCGGGCATGGCTGCCGGGTGGAGTTCCTGGACCGGCCGATGAGCGATGACCCGCATGACCAGCTGCTGCTGCAGATCCGCGGGGCGGTGGCCGAGTACGAGCGGACGCTGATCACCGAGCGGATGCGGCGCGGCCGGCACGCCCGGCTGCGGGCGGGCACGCTGCTGCCGTGGACCCGGCCGCCGTTCGGCTACCGGCTAGATCCTGACCGGCCCCGGGATGCAAACGCGGTCCGGACCGAGCCCGGCGAGGCGGCGCTGGTGGCGCAGCTGTTCGACTGGTACCTGGAGCCGCGGGCCACCTTGTATCAGCTCACCGCCCGGCTGGCCGGGCTGGGGGTGGCGACCCCGACGGGCAGGCCGCGCTGGACGGTGGCCAGCGTGCGCGGCATCTTGCGCAACCCGGCCTATGCCGGCCGGGCGCTGACCAACCGCACCCGGCCCGGGCCGGCCCGCCGCCGCAAATCGGCGCTGCAGCCGGCCGGCCCGGGGATCACCCATGCTCCGCGGCCGGAACAGGACTGGATCGCGGTGCCGGTCCCGCCGGTCGTCTCGCAGGAGATCTTCGCCCAGGTCCAGGCCAAGCTGGATTCCAACCAGCAAGCCGCGGCGCGGAACACCCGGCATGAGTACCTGCTGCGCGCGCTGGTCAGCTGCGGCGCATGCCGGCTGGCGTGCACCGGCCGCCAGCTCCACCCCGGTTACCGCTACTACCTGTGCCGCGGTCGCACCGACCCGCTGCGCGCGGCCGAAGGGCGACGCTGCACCGCCCGCTACATCCCCGCCGGGCAGCTTGATGACCTGGTCTGGGCAGACCTGTGCGCGCTGCTGACCGACCCGGCCCAGGTCACCCGCGCGCTGACCCGCGCCCAGGGCGGGACCTGGCTGCCCCAGGAACTCCAGGCCCGGCAGGCGGCCATCGGCCAGGCCCTGGGCCAGCTCGAGCGCCAGCAGCAGCGGCTGCTGGACGCCTACCTCGCCGAGGTCCTCGGGCTGCCCGAACTCCAGCGCAAACGCCAGGACCTGGACCGCAGGCACGCCACCTTGCTCGCCCAGCAACGCCAGCTGGACGCCGCCGCCGGGCAGAAGCTGGAACTGCAAGCTATCGCCGACGGTATCGAGGCATTCTGCCAGGCCATCCGGGCCGGCCTCGCCACCGCCAGCTTCGAGCAACGGCGGCAGCTGGCCGAGCTGCTCATCGACCGCGTAATCGTCACCGACGACCAGGTCGAGATCCGCTACGTCCTCCCGACCTCCCCCGACGGGCCGCACCGCCCTTTTTGCCAGTTGCGTAAAGACCATCTCGATATTCCACAGCTCGTGGTAGGAGCTGATCACGAAGTCCGCGGTGACCGGCTCGCCGTCCGGGGTGGCGGCCAGGTTGGTCTTGTACCCCTTGATGCCTGCCAGGGCGCGGGCCTTGGCT
>Ga0335072_10011017_pt1 | contig 12970 bp, 18 predicted proteins | sample Lox_Sample_21_FD_206725 | JGI IMG/M metagenome (GOLD analysis project Ga0335072, IMG submission 206725) | Soil microbial communities from Loxahatchee National Wildlife Refuge, Florida, United States - Lox_Sample_2.1 | ecosystem: Environmental > Terrestrial > Soil > Wetlands | place: USA...
TAATGTCTCGATAGCGTCACGTTCTTGGAGGGATTTATGGTTTGTTGTCTGGAGCATCATGTCTACAGGGTGACTGTTTCTGTTTGGCGTGCGCGGTGTTGGTGTATGTGCTGCCATAGAAAGCTGCGTACTCTGACTCATATCGGACGTGCTTTGACCTACCAGAGCAGGGGGTTTTGTGAACCTAGGAGTCTCAGATCGGCGGGGATGTGGCACATATCTGGCCGCAGAGGTTATGTCTGCGGGTGGAGCCAGAGATGGATGTCTTGAGCCGGCGGAAACAATGTTTGTGGGTGTTTGACTGGATCTCTGACTCTGTTCTCGCCAGAAAGACTCATAGGTTCTTGACCTCTGTCCCTCTGTGTATGATGTGGTTTCACCTTGCGAAACAGGTGCAGTCGTCACACGGCCATAAAGAGTTCCATCATTGGGTTGTGCCTGTAAGCTGGCAATTGTAGTCCTTGGAGAGGCGATAGGATTGCGACGACCATGAAGAGTTGATGTCGATGAGGTAGGAGACCCAGCTTGAGATGTGCGGGATTCAACCTCGTCGATTGGCAAATCTTCCCAACCTTTGTTGACTTTGACTATAGCATATGAGAGACGGGTTCGCAACTCGGATACTAACTATAAGCTACTGATTAGACCTTGCTTCTAAGATATGAGTAGATCTAAATGATTTATGATAGATTACTATATTCAATGATCTGAGCCAGTAGCGTTAAAGAAAAACAAGGTCTTTCGAAGGACTAGCTTAGCGCTCTAGTCTCTAAACTGTATAAAATCTGTCTTGCAAGACTATTTCACCAGCAGAGTCACATGCGCATGCTCCAGCCACTAACTCCGGGCATACGTACGAGAAATCTTGAAAAAAGCAAAAGTAGAAGCAGTGTGGAAAGAGATATCCCATACCTCTCGGCTGCTGACAGCAGAAGACGCGCTACTGATATTCCCGGAATGTACACTAAGTGGACCAACGGGAGGACTCGCAGATGAGCTCGAGCTTGATCCGGAAAGCTTGACATGACCTTCAAGCGTTCTTTTCTGTCCAGCACTTGTCGCCACTACTGGAGTCAACACAGCCGTATCAGCAAGTTGTGAGTGCGAGAGCTGCGTTGCAGTAGGTTGTGAATGTTGAGAGGGCTGTAATGGTGACTGTTGGCTCTGCGAGGAGAATCCGTCCGACGATGGTGGAGTTGTCGCATCTGGTACTGTAGATTGTGAATTATTGCTCGAACTCGATTGAAAGCCAAATGACGCGTTAGATTCTCGGATATCCGCACTGGGCGCGTTTTTCGAAGTGGAAGCGGAGGCTTCTATGCTAGTTGCCGTACCGTCGCCCATGGATCTTGGTACCGCAGAGTCGCCTACGCGTGACTCTGAATGCTGGTGCGAAGCAACTTCATTCAGTGCGGCGACTGCAACGTCGTGAGCGCTCATCATGGTTCAGTCGGCTCCTGCGATGCTCGTTATATTCTGCAGGCGCTCGCAGAATGCGCGGTGAGAAAGTGGGATTAAGATACGTGGAAGTCGTGAACCCCGGTAACCCACTTCACTCGCGACAGTCGGGAAGCAATTACGCGGTCAGGCAAACGTGTCGTGACAACCAATTGTTCTGGGATGAATAAGGCTAGCTGCTTGAGTATAAGAATAATATAAAGATAGCGGTTTCCAGTAAGTTATGAGGCTATATCGAGATTGTAAAGGGTCTAGGGTAGTTTATGGCAGACTGCTCGAAGTGGGGGATCTCCCTCTGGGGATTACCGCCTCACCCGCCTTTTTGCGCGCTATCACATGACTGCAGAAGAACTGACAGATAACGGCGTCAGCTTTCTTTAAGAAAATCCAGCCCACTTTGCTCAATTTTAGTAGTGTGAAAATCTTTGGCTCTGTAAAAGCTTCATTCAAGCCAGCCTCGAGTTTACTCTGACGCGGTCGGTATGACTCTTGAATCATTCGGATGTTCAATACGCGTTTAGCTTCAGCCTAATTTGACTTTTTGCAAATGCTCCGTACCGTCATTTGAACCTGAGATCTTACGTCTGGACATGGCCTAATTTTTTTGGGCTCTGAGTCCGTCTTGGTCTCCAGACGCGAGTTGCTGCTGCTCTAGCTTGAACCGGAGGTGACAAGTCCTAAGCATGACTCTCAGCATGAAGAGTTTGCCATTGGATTGCTGATGCAACTCCAAGTCCAATATAACTCTTAGTGCTCGACCTTGTATACGATTTATTAAGATAAGCAAAACCCAAAAGAGCTTTCCAAGCTTTTGTGTATTTGGGGGATTAAAGTATGAAAATATATATCTAAAGAAAAGTGCAGAATGAGATGAAAACAAGTAGAACGTCCCGAAGTTGTGGAACACAATTCTATAATAGTGGGGCAGCACGCCAAGCAGCGCCACGCTTCAAGGGTTGTTGATGCCTGAAATACCTGCAACGCGATGCTAAAGTCGGAGGACGCGATCACAGCCAATTTGAAATGATCGTGTCGAAGCTGCCATGGCTCCAGAAAATGTACCGCGTCCATATCCTCTCTATAGCACGACCTTTACAACCCACCGTTTATCACCTCTCTTTCACAGCAACGTCACTGTGAATAATACAGCTTTGAGGCAGTATGCGACTCAATTCCGCGATGTCCTCACCGGAGAGGTCCTTCGAGGCGTTAGAGTTGGCTTAGGTGCAGATGAAGAAATTCTTGCTCGAGTTGGAGCATTGAAGACGGTCCGGTGGAACTTGCTCAGGAACGAGGAGGACTGGGAACCAGGGGCCGACGAGACTCAAATAAATGGCGATGATACAACGATCCAGGAAAGAGGTCACATCGGTATACTTGCGGAAATTGTTTATGAGAAATCTACCTATTCTGCAATTCTCTTGCATGACACAGAGAAGCAAGAAGTGGGTGACATAGCTGGATTCTCACATTATCCTCTACTGCTCACACGCATGCCGGGACCTCTGAGAGAGACCTTTCTGGACTTTCTGGCCGCAACATTTGATACACGGGCATCAATCCTAAAGCTACCATCTCATTTTCTGGCGCAGACGGCTGAAATGTACCTGGCCAATATCATGTCCACGGAAAATGGCACTCTGGACGCGGAGCCATCTAGTCGTGTTTTACGGACTGTTATCAAGGATATTTTGATCACATTAACCTTCGATGTTCCAAATATGACCTCATCCCTAAAGACCATGGATATCACAATATCAAAGGATGACAGCTGGCACATGATCCAAAGCGGTCGGAAACTTCTGCAGGTTATCGATGGGCAAGAGAATGGCAATAATGCTAAAGTACCTCGCCCATTTACAAGAGCTCTGAAACAATATGTCGATGCGCACCTAGGCCTGAAATTGGACGATCCACGTGTGAAAATCTCACGGGTCGCATGTGGTGCGTTTGTTCTTGGTACTGAAGGAAAGATCAAGCTTTCTACGCCCTCGACTGTTTTAGACGAGGATGATGTGCAAAGCAAAGCTACGAAAGCATTAGTTGCTGGGCTAATTGATTTGGCAACTGGTGGTAAGATCGTGACCATGGTGGACCTCACGTGAAGCGCTATTCTGCTGGAGAACCCTAACTTGCCAAGTATGGGATAGGCGCGGAAGCTTAAGACGGCTCAGCAGCATCGTTCAAGCCCATAGCAGCCATGAGCAAAGAAGAAGCGCCGAAGATAGTGCGACCGGTCGTCGAGACTGGAGCAAGACTGAATTTTTAATGATCACACGCCCATTCAATCGAGTAAGAGCGAGTCTATATACTTTGTCTCCGACCGGTGCTCTCGTGAAAAGTCCAAGTCGCTTTTCTTTAATACCAAATCACCACCGTATCTCATCAGTCACTCAAGCTCTCGGGAAAGCCCCACAACCCGCCGCAATGAGCAATTCCAAAACCGAATACTTTCCCGACGGCGTCATGGGCAGCCTCCGTGCCGAACTCGAGCTCATGGCCGGCTTCATCGGCGCTTTCATCCTCTCCTTAGTGGTCTGGTATATTTTATTCAAGTATTTCTCCGATAAGGAAGACAGGCAGCACGCGAAAGTGATGGCGCGAGGTACAGAGATGCGAGGAGGCATGAGGCATCAGGATAGCAATCGGGAAGAGATTATGGAACCGGCGGGTATAGCGGTGCAGGATGGGGAGAATAAGGTGCTGGCTAAGGAGCGGGGGAGTTGAGAGCAGTGGACCTGGGGGCAAGGAGGATTGAGCTGTAGGACTGGGCGGAAGTTAGAGTTTGGAGTGGGTATGGGTTTTGCTCGTCATGGACAGGGGTTTAGGAAGGTAGCAAGAAGTTACTTCCTTTTGAGGTTTTATCACGACCAACAGCGATCCTCAATTCGTCCAGGAAACTCGATATTGACAAATCAAGAGTCTTCATATAATTTTTGTGATGCATTCCCATCGATGCTCCTATGACCTAGCTACCCTGTATATCTGATAACGGTGAGCCTGCGTAGCACAGGGCACATGTTCTCCATTCGCCGATCAGAGCAGGACCTTGTCGACGCTAGTAAAATTTATTATGAAAGAATTAGAAATTATTATACATGGAGGGATTTTTGAGGAGATGGTTTATTTTTGTCGTAAAATCATGACGGTTTTGGTTGGTAATGGTCATCTTCGGCGTATTGCAATATTTAAACAGTCCAACACCTAGGAGAACAATTAGAGAAATCCAATTCTTGGTGAGCGAAATTGACTTACTGTATCAGAGAGAATTCCTTGGTTGTATAGATGCTTGCTTATGCCCTTCACAAGTTCTACTTGCTCTTCCAGTGTTAGGCCTGTGATGGCAGTCTCGATTACTCCACCAAGCGATACCTTGTACACGGCAATGAAGCTGTGGTAGTACATATATGCGAAAAATCCCATGATGAATTGACAGTCCATGCGATCTGTGATACCGCCATGACCTGGGATGGAATCGCCGAAGTCTTTGATTTTAAACGTGCGCTTGAGGCCAGACGCAAAGAATCCACCGAACGGTGCAATGAGGGATGCAAAGGTTGCAAAGACGAGTATATGGAATTGCATAGGTGCAATCTTGTAGCTGCTTGCAAGCGGGAACCAAATCGGGAGATAGTAAGTATGGGGAAGAAAAACAGGATTCGGGGTGCATTGCAAGCCCGTCCAGAAATTAGCACCCAGATCCTAGATCCAGGTTGTTAGTTACTCCTGTGGCATAAACAGAAGCTTTCCCTTACATTGACGGGGCATATGAAGTAATCATATCTCATCAAGACATTGGTCATCCCAACCCCAAATATAACCGTCAGAACCCATGCGCCTACAAAACCTTCCACGGTCTTCTTAGGCGAGAGCTTAATGAGCTGCGTTCGGCCGAATGTGATTCCACAAAGATATGCGAAGATATCATTGCATATCACCAGTGACACAGGGAGGAAGAACCAGATCATGCCCTCAAAGACATTATTCATAATGAAGTGGGCCTGTACCACAATCAAATAGAGGGCCATGTGAGTCCAAGCAAATTGAGTGAACTGGAAACGGTAGTGACCAGCCTGTAAAGACGCCACAAAGAAAACAAACCCTTCATACGGAAGATTTAGCTGGATATCCCTGATTTCAGAACAGATCCCGACTTACCTATGACATAGAGCATGAAACTAATGAACCGGTGGTGCGTGGCAAATGGTAATAGAACTTTATCGACCAGCACGATATGCTTGAAATAATAGATAACGCTCTCGCCGTAAAGGAAGTACATAGTCGTTGCTAGCCAGTACCAGTTCAGAGACTTTGTGAATCTTAACCGCCGAGCACGACTGGGAACATTTGCAATAGCAATGACCTCCTTAAATGATATAATCTGGACTGCAGTAACAATCGCAATGATGTAGATATGGCCCATTAACATGGCTCCAAAGAATACGCCAACCATGACAAAAGTCCATATTGATCGAGTAATGAAGGTCTGTTTTTTCTTTTCATAGTCAGACATAAGAGCCCCTTGTAACTATTTTGCATGTCAGGACCGGCATAAACCTCAAGGATATCAAGAGTGCAACTTACATCTGGTTTTATATCGCTGCCGGTTCCTGGGTGTTTCTCGGAATTTGGCTCTGACGAGGCTTCACTGATATCTGAGAAGCTGCTTCTCCTCCCATCCGCACTTGAGCTGTGTCCGTTTCCATTCCGATGATTGAATTTCACACCGCGGCGAGGTTTAGTCATGTCTTCGTTTGTGTGCGCGGCGCGCCGGAACTGTCTGCTCGAGAGCGAAATGATGGCTTGACAAGGACAAAATCGAGGATGACCCCTATGGCTTAATGCATTAGATGAAGCTGGATCACTGGAATGTGAAATACAAGAGGTTTCCTTTCAAGCAGAGCTTTTTTTTTTGATCTCTGTGTGGTCGTTGATATCTGTGCGTTGTAGTATTAATGTAGTCGTGGAAGGAGGGCTTAGCAGTTTAGGTTGGCCGCCTCTACGTAATATGTAGGATGTGAGCTTGTGAAAGTTCGAGTTGCCTCGAAAATGTGATTATCTGTGTGTATTTAGGAAGTTCAAAGAAAAGATATGGCCCTTAGAAGTCACATAAACTACGGTATATCTCTTCGTCAAGTTCAAGTTGTATATCCCTCCTTTCCGAACCCATTGACGCCTTGTAATCAGTTAATCCGGCCCCCTAGTTCCCATTAACGCAATTTATTCAGTCACTCCGATCCCCGAAGGCGGTAAGCTCTGGCAGAGTCTAATCGCCCTCCAACCAAACGCGACGCGGTGCTGAGGCTCTTTCCGATACCAGCTATATGCTTTGAGCGATGACCCTCCGATCAATGGGTTTCTTGTGGCATGGCTGGTCAGGATGACGGAGATGATTTCTTCTCCGATTCAGATTTCGACGACCTGCCGCGCAATGCCTTGGACGAGCTGGAAAACAATGCTATACTTCACACCCAACATCAAACACAGGCCACCCAGATTATAAACGTCCCGCCATCTTCTGATTATGGAGATGGATTTGATGATGAGGATCTGGATGATGCAGTTGTTTTTGACGAAGCGCAGCGCGTTCCAGACCGGCTTCTGGCTTTGCAGCCCGCCAACGCAGGCCCTACGACGCAACGAGAGCAATTCCGCGGGGAACGTTACGGAGGGCCAGGTAGTGTTAGCCCTCTGGCGGATAGGACATTGATGCGGAATATAAATCTTGAAAATCATTCTGTACAGAAGGAAGCGCCTGTAAAAACCCGCCAAAATGAGCCTTCGCCAGACCAGCAAAGAGCGGAGCCTGGAGAAACTAGAGTTGATTCAATAGTCGAAGCCCTTCAGAAACAGGTCCAAGAGGTCAGTGAAAAGTAGATTACTGATAGACAAAGATACTTTGCTAACTACTGTTATACAGCTGCTTCGAGAGCGAGACAATTTGAAGCAAGATCTAACGGTTAAAGCTGGGGAAATCTCGATAGTGCGCAGCAAGCAAGAGAAAGCAGTAAAGGAATATGAAAGAGAGATAACTGCAATCAAGAAAATCAGTGCAGAGAAGTTGGCGAAGCAACAGGAAGCCATCAAGGCTGCATTGGAAGCGGAGAAGAATGCAGCCACAGAATTAGAGTTTGTAAAGAGAGATCTCCTCGAGGAATCTGAAAAGGTCCGCAGCCTAAAAAGATCCAAGGACAAGGAAAAAGACAGTGCCGGCGAACCAATAGCAACGCCCAAGAAGAACAGGACACCGGCATACAGGGATGGCTTTGACGATGATGAAATCCAGATTATCTCACCCTCAAAATTCCATCCCAGGAGGTCAAACCCAAGCACCCCTAACAAAGCCGGAACTAAGAGGAAACGCAAAGGGCAGGACAGTCCTGTTATAAGTCTCGAGGTGGACCAGCATGAAACGCCTCAAGAAGAGCCAGCACAAGTCCCCGTTATAACATTTGATGAGACACTCCTTGAAAGGATTAAGAATCCAGATGACAGATTAAATGTAGGTTCTCAGTCTGGATAGGGTAGAAATAGGATCTCTAACCGAGCAATTCTACAGTTTTTGGAGTTGGTATTCGATCATCGACCGCACAAGGACCATTTAAGAACTTTCGAAGAATTTGCAACGCTAACATTCCCGACTACACCCGGGGTTTCTTTTGCATCAATTGTTCTAGAGAAGCTTCCTACATTTAATGCGAAACAAATCCCATCAGACTTCCCCATTGAATTCTGCGAGCTTATAGTCTCTCTGTGGAATAGGTGTCTGGAAGAGAAATATGTGAGAACTGCCACACAAATCTAAGATTCTACTATAAAGTCGCTGACAGATACAAAGTACAAACCTATATCACTTCTCATCGATCTCTTGACCTTTTGTCTAGAATTGAAGACTCTTGCAATAGCACCTTTCATCATTGATAATCTTGTACCAGTTGCGCAATTAACTGCCGAAGTCATAGCTATTCCCCGGTTCAATCAGACTTCATATACACAGTTTGAGAAAGATATTGACGTTTCGGCATGTCTAGCTGTCCTCCATCTTGTCGCTCAAGGCTGCATGAATAACATCGCCCATACTTTACGATTTTGGCGCGCGATAAGGCTCGACTTTGTTTTGATGATTCTTAGCCAGCATCAGTCGGTTGAGGATTTTGACATGATGCTGCAGCTTTTGTCTATGAGCATAATGGAAGAAAGCATTGGCCCCATAGCCCCTGAACCAGATGCTGAGTTCCAACTACCTCGAGCAGGATATATCATTGATCGAGTATCCCTGCTGCTCATTAACACTCCTACCGTACCAGAAGGATCAATGAAGGACAACGCATCTGTCACTGCAGACTTGCGTCTCCAGATTTTGCGAACGTTAGAGGCTTTTTGCCAGACTATATGGGGTGGGGCGGCAGTCGCGATGCATCCCAATGCCATTGGCAGGCTAGTCAAATTTATGAGTAACGAATTAGACGCATTATATGACTATCGTTCTGGGCACAAGCAAAGGTCGGTGAATATCCTCGTTCTCCAATTTGATTTATTGACAGTGCAACAAAAGTGCCCGCCTTGTCTGTCTCGCAATGCGGCTCCTCCACTATCTCACGACAAAGCACGAAAAAATTGTAAATATGCAAGAGAAGCTCTCCAGGATCCATGGCGGTAGCCAAAAGTATCTCGTCTGCCTCGCCAGGCTAAATTTTATGGAAGACGACCTGGTCCTAAACGCAGAAATTGACCCTGAGATTCAAGAATGTGCTCATGAGATGTTGGAGCTAGCTGTGACACCAGAAGAAGGGGACGCTATACATATGGCGTTTTCAGGTACTTGATATTAAGACGTAAACAATAGTGACTTAGAGGCCATTGGGCAGCTGAATTGGAATTTATTGAATGAGGATATTCTTGCATGCATTGATGTGCAGCATTTCTATGGCGTATTTGAGATGGTGTCGATTGATAAATAGTTCTTTAGTATGTCAACCGCACACTAGTACCGCTCAAAGGGGGTCTAGATTAATTAATGTTCTCAAAATGTGACCAGTACATGTGAATGAAACGATAATTAGTGCGGGTAGCTTAGCTTTTGAACAGCCAGAGTATGCTTAGGTGTAAGCAAAAACTTGTAAATGTTCTTCGCTGGAAAACCTCGTACTACGCGTCAGGCGCCTCGGCGTTATCGCTTATCGCGAACTCACGTGATGATTGATTTCAGGAAAGTGATGATCAATCAACTACATCTCGCCATCTTTCCTTTGTACCAGCATTCTGTTCGAGAATTGTCCAACTTCCTTTTCCTTAAGGTCCTTTCATTATGTTCCAATCGGCGGCCCGATCAGCACCCCGTCGGATACTAGCTTCGAGGTTGCCTCTGAAAACCTCAAGTACTCTACGTTTCCTCAGCACAGCGCCGCCGTCGCAGAAATCAAGAACATGGAAGAGTAGCGCGGCAAGGTGGGCTCTTGCTATCGCCGGTGTTTACTACTACAATACAAGCACCGTTTTTGCTGAGCAACCTGAAGGTAATCATTGCGGCAAAGCATATCCATGAACTTCACTAATTATTTTAATCTCATAGAAGCCATATCACGGCTTGACCAATCATTGCATCATCTCCAGGATTCTAAGCTACCTACTCTCGATTCCATCGTAGAAGAGAAGCGACAAAGACTAGCCGAACAAGAAGTTCAAGCCACCCCAGCAGTTCCAGCGACGCAAGACAGCCACAATGCTCACGAGGGAGCCAATGGGATCGAAGATTTAGAGGACGAAGCAGACCAGCAGGGAGCGTTTAACCCAGAGACTGGGGAGATCAATTGGGATTGCCCCTGTTTGGGCGGTATGGCACATGGGCCTTGTGGGGAGGAGTTCAAAGCCGCATTTAGCTGCTTCGTATACTCGAAAGAGGAACCCAAAGGCATGGAGTGCATCGACAAATTCAAGTGAGATGATACACCCAGAGTGAAGGCTTTACGCTTGTGGCTAATTCGTGATAGGAGTATGCAAGATTGCTTCCGCCAGCATCCAGAGATGTACGGGTCAGAGCTAGAAGACGATGAAGATGAACTGGAGGAAGAACTAAGAGCAGAAAGCTCCCCACGCAGTTCTGATGCCTCACATGATACGCCGACGCCGTTACAAGGACAGCCTCAACCTTCTCGGCCGACAGCACGGGAGGGTCCGGAGCCTGCGATAGAGAGTCCGAAAAGTACTGCCAAACTGATAAAGGCAGGCGACGAAGGTAGTGAGCTCGTACCAAAGGCTGCGCATGATGGCACGTCAAAGTAGTTGTATGTTCACGTCCGTTATATGCACTGTAAGGACATTCGCATCTGTTGGATAAATGATAAGAATTGTACACTATAATCGATATGTACATTAAACACAAAAATAGACACAATCTTGCTCCTCAGCCCGTGAGGGAAGCTTTCCGTTCGCTCACAAATCATAACTGGAGATTGATGTCCGAACCTGAATGTTCTATCGAAAGCTCTATTAGAGTCTTATTTCAGAGGGTCCTCTAGTTGAGAATAAAAGTGCGTATTCTCGTACTCAGTCGGTCTGCCCGCCACTCTCGAAGTTATGCTCTCGAAGTTGAATAGCATTTAATAAGATACACGTAAGCGAGGTACTATATGAAAGCTGGCCTTGTACACCTTCTGTCTTTGCCTCATCTCAATCATTGTACACTTATATCTTTGCAAGATACATAATGTCAGTCCTGCAGGCAGTTCACGAAGCTGTGGTCTCTACGATAGGGAAACCAGTCCTCTGGCTTCCAAGTGTGATTGCCTTGTATGTACCAGCTTTACCCCTATCTGAAGCTCCATATTGATCAAATTCTCAATTTCTAGTACATTGCGTACATTGATTGTTATGCAATATATCCTCACGCTACATCCTCTTGAATCTTACAAGGGCTCGAACTTATAGACCACAATCAAGATACCACATACATATCTGAAAGGCACCCTCTCATTTAAGATCGCTGAACTACACCAAAGGCATGATGCTGTAGTTCGAATTGGGCCAATGAATTGTCCTACACACGAGAAGATGCTTGGAAAGATATTTGCGGGCGTCGTCCAGGAAACGCTGAGCTCCTTAAAGACATGAATGTCATTACGCCTCCACTAGGCATCGCCTATGGTATTCTTGCAACTCCATTAGTAAAGGACGATGCACGGTATGAAATACAAATCTGAGCCATGGATTTTCCAACAAGGCATTATGGGATCAAGAGCCCCGAATCATTACATATGTCGAGTTGCTACTAGACATTGCGCGATCATTCGAAAGACGGTCTCGTTGATATGTCCAGATGGTGCAAATTCTGCGACGTTTGATATCATTGGGGAACGCTTTTGGCGGAATCATTCAATAAGCTTGAGAGCTCCGAGTAGAATGAATGGTAAGAATATCAGCTCTGGGCACAAGAATTCGGCCGCGTCTAGCGATGTTCTAGGGTCAAGATGATAATTCCTGGAACCAAAGCCACTGTCCTATTCAGCGTAGCTAAGAAATATCCGCATTTTGAAAGCCTCCTCAACTTTATGATTCCTAAATCACCAAAGGAGAAGAAAGCGTGGTATCGTAGAATGCATGATGCGCCACAAAACTTGTGAGCCATGTTACGCTATCATATCTTCGGTAGCAAGGCATAAGGCTTATATACGTAGTCCATTTTACGCTCAAAAGTTTATCGACACCTAATAGCATCTCCTTCACAGAAATTGAAGTTATCTCAGACACTTTGACTGTTGTCGGGTCAGTAACAACCGCAACGCTGCTTACAGCAGCCACCTTCTTCATGTTGAAAAATCCTTCCAAGCTCAGCATTCTCATCAAAGAGATCCGAACATCCTTTGCAGATAACACCGACATTGCCATGACCAACGTTACTGGTCTCAGGTATCTTGGGACAGTAATCGAAGAAGGGCTACGTTTATTTCCTCCGGTCGGGGCGATGTCTCCACATATGACGCCTAACGCCGGGGCAATGATTTGTGGCCGCCTGCAACACCAGTTCGGAGTAGCACTATGGCCTGCTGCTCAACTTTCATGATCCAGATGAATTTGTGCCGGAGGGTTTGCTTGGTCATCCACGACATGCAGATGATAAAATGGGGGTATTGCAACCCTTTAGCATCAGCCCGCGGAACTGTATTGGTCGAACGTAAGTGTCCCTAAGCCTTAAGCTACCTAGCAATCCGAGCTTTCTAGGTAACAAAGTCCTGATTATAGTCGGTGTAATGATCTGCTACGGTTCATTTCGCGGTATTTCCTCACTTAGAGCTTTGGCTTAGATGATCGGTTCATTCTTGCCGTAATTGTATGTGTCTCTTGACTATTAAGCGTTTCAGTCAACTAGCGGCTTGTTTTTCGCTGTTCAGATATATGTTTCACCTCTTTTGGCATCCAACGTGCGGCAAAATACATCCTGAGATATAAGGATCAGGTTAATGAAGTTGCCAGTTTAGTATTATGGTTTTGGCGAATACGTATGGACAATAGATAT
>Ga0335072_10011019_pt1 | contig 12969 bp, 10 predicted proteins | sample Lox_Sample_21_FD_206725 | JGI IMG/M metagenome (GOLD analysis project Ga0335072, IMG submission 206725) | Soil microbial communities from Loxahatchee National Wildlife Refuge, Florida, United States - Lox_Sample_2.1 | ecosystem: Environmental > Terrestrial > Soil > Wetlands | place: USA...
GCGATCGACGCCCGAAACACGGCTGATCGAACCGGGGCCTGGCAATCGCCGGGCCCCGTTTTCGTTTCCGGTCCCGTCACCTGAGGCCTAGCGGTGCCGCATAGGCGGCGTCGGCCTGCGCGGCGGTCAGGTAGTGGTTGACGACGAGGCGGTCGAGGACGTGGCGCTGGCGCTCCTTGGCCAGCGTCAGATGCTTGACCGGGTCGTACGCCGTCGGTGCATTAGGCGGGCCCGCCAGCAGCGACGCCTGCGCCCAGTTGAGATCGTCGGGGCTGAGACCGAAGTAGCCGCGCGCGGCGGCGACCTCGCCCCCAATTGAGGTCGCCGCAGTAGACGGCGTTCAGTGAAATTTCCGCCATTCCAGCCTCGCCTCACGGCTGCTGACGGATTTTTACCGTTGGAGAGGCAAAATCCGTCACCAGCGCCACGGGCACTCGCTGACGGCGGAATTTTCCCCGGGGTTCCCCGGGGGGCGGGGGGTGCCGCGGTCAGTTGCGCCGGGCCGAGGCCTGCGGCGTCCCGCCGTCAGTTCCGGGGGCGAGGTGGACGACGTCCCGTGGCCGGGACAAGCCCGTGACGGCCCGTCAGGCGATCTCGACGAGCTCGTTCGTCTCGACCGGTTCCTCGGGCGGCTCGTCCTGGTGGTAGTACTTGCCGCCGCGCATCCAGGAGGCGATCGCCGCCACCAGGCAGCAGCCGGACGCGAAGTAGAACACGGTGTGGATGCCGCTCCCGAACGGCTGGGAGACGAGCGTCGGGAAGAAGCGGTGGCCGGTCAGGTACGCCGCGGTGGCGTGCGGCAGGTGCGGAAGCTCGGAGGCGAGCAGCGTGCCCATCGGGTTGTAGCCGAGGAACGAGGCGAACAGGCTCCCGACCGGCGGCAGGTGCGAGACCTGGGTCGCGGTCGCCTGCGGCACGCCGTGGGCGGTGAGCCCGTGGTACAGGACGCCGGGGAGCGTCGAGGACAGCCCGATGATGACCAGGCTGAAGAACACCCCAATCGAGAGCACCGAGGCTGCGTTCTGGAAGGTCGCGGCCATGCCGGCGCCCGACCCTCTGGAGTCTGGCGGCAGGCTGTTCATGATGCCGGTCTGGTTGGGCGCGGCGAACAGCCCCATGGCGGAGCCGATCAGGAAGATCACGAGGCCGAACTCCCAGTAGGTGAAGCTGACCGGGAGCGCGATCAGGAGCAGGAAGCCGATCGCGGACAGGATCATGCCGCCGGTGGCGAACGGGCGCGCGCCGAAGTGGTCGGCGAGCCGCCCGGCGAAGGGTCCGACGACGAGGAAGCCGGCCGACAGCGGCAGCATGTAGATGCCGGCGTACAGCGGCGTGTCGGAGAAGCTGTAGCCGTGCTCGGGCAACCAGATGCCCTGGAGCCAGAGGATCAGCATGAACATCAGGCCACCGCGCGACAGCGCGGCCAGGAACGTGGCGATGCTCCCGCCGCTGAAGGCGCGGATGCTGAACAGGTGAAGGCGGAACATCGGCGCCTCGACACGGCGCTCGATGAACACGAACAGCACGAGCAGCACGAACCCTCCACCCAGCGCACCGAGCACGCCGGGGGCCGTCCAGCCCATCGTGTGGCCGCCGTAGGGCAGGATCCCGTAGGTGATCCCGACCAGCACGGCGATCAGCCCGGCGCCGAAAGTGATGTTGCCCAGCCAGTCGATCTTCGCGGGCGTCCGTACGCCGCGCTCCTCCAGCTTGAGATAGGCCCAAACGGTGCCGAACACCCCGAACGGCACCGACACGAGGAATATCAGCCGCCAAGCCACCGGCGCGAGCACGCCGCCGAGCACCAGCCCGATGAACGATCCAGCGATCGCGGCGACCATGTTGATCCCCAGTGCCAGGCCACGCTGATCGGCCGGGAACGCGTCCGTCAGGATCGCCGAGGAGTTGGCGAACAGGAACGCGGCGCCGATCCCCTGCACGACACGCATCACGATCAGCCACATCGCGCCGCTCGACCCGGTCAGCCACGTCACCGACAGCAGGATCGATCCGATCGTGAATACCGCGAAGCCGAGGTTGTACATGCGGACGCGCCCGAACATGTCGCCGACCCGGCCCAGGCTCACCACCAGCACCGCCAGCACCACCATGAACCCAAGCAGCATCCACAGCAGGTAGCTCGTGTTCGACGGGGTGAGCGGATTGAGATGGATGCCACGGAAGATCGCCGGCAGCGCGATGATCACGATCGACTGGTTGATCACCGCCATCAAGATCCCGAGCGTGGTGTTCGACAGCGCGATCCACTTGTAGTTGTCTCCGTGCGCCGCCTGCCCCGCGCTCGCCGCCGGCCCGTGACCGTTGCCGCGTGTCTCGGCCGTCCCGCTCACCGTGCGAGCCGCCCGATCAGCTTGTCGAGTACGGCCACCGCCGCGGCCAGCGTGTCGACCTCTTCATCCTCGAGCGCCGCCATCTCCTCGTGCAGCAAGGCCCGATACTCGGCGCGCAGCCGCTCGAACGCCTCCTCGCCCGCCGCCGTAAGGCTGACCAGCACGGCGCGGCGATCTGTCGGGTCGGGCACGCGCTCGACCCAACCGCGCTCCGCCAGCCGGTTGACCAGAAGCGTGATCGCGGGCTGCGTCACATGCTCGTCCGCCGCGAGCTCGGTGATTCGACGGGGTCCGCCACGAAGATTGCGGAGCACGCCGACCTCCGTGCGCGACACGCACACGCTGGTGCGGGTCAGGAACAGCCGTGACAGCTCGGCGCTGCGCTGAGGCAGCGCCTCCGCGATCTCATCCAGCTGGCTGCTGCGTCGGTCCACCCCGGCCTTCTGCATGAGGCGCTTATATTAGCGACTAATGCGACTCCGGGGCGTCCCAAACACGCCGGGCCGGTTCGCGACCAGACCGGCCTAGGCCCGCCGCTCCCCCAGGTAGCTCGCGGTGAGCAGGGCGCTGTCCGCGCGCAGGCGCTCGGCGGTGTCCGTTGCCACCAGCTCGCCGTGCGAGAGCACGTAGCCGCGATCGGCGATCTCGAGCGCGAGGTTGACGTGCTGCTCGACCAGCAGCACCGCGGTGCCGTGCGTCGAGGCGAACTCCCGCACCACCGGCAGCAGCCGCTCGACGATGACCGGCGCCAGGCCCAGACTGAGCTCGTCGAGGAGGAGCACCCGCGGGCGCCGGCACAGCGCCCGCGCGATCGCGAGCATCTGTTGCTCGCCGCCGGACAGCAAGCCAGCGCGGCGCGAAGCCAGATCCCGGAGCGCCGGGAAGTGCTCGAACGCCACCTCCTGAGCGGCGCGATCGCGCATTCCGTCCAATCGCAGGTGCTCACTCACGGTGAGCCCGAAGAAGATCCCTCGACCCTGGGGGACCTGCACGATCCCCCGACGCACGCGTGCCGTCGGAGACACGCCGGCCAGGTCGTCCCCGTCCAGGCGCACGATGCCGCCCATCGGCTTGACCAGCCCCGAGATGGTCCGCAGCGTCGTGGTCTTGCCGGCGCCGTTGGCCCCGATCAACGCGACGACCTCACTGGGGTGGACGGTCAGACTAAGGTCGCGCAGCACCGCGGCGCGGTCGTACCCGGCGCTCAGCCGGTCGAGCGCGAGCGCCGGCGCGGCGGCAGGGCCGAGGCCGGCACCGGCGCCGGAGTCGTTGTGGGTGTTGGTGTTGGTCACTCGGCGGGGCCCCACGGCTCGCCACCGTCCAGCGGCCACGAGGCCGGGGGCCGCGCCCAGGCCCGCTCGAGCATTCCGTCGGCCTCGGCCGCCGGTGCCGCGTTGCGCCGGAACTGGCGGGGTGAGCAGCCGTACGCCTTGCGGAACAGGCGGCTGAAATGGGGCGGGCTCGACAGACCCCATCGGCTCGCGATCGACGAGATCGGCTGATCGGCGAAGGCAGGGTCGATCAGATCGCGCCGGCAGCGCTCGAGCCGAGCGGAGCGGATGAAGTCGCACACGCTCAAGCCCTCGGTCTCGAACACGCGGTGCAGGTACCGAGTGGAGATGAAACAGGCCCGTGCCAGTTCCTCGGGGTTCAGCGCCGGATCCCCCAGCTTGGCCTCGATGTACGCCTGGGCGTGAATCAGGAGCTCGGCGGTCGACCGCGGCCGCGGGGGACGCGACGCATCCAGATCGACGTACAGCCGGCGCACCAGGTCGATCACGTGCTCCGCGAGCCCGGTGTCCTCGCGGGCGATGCTCCCATCGGCCAGGCCCGCAGCCGCCTCCGAGCAGAAGCGGGCGGCCAGCCGGGGCAGTCCGGCCTCACCGGGGATCCGGACCGCGGTCAGGCGCGAGACCTTCTCCGCGTGCTTGCCGAGCGTGACCTTGGGCAGGCGGATCACCAGCAGGTCAAACGGGCCGTCGGCGCGGAAGATGGCCGGATAGGAGGTGTCGTAGCTGGTGATGTCCCCCGGGCCGAGCACGCTGGCCCGGTGCTGCTGGGCGCCGTGCAGGCGCCCGCGCAGGACGATCTGGACGTGCAGACACTCGGGATCGCCGGCGCTGATGTCCTTGGGCGTTCTGCGCATCGTGTTGGGTCCGGCGGCGATCCGGTAGATGCCGATCGGGCCCAGGCGATCCGCCCACATCCTGGCCCAGAACCGGTCCGTCGCGTCGGTCCCGATGTGCAACGGGTGGTAAGCGTCGCAGGAGGACCTGGCCCAGAACTCGACTCGGTGCGGCGCCGCTACCGCGTTGGTGTCGATCAGCACCGTCATCGTGTGCAGACGTCTCCTGCTACCAAAGCAGCCTCTCCCTCCCTGGCCCGTTGCCAAGGACGGCCACTCTAGCGACGCCCCGCGGAACTGTCGAGAAAGCTTGACGCACCCCTAACGCAGGCGATTTGTCGCACAGTGCACACCCTTGTCCAAGCATTTGCCCACCCGCGCACTGATCTAGTCACGCGCCCGCGGGACGCACGGGGTCAGCCATAGCATCGGCACAAAACCGAGCCCATGCCAGGGAGGAGTGGACATGGACCGAATCCTTGCCACGCACACCGGTAGCCTGATCCGGCCACCCGAGTTGCTTGATTTTCTCGCGGCCAAGGAACGGGGTCAGGAGATCGACGAGGACGACTATCAGCGGACTCTGCGCGAGGCCGTCGACGACGTCGTGCGCCACCAGGTCGAGGTGGGGATCGACGTCCCCGACGACGGCGAGATGGGCAAGGCCAGCTGGATCACCTATCTATACGAGCGGGTCAGCGGACTGGAGGTCCGCCCGACCAAGCTCGACGGCGCCAGCATGCTGCCCCCGAGCCGCGACCGGCAGACGTTCCCGGGCGCGTATGCCGCGCTCGATGCGCTTGACGAGGCCGCCGTGCGCGAGAGCAGCGGCGCCTCATCGAACTTCCTGCCCGACGACGACGCCGACGGCGCGCAGCAAGGCGTGGCCTGGGTGTGTACGGGTCCGCTCACCTACGACCGGAAGGCGCTCGACCGCGACATCGCCAACTTCAAGGCGGCCCTGGACGGACTTGACGTCGTTGACGCGTTCCTTCCCGTGGTCGCGCCGGCGAGCGCGTACTGGCTGCAGAACGAGTACTACGCCAGTGACGAGGAGTTCGTGTTCGCGCTGGCCGAGGCCCTGCGCGAGGAGTACCGGGGGATCGTCGACGCGGGGCTGCTCGTCCAGGTCGACGACGCGGTGTTGATGCACGAAGCCGACACGATGATGTCGCGCGGCGAGTCGTGGGACGACTACCGCCGCTGGGCCGACCTGCGCGTCCGGGCGCTGAACCACGCGCTCGAGGGACTCCCCGAGGAGCGCATCCGCTACCACGTGTGCTGGGGCAGCTGGCACGGGCCGCACGCGTTCGACCCGCCGCTCAAGGACGTCGTCGACCTGATCCTGGCCGTCAATGCCGGCACCTACGCGATGGAGCAGGCAAACCCGCGGCACGAGCACGAGTGGCAGGTGTGGGAGGAGGTGTCGCTACCCGAGGGCAAGAAGCTGATCCCGGGCGTCGTCACCCATCACACCAACGTCGTCGAGCACCCGGAGCTGGTCGCCCAGCGACTCGTCCGGCTGGCGAATGTCGTGGGACGCGACAACGTGCTCGCCGGAACCGACTGCGGGTTTGCGCAGGGAGCATTCATCCAGAGAGTCCACCCCGAGATCCAGTGGGCGAAGCTCGAGGCGCTAGCGGAGGGCGCCCGCCTCGCCTCCCGGGCATTGTGGAACCCCACCCACCCCGCCCACCGCGCGACAGCGACGGTGTAACCGATCCAGAGACGGACAAGCTCGCGAGGCGCATCACATTTCACAGAGGAGGAGAAGGTGAGTAAGCAGGTGCGTACAGGGTGGCTCACCGTGGTGGCGCTCCTCGCCACCGCGATCGTCGCCGCCGGCTGCGGCAGCAGCAAAAGCAGCTCCAGTTCAAGTAGCGCGAGCGCGAGCTCCAGCACAACCAGCACTCCCCCGCCCGCCACCAGCAGCTCGGGCGGAGCCGGCACCGCGTCGGTGACCAACTACCTGACCTATGTCGATGGCAAGGCCGGAAAGGCGAACTCGTCGCTGCCGCCGGTTTACATCGGCTGGGTCAACCAGCAGGGCGGCCAGCAGGTGATCGGTCCGCTCGCCACCAACGGAGCCGAGCTCGCGGTCAAGTACATCAACGATCAGCTGGGCGGAATCGACGGCCATCCGCTCGCGCTCAAGACCTGCTTCATCACCTCGGCCGAGGAGGAGGGCACGACGTGCGGTCAGGAGTTCCTGGCCGACAAGCAGGTGTCGGTGATCGACGAGGGCGCCGTGGCGATCGGCATTCAGTCGCTTTACTCGACGATCGGGACCGCGAAGCCCGTGATCGTCGGCGTGTCAGTGACCCCGATCGACTCCGTGAAGTCAAACGCGGTGATCCTGTTCGGTGACGTCACCCACGTGCTCGGCCCGTTCGGCACCTATGCCTCCCAGGTCCTGCACGCCAAGACCGCCGCGCTCATCTATCCCGACATCGCGGGGATCACCGACGGCGCGGCCGCGATTGACACCGCTCTCAAGGCCGCCGGGGTCAAGGTCAAAAGCGTCGCCTACGACCCGAACGAGACCGACCTGATCGGGCCGCTCACCAGCGCCGGCGCCTCGACCGCGGACATGGTGATCCCGTACACCGAGGCCGCCGGCTGCGTGGACCTGGCCAAGGGGCTCATCCAGCTCGGAATCACCGACGCCAAGAAGATCGTCTCGGCGCCGCTGTGCCTGAACAGTCAGGTCGCGGCCGGACTTGGCGGCGACTACCCGATCTGGACGTACGCGATCGCCAGCTCGCTGTTCGGAGACCCGACCGATCCCGGCATGCCCGCCTACGAGAAGGTGACCGCTGAGTACGGCGAGACAGCCGAAGCGCCCGATCCGTGGAACATCGTCTCGTTCGGGCAGGTGCTCACGACGGCGCGGTTCCTCAACCAGCTCGGCTACGGGCACATCACCCCGTCGGCGGTGCTGGCCAAGGCCAAGGCATTCACGGGTCCGGTCGCCCTCGGCGCACCGTCGCTCGATTGCGGCAAGTACCCGAGTGCGCCGGCGGTGTGCAACGACCGCACGCAGTTCTTCCTGTACAAGGGCAAGCACGTGTTCGTGAAAGCCGCGGGTTGGTTGCAGCCACCGTCATGAGCCACTGCACCCGATGACAGCCGGGTAGGTGACACAGGTACTGCTGTACGCGCTGCTTGGGCTCGGCTCGGGCGCGCTGATCGCCGGGATTGCACTCGGCGTTGTGCTCACCTACCGCGGCTCGGGCGTCATTACCCTGGCCACCGGCGGGTTCGCCATGTTCGCCGGCTACGCGTTCTGGGCGCTGCGGGTCGACCTGCTGCACTGGTCGACCGGGCCGGCCCTGGTGGCCAGCCTGGTGATCGTGCTGGCGGCCGGCGCGGCGACCGAGCTCGTCGCGTTCCGGCCGCTTCGCACGGCCTCACCGCTGGCCAAGCTCGTTTGCACGCTCGGCGTCCTGCTCGTCCTCCAGGCGTCGATGCTGCTCGCGTTTGGTAGCTCCGAACAACCTGAGCCGAATGTGCTGCCGCAGAACATCGTGCACCTGCTCGGCGCGGTGATCCCGATCGACCGCTTCATCCTGACCGGAATCGTGATCCTGCTCACCGTCGCACTGTGGGCGCTTTATCGATTCACGCGCTTTGGCCTGGCCACGCGGGCCGCCTCGGAGAACGAGGTGATCGCGATGCTCGGCGGCCTCTCTCCCAACGCGCTCTCGATGGTGAACACGCTGATCGCCTCGGTCATCGCCGGCGGGATCGGGATCCTGGCCGCGTCGATCACCCAGCTCGACACCGAGACGCTGCCGCTCCAGATCGTGCCCGCGCTCGCCGCCGCGCTGATCGCCCGCTTCACCTCGTTCGGCGTCGCGTGCGCGGCCGGAATTGGACTCGGGATCATCGACTCGCTGATCGAGTACGTGTCGAACCTGTCGTGGTTCCCCACCTCGGGTGGCGTCGCGATCCCAGGCGTGGCCGAGCTGGTCACCTTCCTGATCATCGTCGGCGTGATGTTCCAACGGGGTGCCCGGCTGCCGCGCCGTGGCGACCTCGTCGAGCGACGGCTCCCTGAGGCTCCACGACCACAACGCCTGATGGTGAGCGTGCCGATTCTCACCGCGGTGTGCGCGGTGGCGCTCGTCGTGCTGCCGTACGACTTCCGCGAGGCGCTGATCAACACCCTGATCGGGACCGTGATGGCGCTGTCGCTGGTCGTCATCACCGGATACGTGGGCCAGATCTCGATCGTGCAGCTCACGCTGGCCGGCGTCGCGGGATTCACGATCTCCCACCTGGCGGTCAACGCCGGCATCGGCTTCCCCGTCGCCGCCATCCTGGGCGCGGGGGCGGCACTCGTGCTTGGCATGGCCACGGCGGTCTCGGCGCTGCGCGTGCGCGGGGTGAGCCTTGCCGTGGTCACGCTCGCCGCCGTCGTCGCGATCACCAACTTCGGGTTCCTGAATCCGACCTGGGGCGGCGGCCAGACCGGCTCGCCCGTGCCCGAGCCGCACCTGTTCGGGCTAGACCTCGGACCGCACGCACCCTTCCGGGGCCTCGACGGCAACCTGCCGAGCCCGGTGTTCGGGTGGGTGGCCCTCGCCGTAACCGTTGCCCTGTGCCTGGTGGTGGCGTGGATCCGGCGCGGAGACCTCGGCCGGCGGATGCTCGCCGTGCGCTCAAACGAGCGTGCGGCTGCGGCGGCGGCGATCGATCCGCGTGTCGTCAAGCTGATCGCGTTCGGCATCGCCGCGGTGATCGCCGGGCTGGCCGGCGCGCTGTACGCGTACAACTTCGGGTCGGTCAGCGCCGACCGGTTCGACCCGTTCACCGCGCTCAGCCTGATCGCGTTCGCCTACGCGGGCGGCATCACGCTCATCTCGGGCGCCGTTTTCGCCGGCCTGATCTCCACCCAGGCGCTGTTCCCCTACGCGCTCGACAAGTGGTTCGGGATCAACGGCAACTGGTTTTTGCTGTTCGGCGGGGCGATCCTGATCGTCACGCTGATCCAGAACCCCGAGGGCGTGGCGGGCGCGTTCTACAAGCGGACGCATAAGCGGCCCGCGGTCCACCCTCCGGAGCGAACGGCCGCGCCGGTTTCGACGGGTCTCGCTGCGCTCGACGTCCGTGGGGCCGAGCAACCCCGTCCTGACGGTGATCGCGCGCCGGTCCTCGCGGTTCGCGACCTGTCGGTGACGTTCGGCGGCGTTCATGCGCTCAGCGACGTGGGTCTCGAGGTCCGCGAAGGCGAGCTGGTGGGACTGATCGGGCCCAACGGCGCCGGCAAGACCACGCTGATCGACGCGATCACCGGATTCGTCCCGTTCACCGGCGCCGTCAAGCTCGACGACCAGGACATCGGGCGCATGGCGGCGTTCGAGCGGGCTCGGCGCGGCCTGTCGCGGACGTGGCAGAACACCGACCTGTTCGACGACCTCGAGGTGGGCGAGAACGTGACCGTGGCGGCCCGGGGAGACGCCAAGGCGCCGCCGTCAGGCGCCGCCGACAAAGCCCAATTTGCCGAACAGATACTCGGTCTCGTCGACCTGGCCTGGGCCGCTCCCGCCATGCCAGACCAGCTGACCGAGGGCGCGCGCAAGCTCGTCGGCGTCGCGCGGGCGCTGGCTGGGCGTCCGCGCCTTCTCTGCCTGGACGAGCCGGCCGCAGGCCTCGACGCCCGGGAAAGCGAGGAGCTCGGCCGTAGCCTGCGCGAGCTCGCCGACAGCGGGCAGACGACGCTTCTGATCGACCACGACATGGGCCTCGTGCTCAGCATCTGCGACCGCGTGGTGGTGCTCGAGTTCGGCCGCGTCATCGCCGAGGGGCCGCCCGAGGTCGTGCGCCAGGATGAGCGAGTGATCGCCGCCTATCTCGGGGGTGGGTCCGCCCAGCCACTCGAGTCGACGTCCACAGGAGGAGAGTCATGAGTCACACCAACCTCGAGGAGCTGCTCCGGAGCATCCCCTCGACCGTCGACATGCTGCGAAACGCCCAGGTCGGGCCAAACGTCTACCCGGGCGTGCCGGCCGAGTACACCAATTGGCGCGACGAGCAGTGGGCATGGCAGCACACGTGCGTGCTGTTCAACCAGTCCTACCACATGGCCGACCTCGCGGTGAAGGGCCCCGACGCGCTGGCGCTTCTCTCCCACCTGGGCGTCAACACCTTCGCGAGCTTCGCGGTCGACAAGGCCAAGCAGTTCGTGCCATGCACTCCAGAGGGATACGTGATCGGCGACGTGATCCTGTTCCACCTCGCCGAGAACGAGTTCAACCTGGTCGGACGCGCACCGGTCCTGAACTGGGTCACGTACCACGCGCAGACAGGTGACTATGACGTCGAGGTGGAGCTAGATCAGCGCTCGGCACTGCGCACGGATGGACGCCGCAAGTCGTTCCGCTTCCAGGTTCAGGGACCCAACGCCATGGACGTGATCGCCCGCCTGCTTGGCCGTACTCCGCCCGACCTCAAGTTCTTCAACCTGACCGGGGTGCAGATCGCCGGCCACGACGTGCGCGCGCTGCGTCACGGAATGGCCGGTCAACCTGGCTGGGAGCTGTTCGGGCCGTGGGACCAGGGCGAGGAGGTGCGCGAGGCGATCATCGCCGCCGGCGAGCAGTTCGGGCTGCGTCAAGTGGGCGGCCGGGCGTACTCGTCGAACGCGCTCGAGTCGGGCTGGATCCCCTCGCCCCTGCCCGCCGTCTACACGGGCGAGGAGCTTCGTCCCTACCGCGAATGGCTTCCGGCCAACGGGTACGAGGGCTCCGCCTCGATCGGCGGAAGCTTCGTTTCAGCCAACATCGAGGACTACTACTTCACACCGTGGGATCTGGGATACGGCCACCTGATCAAGTTCGACCACGATTTCATCGGCCGCGACGCGCTCGAGCGCACGGTCGACGACGAGCACCGGCACAAGGTGACGCTGGCTCTCGACGACGAGGACGTGGCGGACACGATCGCGACCATGTTCCAGAAGACCGATCGGGCCAAGTTCATCGACTGGCCTTCCGCCGTCTACAGCATGCATCCATTCGACCGCGTGATCGTGAATGGAGACGCGGTCGGAGTCTCGACCTGGTTCGGGTACAGCTACAACGAGGCCAAGATGCTGACGCTGGCGGTCCTCGACGCCGCCCACGCCAAGCCGGGGACCGAAGTGACGCTCGTGTGGGGCGAGGAGGACGGCGGAACGGCCAAGCCGACCGTCGAGCCGCACGTCCAGCGCGAGATTCGCGGCGTCGTCAGCCCCGTGCCCTACGTCGAGGTCGTGCGCCAGTCCTACGCCCCAGACAGCTGGCGTTCGGCTGCCGTCTAAGCCGCGACCGCGGGTAGAACATTCGTCCAGATTGGTTGGCCGCGCTAAAGGCGACGGGTAGCTCTGAGGTAAGGCTTGCTGTAGATGGGCCCGCTCACAGCACTGATCACCTTCCCCCTTGCGCCCGTGTTCGGCGTCGTGTCGTCGCCGACCCTGGAGGAGGGGGAGCGCCAGGTGAGGGAGGAAGCATCGCCCGAGAGAGGCTGGTCATGAGCCAGCGTGGACCGGACGATGCGCACCGGCGCAGGAGACCGTTGATGGCTGAGCAGCGCTTGAAGCGCAGCCAGCGTAAGTCTGCTCGCGGCGAGCTTCGGGAGGTGCTCGGCCATCCGGTCTCCGCACTACGCGGGTTGGCGCGGCGGTGAACCTCCTGCTCTATGGCGTGGCCGAAGCGGCCGCCGCCCCGCTGTCCGGCATCGGGCTCGACAACGAGCCACTCCACACGGTCGTGGAAGGGCAGCTCGCCGCCATCGTCAGCGACCACGGTGGCGCCGATTCCGGACCCGCGAGCAACAACCGAATGCGCGACTACGAGCTGGCCGTAAGGCGGCTGATGGAGCACGACGTGATCCTGCCTGCACGGTTCGGTCGAGTGCTCGCCGACGAGAGGGCCGCGCGGGCGCTTCTGCGCCGGCGCCACAGCGATCTGCTCTCGAGGCTGCGCCGGGTGCGCGGAGCGGTCGAGCTGGCGCTGCGCGCCACCTGGCGCCGAGGTGCCGAGGAAAAGCCCGGCGACCGGCCGCCGTCCGGCACGGATTACCTGCGCGCGCGATTCGAGCTTCGCCAGAGCGCGCGCCGGGTCGCCAGCGAGCTCGATCCGCTCAGTGCGATGGCCGTCTCGAGCCTGCGCACGATGGCCCCAGCATCGGACCTGCCGGTGGCGTACGCCTATCTGGTGGAGTGCGATCGGGTGAGCGAGTTCGTCGCCCTGGTGGCGCAGCTAAAGGATCACCTCGACGAGGTCGAGCTCACGTGTACGGGGCCGTGGCCGCCCTACAGCTTCGCCGAGGGCGCTCCGGTCTAAGGTGCCGCCGTCAGGCGCCGCCGAAAAAACCCCATTCCGGGCGATCCTCACATCAGGTTCGGGGAGTGCAGATCCGATAGGTGGCGAGACGTTCGAGGGCTGAACCCGCACGCTGTCAGCCGCCGAACCCGGTTTCGCTGCATGGTCGCCATCAGGGACCGAACGT
>Ga0335072_10011020_pt1 | contig 12968 bp, 9 predicted proteins | sample Lox_Sample_21_FD_206725 | JGI IMG/M metagenome (GOLD analysis project Ga0335072, IMG submission 206725) | Soil microbial communities from Loxahatchee National Wildlife Refuge, Florida, United States - Lox_Sample_2.1 | ecosystem: Environmental > Terrestrial > Soil > Wetlands | place: USA: Florida...
TGAACCACCTGCGAAAGCGACGCATCGGCAACGGGCCATGCTTTCAGGAATGCCTGGTACTCGGTCTGTGCCGCCGCTTTGTTGCCGGCCAGCTCGTCGGCATGCGCAATGCCGTAAAGTTCGAATCCCGAAGCCGGCCGCTCAATCAGCGCAGCCTGGTACGCCGCCTTCGCGCCCGCGTAATCCTTGGCGCGCATCAGCGCTTCAGCCTCGGTTTCAGCAACCGGGCGGATGTAAAACGGCGGTTCGTGGTAGCCGAGCTCCTTCTCGGCCGAAACAGCCTGCGCGTAAAGTTTCTTCGCCTCAGCGGTTTTGTCCTGCGCCAGCAGCAGCCCCGCGCGCAGCTCCATTGACGCTATGTTGAGGGCCATCATCAGCGGCTCGGTATCCGCATCGGGACTGATCGCCGTCGTCACCGGTTTGCCGGCGTCCGTCTTGGCTGCTTTCGCATCTGCCTTTTTTTCAGCGGCCTTTTTGTCGTCTTCAGCCTTTGTGTCCTGCTGTTCGCGCCACAGGCCGGCATCCATCCGCTCGGATGCGCTCTGTGCCGCGGCCACATCGCCATCGTCGATCGCCTGCATCCCGGCGGCAAAGTCGCGCAGCTCTTCGCGCAGAAACCTCAGGTGCTCAGTGTTCTCGCTATCGGCAATCTTCGCGTCGTCAAGCATGGCCAGCACCGTCTTCCAGTCGCCAATGCGCAGCGCGACCGGCAGCCGCAGGCTTAGTCGCGAAATCTGATCGCGCGCATTCCACACATAGAGCGAATCCGATAAATGCCCGCGCGCTCCCGCCAAGCGGTCTGAGAGCGTGTTGGCGTCGTTCAGCCTTCCCTGCTCCATCAGGTTGGCAATGCCGTACATCATGTTGTGAACGTAATTCCAGTCGTCATCCACACTCACGTGCTGCTCGCGCATGTAGCGTTCATCGGTTTCGGTTGAGGCGGCAAACCAGTGATCGGCGCTGGCGTAGTCGCCCACGCGATAGTAGATATGCCCCGGCATGTGAACCATGTGGCCGCTGTTGGGCGCAAGGCTCGCCAGCCGCGCTGCGCTCGCAATGGCGCGCTCGGGATGGTTGCTCGGCTCCATCGCGTGAATCCAGTAGTGATTCGCCGCAGAATCGTCGGGCGCATCTTTCAACACGCCTTCGAGAATTGCGATCTTCTCCTTTTCGCCCGGTTTGGGATTTCCATCGTCTTCAAATCCGTCACCCAGTGCATTGGCAAGATAAATACGCGCCTCAACGTCCTTCGGCTCCTTCTTCACCAGCTCGCGATATATGGCAATCGACGCCTCATGGTCTCCGCCCTCCTCTTTTGATTCGGCAACCGCGGCCTCAATGTAAAGCCGGTCGGTTTTGCTTCCCTTGCCCTCCAGCCGTTTCGCCTGTTCCAGCGCCTTCGTCGCATAGGCCTTCTCGTCGTTGCCGCGGAACTGCTCAGCCTGGGCCAGACCCCAGTAGCACATGGCGCAATTGGGATCGGTGCGGATGGCCTGCTCGAAGGCCTTCATCGATTCGTACTCCCAGAAGTCGTGCAGCAGGCTCAGTCCCTGGTCGAACCATGCCTGGGCCTCGGGAGCAGCTTTGATGGTGATGTGCGAGTTGCCGATGCCGGTCATGTGTATCGGCGCAGGGAGCTGCTCAGGCGGCGGAACAGGTTCCATACCCGCCATGGGCGGCATGCCTGAGGATTGCGCGCTGGCCATGGCGGCGACCGCGCTCAGAACCAAAGCTGCGGGGAACCACAGGGGAAGAGTCTTCATGCCAACGAATATACCGGCTCACTGCGACAGCGCGCATCCCTCAAAAAAACTGGCGGACACTGCCCATCGTCAGCGCCCGCACATCCCAGGGCCGCGCCGAGCCCCGCGCATCGTCTGTTATCGCGTCGACTCGAACAGGAACCAGGCGCGCCTTTCGGCTTCGTCGATCCATACCTCGATCAGGCTGGTGGTCGCGTAGTCGTTCGCATCCGACGCAACCTGGTGCGCCTTGCGCAGATTCCCCGCCAGCGCCTGGTTGTCGGCATACAGCTCCTCCAGCATGCCGTGCGCGGGCACGAATTCATAGTCGTTGTCGGCAATCCGCTGCAGCTTTGCAATCTGGCCAATGGAGCGAATCGTTTGCCCGCCAACCTTGCGCACCCGCTCCGCAATGTCATCGGTGACCTTGAAGATCTGGTCAGCCTGTTCGTCGAGCAGGAGATGATAATCGCGGAAATGCGGCCCGCTCATGTGCCAATGGAAGTTCTTGGTCTTGATGTACAGCGCGAAGAAGTCCGCCAGCAGCGCGTTCAGCGCGCTCTCCAGCTCCTTCACCTTTTCCGGCGCGAATCCATCGGGATTGCTGGCCTTCGCTGCTTCAGTTCGCGAGGGTGTGTGCGTAGGCATGCGATCTCCTTTCAATTACGCGGCGAGTGGCGAGCGATTGTCGCCTTGAGAGAGAAAGTCACCGCGTCTCGTTTCACAGCTTTGATGCGCGCCAACGCCCACAGGTTCCGGGCAATCCTGCGTCACGGCTGCAGAAAATTCTTAAAATCCAGTGAATGCAGAACGGGCGCCGGAAGTTGCCGGCGCCCGCCCTTGCATCTTGCCTTTTGGATAGAGAGCTATACCTTCATGGTTGGATGGGCTGCGTAATGCAGCAGCACGGCCACTGCGCAGCTCACCAATCGAGTCTCAGCCGAGTCGGCCCGGCTGGTGAGGATGGTCGGCACCCGTGCGCCGAGCACGATGCCCGCCAGTTGCGCGCCGCCAAGATACTCAAGCTGCTTGGCCAGCATGTTGCCGCTCTCCAAGTCGGGTACCACCAGGATGTCGGCCTGGCCGGTGACCGGCGAGACCAGCTTCTTGATGCTCGCCGCCTTGGTACTCACCGCCGTATCGAAGGCCAGCGGCCCGTCAAGGATGCCGCCCGTAATCTGGCCGCGATCGGCCATCTTGCACAGCGCCGCGGCGTCCAGTGTCGACTTGATCTTGGGATTCACGGTCTCAACCGCAGAGAGCATGGCCACCTTGGGCTCGGGAATACCCAGTGCGTGAGCCAGGTCGATGGCGTTCTGCACGATGTCCACCTTGTCTTCCAACTCGGGCGTGATGTTGATGGCCGCATCGGTGATCAGCAGTGTGCGCGCGTAGGCCGGCGTATCCATAATGAACACGTGCGAGATGCGCCGCGTGGTGCGCAGACCGGTGTCGCGCGCCATGGCCGGTTTCAGCAGCTCGTCGGTGTGCAGGCTGCCCTTCATCAGGGCCAGCGCAATTCCCGAACGGCAGATCGATACGCCAATCTCGGCTGCCTTGTCTTCAGTCTCGGCCTCCAGAATCGGATAAGGGCTGATATCCACGCCGATCTTCTGCGCAAGCGCCTTCATCCGGTCTCCGGGACCGATCAGGGTCGGCTCAATCAGGTCGGCTATCGCAGCCTCAACCGCGCCGCGCAGCGCAACGTCAGAGAGCGGCCACACCACTGCCGTGGTGATGGCCGGCAGGTTCTTGCAGCGGGTAATGAACTTGTGAAAGACGTGATAGTCGGGCGGGTGGCCGACAAGTGGGTCAACGGCAACGGCCTCAGCCAGCGGAGCCAGATCACTCATAAATGCGAATCCTCCCAGGCCTTTTGAGCACTTGAGCTCGCCGGCCATACGAGTTAATTCTTACCCGGGGCGATGAAAACCAGTGTGCCTTAGGTCACACTCCGGATACAAGTCTCGCCTTTCGGTATTTTTTGGCGCGCCGAACTGCCACGCCGCACATTCGTGAACATACTACCCGGCAGGTAAAATGACCCTGTTCGAAGAGTTTCAGCAAAATCAGATTCGCGCGTAACACAAGGTGCACCTTGAGGCTATTTCTCACCGCAATCGCATTCCTGCTGCTCTCGCTGCCGGCTGCCGCCCAGCAAACCATCACCATTCCGCTGCCCGGCGGCCAGTCCTTCGTCCAGGCCGATCTTTATGGAAGCGGCGCGCGCGGCGTCGTGCTCGCCCACGGCGGGCGATTCGGCAAAGAGAGCTGGGCGCCCCAAGCGCGAATTCTAGCCGCAAATGGATTCACCGTGCTCGCAGTTCAGTTTCGCGGCGACAAGAAAAAACCTGACGGCTCAACCAGCGCAGAAGGCGCTTACCCAGATAATGCCGCCGACGTGCTCGCCGCTGTCCGATATCTGCATTCGAAAGGCTTCCGCAGCGTCTCCGCGATTGGCGGCAGCCTGGGCGGCGACGCCGTGGGCGATGCCGACGCTCAAGCCAATCCCGGCGAATTTGACCGCGTGGTATTCCTCGGCTCTGAAGGTGGCTCGCACCCCGAACAACTGAAAGGCCGAAAGCTTTTTCTCGTGGCCCGCGACGACACCAGCGGCGACGGCCTGCGGCTGCCCGGCATCAAAGCGCATTTCACGAAAACTCCGCAACCTAAGAAGCTGATCGTGCTCGAAGGTTCAGCTCACGCCCAGTATCTTTTTGGCACCGATGAAGGGCCGCAAGTCATGAATGAGATTTTGATATTTCTAACTCAGAAGTAGCGGGTGCCCCCGGTCCCTCGCATTTGGGGACCGGGGAGGCCATGCCTGATTCACCGCTAAGGCCCTTCACTTTCGTTCCGCGCGTCAGCAGCCAGTGGTGGAATCCATCCACAATCGCCATCAGCGCCGCCTGGTTCATGTCGCTGCTCACGCCAGCGGTGATCCACGGATCGTAGCCATCGGCGTGAAAACTCACCGTCACCCGCACATGTGCGGCCGAGTCGTGCGCCGACACATCCAGAGCGGCCACCGTGAACGTACCCAGGCGCATCTCTGCCAACGCCGGGAATCGTTTTTCGAGTTCGAGCCGCAGAGCTTTGGTAAGAGCGTCAACCGGGCCGGCGCCTTCGGCGCGCGTTGTGGTCACCTTTGCATCAGCCAGCATCAGCGTCATGAACGCCAGAGCGTAGTGATCGCCCATATCGTCGCACTCGTCAAATACGCGCCAGCTTCTCACGCTGAACCAATCGGGCAATGTGCCCAGCGTCCGCATGCAGGCCAGCTTGAACGAGACCTCGCTGGCCGTGAATCCGCCGCCCTCAATCATCGCCTGGTTGGCGTCCAACAGCGTCTGCGCCTGTTTTGAGTCGAGCGGTACGCCCAGATCCTTCGACAGCAGAACGATATTCGCGCGGCCCGATTGCCCGTTTACGCCAATCGTGGGAACGGCGCCCACGTCGGCGGGGTTGCACCAGAGATACGCACCGGGATTCTTGTTCTCACTCGACCCGTGCATGCCGGCCCACGTGCCGAACGCGCCCGGCCCCACAATCGGCGCACCGTGCGGCGGATCAAGAGCAAACGCACCATAGGCCGAGTGCGCCAGCCCGGTGAGTCCGGCCAGCGATTCCCGTGGTACAAACTCCGCCTCGCCGCGCACCTGCATGGCCCCGATCACCGTGGTCAGGTTCACATTGCCGCAACGCTCGCCTGTGCCCAACAGCGTGCCCTGCACGTGCATGGCGCCGGCCAAAATCGCCGCACGCGTGTTGGCCTCGCCTAAACCGCGATCCGTGTGGCCGTGGAAACCGATGCTGGCCTGCGGGAAATCCTTCACCAGCCCCCCGATCACTTCCGCCACTTCTTCGGGACTCGAACCGCCATTGGTGTCGCACACCACGATGCGGCTCGCTCTTTGCCGCACGCACTGGCCAGTCAACTCGCGGAAGTAATCGCGGCTGCGCTTGGCAAAGTCGGGGTCGCAAAGCGCGCCCATCTCGCGCCGGCCGCAATATGCATCCATCCCGTGCTCCAGGTCAACGATCACCTCGAGACCGTTGCCATGCAGGCATTCCACCGTCTCCCAGGCCATCAGCAAATTCTCTTCGGGAGTGATCTCGAGCGAGTGCACCACATCCAGCAGCCGCGACTTCACCACCACCACAGCCACCGGGATGCGCTTGCGCTGACTGAGAATGAATCGAACGTCTGGCCACTCTTCGACCTTCGTCCCGCGGCCGCGGGTACGGCCGAACAGGGCCAGCTTCATGCCGCCGGTGTCGATGCCGCTCACCGCGTTGCAAATGTCGCTCACCAGCTTGTTGGCTCCGGCAAAGCCGATTTCGGCATATTTAAAGCCGAACGCCCCCATGCGCTCCAGCAGCATCATCGCGTTGGGCACTGAGATTTCAAGGTTCGGCTGCTGCAGCCCATCGCGAAGGCTGGTGTCGAACAGTTCAACTTTTGGAACTCGGTTATCGCTCATCATTTCCTGCAATGCGTGGACGTGAGGAAGTCAGAAAAAACAGGCTCTCTTGTCCATCATAACGTCAAAGCGACTTGCCGGGAGAGCCCGGAGCGGAGCGATCGCATGAATGTACCCGGTCGCTCCAGCAGTTTCGCTCACACGTGGACTGGCGGGAGAACCGCCGTCTTCCCGCGGGGAAGACACGAAAATAGCCCAGGCTGAAGCGGAGCGGAACCCTGGGATTGCGCCCCTAAGAATTGCTCGCGCCCCGCAGGGCCGCGACGAATCTGGTCCACTCTCCGATTAGCTTTCGACCGCAAGACCGCGTGTTGTTCCCTTAGTCCCCTAGTCCCTCAGTCCCTTGTCCCCTGCCTTCACGCCGGCGCCGTCGAGGGTTCTCCAATTGCCGATGCGCCCGCGCCAACTTCCTGATCCTTGTACTGCAACTGGTAGAGCTTCCAGTAAAGTCCGCGTGCGGCCAGCAACTCCTGGTGCGACCCCATCTCGCGCAGCTGCCCTTTGTGCATCACCAGGATGGATTCCGCCCTTTGCACCGTTGACAACCGGTGGGCGATCAGCACGCTCGTCCGTCCCTCCACCATCCGCTCCAGCGCCGAACGGATACGCAGCTCAGTATCGGTATCCACGCTCGAGGTCGCCTCGTCCAGAATCAGGATGCGCGGATTGTAAGCCAGTGCCCGCGCGAAATTGATAAGTTGCTTCTGCCCCGTTGATAGCGAGTTGCCGCGCTCCCGCACCGGCTCGTTGAACTTCGCCGGCAGACTCTCGATAAAGTCCAGCACATTCACGTCGCGGGCGGCCCGGCGCATTTCGGATTCGCCGATCTCGTCGTTGCCCATGCGAATGTTGTCGGCGATGGTGCCGGTAAGCAGAAAGGGGTCCTGCAGCACCACGGCAAAATGGCCGCGCAGCCGGTCTAGATCGTGCTCGCGCAGTTCGACTCCATCCAACAAAATGCGCCCCGCCGTTACCTCGTAAAAGCGCATCATCAAACTGGTCAGCGTGGTCTTGCCCGCGCCGGTGTGACCCACAATCGCCACCGTCTGCCCCGGCTCGATCGTGAATGAAACGTCTTTCAGGATCCATTCAATGCCGTCGATAGCGTTGAGCGCGGCGGCATTTGAAATTATGGCAGGGGCTAAAGCCCCGCCCCCATTTTGCGAATCTGCAGCACGCGTCCCACCCACTGGGTCGGTTTCCCAGTCGTGCCCTGACTCTTCGTTCGCTGGAGCAAGTTTCTGAGCTCGATCCACCGCGGCCTGTTGTTCCTCAGTCAGCTTCTGATAGGTAAACCATACGTGATCGAACACGATCCGATTCGACCCGTCGCCGATCTTGGCATTCGCCGGGCTCACAATCTCCGGGGCCGTATCCATCAGCTTGAAGATGCGCTCGCACGCCGCCATCGCCGCCTGCAGGATGTTGTACTTGTCGCTCAAATCCTGAATCGGCCGCCAGAAACGCTGCGAGTACATGTTGAAGCTCGCCAGCATGCCGATCGTCACCGTCCCGGTGAGCACGCCGAATCCCCCTCGCCAGATCACCAGGGCGATGGCAATCGACGACAGCAACTCGACGGCCGGGTAATAGAGCGCGTAGGCAAAGATCGTGTCCTTGAATGCGATCATGTGCTGCCTGTTGACGCCCTCAAAGTCCTTGTAGGCGCGTTCCTCCCGGTTGAAGAGCTGCACCACGCTCATGCCGCTGATGTGTTCTTGGGTGAAACTATTGATGCGGGCAATGGCCGCTCTCACGCGCCGGTAACTCTCGCGCACGTGGTCGCGAAAGATGCGCGTCACCACCAGGATGATGGGCAGCACCGCAAAGGCCAGCAGCGCCAGCCACCACTTGATCGCCAGCATCACTCCGGCCATGATGGTCAGCGTAAAAAAGTCGTTCACGATGGCCAGAATGCCGTCGGTGAACATGTCGTTGATCGCGTCCACGTCAGAGGTCAGCCGCGTCACCAGCCGCCCCACCGCATGCGTGTCGAAGAACCCCATGTGCATCCGCTGCATGTGGCGGAAGATGTCGCGCCGCAGGTCGAACATAATCTTCTGCCCGATCCACTGCATCAGGTAGACTTGGATAATCTCAAACAGGTACGACGAAACCAGTATGGCCAGGAAAATCCCGGCCAGTTGCGTGATGCCGCGCATGGGATCGGGCGAGAGCCACTTGGTGAGCCATTCGGCAGAGCTGAACCAATGCAAGGCGCTTACCACATCGTTGCTGGCGCGATGCTGCGGAAAGTAGTGGTCGATTCCCACCATTACCAGGAACGGCCCCGCCACATCGCCGAGGGACTTGATGGTAACCGAGATGGCAGCGATTGTGGCCTGCAGCCAGTACGGGCGCAGATAGTGCGCCAGCCGCCCCGCCAACCTCGAATCGTAGACCTTTCCTACCGGGTCTTCGTCGGGCCTGCGGTCCGGCTCCTGCTGAATTGATTGTTTGGGCTTATCCTTCTCGGCCTCAGCCATCAATCACGCATCCATTTTCCCACGCATCCAATTTCCATTGTACGGGGAACGAATTCCGGCTCCCGCGGAGAACTCAATACCGTCCCCACTCCCGCCAATCTGCCGGAAGCACGTTTGTTGGATGTGTCAGCTCGGCCCCCGCCGCAAAATCTCAGGATGTCCGCCGCCAGTTAGCAAGGTCCTGCATCGGCTCAAGCCGGCTTCTTATCGTTCGACTCGGGCGCAGCCGCAACCTTCGGCTTCGGCACCGGCTTATTCACCGGGCTCGACGCACCCAGGCTCATCAACGCGTAACCGAGGCCTTTTTTGAGCAGTTCCAGCATGCTCATAGTCTCTCACCCTCTTCAGGTCCTATTATTTCGTCGCCCCGCCCGCCTTCGCCGAAGGCTCTGCGGATGCCTGCGCCGGTTGCCTCTTCAGCAGCGAAATGGCTGCCGGAGGCAGCGGCTTATTGGCGTTGGACAACAGCAGGCTCACCTGCCAAATCTCGGAGTCGGTCAAAACTCCCCGGTACGCCGGCATGCCGGTCAAACGGATTCCATTAGCTACCTTCCAGTAAGTTTCCCCCACCGGATCGTCGCTCACTCCCACAACGTCTTCTGACCCGTGCTGCTCCCATAGCGGCGGCGCCTTCGGGTACATGCTCGATCCAGTCGGGGACGGTTGACCGTGCACTCCGTGGCACACCATGCACCGGTCGCGGTAGACGCGCGCTCCGGCCTCCAGGTTTTCTTCATTCACCGGAATCGGCGATAACTTCGGCGCCTCGCGGTCAATCCGGCCGTGGAGCGCCGTATTCGCTATCCGTTCCTCTTGGAAAAATGGCTTATCGGCAACCGCCACGGGCGGCTGCCCGTATTGTACCCACATCAATATCGCCGCAGGAAACAGCACCAAACCCAAAACAATCCCGAACAGTATCCGTCCCATTTTTCACGCTCTCCGCTCCACTTCATCCTACGGCACCCCTCGAACGCGGCCGTCGGAGTCAAAAGCCTGCCCCGAGCGGAGTGAGCAAAGCGAACGAAGTCGAACGGGGACCCGTTTCTTGATTTCGCCCGTCGCAAGGATGGGAGACCCCAATTCTAATCGAATGTCCGGTCGGAATCTCGTGCCCATTCGCGCCCATCTGCCCTCGCCTCCGTCTAACACCGCAACAGGCTCGCCCACAATGCTGCCCCCGGGATGATTTAATACCAGTTGGGGGGAGTACTGTGCGCGAGATTCACGGCGCGCGTGTGCTCCCGCACTCCCACGGAGGAATCCCGATCACGATGCACTTTTTTCGACGCTTTTTCCTGGTGCTGGCTCTCGCCTTGCCTGCCGCCCTCGCGGCCCAATCTACGGCTTCTTCTTCGAGTAGCGATTCCCAGGCCCCAGGTTCTTCTAGCTCCCAGGCCCAACAGCCCTCCCAGGAATCGGGTCCCTTGAGCGTAGCCGCCCGCATCAAGCAGCGTCGCGAGCAGCGCCGCGCCGCCGCCATCCACGACACCTACGACCATCTTTATGAGGCCTTTGCCGGCGCCAGCTACCTCCGCTTTTCGCCCGGCGCCTCGTTGCAGCGCACCGCTTTCTACGGATGGGACACCGGCGTCACCCGCTTCCAAACCGAGCGCTTCGGCTACACCTTCGACGCCCGCGGCTTCTATGGCATTGCCTATACCGGCCTCAACCAATACAGCCTCACCCGCCCCAAGATCAGCATGTACAACCTGATGGCCGGACCCACCTACAGGTTCTTTATCCTGCCCAAAGCCTCCATCTCGGGCCGGGTTCTCGGAGGAGTCTCCATCAGCGACTTCTTCGGCGATACCAACGGCCTCGGTCCGGCCCAGCTCGGTATCTGGCCGGATGCCACCACCTTTGCCGCCGGCGGCAGCATCGTCGGCCAGTACAACCTGACGCCAGATATGAGCCTGCGCCTCAGCGGCGAAGACCTGGCCACCGGCTTCGGCTCAACCGTCCAGAACTCCTTCGGCTTCACCGCCGGCTTCGTCTACCGCTTCGGCAAACTGTAAGTCGAGGGATCAGGGATCACAGGGCGCAAACCCGCGAATCCCTCTGATCCCTGACTCCTATTCCCTATTCCCTATTCCCTATTCCCTACTCCCTACTCCCTATTCCCTACTCCCTACTCCCTACTCCCTATTCCCTATTCCCTACTCCCTATTCCCTGTCTCTCTCAATCGCCACCACCGTAATGTCGTCCGCCTGGCCAAACTGCACCGCCGCTTCACCAATCTCAGCAGCGCTCTTCGTCGAGATCTCACGGGTGCGATCAAAGCCAAACAGTTTTCCATCGCGATCCGTGGCTTCCACCACACCGTCTGTGCAAAAAAGCAGCCGGCTCCCCGGTTCCATCGCAAAACTGGTCGTCAAGTATTGCCCTCCTGGGTCGAATCCCAAAGGAAGCGTGCCGGCGAGTTCGATCTCTTTGCCGTCAAGGTACGGCGGCAGATGGCCGGCATTGGCGATCGTCACGGTTCCGTCGCGCCTGATCTCGGCCGCGATGGCCGTCGTCACCGCTCCGCCTGCTCGCCCCACCAGCCGGTCGTGGAGTTTGCCAAGCATGCGGGCCGGATCATGGCTGTCCTCAGCCGCGGTCCGAATCGACCCCACCAGCATTGAAACCAGCATCGCGGCCGGCAGCCCTTTACCCGCCACGTCGCCAACCACGACCAGCATCCCTCCATCACCGTCGCGCAGGATCTGGAAGAAGTCGCCGCCCACCTGTTGCGCGGGAATGTAAGCGGTATCCACCCGAAAACCCGGAAACTCCTCGGCCTTCTCGGGCACAATTACCCGCTGCACCTCGCGTGCGGCCGCCATCTCGGTTTCAAGAGTGGTCTTTTCTGTAGTCACCCGCATGCGCCGCCTGAACTCGCCCACAAATACGGTCACGAAGCCCGCATAGGCCAGAAAAATCGCGACCATGGTGGCGATGCAGTCAAAGTTGAGACGGCTCGTCAGGCTTGCTGTCTCTACCGCACTCAGCGTGCTCGATGAGGGCAGGTCAGGAAACCGGTTCTTCATCGCATTCATCAAAAAAAGCTCAACGAAGAACAGCGGGACGAACACCATCCACGAGCGCTTTCGCAGAGTGATGCCCGCCCAGGCATACCCCATGGCCAGTAACCCCGATACCAACACTCCGCCGGCGTATCGAGTCATGGACTCCCGTCCCATGTCGGAGATGTCGGCGATAAACCCCACCGTGGAAAAGGTGAGGAATACCGCGGCAAAAAAGATCACCGCCGTCCATCTCGGGATCGTAGCCCACGGGTTGTATTTTGTTGTGGAATCAGCTGCCACTCTATCACCTCTCCAATCCAATCTCTTCAATGTAGATCGGTACGTTCCCGCTGCGTCGATTCTTGAGCAGAATACGAAGTGCATCAGGTCCGTTGTCAACGTCGGTGCCTGCGGCGCCCGCCTGCATGCCAACTTGCCAAAACCCGGCGCGACCCGCTAAAACGGGATGGTTTGAGCGCGCTCGAATTCCCGCGCATCGCATTCTTTCGGAGCCTCCCATGCCCTCCATCTCGCGCCGCACCTTTCTTGAGTTAACCACGCTCGCCGCCGCCGCCACAGCAGCCCCAGCTTCGGGATCGGCGCAGGCCGTCCCCGAATCCGGCAAGCCCTCGCCCATCAAGCTCGGCCTCGCCAGCTACACCTTCCGCAACTTCACCCGCGCGCAGCTCATCGCGTACATGAAGCAACTCAACATCACCGACCTCAACTGCAAAGACACCAAAGACCACCTGCCCATGGATCCCGAAGGCGAAGCCGCAGCCCTGGCCGACTACGCCGCCAACAACATCGAGGTGCACGCCGTGGGCGCGGTCTACTTCCAGAAAGACGAAGACGACGACATTCGCTCCAAGTTCGATTACGCCAAGCGCGCCGGCGTCAAGGTGATCGTGGCCGGCGATCCGGCCGTCGCCACGCTGCCGCGCCTCGAGCGCTTCGTGAAGGAATACGACATCCGCATCGCCATCCACAACCATGGACCCGAGGACAAAGTCTGGCCCTCGCCCTACGACGTGCTTCGCGCCGTGGATAGGATGGACCCGCGCCTGGGCTGCTGCATCGACATTGGTCACGCCGCCCGCGCCGGCGCCAACGTTCCGCAGGCCGTTCGCGACGCGGGTCCGCGCCTCTTCAACATGCACGCCAAGGATCTGACCGACTTTTCAAGCAAGGAAAGCCAGGTAGCCGTGGGCGAAGGCATCATGCCCATCCGCGGCATCTTCGAG
>Ga0335072_10011021_pt1 | contig 12967 bp, 11 predicted proteins | sample Lox_Sample_21_FD_206725 | JGI IMG/M metagenome (GOLD analysis project Ga0335072, IMG submission 206725) | Soil microbial communities from Loxahatchee National Wildlife Refuge, Florida, United States - Lox_Sample_2.1 | ecosystem: Environmental > Terrestrial > Soil > Wetlands | place: USA...
ACCCTCACCATCGACAAACCGATGCACAAAATCAACGGTGTTTTCATCCTCCGGGCCTGCTAACCACGCCGTCACTATAGCACCTCTACTCCTCTCCCCTTGCACAGGATGCTTTGCGTCTTGCGGGTTTGTTTCCCGAAAGTTCGTTAAGACTGCAAACTTGCCAGATTTAGTCACACCGAGCCAAGTGCCTTGCTCTGCACGGTACAGGTCGCGTGCAGAGAGGATGTCCTGGCCGTGGCAGGACCACCAGTGGGGGCGCGAGGTGGGCCGCAGTATGAATTCATCGCGATTATCCAGGACGACGAGTGCATAGGAGGGGTGAGCTGTGGTAATGAGTGCGATACACATCTTATTACGGCTGAAGAAGCGGTATCTTTGGTGTAAAGAAGAGAGACGAGAGAAGCATACGAAGTAAGAGATTCACAAATTGAAGGAGAGGATGGATTTCATATTAAAACTTAGACCGTTTAGAGGAGAAGCCAAAGAGAATGGTCTGAAGAGACAGCAGGCCACTTTTGGGGGTGGCATCAGGTCAATAATTGGACCTACAGGTTCCGAAGGTCGGTGATTGCTGCAGACACTTTTCTGGCCTGACTGTCGTCCCTTAAGCCCCTGAGGCGGCCTAGGCTCAACAGCGTTAGCTGGCGGCACATTATCGCAAAGCCCTGCAGGTGACCGTGGCATTTGAAGGCGTGACCTGCGCCCTTTGTCTTTTCCCCGGCACTTCCTCTCCTACACACGCCATGTGTACAGTATGAAGGCCGGGTTTTACTCGAGAAGAGATCTCTGGACTACCGTACGCCCCCAACATGACGCCATTCTTCAGCTGTTAACCTTCCCGATAAGATAAGAAACGAGGAAAGGCGAAGGGAGTCGTAATCCTTATTTTTAAAACTCTACGACAAACCAAATCTATAGCACCTTTAGAAAGATCTTTTTTGGTGCTCTCTCCGAAACGACCGCTCAGGGTTCCTGCTCAACAGCATGTTCGACATATTCGCGAAGCTCTTGTCGTAAGTCTCCAGCCCCGCCGTTCTTTATGAATATGCTACTAAGGCATGGCCAAAACAGAAGCGTAGCAACCTTCCTCTTCCCGGTTTTCGCCTCCTATAAGGCCCTCAAAACTTCTGATCCGGCTCTTTTAACACCATGGCTTATGTATTGGGTTGTGCTCGCGTGCGCTCTGCTGGTAGAGTCATGGACTGAATTCATTCTCGTTTGGTATGCCTTTCCCACTTATATATATATATATATACTGTTCCCAATAATGTGCTGACGTATCATTAATTGAATAGGATCCCCGGCTATCCCTGGATCCGGGCGGGGTTCCTTCTATACCTTATTGCACCTCAAACTCAAGGCGCTAGGCTGTTATACCAAAATCACGTCCATCCTTTTCTTCAAGAACACGAAACGGCTATCGAAGATTTCATTTCTTCCGCTCATGATCGTGCCAAGACTGCTGGCATCAATTACCTCAGGCAAGCCATCGAGCTCATCAAAGAACATCTACTAGGACTTCCTTCTCCTCAACCAACGCCTCCCCCTGCGCCTACGAATTTGTCATATACACAATCTCTGATTGCCCGATTCAATCTTCCAAGTGCAAGACAAGTCATGCCATCAGGTGGCGTCGGGAGCGCAGCTACGAGTACAGCTGCTGAGTTCTATGCTCTTCTGGCTTCAGCCGTCTCCGCCGCCACTGCAGCAGCCCCGCCTGCAACTCAATCTTCCAGCGCAGATCATGTCCAAGAAAGGGATCTAAGCAATTCTGGAACGCTGATCCCCCCCACAATTCAAGGCACCGATCGCATGTCATTCATCTCTGCGCAGCGAGAACGCCTTTCAATTCTGCTCTCAGCCCTGGACAGAGAAGCCTCAAGTCTCAGGATCCAAGATACTACATCTGGGCAACGACGTCTCTCAAACATGCCCTCAGATGGAAATAGCAGTAGCGAGGGCGAGCAGGCTCGGCCGCCTAGTGCAATGAGTGGACTCAGTAAAAGTCGCAGTGAACTAGACTTTGAGAGAATTGAGAAGGATGAGGAAAACGGCGATGATTCTCAAACCCCGGTGCCATCCCTTTTCAGGCAGAGCTCTGGAAGTTGGCTGCCGTGGAGCTGGGGCTCAAAGGCTGAACCGAGCAAGGAGGTAGATACTGTAATGGGTGGTGTAGGAGCTAAAGAAGGGAAGAGCACTGGAGTCGAGATTTGAGAACCGAATTTCCAACCATGCTCCATGTAAACTATGGTCGGGAGTGGAAGCGTTCGCTAGTATGTACGAGGTCGTTGGGAGGTGTTTGTTGGGTACTTTATTAATCCAACAATAGATGATAATGAATCAACCTATACAAGTGTATCCTGCTGAATCAATGTATTTTCCACCGTCCTCATGATTGTCAAGTTTACTAACCATGGTCATCATCTTTCTCGATGCAGGAAAGCCTTGCTATTACCTGTTCGAGGAGAATTAACGTCCTATCAACACCACAAGTTCCTCGTGGTGGGTAAAAGCAACTTTGACCACCCACCAATATTCAACTATTGCCGGGTAGGTAAGTATGAACCCTATACATGAGGAGCTTTCAAGTTAGTATGTGAACTGCCGTCGAGATATACTACTTAGTAGTTTACTAGTACCTTATAAACACTTAGCCTTTTTGACAAGCTGTTAACTGGCCAGATGTTACTGTCCCAAGACAATATTCCACACGGCTTTACAACATATATACAATAGAATGTAAGATAATTTTCCTACTCTGCAAAAAGACCCCTAAACTAGGTCATGTTGCAAGCTTATCTTGCACACTATGTTCTAAAAGCTTAGTGAAATATTTAAGGAAGTCAACGCCAACCTACCGTATAATCTGTCGGACAGGACCAATAAGACCATGTCCTTTTGTATCCGATGTGGTGGCGACTTTTAACCATGGTCTTCTAATAATCTTTGAACGTTTTAAATAAAGTAGTCTTAGCCATAATTAGTGATTTAAAAAGGGTGCAAATAGAAACTACGCCTAAACAAAACGACAGCGTCATGATTGGTATACAGGCGTAAGTACTTTATTATGTTGTGAAGTAGTATGTATTTGAGGGGGTTTGGTGGTCAAAGTTTACTTTTTACCTTAACTAAATGAGGTGTACTTTGCAGGAAAAACACCCCATTTTTAGCGACTTTAAATGTCGGGTAAAAAACGCGGTGTTGCTACCCTTTTCACATTTTGTATGCTCGGATATGCTAATTGACCAATGAAAGCCCTGTAAAATTAACTGCATCATTGTCTAAAGCACTAATATATAAACATCATTCATAAAGTATATCGCCCGTGTTCGGCCGCCCATCGTAGGCCTTGCATAGTGTAAACACCAATATATAAGTGTCAGAACTACGTGGATTTCAAGATAGAATGTATTCTTAAAAGTACCTCAATAAAGTAAGCCTGGCTCCGGCGTGTTCAAAAACGATGCTTTAATACCCCTGTTTCATTTGCCAAACGGCAGTCTTCGCTCTCTCCCTGACGTCCAGCTCCACATCATTTTCCAAACTCTCCAACTTAGCTAAGAATCCCAACTTTTTCAACTCCTGGGCTCGTTGAACACAAGCCTGATCGTCATGTGCATCATCCACCCATGTAAGATTAATTACAAGCCAACACAAAGCAAGGCGAACCTCTTTATTTGGATGGTTAAATTGAGGAACGAGGAGCTTGAGGAGTTCTGTCTGGGAAATAATAAGTTGACGATGGCGCGGTATACTCGCGGCCATATGAACCAGGATATACTCAACGGCCGCGATGATCTCAGCTTGTGGAGGAACGAGCCTCGTCTCGCCATTTCCTGCCGAGTTGCGTTTATTGAACGGATTGATAATCTTGAATTTCAGCTTGGACGCCAAGATCTCGAAAATCTGGTCTTGACCTAAAGAAGTCATGAGGAAGTCAATCATCTCCGACGTCTCTGATGTACCGACGTTATTAAAGCCGCCGATGAGGTTGCGAATAAAGTCCAGGCCTTGCTCCTGTACAGCAATGTCATCTTTCCTAGCTCTTCTTGCTGGGTTTGTCTCCAAATCTCTTAAAGCTGCAAGACGTGCATTTGCAAGGAGAGAACCTCCCCCTCGACTGCCACCGGGTTGAGTCCCGGTAAAAGATGCCTTGCTATCGAACTTGTTGTAGACGTGACCCAACGTCCCTACAGGCGCGCTCAATCTCGGCTCATCCTCGTCTTCAAATTGGTCCATCTGAACATCGTCGTCTGTACCTTCATTAAATCCAAAAGGTCCTGGTCTTGACTTTGAAGACAAAAGAGCTTCATCTTCAGTATCGTCGCAGATAAGCTGAACAAGCCACCCTTGGCCAAGCTCCTCGAGGCACGTCTTCTTCACATCATTGCCAGCTGCTTGAACCAAATGTTTCAGCGCCCAAAGAGCATTGAGTCGTAATTTCACGTTTCCGGAATGAGCATGCCCACATAGGATCTTCAGGACACCTGCTGCTGCTATAGTCTGGAAAGAGATCAGCTTCTTGCTGCTGCCATGACAGGTTATATTTACCTCACGCATCGGACTGAAATCCATCACAAGATTACAGGTTGTTGCTGTTGCAGAGATCTGGACGTCAATATCCGAGTGCTTCAGCAAAGCAAAAACAGGCATCACAACTCCATTGTCAATTAGCGTTGTTCTTAAGATACTGACTGATCGTGATAGGTGACGCACAGCTGCACAAGCTGCAATGAGTACAGAGACTGGATTCATGCCGAAACCGGGCGATCTTGCTTTGTTGTCTTCGGAAGGTTGAGTGGATTTTTCGGACTTCTCATTTAACTTCGTAGAAGGCTTATCAGGGTAGGACTTTAAAGATTCCACGATGTACGGGACAACACCCTGATCTATGAGGGCCTTCCGATATTCGTCTTTAAATGGAACAAGTGCTGCAATGGCCCTTAAAGTGCTCTCTCGCACCTTAATTTTATGCACAAGGAGTGGGGACTGGCCAACTTGTCCCAATCGAGGATTTGGAGAGCTTCCCGAGGAATTGATAACGGTATTACTACCTGTACTCGGTGACCAGGTACGAGAATCAGAGCCTTCAATTACAGGTTCATATGCAGCCTTGATCATTTCCGAGAGCTTGCCAATGATACCCGAATCGAAAGCACTTTTTTGAAGATATTCGCTGTCGACGATCAGCATCGCAAGAACGGCCGGGGCACGCTCCTTAATTTTCCAGTCCAGAGCCAGTCGCTCGGCAAAAGTGAGCGAAGCATCCTCGTCAATTCGCACTTCAGCCTTTTCATCATGAAGAAGCTGTACAAGGATGGGCACGATAAGCAATCCTAATGCAGTTTCTCTCGACTTGTCTGCCAGACCGGCTCTGTAAAGAACTGTCAGAACAGAAGCTGCCATCAGTCGCTCAAGGTGTCCAGTAGATCTTGTGAGCCAGATGAGATAGGGTATCAAGGGACTCTCAGGGTCATTAGGTTCGGTGGAAGCATTAACCTGCGATGTCATTCCTGTTTCAAAGTTTGGAGAACGAGACCAGCCTGGGATCCTTGAACCCCCAAGCTGAACCAAATGCTCATACGAGGCAGGTGTACCTGTACCCAGGGGAGGGAATGCGGATGCGAGTGCAGATGAACTTTTCATGCGGCTCAGCGGAATATGTGGGATCAAATAATCCAAAGCACTGAACCGACTTTGACGACCGCTCAAATCCGTCGCGTTGAACGCACTCCATGCCGCCTTTGTGGACCGATTTGGTTGAAAGTCTGACGTGGAGCTTGGGAAAACGGCCATTATAGCATTTGAATATACAAGTTGGGAGGCTCTAAATTTCGAGTCGGCAATGATGACTGCTATAGCTTCTAGTATGCTTGCAAGATCTGCGTTTCTAGGAGCGGGTGAAGGGAAAAAGTCCAGAAGGCCTTCTCTCTGGGCCACAAGTTCTGCTCCCGGTATAACAAGCCCTTGAGCTACTACAATTGAGGCTAACCTCGTAGCAAGTGCATCTAGCACTCCTGCGTTTGCCAAGCTCATTTGATGTCGTTCATCTCGGCATAGTTTACTGATAAGGGACGCTACTTGCGAGATCTGCGACTGAATGATCGAAGCTGGGGAGGACTGTGACAGAATCTTGCATATCGATCCGATATATGGCCGAGAGAAGAGACTATCTGCCAATATGCCTGCGTTTAGGGGATGTGCACTCGATGCTAAGGAGACCGAGTCTGCAAGATTAGAGAGAGCTCGCAGTGCAGATAGCACGAGTTGTGGCGGATTATTTGAAGGGCAGATATTCGATAGAATTGCAGGAAGGACTGATGCAGAGTGCAAGGGCGAAAGAAAGGGAGGTCCACCTGAATAAAGACGTTAGTTACAGTCTTTAAAATTGTCAGGATCAAAAATTCGTAAAGTGTGGGTTCCTCACCGCGAGCTAAGCTTCCAATAACACAGAGGGCCTGCAAACGGACCATTTCTTTCTCGCTCAGTGACTCTGATGTGAAGCGGTGATCGTACCGTTCCTTGCCGTTCTGCTTGCCTTGAGCCTTGTTTGATGTCATGATCCGGACGATGGGCTCCACAATACCTAATCCCACCCACATTTCCTTTTTTTGTTGGTGTCCAATAATGTCATTTTTGAGAGCTCTCAGCGCAATAACCTGTTCTGCAGGAGACCTAGAATTTCGTATTTGAGCGAGGATAGGCGGCGAGGACGGCCTGGCCATGGTGTGAGTCTGGGTGTGATCAAGTTGGCAATAGAGTCGAGGAATTCTGCTCTACGCAGTATCGTAACAGCCAGACATGCAGTCTACACCTTCGCCAGGATGATGTCCAAGGTACGTTATTGGATGCAGTAAGTTGCGCGCAGGCAGTAAAGACACGGGATTTATCGTATGCTAGTTTCCCAGTTGCGATTCTCGACAGAGCTATGAACTATTGAATCAAAGGTCAGCGGCACCAATGGTGGAACGATAGAATTGAACAGCCGAATCAAGGACCATTAGATCCTTTCAACCTCCATAAATTTATGCAAACTTGACGACTGCGAGTCCTCAGTCATATTGCCGGTGATCACGTGTCTTAGGGTAAACCGTTCAACCATGTAGCCTTGTAATACTAGCGCATCGCAACATAAAATGTGATGTTTCCACTTGAAAATGGAGCAAGAATAGGAAGAATGCATCAAAAGCCACTTTAATGTGTCTATGATTTTCTCATCGAATCATATTCAGATTGAAGTGCAAAAGTAATGGGGCCTAATTCGGCTGTGCTCGACCTCAGCCTCGCGGTAATCTGTTGAAGTCAACACTCAGGAATATCCAACCAACACTATGCTCACGAGAACGCGCCATGTCCGAAGCAAGGAAGATGTTGTTTGGTATTTTCCGGAGTAAGAGCAGAGCTGGGCAACAACTTCTAGAATTCCAGGACCCCAAAGGTGTGAGTCTTATCCAGCTCCACTATTAGATCTACTTTAACATGCTGGTAGGAAAGTCTCCGTGGTGATGATAACTGGCAACATCCGCAAACATCATTGATTACGGAGCAGAGACTAGAGGACAACAAACAACCCTTTCTCCCGTCTGCTACCGACAATGATCCCGAAAATCAAAGAATTTATCCAATCAGCCTTGAGGCTACGGAATGGCCCCCTCGAGGATTTACATCCGATGATGAGCTCTCTGAACAACAAGCAAAAGCTTACATCACAGCAGGAGTCCCAATATATAGCGGCTTCCGTGTTTCAATACCCCATGCATCTCAGGACTACTTTGCTTTGTACGCGACCTGTGAAGGAGTTCCAGGTGGGACCGACAGCGCCAAATTCTATAAGCCTGCACTTTCTGCGATGACACTTCAAATTTGTGGGCCAGAAATAGCAAATAGACCTTGGGAGACCTTGGAACAGCCAAGTTTTGCATTCTGTTACGGCGAAATCCCAGGAACTATTACGCTAAACCATTGGATAAGTATGTCAAGCCGACTCAAACCGACAGTCGCACTTAGAGATCCTGGGGTTAAACCTCGCGAAGTGGACCTTGCTACCATCATTGACCGGTTAATCTGTCTAGAGACTGGTTTCGAAGAGGATGACGAGGATCTAATGTACAAAAATCTCTACAAGGTTCTTCTTAAAGACCCTGACAGATTCCTTGGTCCTCATAAGGCTATGGAAAAGCAGATCGCAGACCTTATAATTATATTGTCTGGCCCACAGTGGATAGATTTTAGCGATCCTCGGAATCATGTCGTGGCTAAATTTTTCTCCGGCGCCAGTTATGCAGAAGAAGCCCGATATAAGAAGTTCTTTCATCAGCTCTTGCTCAGTATAGAGCTAGATGTCCGCATAAATTCTAAATATCACGCCGAAATGCCGAAGCAGAAGCTGCTATCTCAATTACCACCCTGCATCGCATGGGATCTGGCTCTTTCAAGGAAGTGGCGTGAATGCATAAGCATTAAGAGGTCAAGGGTACACAGAGATCTCGAGCAAAGTAAGCCATTCCGTGGAGATAAATAGAATATCAATTAATTTAATATTTTAAACAGTAAAGTTCCACCTGCGGGTCAGGAAGCGGCAAGTGAAGGCATTGCGAAAATTCGCTCGTGCAATGAAGTGGCCAAATCTTGCCAAAGTCGATGAATTCATAAGGTCCAAGGATGATGAGGCTAGGAAACTCGAGAATCGCACCTCAGATACAATGTCATACTTCTCCGGAGTCATACTACCGGGGCAAACTCTACCATTTCTTCTGATGAACACTCTTGTGGATTGCGACAGGGACAGCAAATTGGGGACACTAACTCACATACATCCCCAGTGCGGGTTCCAATATCGAAGCACAACATATTGGTCATCAACATGTATTGTCGGAAAAGTCCTTGCGCCCCAGTGTCGAGAAATTGCAGGATGGATAGGCCCTGCTATATCGGCTCCAGATCTAGAGAGGGTTCAGATTGTGAATATACGACAAAGGCGTCCAAGACAGCAAGTCAGTCCAAATGAGGTGAAAAGTATGACGGTTAGATCTGATCCATTAGGACCGCCGCCGCCGACACAGTCTTATCCGGTCAAGGAGTACCAGCTAGTATTGCCAGACCTTGAGGATATTCCCAACACTGTTCGTATTGAGAAACTCGCATTGAAGCCAGTTCTGAGTGAAACTACACCAAAAGAGAAATCTTTAGCAGATTTGAGGCTGTACGATGCCTGTATTCAATTTGCTATCGACGGCTCATCATGGCCGCTACGTCTCTCTTTCGACGTAAGTTACATATGCGCCTATCCATGTGCTGGCGGCCCTCATCCCTTGTTCTACGATTACGTCTACAAAGCCGTCAAAATTAATGAAATATTAACGATCCAAGACTGGGGTGCCTTATCTGATGTGACAAATATCAGTTTTGGTGCGGGAAATAGTTCAGAACAAATATCCAATACAAAGCGGGGTGAAAATGACACTGAAAGAGTACTGGTCATTGAGGCATTCGGTGTTCCAGATTATGAGGTTCTGGCACGAGCATGGGCTAGTCACTGGGGCTTGAGTGCAATTGTTGCAAGCTTGCATAAGACATGGTGATTAGGCTCTCTCGATCATGTTGAATTTGGAACTAACTGTGTTGTCATAGCATGGCGTGTGCCATTAGGGAAGCTTATGCTGCTTGCCTTAATGTCGTTATCCTGATCGAAGGAGGCTCATCGCTCTGACTCCTAGCAAGTACAAAAGGCTGCATTGATACATATAGGCAAGAAGAATTAAAAGGTGGCGGACGTTTGGCTTCGTGCTGGAGTTATAGTAGGCTTGATTGAGGAGAGTTAACACTGAAATTTGTAACAGTCAAGGTGATCATTAACTGGGTTTGTAGTGGATAGGTGGGGGGATTTCTAGCTGTTTGACCATTCGTGTAAGCAAGACGTGCCATTCATAGCTGATATACCAAGCTATCTTCCATATTATCGGATTGTGTCCTAGGAAGTACCTAAATAGTGCGGTTTGACCCCCTAGGTTTAGCGGCCGCCCGATCGGGGAAGGCGCGGACGGCTGAGCCCCGCCGCTTTTCCTCGACGACCATAAATACCCTCGCCGTCCGTCCTTTCTGCGTCCTTTTCCATTCCATTCTCCTTCGCCCGTTCCAAGCTCTGCCCGCTCGGATCCCTCGATCCACGCATGTGCCGCTCGATCCTCCTGCCCCCTCGCGTACCTTTCTGTGCCGTTCGGCCTCGCTGCAGCTGATGAGACGCGACGGGCGATCCCTCGCTGGCTGATCCCTTCGCTGCATCTGCGATGATGATGCCGTTATGCCTACGCAACCCCAGTGTTGGTGATCGTGAGTGTTGGATGTCCAACGTGGTCGCACACTGGTAATAGGCTATCCGACGATTGCTCGAATTCCATCACAGTCTCTGGGCTGGACTTATCGGTAACCTTTCGACCGAATCTCTCACGTCGCTATCTCTCCTCTCCTCCCTCGTGATCTCCCGAACCCTCTCGTCCTCGTCCTCGCGCTCTCACCGTCTGACCCCCTTCATCCTCGGTCAATTCCGGCCTTACCTGCGAGCGCTTCGGAGATTGCGACTGCTGGAGCTTACGAGGCCATACGTCTGCCTAGGGGACGAGACAGAACAAGACCAATAAGGAAAATGCCTTATAGCAGGAGTGATAAATTCTGCCTTGCTGCGCCGCTAGATGTTTCGGAACCACGGCTTCCCGATGAATCTATCAGCATCTAGAGCCTTGGCTTGTGTTGGCAGCGTCATCAGCAGCTCACATGCATGATTTAAGGGCCGAGGTCTTACTAGACATGGCAGCGAAGGATTCGCGGTCCCCAGAGGGTTGGTGTGATAAAGGCAGGAGGACCGCGGACGCTAAGACTTGAAAGCGGGCCTGGGCTTGCTGAGGCAGGTAGGCAGGTGGGCGATTCGCTCTGCGAATCCTACACCACGAAGCACTACCTCAACGGATATGTCGATCCCAGCAAAGCGCGTCCAACTTAGGAGCTGAAGTTGAGTTGAAGGGATAGAGGTTCATGCACTGCGCCGATTTAGAGGCGTCTTTGTCGGCACAGCAGCTATGAGCAGCAAGCAGCATGGGAAAATGGCAAAGCACATGAATTGGCTACATCTAGTTGAGAGCGCTCTTAGAACCATATAATCTAGCAATCCCTCTGATCTAGCACTTGGAAAATTCAGCACTTTCAATCGTTCTCCCTTTCTAAATTCGCTGACAATGGCTACTATCAACATGAATGCTGTTCAGTTTATAATTCCTCTTCCGCAGCGCCCTCACTCAGCGCTAGATGTGCTGCCACACTCCAAAAGCATCGTCAGTCTACAGGAATTCCACATTGCAAGGAGTGGAGTCGCGTGCTTGAGTCATACAACCAGTCTCAGAATACCGGTAAAGATATAGCAGGCAAGCAAGACGACCACGCCAGCGATAGCTCCATTGCGGCAGATGAGGATGATGAATTTCTACCAGTTGACGAGGTCATTCGTCGTGCTCCGCACTTGGAAGACTCAACTGAAAAGCCTACAAATTCTGCGCTCGCAGCCCAAGGGACCGACAAAACATCTTTGTTCGATAGCAGCAGCTCCAAAATGACGATAACGACGACGATTCTAACGGCACGAGCAGCAGAGGCATCTCCAGCGATTTGAGCGCCGACGGTACCGGCCAAGAACTTGGTTCACCTCCTTCTCCCTATCCCGGTTCGAGGCCTTGTTCCTCTCGCGATCCTTCTCTACATCCTTCTGCAGCTCTGCATGACCAGTCACTAGAGGGTCAGGCCATACAACGGGATGATGGCTGTATTAGTCGTAAAATGTTGGAGCAGCCAAGCTGTGCTGCCCTTATTCTGTCAGACGATGAGGATGATGAGACAGAGAAGGGGCAGCAACAACAGGAGGCAGGGGAGGATAGAGAGTAAGGGGCTCATAACAGTGATACAAGCAGTAACGGCGATGTTGATGACAATGACAACCCCCTCCAAGACAACGACGAGAGTGAAGGCCTACAACCTACCAAGCAGCGCTGGCTGTCTCCCTCCTGCCATAGGAGTGACTGTTATTTTGTAGCATTGCGTAAGTTGAGGGTTATTTTCCAAGCTTTCTCGATGGTAGAACGCTGTAGAAGATCTTTGATAACAAGCTGTAGTCTATGAGAATCACAAGGTGCTATGAATATGTGTTGTAAAGCCTGTATTCTCTCAACCTTCTTCCATGCTGCTCGCATAGTTGCACAAGTATCTGTCGTCCATAATGCAGGCTTTGAAAGGTCTCCTTTTGTAAACTTCTTCGCCTGTGTAATAGTATGATCTACAACCTCCTCTGCCCCTAGCTTTCTAGGTTCTGCCTCGATATTCGAAATGTAGAAGGAGCTGCTATTATTCGTAATAACAGAAGTGTTAATAATCCTATTATTAGATATGCCAGTAGACTCATCTGTTACAAGATTCAAGGTATTAGAGGCACTCAGTTGTACTTCAACGGCAATCTCAATCTTTGTATAACAGTCATCAAGCAGCGTTGTAGATAGTGTTAAAGAGGAGGGAGGTTTGTATCCAAATTCGCAAAGAAGTCAGTCCAAGCATCGTCTTTAAAAGTTGTAAATGGCTTTCCAGTTTTGTAAAGGGCAAACGCAAGCTTATCGTCGAGTTGAGCCTTTCAAGTTGAGTCAATTAGCTATATGGTATACTAAGTAATTTTTGTTTGTCGATCTCCCTTGTCTTCGTCCTTCCATATTTGGTAATTAGGGCATTCACTGTCGAGGTGCCTTTGCCCCTAGCTTGTACTTTTAGCTAAACCATTCCCTCCATAAAGCTTGCAGATAGCTATAAGACTCTTTTAAGGTGGCTTTGCTTGGTATTTAAAGCGCTTTGTAGTTTTAAGATCGGGCAATCGTCCAGGGCGTGTCTTAGGACAGTAACATCTGGCTGTAACATATGTTACTGTCTGCAACTATCG